>Ga0187890_10000411_pt1 | contig 30187 bp, 34 predicted proteins | sample June2016WEW_21_1_FD_133005 | JGI IMG/M metagenome (GOLD analysis project Ga0187890, IMG submission 133005) | Peatland microbial communities from SPRUCE experiment site at the Marcell Experimental Forest, Minnesota, USA - June2016WEW_21_10 | ecosystem: Environmental > Terrestrial > Soil >... | reverse complement strand
GGCAGCCCTTCCTCCTGCGACCACATCGCCTTGTAGCCGGCGGTGCAGCTCTGGCGGCACTCGTTGCCCGTCAGGAACCACACGATCCAGTCGGTCGCCTCGATGAAGCCGTCGCAGGCGTCGTAGACCTCGCGATCCTCGAGCCACAGCTCGATCAGCTTCGGGAAGTACCACTCCGAGGAGATCCGCCCGCCGTAGCGCTCGAGAAACGCCTCGCCGCGCGCCGCCGCGACCTCGTTGAGGCGATCCGCGACCGGCTGCGCCGCATGGTGCTTCCACAGCTTCGGCCACGCGTGGCGCCGCGAGCGCCAGCGCTCCTGCTTGAACAGCGCCGTCCCGTCCGCGCTCACCGGCAGCACCGTGCAAGAGGTGAAGTCGACGCCGAGCCCGACCACGCCCTCGCGCGCCTGCGGCGCCTGTTCGAGCACCGCCGGGATCGCGGTATCGAGCACCGCGAGCCAGTCGTCGGAGTGCTGCAGCGCCCAGTCGGGCGGCAGCCGGCCGAGCTCTGATTGCTCGCCGCTGTGCGGCAGCACGCGGTCGATCACGCCATGCGCGTAGGCGACCTCGCTGACCGCGACCTCCGCGCCGCTGTGCAGGTCGAGCAGCAGCGCCCGGCCGGACTCCGTGCCGAAGTCGACGCCGAGCGCATATGCGCCCTCCGTCACTTGGGAGCCGTCGCCGCGGCGGCACGCGCCGCCGCGTCTTCCGCGATCGCGGCCTGGCGCGCGCGGCGGTACTCCTCGACGACGATCTCGGTCAGCTCCTCGACGGAGGTCTCGGACGTCGGCTTGTCGAGCGCGATCGCGCCGTCCTGAATCAGGTTGACGCGGTCGCAGGTCGCGAGCACGTGCACGTAGTTGTGCAGCACCATGAGGATCGAGACGTTGCCCTCCTGCTTGAGGCGCTCGATCAGCTCGAGGATCATCCCGCCCTCCTTCGCGCCCATCGCCGCGAGCGGCTCGTCGAGCAGCAGGATGTTGGCCTCGCCGTAGACGGTGCGCGCGACCGCGATCGCCTGGCGCTGGCCGCCGGAGAGGCGCGCGACCGGCACGTCGAGCCGCGGGATGTTGATGCCGATGTCGTCGAGCGCCTTGCGCGTCTCGCGCCGCATGACGGCGTTCGAGAGCACGGGGATCGGCCGGTGCACGCGCTCGCGGCGCAGGAACATGTTCTGGTAGACCGACAGCTCGTCGACCAGCGCGAGGTCCTGGAAGACGGTGTCGATGCCGCGGGCGCGCGCGTCGTCGACGTTCTTCGGCTCATACGGCTCGCCGTGCAGGAACATCTGCCCGCTGTCCTGCTTCTGGAAGCCGCAGATGATCTTGATCAGCGTCGACTTGCCGGAGCCGTTGTCGCCGAGCAGGCCGAGGACCTCGCCCTTGCGCAGCGTCAGGCTGAGATCGCGCAGCGCCACGGTCGCGCCGAAGCTCTTCGTGATGTGCTCGACGCGCAGCACCTCCTCGCCGGGCGCCCCGCCCGAGGCCGCGCGCGGTGCGATCGACCCGCCGCCGGCGAGCGCCTGGTCGCTTGCGACCGTCTCGGCGGGCAGTAGCCTCTCGCCGGGCGGCGACGCGTCCTCGGGCGGCGGCTGCTCAGCCAAGGCCGGACCCCGCGCGTACGCGCTGGACGTAGACGTTGACCGACATCGCGATCAGGAGCGCGAGGCCTAGGTACAGGTCGAGGTAGTCGGCGCTGACGCCCTTGATGGTCAGGCCGTCGTGGACCACGCCGAGGAACAGCGCGCCGATCAGGGCGCCGACGATCGTGCCCGAGCCGCCGCGCAGCAGCGTGCCGCCGATCACAGCCGCGGCGATCCCCAGGAAGAGGTATTCGTTGGAGCCCGACGGGTCGGGCGTCGCGGTCACGGTGCGCACGGCCTCGAGGATCCCGACGAACCCGGCCAAGGTCGAGCACACGACGAAGTTGCGGATCAGCACGAGGCGCACGCGAATGCCGGCCTCGGCGGCGCCGAGGCGGTTGCCGCCGACGGCGACCGTGTAGAGGCCCCAGCGCGTGAGCGTCAGGACGCCCTGCAGGATCGCGACGATCGCGAGCGCCCAGATCAGCTCCGAGTAGGTGCCGCCGCCGAGCACCTGCGCGAACGTATTGACGTGGAGCGCCGAGGTGCCCGGCGTCGACACGGGCGCCGTGTGCGAGATGACGAGCGTGAGGCCGTCGAGCGTGAACAGCATCCCGAACGTGGCCACGAACGAGGAGATGCCGACCACGGCGACGAAGAAGCCGTTGACGGCGCCGACCAGGCCGCTGCCGATCAGCGATACGATCACCGCCGGGACCAGCGGCACGCCGGCGCTGGCGAGCTTGTAGAAGAGGAACGGCGTGATCAGGAAGACGGCGCCGATCGAGAGGTCGATCTCGCCGTTGATCATCACGAGCACCTCGCCCGCGCCGAAGATCGCGAACGGGGCGAAGTACGGCAGCAGCGTCTTGAAGCTCGCCCCCGTCGCGAAGCCGCTGGTGGTCGTCACGAAGTACACGATCGTCACGATCGTGACGATCACGATGCTGCCCTCGCGCAGCGTCAGGAAGCCGCGGACGAGCTTCCAAGCGCTCGCGCCGAGGGCCCGGCCCGCGCCTGCCGGACCCTCGGATGGGGCTTGTGACGGAACCGTGCTGCCGGGCGCGACCGCCACGGCTATGCCTTGACGACCCCGGCCGTCGAGCGGCTACCCTCGTAACGGCTTTTCGTGCTGTTGTACGGTGCGACGGTTTCCTTCGTCAGGAACTTCAGGCCCGTGTCGACGTCCGCGATGCCGGAGAGTTTTTCCGAGACCTGGTAGAGGTACAGCTCGAGGATCGGCAGGAAGCCCTGAAGGTAGGGCTGCTGGTCGATCGTGAAATCGATGTCGCCGGCAGCGAGCAGCTGCTCGGTGATTTCCAGCAGGTCGAAGCCGCCGCCCTTGACCTTCCCGGCGGCGCCGTGCTTCTGGATCGTCTGCGCGACGCCCTGCGTCGAGCCGGCGTCCACGGCGAACATGCCCTTCGTGTTCGGGTGACCGACGAAATACGATTCGATCACCGTGAGCTCCGCGGGAACCGCGGCGCCGGTGGCGACCGTGTGCGGCGTGATCGCCGAGTGGGACTTGAGCGTCTTGATCGCGCCGTCGATGCGCGGCTGGATGTTGAGCGCCCCGGGGGTCGCGATGAACAGCGCGACTTCGCCGGACGGCACGAGGCTCGCGATGTGTTCGCCCATCTGTTCGCCCGCGACTTCCAGGTCCTGGCCGATGTACGCCAGCCGCGGGTTGCCCTTCGCGTCGGCGTTGTAGCCGAGCACCGGGATCCCGGCCGAGATCGCCGCCGCCACCGGCGCGTTGAACGCCGTCGGGTCGATCAGCGAGACGGCGATGCCGTCGACGCCGGCGCTGACGGCGCTGTTGACGGCGTTGACCATCTGGGCGACGTTGCTGGTTTCCGAGCCCGTCCACGAGTAGCTGCAGCCGAGCAGTTTGCACGCGTCGGCAATGCCGTACTGGGTAGGCACGAAGAACGGGTTCGTCGTCACGTGGTTGACGAACGTGAATTTGTAGCTCTTGCTCGAGTCGAAGATGCTGCCTGCGCCGCTTGCGGTGGACGCGCTTGACCCGCACGCGCTCAGCAGGGTGCTCACCGAGCCGGCGGCCATGCCGGTCAGGGCGGTGCGGCGCAGGAACGCGCGTCGGTCGAATCCGGGTCGATCGGCGTCCTTGCGATCTAGGAAATCAAGCTGCTCTACCGCTTCGTGGGCCTGGTCGGTGTCTGACATGGTGCTCCTCCTCTGGCTATCAGGGTCACATCTATTGGCACGGCATCCCACCACTACCTTTCCCGCCAAGCCGAACCATAGTCAACCCAGCACGCGAAATGCCCGCACCTGCACCTCGGGAAACCCGCAGCCTTCGCTCGTTGCCTTTGCAACAGGCCTCACAAGGCCGCTTGTGGGCGCTCGCGAACAGTCGAGCACGCGCGGGGTATACCCTCCGAGCATGGCCGGGAAACCCGCCGAGCCTCCCCCTTCGGCCCCGCGCGGGGGGCAGAGCGAGCGCACCGGGCCGGTCGCGATCGCGCGCCATGTCAAAGACGACGGTCGCGCGCTGATCATCTACACGCGCGACACGCATCCATCAGCGTGAGCGACCGATCGAAGATCGGCCAGCGCTTCGAAGAGCTGCGCGGCGAGGAGGTCGTCTACGCGATCCACCGCCAGGACCGCACGTTCCTGCCCGCGCGCGACCACTGCCCGCTGGACCCCACGCGGCCGGGAGGGGCGGAGACCGAGATCCCGTTCCCCGCCTTCGAGATCGCCGTCTTCGACAACCGCTTCCCCGCGTTCCAGGCGCCCCACGGCGCCGCCGAGGTGGTCGTCTACACCGACGACCACGACGCCTCCTTCGGCACGCTCGCGCCCGAGCGCGCCGAGGCGCTGATGTGGGTCTGGCGGCACCGCTACACCGAGTTGGGCGCGCGCGAGGACGTCGACTACGTGTTCATCTTCGAGAACCGCGGCGTCGAGGTCGGCGTCACCCTGCACCATCCTCACGGCCAGATCTACGGCTATCCGTTCGTGCCACCGGTGGCCCAGCGCGAGCTCGTCGCCGACCAGCGCCTCGGCGGCTGCGCGCCGTGCGTGCTGCTCGAGCGCGAGCTCCGGGATGCGCAACGCGTCGTGTACGAGAACGACAGCGTCGTCGTATACGTCCCGTACGCCGCCCGCTGGGCCTACGAAGCCCACGTCGTCATGCGCCGGCACCGCCCGAGCCTGCGCCACTGCGAGCCCGACGAGCTGCGCCAGCTGGCCAGCGCCCTGCAGGCCCTCGCGCGCGGGTACGACGCGCTGTTCGACCGGCCCTTTCCCTACGTCATGGCCGTTCACCAGGCTCCCACCGTCGCCGGCGAGGCCGGCGAGGCCGCGGGCGAGCGGGGCCACCTGCACGTGGAGTTCTACCCACCGCTGCGCACCGCCGAGAAGCTCAAGTACCTCGCGGGCTCCGAGCAGGGCGGCGGCACGTTCATCTCCGACACGCTTCCCGAGGAGTCCGCCGCCAAGCTGCGCAAGGCGATCGAACGTGCCGTCTGAGCCCAGCCGTGCGCTCTCGCACGAAGCGCCTGAGCGCAGCCGCGCGTTCGCGCCCGGACGCGTCAACCTGATCGGCGAGCACACCGACTACAACGACGGGCTCGCGCTGCCGTTCGCGATCGCCGAGGGCATAACCGTCACCGCCGTCGCATCGCCGCCCGGCTCCGCCGAGACCAGCCGTGTCCGCGCATACGCGCGCGATCTGGGCGAGCGCGACGATTTCGCGCTCGCCGATCCCGAGCCCGCGTCCGGGTGGCGCGCGTTCGTGCGCGGAATCGTCGCCGAGCTCGCCCGCGCCGGCTGCCCGCTCGTCGGCGCGAGCGTGGAGATCAGCGGCCAGCTGCCGCCCGGCGCCGGCCTGTCCTCGTCCGCCGCACTCGAGGTCGCGCTGTGTCTTGCGCTCGCCGACCTCGGCGGCGGCGCGCCGTTGCAGCGACTGGACATGGCTCGCCTGTGCGCGCGCGTGGAGAACGACTGGGTGGGCGCGCATACCGGCCTGCTCGACCAGCTCGCCTCGCTCTACGGCGCGCCCGACACCGCGCTCTGCATCGACTTCCGCACGCTGCGCGTCGAGCCCGTGCCGCTGATGCTCGGCGGCTGGCGACTAGTCGTGCTCGACTCCGGCGAGCGTCACCTGCACGCGAGCTCCGGCTACAACCAGCGCCGCGCCGAGTGCGCGCGCGCGTGCGAGCTGCTGGGCGTGCGCTCGCTGCGCGAGGCCGACCCAAGCGTGGTCGAGCGGCTGCCCGAGCCCCTGCGCCGCCGCGCGCAGCACGTGATCGAGGAAAACCAGCGCGTGCGCGAGGCCGTCGTCGCGTTGCAGGCCAACGACCTCCTCGGCCTCGGCGAGCTGCTCAACGCCTCCCACCGAAGCCTTCGCGACAACTACGACGTATCCACCCCCGCCGTCGAGGCCGCCGTCGAGCGCCTGCGCAGCGCCGGCGCCAGCGGCGCCCGCCTCGTCGGCGGCGGCTTCGGAGGCAGCGTGCTCGGGCTGTTCGCGCCCGACACGCCCCATCCCACCGCCGCGCGCGAGGTGCGGCCCGGCCCTGGCGCGCATCTGCTCGAGCCATAGGCCACCGAATCCGCCTAGGGTGCCGCTCGAGGGGGCTGCGCTGTATGTGGCATCTTAAAGAGTCCGTATAACTATGGTTAGACGGTGTTCGCAATCGCGATTTCACTGCAGGCGTGTCACAGATCTGTCACAGATGGGTCACAGGCGTGCCACGACGAGCGCGCACGCGGTCACAACGATCGCCAGCGACAGCGCCGCAAGCGCGCCGTCCAGCGGGCGCAGCAGCGCATCCAGCGACAGCTGTTCGGTGCTGCCGTCGCTCAGCGTGCGCGTGCCGCTGACCGCCAGCGTGCGCCTGCGCAGCTCGCGCGCCGCCGAGCTCAGACGCCGCTGCGCCACGCTCATCGCCACGCAGGCGGCCGCGATCAGCAGGCCCGGGAGCGCGACCTTCTCGGCGTTGACGAAGTACCCCGTGAACGCCGGAAAGGCGCCCCAGCCGATCGCAAACCACAGGTCGCCGTGAAAGCGCCCGCCCCCCAGCTCGAGGTTGTAAGACAGCAGCAGCAGCGCGCCCGCGAGCACGAACGGCGCCAGCCACACGGTCACCGTCAGCACGCCCGCCACTCCGATCGCCAGCGCGCCCAGCAGACCAACCACGCCCAGGCACACGAGCGCGCGCTCGCCGATGCTCGTGCCCAGCGGCCGGCCGTGCAGCTCGTCGAACGCGTGCGCCGCCACGCCCACCGCCAGCGCGAACGCCGCCACGCCCCACAGCAGCCGATCGACGTGCAGCCTCGGCGCGACCGCCGCGCCCAGCGCGAAGTAGCTCAAATGCCACGCCGTGTAAGGCAGGTGAAGCAGTGTCACCAGGTCCCCCACGCGGCCGCCGCCGAGCGCATAGAACGCCGGCCGCGCGCGCGTCGTCGCCATCGCCACGTCAGCCCGCGCTCTTGATCGCCGACATCACGATGCCGCCGCCGAGGCTCATGCGCCGCACGCGCACATCCGCCAGCCCCGCCTGCTCCCAGTAGCCGACGATCTGCTCCAGCGGATGGCGCTCATAGAAGCCGCGGATACTCGGTCCAAGAAAGCGCCCCACCTGCGCCCACTCGCGCGAGGCCAGCCGTCCGAGCACCGGCAGCCCGATCGCCGTGTACAGCCGCCACGCCGCCCGCGCCGGCGCCCACGGCGGCACGCCGAACTCCAACGACGCCACGCGTCCCCCCGGACGCACCACGCGCGCGAGCTCGCGCATCGTCGCCTGCGGATCGTCCACGTAGCGCAGCAGATACGTGAACGTGAGCGCGTCAAAGCTCTCATCCGCGAACAGCAGCGCCTCCGCCTGACCTTCGATCAGCTCGATCCGCGAGCGGCCCGCGCCCGGCGCGACCGCGGCGAAGCGCGCACGCGCCGCCGCGAGCATCTGCGTGCTCTGATCCACGCCCACCACCGAGCAGTCGGCGCGCGCCAGCAGCTCCGCGGCGACCATGCCCGTGCCCGTCGCAACGTCCAGGATGCGCTGACCCGGCGCTGGCGCCACCGCGCTCACGAGCGCCCGGCGCCAGCGCGGGTCCTGCCAGAAGCTGAGCGCCGCCGACAACGCGTCGTAGCGCCGCGGCAGGCCGCGGAACAGCTCGATCGCCTCGCGCTTACGCGCCGATCCTTGATCAGCCGGTTCACGATCGGTGGAAGCGACGCCGCCGGCGTCGCTGGGTGCGGGCGAGCTCATGGTGTTTGCCGATCTGAAAGGCTAACGGTCAATGGCCAAAGTCATGCTGGTTACCGGCGCCTCCAGCGGCATCGGCGAAGCCACCGCACGCCGCCTCGCCCGCGAGCCCGGAGCCTCGCTGGTGCTCGTCGCCCGCCGCGAGGATCGCCTGCGCGATCTCGCCGCCGAGCTCGACGCCGCCGCCCCCGAAGGCGGCGATCGGCAGGTGAGCTTCCTCGCGGTCGACCTGCTCGACCCGGACGCGCCCGCGCGCATCCGCGAGCACGTGCTTGAGCGCCACGCGCGGCTGGACCTGCTGGTCAACAACGCCGGCGCCGCCTGGCGAGCGAGCTTCGCCGACGGCGGCTACGACAACGTGCGGCGCACCATGGCCATCAACTTCGACGCCCAGGTGCGGCTCACCGAGGCGCTGCTGCCGCTGCTGCGCGCGTCCGCCCCGAGCGCCATCGTCAACGTCGCCTCCACCGCCGGCAGGGTCGCGCGCGCGGGCTCCGGCGCCTACAGCGCCTCCAAGTTCGCGCTCGCCGGCTGGTCGGACGCGCTGTTCGCCGAGGAGCACGCCCATGGCGTGCACGTCGGGCTGGTCCTGCCCGGCTTCATCTCCACCGAGGGCTTCCCCCAGTCCGAGCTCACCGCCAAGCCGTGGACGCGCTGGATCGTCTCCACCCCAGAGAAGGCCGCCGAGGCGATCTACGACGCCGGCATCGCTCGCCGCGCCGAACGCTACGTGCCGCGCGCGTATGCCCTCGCCGGAGCGCTGCGCATCCTCACGCCCGCGCTCGTCCGTCGCGCGCTCGCTGGCGGCGGCGCCGCCGTGATGACCACCACGACCGGCCCCGACATGGCCGAGCGGCGCAACGGAGCCGGGGCCGGGAGGACGGGCTAAGCTCGACGGATCGCAACGAAGGCGCTGGTAGCAGGGGCAAGCGGGTTCATCGGCGGGCGCCTGTCGGGCGCATTGCTCGACTCCGGCGCGCGCGTGCGCTGCCTCGCGCGCGACCCAGCGCGCGCGGCGCACTTGGCACAGGACGGTTGCGAGATCCGCCAGGGGGACGTAACCGAACCGGAGAGCCTGCGCGGGCTCGGCGAGAGCATCGACGTCGCCTACTACCTCGTCCACGCCATGGCAGAAGGGTCGGGCTTCGAGGAGCGCGAGCGCCTGGGCGCCGTCAACTTCGCGCGGATGGCCAAGCGCGAGGGCATCGAGCGGGTCGTCTATCTCGGCGGCCTCGGCGACGAGCGCGTCTCCAAGCACCTGAGCAGCCGCCACCAAACCGCGCTCACGCTCGCCGCCGAGGGGCCGCCGCTCACGTACTTCCGCTCGGCGATGGTCGTCGGCGCCGCCAGCGAGTCCTACCGGACACTGCGCTATCTCGTGAAACGACTGCCCGTGATGATCGCCCCGAGCTGGCTGCGGATCGCCACCCAGCCAATCGCGATCGACGACGTCATCGAGTACCTGCTGCGCGCACCCGACGTTCGCGAGTCGCTCGGGCGCGAGGTCCAGATCGGCGGCCCCGACGTGCTCGCCTACGGCGCCATGCTCGACAGAATGGCCATCGCCACGGGCGTTCGCCCGCGGCCGAAGCTGCCCGTCCCGTTCATCACGCCGTGGCTGTCCGCGCTGTGGCTCGGGCTCGTTACGCCGGTCGACACCAACGTCGCGCGCCCGCTCGTCGAAGGGCTGACCACCGAGACGATCGTCACCGACCCATCCGGCGCGGCGCCCTTCGGGATCACCACGCTCGCCTTCGACGCCGCCTTGAAGCGAGCGCTCGAGGAAGAGCGCAGTAGCGCGGCCGGCTGACGCCGAACCGCGCGCGCGGCGCTACTCCTCCAGCTCGCCTGCGTACAGCGCGAACACCGCGCCCTGCGGGTCCGCCACGACGGCGATCTTGGCGATCTGGATGTCGATCGGCCCCGCCAGCTTGGAGCCGCCGAGCTCGTCCACTTTGGCAAGCGCATCGTCGACGTCCTCGACGCCGAAGTATGTGAGCCAGCTCGGCGGCGCCGGCGGCGTCAGCTCGCGCATGCCGCCGTTGTTGGCGTCGCCGTTCTTGATCGTCAGATACGCATCCGCCATGCCCGCGGACTCCTCGATCTTCCAGCCGAACAGATCGCCGTAGAACGCCGCCGAGGCGTCCAGGTCGGGGGACTGCAGCTCGTTCCACACGAGCGCGCCCGGAGCGTTGACCAGCTCCGCGCCGATGTGCTCGCGCGCCTGCCAAAGCATGAAGTACGCGCCCTGCGGGTCCTGGATCACGGCCATGCGCCCGACCGTCATCACGTCGAACGGCGGCGCGTGCACCGCCGCGCCGAGCTCCTTCGCGCACTCGGCCACCGCGTCTGCGTCCAGCACCGACACATACGAGTTCCACAGCGGCGGCACGCCCGCGTCGCGCTGCTGCTGCGGCTGCGCGGCGATCGCCGCAACGAGCTTGCCGTCGATCAGCTGCATCGAGTAGTACACGCCCTCGCCCGCCGGCCTGTCGTCGGCCTCCCAGCCGAGCAGCGCGCCGTAGAACGCCTTCGCCGCGCCCTGGTCGCTCGTCGCCAGTTCGCTCCAGCAGAACGTTCCCGGCGTATACGCGCTGCGCTGGCCCATGTGGTCGCGAGCGTAGCGCACCGTTAGCAGCCGGCGTGTTAACAGCTCGATTCGCGCCAGGTGGCCAGCTGGATTCGCGGCCGGCGGCCAGCTAGATTCGCAACCAGTGGCCCATGAGATCCCCATCCGGGGCGAGACGATCAGGCTCGGGCAGCTGCTGAAGCTCGCCAGCATCGTCGACAGCGGCAGCGAGGTCAAGGCGCTGCTGGCAAGCGAGCCCGCGTTGGTCAACGGCGAGCTCGAGACGCGCCGCGGCCGGCAACTGCACCGCGGCGACGTCGTGCGCGTGGGCGAGCACGAGCTGCACGTGACCTGAGCGCCTACATCACCGGGAAGGTCTCGTACACCTCGACGCTGCCGCCCGCGGTGAGCACCGGGCAGCCCTTGGCGAGCTCGCTCGCCGCCGCGAGGCTGTCCGCGCTCAGTACCGAGTAGCCGGTCAGCGCCGACGGTGCGCCCTCGCTGACACTGCCGCCGTTGGCGATCGTGGCGGACGGCCCGAAGGGGTTGCCGGGGTCGACGATCGCCGCACCGAGAGTCCCGAACCAGCTCCCCCACGCGGCCATCACAGCCTCCTGCTCCGCGTCGTTCTCAGCCATGCTGCCGCCCTTGTACGCAAACAGGTAGTTCGCCATCGTGTCGCTCCTCTGTTCTCGGGTTTTTCTATCGGAATTTCGTTGTCGGGTTTGTGTCGGGTTTGTTGTCGAATCTTGTTGTCGGATCTTGTTGTCCGATTTCGTGATCGTTCAGAGCTGTAATCATTTCGGTCTATAACGTTCTCGTTCTTGGACTTGCGAGCGGACCGCGAGCGAGCGAGTTGACCGCGATCAGGATCAGGGATCAGGACGACTGCTGCGCCGGGGTGAAGATCCGCGCCTCGAGCATTTCCAGGCACACCTGCCAGCCCTGGGTGTGGCCGTCGCGCGATTCGGGTGACGCGAGACCGGTGTGTTCGAGCACGACCGTTGTGCGTTCGCCCTCGTCGAGGAAGTCGACCTTCACGGTGCTGACGTGCCCGGTGCGCCCGTCGTCTTCCTCCCAGCACCAGCTGTAGACCAGGCGCTCAGGCCGGCGCACCTCGCGGTACTCGCCGCGCACGGTGTGGAACTTGCCCGCGTCGGGATCTTCCATCGACAGCCTGTACGTGCCTCCCACGCGCAGGTCGACGTCCGCGACGGGCGTGCGCCAGGCAGGGTTGGCGACCCACCAGCGCCGCAGCACCTCCGGGTTGGTCCAGGCGTCGAACACGTCCTCCGCCGGCGCGTCGTAGGTGCGCTGCAGGCGCAGGGTCGTTGAATCGGTCGCGCTCACGTCAACTCCTTTCGGGGTGTGGTTTGGCGCTGCTCGTGCAGGTACTGCTCGACCACGTCCAGCTTGCGCTCCCACAGCCGCCGCTGGCGGGTCATCCAGTCGCTGGCGTCCAGCAGCGCGTGCTCCTGAATGCGCAGCCTGTGCGTGCGCCCGTCGATCACGCGCACGATCGCGCCCGCCTCCTCGAGCACCTTGAGGTGCTTGCTGATCGCCGGCTTGGACACGCCGAAGTCGCGCGTCGCCTCGCCGACGCTGAGCTCACCCTCGCTCAGGCGTTCGAGGATGCCACGGCGGATCGGATGCGAGCATGCCGCGAACCCGCGGTCCAGCACGTCACTGTTAGCCATATGGTTAACAATAGCATGGGCTCACGGGCGGTGCTGAGCCGACGTACACGTGGCCGGGCGCGAACTGCGAGCAGGCCCCCGGGGATCGTTGACGAAGACCGCGCAGCCGATGCGTCTAGAAGCCCGATCTAGACACGGTGAACTACGGATGTCCGAATCAATTCGCTCCATAAGAATACGCGTACTGGGGGCTAACCCGGAGAGTGAGCGAAGCTGCTTAACCCTGCGCCGGAGTGCCCCGTTGCTCGCGAATCGTGACGAAGGAGACCGAAGTGAAAGCAAAGCTAGCTATTCTCGCGACGTTGATTGCGTGTTGTGGTTCTCTTGCTGCGTTGACACCAGCGGCAAGCGTTGCTCGACCCTTGCTCTGTGAACGCAGCTGTGGTGGATCGTGGGGTGCACGGGAACACGCCGAAGCATTCGCCAAAAAACATGGCTTCTCATTTATTTCTATTGCCGGGTGCTGGGAACCTCATGAAGGTAATACACAGTGGGAGTGCACCGGAAGTGGAGAGTGGAAGGATGGAGACTTCAACAATTGGACAGTCGGGATGACTGCATACGGATATGAAACGTTCTGGACACAAACCTACTACTAGATCCCAGGCAGGCGCTTAATAGTACTTTGTTAGGCTGTTGGTAGGTGTTGTTCGTCGCGTGGCGAACACGTCCTGCATTGTTGATATTCGATGCGGGATGGTGGATATGTCTGTTGTGGTGATGGAGGAAGCTGTGCCGGTGTCCTTCTTGGCCGGGGCGGTGAGGGGGCGGCTGGAGGAGTTCGTGGGCGGGGTAGCGCTGGCGTCGATGGATCACCCTGTTCAGCGCGAGAATGCCGGGCGATATGTGCGTGGCTTGCTGCAGGCCGGTCCGCGCAAATCACTTGAACCGCTGGTGGAGCGTCTGGCTGGCGAGGCTGACTATCAGAGCCTGCAGCAGTTTCTGGCCGACAGCCCTTGGGATCCGCAGCGCGTGATTCAGGCGGTGGTCGAGCGCGTCTGCCCGGTCGTCGATGCTGAGGCGTGGGTGCTGGACGACACCGGGTTTCCCAAGGATGGCAAGCGCTCGCCGGGCGTCAAGCGCCAGTACTCGGGCACGTTGGGCAAGATCGGTAACTGCCAGATCGGCGTTTCGCTGCACGCGGTCAGTGAGCGTGCGACGCTGCCGTTGGGCTGGGCGCTGTATCTACCCGAGGACTGGTGTGAGGACCCCGAGCGTCGCCGCAAGGCCAAGATCCCCGAGCACGTCGTTTTTCAGACCAAGCCGCAGCTCGGGCAGGCGTTGATCGAGCGCGCCGGCACATTTGCGATCGACCACGCGCCGGTGCTCGGCGACGCGGCCTACGGTGAGAACACGAAGCTACGAACCGCGCTGGAGGATGGCGGGTTTGACTACGTGCTCTCGATCGACCCCGAGATGACCATCTTCCAGGCGGGCACGGTCTTTGCCGTGCCCGAGCGCTCCCGGGGCGCCAGAGGACCGGCGCCGCGGGCGCTGCGCTCAGAGGACAAGCCAGTCTCGGTCGAGCAGTTCGCGCGCGCGCTCGCTCGCGAGCGAGGACTTCCACATAGTCACTTTCCGTGGCAAGGGCAAGAAGCGACTCCGCTCGCGCTTCGCCTTCCAGCGCATCACAGCCGCGCACCCAGTCACCCGCGATAACCAGGCACCCCGCGAGGAGTGGCTCATCATCGAGTGGCCCACGGGCCGCGAGGCTCCCAGCGACTACTGGATCTCAAACCTACCCGCCGACACCAAACCCGAGCGCCTCGCGCGCCTGGCCAGGCTGCGCTGGATGATCGAGCTCGACTACCGCCAGCTCAAGGGACAGCTCGGCCTCGACCACTACGAGGGACGCTCATGGCTCGGCTGGTATCACCACACCGCGCTCGTCAGCACCGCGCACGCCTTCCTCACACTGGAGCGCCTTGACCCAAAAGCCCGGCGGCGGGCCTCACGCTCCCCCAAACGGTCCGCCTGCTCGAGCCCATCTTCGACTGCTGGGCCGGTCACTGCCACACCTGCCAACAGCCAATAAACCTCGCCAACCTACCCCTACGACACCCACCCCAAGACGAGTAAAACAGTCACAATGAGCGTAACAAAGTACTATTAACAGAATGGGGACGCTAGGAAGGCGTCCCCATTCTGCCGTCCAGCAGATAGCGCATTACATCAGTCGCATCAGCGCGCAACGCCTGCTCGTCCCTGCGCGTCAGCGGGGCGAACGGCTTCAGCACGACCGTCCCGGCGGGCATCGTCCAGGTCGCCACCGCCCGGCCGCGTACCAGCGCGAACGGCCGGAACACGCCGTTGATGGTGACAACGGGCTGATTGGCGGGGTCGAGCAGCGCCTCGCGCGAGCGCCAGCCGAGCAGCACCGGGTCGAACGCACCGAGCAGGCGCGGCGGTGGCAGTCCCGCAGGCGCCGGATCGGACGCCGGACGCCTGATCAACTCCAGCAGTCCGTCGGCGCGCTGGTTCAGCTGCGAGGCGATCGCCGCCAGCCCGGCGCGCGCGTCGCGCAGCGGCAGGCCCGCCCACTTGGCCAGATCGCGGTCGTCCGCCGGCCCGTGACCCGCCAGATACCTGCGCGCGAGCTCGGCCAGCGCGCGCTCGCGCTCCACCGGCGGTGACTCGCCCAACCAGTCGCGAACCAGCACATACGCGTGCTGAGCGCCGATCATCGGGCCACGCACGGTCAGTCCGCGCAGGGTCGCAAGCATCAGCAGGTACCCGAGCGCCTGGCCATCAGTGGGCACCCGCGCCCTGGCGATCCGCTCGCGCAGCTGCGCGCGGTCGAGCGGACCCTCGTCTGCGAGCGCGCGCTCGATCGCCGCCACGCCCCGGTTAGCGGCGTTCGGTGTGACGCCCTCTTGGGCCAGGCCTCGTGAGTTGCCGGTGAACAGCGGGGGCGTGGTCAACGCGTGCAGCCAGGGGTAGTCCTCACTGGCCACCAAGTGCAGAGTGCCGCGGTTCAGCCACGTGATCAGCAATGAGCGATCCTCGCTGAGCGCCCGGTCCACGTCCGTGACCGTCAGCCCCGTGCTGCGCGCACGGATCGCCAGACGCGCGCCGCGTGGGTCCTGTCCCTGCACGGCGAGCAGCCGCCGCGCGACATCGACCGGATCGTCAGCCGGCTGACCGGACAGCAGCTGCGCGGTGAGGCGCTCGGCGAGCACGGTGGGCTACGGACGCGGGTCGCGCCACATGCCCCACATGCACGGACCGCGCAGCAGGCGCAGCTCGTCGGTCACGCGGAAACCGTGACGCGCATAGAAGTCGATGTTGCGCGCCTTCGAGGACTCCAGGTACGCGCCCACGCCGTCCGCGTCGCACTGCTCGAGCACCGGGCCCAGCACCGCCGAGCCGAGACCCTGACCCTGAGACACGGGCTCGGTGCCGAGCACCGCCAGATACCAGTGGTGGGGGCGCGGCGGGTGCGCGAGCTCCAGCCGGTGCCAGCCGTAGGCGACCAACGGCAGACGCGCAAGCAGACGCGGATGCGCGAACGCGCGAGTGAATTGCGCCGTTTCGCGCGCGCTGACCCGCCAGCGGCGCGGTGGCGCCCACAGCGCCGCGCACGTCAGATCGGCGGTCGTCCAGATCTCATCGTCGCCCAACAGCTGCCGCAGGCGGATCAGCTGAAAGCGCTCGAACGCCTTTTCGCGCAGACGATCGGGCCGCCAAGCCCACGACGCGACCGGATCGTCGAAGAACGCGCGTGCGAGCATCCGCGCCAGTGCGGGCGCATCTGCGGTGCTCGCGCGGCGTACCTGGGGCGCGTCGCTCACACCTACAAAATACTCATCTATAAATATTCGTCCTAGAGCTGGAAAGCCTCCGCGAGCAGCTCATAGGAGCGCATGCGGGCCTCGTGGTCATAGGTGATGCTCACCACGATCGCCTCCTGCGCGCCGTAGCTCGCGACCACCTCAGCAAGCTGCGCACGCACGGTCTGCGGCGATCCCACCACCGCGCGGCGCTCCGAGCGCGGCGCTCCGCCGCCGCTGGCGCCGCCGCGATCCTCGCCCTCGAGGAAGCGCAGCGCCTGCTCGGGCGGCGGCACCGCGATCAGCTGCCCGCGGCGCAGCAGCGTGAACGTCATGCGCGCGCTCGACGCCAGCCGCCGGGCCTCCTCGTCGGTGTCCGCGCACACCACCCACACGCCCACCGCCGTGCGCGGCTTCGAATCCGCGTGTTCGTGCTCGGCGAAGCGCTCGCGGTACAGCGCCGCGATCTCCGCTCCCTTGGGGTTGATGAAGTCGGCGAACGCATACGCCAGCCCCAGCTCGGCGGCCCACAGCGCGCTCTGCGGCGAGGAGCCCAGCAGCCACGGCTCGGGCCTGTGCGGGCGCCCCGGCAGCGTGCTGGCCAGGCGCGCGAACGGATGGTCCGGCGGCAGACGGTCGTACAGGTAGCCGAGCAGCTCCGCCAGCTGCTCGGGGAAGTCGTCAGGCGCCGCCTGCCGGCGGTCGCGCTGCAGCGCGTACGTGGTCATCGGATCGGTGCCCGCCGCGCGCCCCAGCCCGAGGTCGATGCGCCCCGGGAACAGCCCCGCCAGCACGCTGAACGTCTCCGCCACCTTCAACGGGCTGTAGTGCGGCAGCATCACGCCGCCGCTGCCCACGCGGATGCGCGACGTGGCCGCCGCGATCGGCCCGATCAGCGCCTCCGGGCTCGGTCCCGCGAGCATCGGCCCGCCGTGATGCTCGGCCACCCAGTAGCGGTGATACCCCAGCCGATCGGTCAGGCGCGCCAGCTCGAGCGTGTTCGCCAGCGCCTGCGCGCCGGAGGACCCCTCCGAGATCGGCGACTGGTCCAGGACCGACAGGCGGAAGGGCGGAGCGGTGCTGGCCACGTGGCACGCAGGTTATGACTACGCGGTAGGGTTTGACTGCACCTTCGGGGAGGAGACGCATGTTTCAACCAACGCTGTTCCGTGATCGGCCGCGACCCGCGCAGATCGTGCTCGGCGGGGTCATTCCGGCGATCGCCGGCGCGGTCGCCGGGGTGCTGGTGGGCGTCTCCAGCGGCGCCTACTGGGGCTACGCGGCGTTCGTCGCGATCGCCAGCGTGATCGCCGGCTTCGAGCACCAGGACGGCTGGGGTGGGGCCGACCGCGGCCTCGTCGCGGGCGCCATCTACGGCGTCGGCCTGCTGCTCGCGCACCTGATCGCCGGCACGCACGCGAAGGTCTCGCTCGGTAGCTTCCCGCCGTTTCTCGCCGTGGTCACCGCCATCGCCGGCATGCTGCTGACCGCCGCCGGCGGGCGGATCGCGCGCCTGCAGCGCAAGCGCGCACAGGCGCGCGCCACCGTTCCGGTGGAGTGACCAGCCCCTCAGCCGGTCGGCTGCGTGAGCAGCACCGAGCAGTGCGCGTCGTGGACCACGCGTCTGCTGACGCTCCCGATCGCCTTCCAACCACCGAGGCGGCGACTGTTCATGACCACCAGCGAGCTCCCTTCCTGTTTGGCGACCGCGACGATCAGCTCCGCGGCGCCGCCGACCTCGACCCTGACCGCGCAGGCGCCGTCGATCTCTTCGAGCAGCCTGCTCGCCTGCTCCTGGATGCTCTGCGGGCGCTCCTTGGACTTCATGGCGTGCAGCAGCGTCACCTTGGAGTCGTGCTCGCGCGCCAGCCGCGCGACGAGCTCGACCATCTGGTCGGACCCGTCCAGGCCGTCGCTCGCCACCAGGACGTGCTCGAGGAACCGGTGCTCGCCCCGCGGCATCGCGTGCGCGGTGAGCAGCGGCACGGTGAACGAGCCCAGCGCCGCATCTGCGACCCCGTCGATGAACCTCCCGCCGAGCCAGGAGCTGGCCGGCGCTCCCAGGGCGAGCAGGTCGTGGCCGGCGGCGCGCTTGAGCACGAGCTGCGACGGAGGTCCCTCGGGCTCGATCACGCCGGAGCACGGCACGCCCGCCGCACGCGCGATGCCTTCTGCGCGCTCCAGGATCCGTTGCGCCCGTTGCGGACCGATCGCGGCGTGCCGGTTGACGCCGCTGCCCGCCACCGCCGTCACCGCGAGCAGCGTCAGGCTGCCTTGCGGGCCGGCGAGGATCGCGGCCTGTTCGACCGCCGCGAAGCTCCGGCGCGTGCCGTCGACGGCACACAGGATGTCTGCGAACAGGCCATCGGATGCCTCCGCGGCCGGGTCCTGCTTCGGTTGGGGTGTTCGTGTCTCGGTCATGGGCAAAACCTACGGCGCTCGTCACCCGCAGGCATCCGTGCATTTCCCCGACCCTGGTCGTGGGATTCCGCAGTCGTCACCCTACCGGCGGCGCCAGTAGGGTGACGAGTCATGAGCGATACCGCGAACGACTCCGCACCCCCCTACCATCTGTTCCTCGACGCACACGAGGTGCCCGTCGCGGCAAGCGCGCTGCGGCTGCTGATCTCAGACGAGGCGCGCGAGCCCCAGATCCGCCGTCTCGCCCGCGAGGTGATCGCCGGCCTCGAGCAGCCGCCCGACGCGCAGGGCATGCTCACCGTGTCGCTCGAGCCCCAGCAGATGAAGATCACGCACAGCGCCGTGAGGCTGCTGTTCAACGACCTCCAGCGCGAGCAGGCCGACGAGCGGGAGATCCTGCGCAGCATCCTGGAGAAGCTCCCCGACGAACACACCATGCGCGCGATCGAGCTGGAGTAGCCGCGCTGCGGGCGCGCCGGCGCCGTTGCGAGCGCCCGGGCAAGCTGCTAAACCAGGCCCTCCAACGAACAGGAGATCGACGAGCGTGTGCCTGGCGATTCCCGGCCGAGTCGTGGAGGTCGTCGACTGTGCCAACCAGCTTGCGAAGGTGGACGTCGCGGGCGTCAAGCGCACCGTCAACGTCGGGCTGCTCGACAGCGACCCTGACGCGCTCGTGGGCCGCTGGGTGCTGATCCACGTCGGCTTCGCGCTGTCGCAGATAGACGAGCGCGAGGCGCTCGCCACGCTGGAGCTGCTCCAGGAGATGGGCGCCGACTACGAGCAGGAGCTGCGCGAGCTCAGGGAGAGCGCGATCGAATGACCCGGCGGAGCGCGATCGAATGGCGCGGGGGGTCACAATGACCCGGATGGACGTCAGCTCGTGAGGTTCGTGGAGGAGTTCCGCGACGCGGGGCTGGGGCGCGCGCTCGCCGCGGAGATCCGCTCGCTGGTGCAGGACGGGCGCACATACAAGCTGATGGAGGTGTGCGGCGGGCACACCCACGCGATCTACCGCTACGGGATCGACGGCCTGCTCCCGGACGCCGTCGAGCTGGTGCACGGGCCCGGATGTCCCGTGTGCGTGCTGCCGATGGGCCGCGTCGACGACGGCATCGCGATCGCGCACGAGCCCAACGTGATCTTCACGTGCTTCGGCGACATGATGCGCATCCCCGGCTCGCACGGCAGCCTGCTCGATGCCAAGGCCGACGGGGCGGACGTGCGCATGGTGTACTCGCCGCTGGACGCGCTGGCGATCGCCAGGCGCAACCCCGAGCGCGAGGTGGTGTTCTTCGCGATCGGCTTCGAGACCACCGCTCCGTCCACCGCGCTGACGCTCAAGCGCGCCAAGGCCGAGGCGATCGCCAACTTCTCGTGCATGTGCAACCACGTGACGATCGTGCCGCCGCTGCGTGCGCTGCTGGACTCGCCGGCGCTCGAGATCGACGGCTTCATCGGTCCCGGCCACGTCTCGACCGTCGTCGGCGCGCGGCCGTTTCAGTTCATACCCGAGCGCTACTCCAAGCCGCTCGTGATCTCCGGCTTCGAGCCGCTGGACGTGCTGCAGTCCATCCACATGCTCCTGGCGCAGCTCGCCGGCGGCCGCTGCGAGGTCGAGAACCAGTACGGGCGCGTGGTGGCGTGGGATGGCAACCCGCGCGCGCTGGCGGTAATGGCCGAGGTGTTCGAGCTGCGCCCGCACTTCGAGTGGCGCGGCCTCGGCTTCATCTCCCAGAGCGGGCTGAAGCTGTCCGACGCCTACGCCGAGCTCGACGCCGAGCGACGCTTCAGCGTCCCCGGCATCCGCGTCGCCGATCCAAAGGCATGCCAGTGCGGCGAGGTGCTCAAGGGCGCGATCAAGCCGTGGGAGTGCAAGGTGTTCGGAACCTCCTGCACGCCCGAGCGCCCGATCGGCACGTGCATGGTCTCCCCTGAGGGCGCCTGCGCCGCGTACTACACCTACGGGCGCCACGCCGGCGCGCGCGAAGCGACCGGGCGCGGCACGGCGGCCGGCGAGGGCACGGCGGCGGCCGAGGGCGCGGCGGCCGCCGGGGGTGCGCTGGCTGCCGGGGGTGCGCTGGCCGCCGGGGGTGCGCTCGCGCTCGCGGGCGAGGTTTCCCTATGAGCGCCACGCGCCAGCAGCGGATCGGCGAGATCGTGCAGCGCACGCGCGCCAAGCAAGCGCGCTTTCGCGACGAGCGTATAACCATGGCGCACGGCGCGGGCGGCAAGGCGTCGCAGTCGTTGATCGAGGGGCTGCTGCTGCCGGCGCTGCGCAACGACGCGCTGGCGGCGCTGGGCGACGCGGGCACGGTGTCGGTGAACGGAACCGGGCTGGCGCTGTCGACGGACAGCTTCGTCGTGACCCCGATCCGCTTCCCCGGCGGGTCGATCGGCGAGCTGGCGGTCAACGGCACGGTCAACGACCTGGCCGTCTCGGGCGCGCGGCCGCTGGCGCTGACGCTGTCGCTGGTGCTCGAGGAGGGGCTGCCCGCGGAGGAGCTGCGGGCGGAGATCGACGCGATCGCACGTGCGGCGCACGCGGCCGGTGTGCAGGTGGTAGCGGGCGACACGAAGGTGGTCGAGCGCGGGCACGCCGATCTGATGTACGCGTGCACGACCGGCGTGGGCGTGCTCGATCCGAGGGCGCAGCTGTCGACGTCAGCGCTGCGCCCCGGCGACCGCATCCTCGTCTCGGGCGCCGTGGGCGCGCACGGCATGGCGATCATGCTCGCGCGCGACGAGTTCGCGCTGGAGGCGGACATCCGCTCGGACACGCGCTCGCTGTGGCCCGCGGTCGACGCGCTGCTGGACGCCGCGGGCACGAGCGTGCACTGCATGCGCGACGCCACCCGCGGCGGCGTGGCGTCGGCGCTCAACGAGCTCGCGCGCGCGTCCGGCGTGGCGGCGCTCGTGAACGAGAGCGAGGTGCCGGTCGCGCCGGCGGTCGCCGGGGCGTGCGAGCTGCTGGGCATCGATCCGCTGTACGTGGCCAACGAGGGCAAGCTCGTCGCGTTCGTCGCTCCAGAGCGCGCGCAGGCGGCGCTCGACGCGCTGCGCACCGTCCCCGGCTGCGAGCAGGCCGCGGACATCGGCGCGGTCGTCGCCGAGCCGCCGGGCATGGTGCTCGTCGACACGGCGTTCGGCGGGCGCCGCGTGATGGACCTGCTGGCGGGCGACCCGCTGCCGCGGATCTGCTGATGCACGAGCTGTCGCTCAGCCGCGCGATCCTCGACGCCGCGGTCGAGCACGCGCAGGGGCGCAGCGTGGTGGCGGTGGACGTGACCGTGGGCGCGCTGCGTCAGGTGGTTCCGAGATCGCTTTCGTTCTACTTCGAGATCGTTTCGAGCGGAACGATCTGCGAGGGAGCGACACTGCGAACGCACGTGGCGCCGGCGCGGCTGCGCTGCGCGTGCGGGCATCAGTGGGAGCTGCGCGAGCCCTCGTTTCGCTGCCCGCGCTGTGCCGGCGCAGACGTGACCGTGCTGAGCGGCGAGGAGCTGGCCGTGGACTCGATCGAGGTGGAGGAGCTGGCCGAGGAATCGGCGGAGGAACCGGCGCAGGAGCCGCCGGACGGCGCAAGGAAGGAGGAGCGGTGCACCGCAGCAAGGTGAGGGTGGCCACGGGCGTGCTCGACGCGAACGACACGATCGCGCGGGCCAACCGCGCGGACTTCGATCGCGCGGGCGTGCGCGTGGTCAACCTGATGAGCGCGCCCGGCGCGGGCAAGACGGCGCTGCTCGAGCGCGTGCTGATGGACGGCCTCGGCGAGGTGCGCGTGGGCGTGCTCGAGGGCGACGTGCAGGGCTCGTTGGACGCCGAGCGCCTGTCGGCGCTGCACGTGCCCGTCACGCAGATCAACACCGACCCGGGCTTCGGCGGCGAGTGCCACCTCGACGCCAACATGGTGCGCTCGGCGCTGGGCGCGATCGCGCTGGACGAGATCGACCTGCTGGTGATCGAGAACGTCGGCAACCTGGTGTGCCCGGCGGAGTTCCGCGTCGGCGAGGACAGGCGCGCGATGATCTCGTCGGTCACCGAGGGCGAGGACAAGCCGCTGAAGTACCCGCTGATGTTCCGCGCCTGCGAGCTGGTGGTCGTCAACAAGATCGACCTGCTGCCCCACCTGGACTTCTCGCTCGAGCGCTTCCTCGCCAACCTCGACCAGGTCAATCCGGGCGTCGAGCACATGCTCGTCAGCGCGCGCACGGGCGAGGGGGTGGACGCGTTCGCGCGGTGGCTCGCGGACGTGGCGTGAGACGCGACGTCCCCGCACCCGCGCCCGCCACCACCGCACCCGCCGCCACCGCGGCAGACGAGCTTGCCCGGGAGCGCGTGCGCGAGCTGCTGGCGCTGCGCACGCAGGCGAACGAGCGCTTCTTCGCCGCCTCGGCCGAGCCGCTCGCGCGGCTGTGCCACGTGATGGCCGAGCGCTTCGGTGACGGTGGCCGCCTGATCGCGCTGGGAGCCTCGCCGCAGGCGCGCTCGGACGCGCGCCACGTCGCGGTCGAGTTCGTGCATCCGGTGATCGTCGGCAAGCGGGCGCTACCGGCGCGTGCGCTCACCGGCGAGTTCGGGGTGCTGCGCGCGGAAGTCGAGCTGGCGGCCGAGCCGGGCGACCTCGCGATCGCGTTCGGGTCAGACGCTGAGGTCGCGGCGGCGCTCGACGCGGCCCGGCAGCGCGGCTGCCTGACAATCGCGTTCGACGGCGTGGGCGCCGACTGGGAGCTCGCGCCCGCACCAGGCGACGCGTTCGTGCGCCAGGAGTTGACGGAGACGGCCTACCACGTGCTGTGGGAGCTCGTGCACGTGTTCTTCGAGCATCGCGGCGGCACCGGCCGCAAGCCGCGCGCGACCGGCGCCCGCGAGCCCGACCCGAACGGCGCTCGGGAGCTCGGCGCGGCCGGCTTCCTGTACCCGTTCCTGTCGGACTCGGGGGCCGGCGACAGGGATGCCGGCGACGGGGACGCGCTCGAGCGCGTGATCGACGACGTGCGCGGCTCGATCGCGATGAAGGCGCGCGAGATCTCCGCGCTGCGCGCGCAGACGCTCGACGAGAACGCGGAGACTCTGATCGCTGCGGCGAACACCCTGCGCGAGCGCCTGCACGCCGGCGGCACGGTGCTGGCGCTGGGCAACGGCGGCTCGGCGACCGACGCGATGGACGCCGTCGCCGACCTGCGCGCCGCGCCGGCCGGCTGGGCGCCACGCCGGGCGATCGACCTGACCGAGGACCCGTCGATCGTGACCGCGATCGCCAACGACGTCGGCATCGGCGCGATCTTCAGCCGCCAGGTGATCGCGCACGGGCGCACCGGTGACGCGCTGCTCGCGTTCTCGACCAGCGGCGGCTCGGCCAACATCGTCCGCGCGCTCGCCGAGGCACGCGAGCGCGGCCTGGCGATGGTCGCGCTGGTCGGCTACGACGGCGGCGAGATCGCGGCCGGGAAGCTCGCCGACCACGTGATCGTGACCCGCTCGCAGAGCATCCCGCGCATCCAGGAGGCGCAGGCCAGCGCATGGCACGTGCTGCGCGAGCTGATCGAGCTGGACGGACGATGACGACGATCACGGGAACCCGCGTGCGCGTGCGCGTGGATGGCGTCGTGCAGGGAGTGGGCTTCCGCCCGTTCGTGCACCGCCTCGCGCACGAGCACGCGCTGGCCGGGTGGGTGCGCAACGACGAGCGCGGGGTGCTGCTGGAGGTCGAGGGCGAGCAGGCTGCGGTCGAGCGCTTTCTCGAGCGCCTGGGAGGCGAGCCGCCGCCGCTGGCGAGCGTCGAGCACGTGAGCGCCGAGCGGGTGTCCCCCACCGGGCTGGAGGGCTTTCGGATCTTGGCGAGCACGACCGGCGCTCCGGCGGCGCTCGTGTCGCCCGACGTGGCTCCGTGCGCGGACTGCCTGGCGGAGCTGTTCGACGCGAGCGACCGCCGCCACCGCTACCCGTTCATCAACTGCACCAACTGCGGCCCGCGCTTCACGATCATCCGCGACGTCCCTTACGACCGCGCACGCACGACGATGGCCGATTTCGAAATGTGCGTGGCGTGCCGCACGGAGTACGAGGACCCGACGAGCAGGCGCTTTCACGCGCAGCCGAACGCGTGCCCGGCGTGCGGCCCGGCGCTGACGCTGATCTCGGGCAAGCGTGCGCTGACGGGCGATGACGCGCTGGCCGGCGCGGTCGCGGCGCTGGCGGCGGGTCGCATCGTTGCGGTCAAGGGCCTCGGCGGCTACCACCTGGCGTGCCGTGCAGACGACGAGCAGGCGGTCGCCGAGCTGCGCGCGCGCAAGCGCCGCGAGGAGAAGCCGTTCGCGCTGATGGCTGCTGACCTCGGCGCGGCGGAGGCGCTCGTGCATCTCTGTCCGGCCGAGCGACGACTCCTCAGCGGACCGGAGCGGCCGATCGTGATCGCCCGTCGCCGCGCGCGGGCGCGTGTCGCCGAGACGGTCGCGCCCGGCTCGCCGGACCTCGGCGTGATGCTGGCGTCGACGCCGCTTCACCACCTGCTGCTGGCGGACACGGGCACGACGCTGGTGATGACAAGCGGCAACGCGAGCGACGAGCCGATCGCCTATCGCGACGAGGATGCGCTCGCACGGCTCGGCGCGATCGCCGACGCAGTGCTGCTGCACGACCGTCCGATCGAGGTGCGCGTCGATGACTCGATCGTGCGCTCGATAGACGCCGGCGACGTTCCAGGTGCGGTACGCCCGCTGATGCTCAGACGCTCTCGCGGCTACGCCCCGCGCAGCCTGCCGCTGCCGCTGCCGGCGCCGGCGCTGCTGGCGTGCGGCGCCGAGCTGAAGAGCACGTTCTGCGTGGCGAGCGGCTCGCGCGCGTGGGTCTCGCATCACATCGGCGACCTGCGCAACTGGGAGACGCTGCGCTCGTTCCGCGAGGGGATCGAGCGCTTCGAGGCGCTGTTCGCGGTCGAGCCGGAGCTCGTCGTCCACGACCTGCACCCCGACTACCTGTCGACCGGGTACGCGCTGCAGCGCGAGGACGTAGCGCTGGTCGGCGTGCAGCATCACCACGCCCACCTGGCCGCGGTGTTGGCCGAGCACGGCGAGTGCGGACCGGCGATCGGAGCGATCTACGACGGCTCGGGGCTGGGGAGCGACGGGACGGTCTGGGGCGGCGAGCTGCTGCTCGGCGACCTCGCGCACGCGGAGCGTGTCGGGCGCCTGCATCCCGTGCGGCTCCCCGGCGGCGACGCGGCCGTGCGCGAGCCGTGGCGGATGGCGTGCGCGTGGCTGCTCGCGGCGTTCGACGGCGACGCGCAGCTGCCGGCGAGCATGGTCGACCGGGTTGAGCAGGAGCGCTGGGAGCAGGTCTCCGACATCGCTCGGCGTGGGACCGGCTCGCCGGTGACGACGAGCGTCGGGCGCCTGTTCGACGCGGCGGCAGCGCTCTGCGGCATTCGCATGACCGTTCGCGACGAGGGTCGCGCGGCGGTCGAGCTCGAAGCGGCGGCCGTCGCCGCGGGGGACGCGGTGGCGCGAGCGGGCGAGCCGGACGCTTACCCGCTGGCGCTCGTCGAAGGAGAGCTGCTGCAGCTCGACGCGCGCGAGACCGTGCGAGCGATCGTGGAGGACCTCGCCGACGGGGCTCCGCCAGGCATGGTGAGCGCGCGCTTCCACAACGGCTTGGCCGACGCGACCGCCCGTGCGCTGGCGCTGCTGGCGCGGCGCGAACGGGTGGCGAGCGTGGTGCTCTCGGGCGGTGTCTTCCAGAACCGCGTGCTGCTGGAGCGCTGCGTGACGCGCCTCGCCGGCACGGGCCTGCGCGTGCTGGTCCCGCGCATGCTGCCGCCCAACGATGGCGCCATCTCCTATGGACAGGCAGCGGTGGCTGCGGCGCAGCTGGCGGCCTGAGAGGAACTTCGGTACGCGCCGATATCAGCCGCGCAGGTTCACTCCCCGCCCCGCTATTTTTCCCTGCAAATAGGTACTTTTTGAGGGTTTCTCAATAGCGCCAGGGAAGGCCTCCACGTTGTGGCGCTCTTCGAAAGGGTCGCTCTCGAGGCTCTTTGGTCTACGTGGAGTATGGACCAAGACACTTTGCTGGACAGTCCTCACGCTCGGAGATAGGGATAAAGAGCGGAAGCGACGAGCACTTACGTCCTCTTCTCACCGCTCGCAGCGTCTGGTTTGTATATGGGGCGTGGATAGATGCGCCAACCGCTGTGTGCCGTGGGCAACATTCGTGCAGGTGACCGCCCACAGATTATGTCGCCGTTAGTTTCTACGATAGTGTCATAGCCGGTTGCGGTATTAGTATCGCTTTCTGTTTCGCCTCTGCCCGACATGACCGTATCTGAGAACGAGATCTACCCCCACCCTCCAGTCGAGGTCGTCGCCTTCGAGCTGCGCATCCCGCATTCCCTGGCACTCGCCGACAGGGCCGTCCAGGCGCAGGTCTGGCACCGCCTGCGCGGGCGGTTGCCGATCACCCAGCCCCAGGCCGGTCTGCAGGTCGCGATCGGCGCGCCGATGATGGGCGCCCAGCAGCCACTGCGGATGCTCGACCGTGCTCGCACCGAGAGCGTCGTGATCGGCGCCGAGACGATCGTCGTCGAGAACACCAGCTACCGCTGCTATGAGGACTTCTGCGAGCTGCTGCGCGAGGTCCTGAGCGCCGCGTCCATACACGAGATCGCCGGCTTTACGCGCATCGGGCTGCGCTACATCAACGAAATCCGGATCCCGGACGTCGTGGCGCCGAGCGACTGGGAGGGTCTCGTCCACCCCGCGCTGCTCGCCGGCGGGGGGCTCTGCCACCAGGACGTGAGTGTGCAGCGCCTGAGCGGCGAGATCGAGTACGCAACGAGCACCAGGCACAGCGTGGTGATGCGCTACGGATCCTTCCAAGGGCGCGTCGTGAACCTCGAGGGGCCGCTACGCACCCGCACCAGCGAGAGCGGCCCTGCGTTCCTGATCGACCTCGACAGCTACTGGGAAGACCCGGCACGCATCGAGCTGCCTGAGTTCTCGATCCAGGAGATCATGAGCACCACCTCCGAGCTTCGGGCACCCATCCACGAGCTGTTCGAGGTCGCGATCACAGACGAGCTGCGCAAACGCTTCAGAGAGGAGCCGACATGACCCCCGAGCCCACAGGAACTGGCACCGGCACGATCACCGAGACCGCTCAGCGCTCAGCGCCCGGCACCGTCGAGGGGCTGGTGCGCAAGGTCGGCGAAGTCCGTGACGAGGTTCGCATCGTCGGCGAGGACGCCGAGGGTCTGCACGGCACGCTGCAGTCCCATGCCCTGGAGGCCCGCACCGCTGAGCTCGCACAACGCGAAGCAGCGAGCCTACTCACCGAACTCGCAACAGAACGAGGTCTCTCCTGGACTCTGATCGGCAAGCTCCTTGGCATTAGCCAGACCTCGGTGCGCAAGTGGCGGCGCGGGCAGACGGTCTCCCCGGAGAACTGGCGCCAGATCGCGAAGCTGCTCGCGTTCCTTGAGACGCTGCAGGCGAGCTGTCCGACTATCTGTGACCAGGCCTCCTGGCTTGAGATGCGCATCTCCGATGAATCGACGCTCACCCCCGCCGACCTGTACGCGATGGGCCGCTATCAGCTGCTGCTGGACCTCGCGGGTCTGCGCTACGCCCCACACGAGGTGCTTGCTGCGCTTGACCCAATGTGGCGTACCAAGTACGGGGTGGATGACCGCTTCCAGGTCGTGCTCGGCCCCGACGGCGAGTCCTCGATCGTGATCCGCGAGCAACCATAGGGGTGCTTCTTGCTCGACTCGCCGGCCTCCGAGGATGAGATATACCTCGCCCGTGCCGGCGACATCGACCCCTACCGGCCAGTCTGTCAAGGCGACGTCTTCGCGGAAGTCCAGCTCCCATGCGAGAGCAGTCGCACCTACGCGATGGTGCTCAGCCACCCCTGCGCGATGCGTGCCGGGCCCAGGCTGCGCGCCCGTGTCACCGTGGTGCCCGTGAGCGAGCACCAAGCGATTGCGCTGGCGCAGTGGACGGATGGGCACCTACGGGTCATGCCGCTGCCGGATCTGCGCGAGGACGGACGCCCTCACGCCGCAAATCTGGAGGAGCCCACGACGATCGCGTCGGGGAGCCTCGCCCTGGAGGATCGGATCGCGAGCCTGTCCCATGACGGGATCACGCTGCTCCAGCAGCGCTACATCCACAATCACAGCCGCCTGAGTGTCCCACTGGCGATGCTCTATGAGGTTTCTGCAGCGGTGCTCGAGGAGCTTGAGTTGCAGGAGAGCTGGAACCTCGCGCTTGTCGCACCCGCTGTAGAGGGCGGCAGCGATCTGGCGGCGTGCCTGGAGCAGGAGGCCGCGGCCTTCGATGAGCTGCTGAGCGCCAGTGCCGATGGACCGAGCTTGCGTGAGCTGCTGAAGACGCCACGCGCGAGGGCCGAGGTGCGGCGCACGATCAACGCCGCGATTGCCGAGAGGGTCCGCTGAAACTCATGCCCGGCGTACCCTCCCCGTCGATGCCACAGGTCGGACAGCGCGTCCACGTCGATGTCTCGGGCATGCAGACGTCCAGTGGCGTGGTCGCAGCGGGCACGGTCGTGCCGGGCACGGTCACACACATCAGCGCCGAGGGACGCTTGACGATCCGCCTCGACGCCGCGGTCGCCGGCAGCACCCTCGTCACCGCCCCCCTCGGGCGTATCCGCATGATCATCTGACGTTCGCGCTTGGCGAAATCAAGCGATCCAACGCCTGGCCTCCAAATCCCAACGCCCTCGGATCTCGAAACCAGTCGCGGGTACTGGTTTCGACCCCGCCCCCGCTATATACGAATCCCCCGACCGGGTCGTCGTCATCGGTCGGGGTTTTGTCCTATTGTGACCACACGGTGACCACATGAAGAGTGTTGGTGTCAGGGAGTTTCGCGATCGTGCCACGACCTATCTGTCGGGGCCGGAGCCGGTCGCGGTCAGTAAGCACGGTCATGTGATCGGCTTCTACATCCCCGTCGAGCGCGACGAGGATGACGTTCGGCGTGCCGTCGCCCAGCTGGGCGAGACAGTCGAGCGCGTGCTGAAGGACACCGGCATGGGCGAGGAGGAGCTAGCCGGTCTACTCGACCTGCGCCGGACGCTACCCGAGTGATCGTCGTCGCCGACGCCAGCGTGCTCGTTGGCGAGCTTCTGCGCAGACGCGGCCGGGAGCTTCTGCTCGACCGCGACCTGCGTCTCTTGGTGGCCGAGCATCAATGGGAGGAGACCGAGCACGAGCTATCCCGGCGTCTAAGCATCTTGGAGCGGCAGGGACGTCTCACTGCCGAGCAGCGCGTCACCCTGCAGCAGGGCGTGGGCAAGCTCGGGCATGGGCATACGCTACAGATACGCAGCTAGCTACTAGACAGTTTCGCGGAAGCCTGTAGAACGGTTCCGCGCCTGAGGGCTCCTCAGGGCAGCTCGCGGATTGAAGGACAGTCCAACGCATTTAGCGTAACTTTGTCCACCAATGAGAAGGAGTGCTCTCAGCTCGTCAGCGCTGCCGCCATCTCCTCGAACGCCCGCACGTACGCGTCGACGGCCTCGTCGTCGTGCATCACCGACAGCGTCCACTCCTCCTCGCGGCCCGGCGTCATGTAGATGCCGCGATTCATGTTCCACACCCACGCCAGCTCAGTCACCGCGACATCCTGGTTCGCCTTGAAGGTCTCGTAGTCGACGATCGCCGCCGGCGAGAACGTCACGCAGCCCTTCGAGCCGACGCCGACGGCGTAGCCCGGCAGGCCGTAGCGCTCGATCACCGCTTCGCAGCCCGCGAGGATGCGATCGTTGAGCGCGTCCAGATGCCGGTAGCCCTCCGGCGTCAGCACCCGCTCCAGGCTCGCGCGCGCGGCCGCCATCGTCAGCGGGTTGCCGTTGTAGGTGCCCACCTGGTAGACCGAGCCGTCCTC
>Ga0187890_10000404_pt1 | contig 30329 bp, 30 predicted proteins | sample June2016WEW_21_1_FD_133005 | JGI IMG/M metagenome (GOLD analysis project Ga0187890, IMG submission 133005) | Peatland microbial communities from SPRUCE experiment site at the Marcell Experimental Forest, Minnesota, USA - June2016WEW_21_10 | ecosystem: Environmental > Terrestrial > Soil >... | reverse complement strand
CCATGCTGGGTGTGGCCACCGTCATCTCCTCGAGGTTGGTGATGCTTCCTCAAAGGATGGCGGTGGTCTCTCTCTTTGTGGGAACCCTCAGGCTCCTCGTACACCACGTCTCTGGACGCTAACGACTTCGCCGTCGGTCCCGAAGGAATCGCGCCTAGCGCTCCCTAGAGGCCATCACCCGGAGCAGTCGGGCGAATTGGGCGAAGTCCTCGTTCGAGATCCCGAAGGCGGAGCTGAGGTGAGGGAGGGGAAGCACGATTATGCTCCCCCAGTCAGTGGTCAGCGACAAGTCCTTCCCCACGACGTCACGTAACCGAAACGGCGCCGGGCGCTTGCCCTCAACTTGAGGAAACAGATCAAAGAGGCACCACAGTGCCCACGCCCCGCAGGTGACGATGATCCGGGGCGAGCAATCTACCAGTACAGCCCGGGTGTATCGGTCCCTCACGTGCTTCCACACGTCATCGGACCAAGCCTCGCCTTGCTTTGCACTACGATACGGGATGGCGTCGACGACGAGTGCATCCACGCCCAGCGCGAAGTTGGATCCCAGGGCCGAGCGACCCAAGTCCAAATACCGACCATACAGCCGTGCGCGGCCTTCGACCGAAGAGCCGTCGAAGACGCTGGCCCAGTAGTTGTAGTACGCGTCGAATTCGGTCCCTCCCCGGGGTGAGTCGATCTCAGGCTTTCCGCCGTAGCTGGGGTTGAAACCCAGGAACACGAGACCGCGACGCATCTCTCGACCAAGGAATGGGACTGGCAGCTGCCACTCGTCCCATGGAATTGCACCCTGCGTCTTGCTCAACCCGTGACACGGATGGTCCAGTTGGTGGAATGCCGCGTTTGCGTCATCGAAGAGCCAGCGAACCGTCCCGGCCGACACAGCGTTCAAGTCACTCATTCTAGCTCCACGTCGCTACTTGCTTGTCTCGCGAGGTACGCCGGCAGGATCCCTTCAAGGTCGACGACCTTGACATCGCGTCCGCATGCCGCGCTGTACTCGGCCACGGTCTGAAAGGCATCACCATGCTTCGACCGGATCCGGGAAAGGACGTCTGGCCTCCGCTCGCACACGCTGGTCAAGGCGCGGTGGCTGGTGGCGAGGAAGTGCCGCGGCAGTTGGGCGCCAGCTACATACAGTTCGCGCCGGAGCTCCCCTTGCGCCTCAGCCAGGTTGACGAAGTCGGCGAAGAGCTCCTGCTGTCGGACGGCATCGTGACCGCGCCATTTGATGAACTTGAACTCGGCGATCCTGTAGGTGGTGACGAGATCGTGAGGTCGCCCCCCGGTCCCTGCGCCGAGTGAGGTCGATCGGATCTGCTCGCCCGGTTCGAGGATTCGTGGAAGGGTCAGTAGAATTCCCACGGCGTGGATGACCACGTTCACCTCGCCTGCCAGCCGCTTGATATCCAACGCTGCTCGTAGCAGATGCTCGTCGACCCCCTCGTGCTGGAGCACCTTCAAGGCACCATTCCGGTCCATCCCCTCAACCATCTGCTCCAGCTGGGCGACGCGTAGACGCGGAGGCTCGTCCCGACTGAACGCCTGGAGCGCGGCTATGGCCCCAGGGAGGCTGTCCTTGTGGAGGGGTGGTTCAGGAACTTGTCTCGGCAGCTTCGGGGACCTCACCGCTACCGGCGTGGCCGTAGAGGCAGCGTCAGCCAGCATCGTCGTCCATTTACCGCCTTCCGGCTTCACCCGCCTGACAATGCCTGCTTGTTCCAGCCTGAGGGCCACACTCCTTGCCGACTGGCGGGTGGCGCCCATGACCGCACCCAGCTGGTCATCATCGAGGGGCCCCCTCGTTCGCAGTGCCTCTCGCAGCAGCTGATCGAGAGGGCGGCGGGCGATCTCAGTCATCGGAGTGCCCCCTATCGTCGCGCCTCTTCCGTCAACGTGCGCATCAGGGCGTCGTGGGCATCCACGACGGTCAGGTGCTGGTAGACCTGATCGACCATGGCGAGGCTGGTGTGGCCGACGATCCGGGCGACCAGGGTCGGTGTCATGCCGCGGCGCAGCTGCTCGGTGACGAATGAGTGCCGGAAGAGGTGGGGGTGGACCCGCCGGCCGAGGACTCGAGCCCGAGCCGCCGGATCATCTGCTGGGTTCCCGTCTCGGTCAGGGGCTCGTACTCGCCCGTCCGCCACTGCCGGCGGTTGCCCAGGAAGAGCCGGTCGCTGAGGGAGTCCTTCCGGGTTTTCCTGGCGTAGCGGTCGAGCCGGGCGGCCAGACTGGGCTGGATCGGGACCAGGCGCTCCCTGTCCCCCTTGCCCAGGACCTTGAGGTACCACTTCCGTCCCGGCTCCTGGCGGATGTCCTCGGCCCGGAGCCCGAGCAGCTCGCTGAGCCTTATGCCGGTATCAGCGAGCACCCGGATGATCTGCTTGTCCCGCTCGTTGGGAGCCGCGTCCTCTAGGTTGCGGATGTCATCGCGGCTGAGCACCTCGACTTTTAAGGGCCGTCGAGTCCAAGCAGACGCGGCTGCTGAACTCAGAAACTGTCATTTGGTCGGGGCGCCCAGACTCGAACTGGGGACCTCTTGCTCCCAAAGCAAGTGGTTTCGACTTTCGTCGTTCGCATAGGCATTCCTGAATTCGCTTGGTCCACTTGCTTCGCCATCCGTGCTTCCAGCCAGCACTTGCTTCAAGGGTCAGGAGCAGTTCCGGAAGTAATGAGGCGCTGGGGCGGCAGTCGCCCTTCACTGAGCGCGAGCGTGCCGCACTGCAGCTGACCGACGCCATCACCCTCATCGGAGATAGCCACGTCCCCCGTGACGTCTTCGAGTCGGCCCGGGGCCACTTCGAGGACAAGGAACTGGCCGAGCTTATCTGGGCTGTGATCGTCATCAACGCCTGGAATCGGATGGCGGTAACCGCCCGATCACTGCCCGGCGAGTACACCCCCGGATGAAACCCCAGGTCACCCGTCCGCGTGACCGCGCGTCCGTCGGTCCCTGATACGCCCTCAGGAGGGAGCCGCGAACCTGGGCAAACGCGCGATAGACGCGTTCGGCAGATCCGCAGTCGTCCCAGAAGGTAACTGGGTCCCCAACGCGCGGATTCGGCCGCCGCGAATCGCCTAATCAGACCTAGTGCATTTGTACTCCCCGTCGAGTGCTCCCTGTGTCGCCAAGTCGGTACGTCGGGGACTTCGCAGGACGAGCGCCTATCAGAGATAGTGTCGGCGCGGCGAACCAACGCGACACATCTGAGGAGGGCGAGGCGATGGGGCGAACGCGGGCTCTGGTAAGGCCTCCGCTGGGGGATTGCGGAAGCGCGAGCGCTGCGGATCCATCCGAGCCGCAGCGTGAGGTGGCAGGGGTGCCTCAAGCGGGCGCCATCGAGCCCGGCGTGGGAGAGGCCGACACATTCTACGGCGGAAGCATGGACGGCTCGGCGGCATGGGCGCCCCTCACCCCCCGGGAGCACGAGGTCCTCCGCCTTCTCACCCAGCGGGCCACCGACCCGGAGATCGCCGCCGCCATGGGCGTCGCGTTGAGCACCGCAAGGAGCTGGTCCGCGAATGTCCGCTGGAAGCTGGGCGTTCGGTCTCGTCGAGCCATCTCCCCGCCTCTCCAACGAAACGTACGACGACAGGCTTGACGTCGTACGTTTCGTAGGTGGCGGCGCGCGTTTCAGCTCGCGTAACCTCCCGGCTCACGGTCCCCTAGAGCGGACCGCCGGCCCCCGATCTTCTGTCCGTGCGAGAAGGAGGACCACGTGCCAGACCCGGCGGCAACCGTGAGAGCGGAGGCGCTTTCCGGAGCATCCCGATCACTTGCCGTGCGACACGGAGGCCAGGCGCCAGAAGTATCCGACTTCCTTCGCGCGACCTCACGCCATCTCACTACGTTGCCTTCCCTGCTTGACCAGACGGTCAAGCGACTCCGTCAGCTCCCCGCCGAGTGTGGCGCCAAGACCAGTATTAGGAGGATGCCTCTGTACCAAGGACCCCAACACGATGAGGCTGGCATGGTTGCAACTCTCAGTTAGGGGCGCTGACCGCCGCGCAGGTGGTAATGCGCCTTAGGTTCGGTGCTACGGAAGGAAACCTGGAAGGGACATAGCAGCTTCACGCTTAGCCCGGAAGGAGGGTAGTCTTGCGGCGATTGTCAACACGAAACATCCGCATGAAGGCCGGACTGGCTGGTCTTCTCCTGACAGCCGCCCTTGTGGGTGGTCTGATCGCCCCGGCAACAGCTCTCGCAAGCTGTGCGCCGGGTCGCAACCATGCAATTGGCGACTGGTTCGACGGCTGGTACAACAGTGAGGGAACGACTAACGTTGGCGGAATCTACTCCGACATCCTCGTGTACTCACCTTATGTATATGACGATTCGTCCTACCAGGGTGTCTCGGCCTGGGTGATGCTCGTCGACTCGAGTGCGTACGCTCAGGTTGGCTGGGTTCAATATCCACAAGGAAGCCGCGGTTTCTTTGACCAGTGGACGACTGCCAATGGGTCATCGGAGACTGGCACCGTCTACTATGGCGTCGGCACGGTCGGACAGTATGCCTGGTTCACGATGCTGTACAACAACCCGAGCGGGTACTTCACGTTCGAGTACAACGACGGCGGAGGGAACGTGGTCATGAACCAGCCGGTGGCCAAATGGACACCGACAGGGGTGCAGAACTACGGGGAGATAGTCGACGCTGCGAGTCAGATGCCCGGAGGGGCTAGCGACCACGAGGACTTCAGCAGCACGTACTGGTATATCAACGGCCAGGGATGGATCCCCATGAATGGGACTCCGCAGACTTACTACAAAGACCCCAACAACGGCATCGGGATCCAGTTCGAAGGTTCGAAATACAGCTCGACCGACGATCAGATCTGGGACAGTTGCCCGTCATGATGGACCAGTTCAGTGAGCAAGAGGTTGATCTCCTATGAGAAACCAAAGGAACCGTCTTCGGAGAGGAGCGGGCCGTCCCGCCAAGGCGGGGTGGCCCGGCTCGATGCGGATGCAAGTGCTGCTCAGCAGTGTCATCGCAGCCGTAGCCGTGGCCGGACTGGGAGTTGGGGTGGGGCTGCATGCGGCCGCCGCCAGCGGTTCGTCGGCTCCCGCGGCGTCTAACCTAGTGCAGCTCCAAACCGTTTCGGGAAGTCGGTTGGCTCAGGACGGGATGTTCCTGGAACAGCCTTCATCGACTCCGGCCGGGACGATCACGTCGGCTCAGGCCGAGGCTGCAGCAGTCGCAGCGTTCCCCGGCACGTCGCCGCGTGAGGCTGCGCTAGTGCAATTGAGTGATTCGTCAATGCCGACGGTCAACGGAAGCATATTCTGGACGGTGTCACTCGGGGGCTTCCAAGCGCCGAGTGGTGGGCCTCCAACAGACAGCGGATCGCGAACTGTGAGCTTCGCACTCGCCTTTGTAAGCCCGCAGTCGGGTCAGGTGGTCTTCGTCAGATACGGCACCTGACGCAAACATAACCGGGCCACTCGATCGCGGGAATATCGCAAGCCTGACGACCTCAGCTCCACGGTGCGGCTGAGGTCGTCTCGGCGCGTGAGATGGGCGACATCTCGTGTCCCGCGCGCGCCCGGCCCCATCGCCACAAGAGTTCCGTCCAAGAATCGATGACTTGGCGAGATTGTGTGCCGGCCATGCTCGGCTCACCACGAACTTGATCGTCACGATCGTCCCGCAGCCCCTGCTGTATGATGAGAACGCCATGGCACACCGGAGGTCAATGCCGCTCAAGGTGCGAGCGTCTACATTGCGGGCTCTTGTGCAAGTGGGAGGGCGAAGTCGATGAGAGGGCCCCGCCCGCTGGGCCCAGCGCGGCGTCCGCGCTTGCAGCAGCAGTCACTCGGCTACTTTGCCATTCTCGGAGTGGTGACGGCCCTGCTCGTCAGTTGCGCCCCCCCGCCGCCGTACCCGCCGCAGTGTACCGGGAACGTGCCCTCCCCTGGGGCTCTCATCGCGCTCAGCGGCCCGCTAACCATGGGTGCGGAGACGTGTGGCGCGCTCACATTCAGCTATCCCAGGGGTTGGTATAAGACGGGTGCCAACGACGTGAGTAACATCACGAACTTGGTGGTTGCGGTGAGCAACCAGCCTCTTCACGATCCTTGCACTCAATCCTCGGGATCCCTTACATGCGGTGACGCGCTTGACGCGCTCGAAGCAGGTGCGGTGGAGGTGGAGTGGTATGAGTCGAACTTCCCCGGGCCCACGTTCGACATCGATGAGCATCCCGGCACCACCGCCACGATCGACGGCCTCCAGGCGCGAGTCCAGGAGGAGTCTGGATCAGCTCTAGGCTGTGATCCCACGGTCAAGGCTGACGTATCGATCAGCGCGGTGATAGCCCCATCCCTTCCATCGAACTCCTACTACACCTTCTACGCCTGCATGCGTGGCCCGCAACTGCAACTTGAGGAGCAGACCGCGATGGTCATGCTCAACTCGGCGAAGTTTGCCCAACCCTGATCGCCGTTGCCTGGCTCACGCCCCGCGTTGGCTGTCGCACGTCGGCTGTGCGGTACGGCGCGTCGCTGGATATGGGGTAGGCGGCGCCGATCGTCGAGGAGGCAGTCCTGAATGTGAGGTCCATGCCCAAACCAAGAATCCATCGCTGTTCAGCTGTGCCAATCACCTCTCCAATCAACCGGCGCAGCGCAAGCACCAGCCCCGGCTGGCGCCCGTTCGGCGGGTCGGCTGACAGGCCCGCGCCATGAGTGGCCGAAACCTCGCCTCCACCGCAAACATCCCTCGACGGTCCGTTCGCAGCGGGTGTGCTCCCGGTGCTCTTACCGCCAGTACACTGGTTCGGCAGGACTGGAGCCACTTCGCTGTGGGCCTTCGGTTGATGGTTGACGGATCAACTCCGGGTGATGCTTGACACTCCCAGGCTCTTGCTGTGCCGCCTCGGGGCCGTCCCCAAGGCGTTCTGGTTGCGGATTTCACCATGCGAGGTCCGGGCGACGGTCTTGAGGAGCTCGTTGCCGTTGCCCACCCAGAACTGAAGCAGGGCGTCGGTGACCAGCACGTTGCAGGGGCTGCCGCCGTAGTGCTTGCCGACGCTGACCTGCTGGTAGCCGACACAGACGATGCCGTTGGCGGCCACCCGACGGGTCACCCACTGCTCGCCGGTGGGGTCGGGACCTGGTCGGGGTGCCCGTGGACCCGCGCCGCCCGCGCTGAACCGGCTGGCCGGGGTGGCGTCGCCGAGTGACTGGTGGGGCCGTTCGTTGTTGTAGTGGGTGACCCACTCGTCCAGCGCCTGCTGGGCGACCTTGAGGCTGGAGAAGACCCGGCGGGTGTCGAACTCGAGCCGCAGGGTGCGGTGGAAGCGCTCGATCTTCCCCGTGGTCGTCGGCGAGCGGGGCTGGGTGAGCAGGTGCTCCACCCCGTTCTCGCGGCAGATCCGGTCGAACAGCACCTCGACGGGCGGGTGGGCGTACCTCCCGGTGAAGACCTTGCCGTTGTCGGTCAGCACCTGCTCCGGCACCCCGTAGGTCCGCAGCGCCGCCGTGAAGCCGTCACACACCAGCTGGGTGCGCTCTCGCGGCATCAGCCGGGCCGAGACGCAGAAGCGGGAGTGATCGTCGACGCCGGTCAGAGCCTTGGCCGTGGTCCCGCCGGCGATGAGGAAGCCGCCCACCGTGTCCATCTGCCAGAGCTCCATGGCCTGGCCCCGCTCCCAGCGCTTCCAGTGCTCGAGCCGGCGATGCCGGCGGATCGGGTCGATGACCCCCGCCCGCACCAGGCAGCGGTACACCCCCGACTCCGAGGGCAACGGCGCCACCTTCCGCCGGGCCAGCTCCAGCACCAGCCGGTGCGGCCCCCAATACGGCCTCCACCGGCGCAACTCCAGGACCATCGCCTCAAGCTCGCCCGAGATCTGATGCGGGCAGCTCGCCGGCCGGTGCGACCGGTCGCCCAGCTCCTCCAGCCCACCCGCTTCGTACCGGCTCAGCCAGGTGTGCACCGTCTGCCGGCTCACCCGCCACTCGGAGGCCACCTCGGTGACCGTCCTGCCATCCCTGATCACCGCCAGGATCGCCTGATACCGCTGCTCGGTCACGCTCAGTTCCCTCATGTGAGGGAGTGTCAAGTCTCAACCGAAGTAGCTGTCAGCCATCACCCGAAGGCCTGTCAAGGATCAGCCGGAGCCCTTTTGTCAAGGGTCAGCCGAACTTCCACAAGCCACTTCGCGGAAACGCTGCTTATGAACTCATAATCGCCATCTTGAGGACGGCTGATCGGGGCGCCCAGACTCGAACTGGGGACCTCTTGCTCCCAAAGCAAGTGCTTTCGACTTTCGTCGTTCGCATAGGCCTTCTTGAATTCACTTGGACCGCTTGCTTCGCCGTCCGTGCAGATGGCCAGCACTTGCTTGGAGGGTCAGGAACAGTTCAGGAAGCAATATGGCGCTGGGCCGTCAGCCATCCAAGGTCGACCCGGCGGTCTGAACCGCGGCCTGGCGGTAGCGTCCCCGGCCTCGCTAGAATATGACCCTTGACTAATATGAGGCAAGGGTCATAATGACCTTGTGGAACATCGAGTTCACAGACCAGTTCGAGGAGTGGTGGGAGACCCTCAGCGGGGACGAGCAACGAGCTCTCACTGCCGCCGTCCAGCTCCTGGAGCGCGATGGCCCGGCCTTGGGGCGGCCTCTGGCGGATACGATCAAGGGCTCTCGCCATCGGAACATGAAGGAGCTTCGGCCCCCGGCAACCGCGCTGCGGGTGCTCTTCGCCTTCGACCCTCGGCGGACCGCCATCCTCCTGATCGGGGGCAACAAGCAGCACCGCTGGCGGGAGTGGTACGTGGAGTTCATCCCAGTGGCCGACAGTCTGTATGACGAGCATCTCGCCGAGCTGCAACGGGAGGGAGAGCTGAGATGAGTGGGCACAAGCCGTTCCAGACTCTGGCCGACCGGGTGACCGCCACCCCGGAGGGGCGAGAGCGAGTCGAGACCTACCGCCGCCTCATGGACGCGGTGATGACCCTGCACCGACTCCGCGAGGAACGAGGCCTGACTCAGGTGGAGGTGGCCGCGGCGCTCGAGGTCACCCAGGGCAACGTCTCCCGCCTCGAGCGCTCAGAGGACCTTTACCTCTCGACACTCTCCCGATATGTTGAGGCGCTCGGCGGGCGCCTGGAGCTCACGGCTGTGTTCCCTGACCAGGTGGTACCCATCGACCTGCCAGGTGGCGGCCGCGCCGCGTAACGATTCGGGCCTCATCGAAGCTCTGATGCCCCGCCTTTCGTGGAGCAGAGAGGCAGCCGCGGAATGCAAGACTGGACGTGCGAGAGCAGGCCAGCGTCCAGCACCAGCCGGACCACCCGGTCACGAAGGTCTTGGGGATACCTGCTTGTCCTTGCCATCGCTCCATCCTCTCAAGGAATGGAGCCTCCAGGATTCCCGGGGCGGTTCAGCCAATCGCTTCACCCCCTGCGTTGGGGGCGTATTTCGTCGAGTCCCAACTCTCAGATCAGAACACGAAACCGTCGCGCTTAGCGCGCGCTAGAAGACCCCAACGGTGGCCTTCTCCAGCCAACCCGAGGGTCATGAGATCGACAAACTTCCGCCAGATGCCACAGCCAGCGATGGAATGGTCCAGGTAACCTTCGCCGGCCCTGATGGCGCGTCGGCCGGAACCAGAATCTCCATCTCGAACGTTCTGCTCGACCCGATGGCCAGGGCTCCACCCGTGCAGTTCAGCTGGAGCCATTGGTCCACCAGAGACTGGGGGGGTGAACTCAGTGTTTGCTCGTAGCTCGGGCAGTTCGATGACGCCAGCTGCGATGCAGTGCCACTGTTGGTCACGGTGACGTAATACGTCACGGTATCGCCGGGCTGTACAGGTTGCACAGGAAGCTCCATTTGCGCGAGCAACGGTGGGTTCGGGGTTGGCGTCACGGGCGCCGCGGACGTGAGTCCCCAGGACGTTATGGCGCAGGTGTTGAAACCAGGTGGCACGGGAACTGTTAGAATCTCACCTGCGGCCATTGTCAAATTCATCGACGTGGCCGCGCCCGAACTGGCCGAACTGCTGGCGCTGGCTTGGGGACACGTGTCTGGAGATACGAGAACCAATTGGAGAGGTGCACCCTCCCTGATGGGCATCGCTGAGGATCCTACCGTCGAGGGGATTACCGACACGGGCGCGCTAACGCTGGCCCCACTGGCCGACTGGAAACCAATGTCAGCCGGCTGCGTGGGCGTGTCACAGCCCGCGGCGGCCGTGGTGGATACAGTTACCACCAGCGCTTCCGAGCCGGCCTCACCTTTGATCTGGACGCCACTCACTTGCAAATCGCCAGGCGCGCAGGCCGTACCTACCAGCGCCGCGGATGCCGGCGCCGGCAGCGCGGTACTGGGGTGGCCGGAAGTCGCGACCCAGGGGACATAGTCGCTGGGCGCCGACGTCGGGGACTCGTTCGAGGCCGCGAACAAACCACTCTGCGAGTACGTGCCACAGCCCGCGAGTACGGCGGCGGCCACGGTCAGGAAGGCCACCGCAGGCCTCCTTCCCAACGCTGTCAACGTGGTTCTACTGCTCATTTGTCTAGTTCCCTTCCAGAGACCATCAGGGTCCGAAGTAAGGGTTGCACGAGGGCGGCAAGCCTTCCGAACCCCCTGGCCCCTCCCCCTCCGAATCCGATGCATCCGCGGGGGCGACGCTGCTGTCCGCACAACTGATGTCAATGTCGAGCGGTCCCACGCCGTTTCGTGTGTCCTCAAACCCTTGCACGTACTGGTGGTACCGCTGATTGTAGACCCACGCTCCGTTCGATACGTCAGCTATGTTCCACACCGAGTCGGCCGCCCCAAAGCCAGCCCGATCGCCGGCAGATTGGAGGCGCACTCGCCCTCCTCCTGGTCGTCGTGATGGTTGCCTTGTTGGTCTATGAGGTCACCGGGTGCAGCATCGTCGTGGATATCGTCGTCCCGCCCGCGCTGCTCACCGCCGTTGCCTACGCCGCCCAACTCCTCGGGGCCGTCCCCACGCTGGCCATGCTCCTGAGCGAAGCGCGGAGCTTCCTTCCGGACCGCGTCCCCTCGAAAGGTCTGGCGGGTCATCGCAGTGCCGGATATGCCGCTCAATCAATCGGGGTCCGCGTCACGCGGTCGGGGCGGAGCCCGCGAACCGACCCCAACTGATCCCGTTACTCTGGGGGACCGTGCATCTCCGTCGCCTTCTCTTTCCCGTCACAGCGCCGACACCTGGGGCCGTCGTCTCCGAAACCGCGGCTGTCAGCTCGATGATTCTCGAAATTGCACGTCTCCAGATGCAGGAACAGTTCGAGTCGAGCGATTCGATTGACACCAAGGCAGCCGGCATACTCGGGTTCACGGGGGTGGCGCTGGGCGCGCTCCTCGCCGCCGGATCGTCTCTCGGCAAGGGCTGGTGGCTCCCCACCATCGGTCTTGCGCTGTCGGCGCTCAGCCTTTGGTGCCGTCGCCGTCATAGCGTCTGGCGACGCCTCGGTTCACGACTTCGCGAATGGCAACTACGTCGGGGGCGTGATTTCGGCACTGGGCGCCATCCCTGGCGTTGGGGCCGAGGCAGATACCCTCGATGGCATGGCGGCGTCGAGCACGGCTGAGTTTTGGAGCGACGAGGCGGGAACTACGTTCGGGGCCGGACAGACGACTGCGTGGCAGTACGCGTTAAGTGCTTCCACGGAGGCTCGGGAAGCGTCGGCGTGGGCGGGCTTGCTGGGTGTGTCGAGCGAAGCGTTTAGCCTTGGGGCGTATCTGTGGGACTCCTACGGGGCTACCGCGGGCGGTCAGGGTGGATGCGGCGGCTAGTTGGCTTCGATCGCGAACAGCCAGCGGTGAATTGATGGCGGCAGGCTCGGCGGCGCTGAGTTGACGGAGATCGTCTGCGCCCGTCCATCCGTGAAGAAGTGGTTGCATGAATACGGACAGCGAATGACCGCCTCCCTCGGGGTGGTAGCAGGGTGGACCGTCTTCGTCATTGTGAGGATCGCAGCCGCACCCGGTGCAGCCGCCGTGGCCCTGGGCGCTACCGCGGTCGTCATATTCGTCGCCTTGGCGGGCATTCTTACTTTCACGTGGTTGGTGCGAGTATGCGTAACGGGCGAGGCGATTACGTGGCGCTCACCCTTCCGCAGCCAGCGCTGGAACAAGACCGGCGTAGCCCGGTTTGTCCATGTAAGAATGACCTCGCCAAGCGTTCGACATGGTCTTGACTACTACATTGCGGTTGCGGTGGAGTCACGGTGTCTCTTTCGCATGGAAACGGCGTGGTGGTGGAGTCGGAGCGACGTTGAGCGCATTGCTGCAGCCCTTGCAGTCCCGATTGAGTCAGCCGGTGTGCTGACCGCTTACCAGGCCGCCGTTCGATATCCGGGAAGTGCCGCCTGGTGGCTTCGGCATCCGTGGGGCTTCGCAATCCCCACCGTCGCGCAGCGCAGTATTGACGTATAGACGTCAAGCCGTCAGAATGGTGGCATGGCGATGACCCGGCGCAAGACCACCGTGTATCTCGATGAGGACGTCGTGCGCGCCTCGAGGGTGTTCGCCGCCCGCACCGGTCAGCACGAGTACGAGATCGTCAACGCCGCCCTGCGCAGCTTCCTTGGGCTGGCCGCGGTCGAACGAGTCTGGGCGAGAAGCCAGCTCGCGGACGAGGAGGCGGGAGCGCTCGCCTACGGTGAGCTGCAGGCGATGCGTCGGGAGGCCGGTGGCGGCACCGCCGGGTAGGGCTCTCCGGGTCGTCCTCGACCCCGGCGTGCTCATCTCCGCCCCCCTCTCCCCCCGCGGCGCTCCGGCCCGCCTCTACCTCCTCTGGCTCGGCGGCGACTTCGAACTGGTGGTCTGCCCCCACCTGCTCGAGGAGTTGGAAGGTGTTCTTCGCCGCCCGAAGTTCCGTGATCTGGTGACACCTGAGGAGGTCGACGAGTTTGTCAACGTCATCCGCCGGGGTGGCATCACGGTGGAGAACCCGGTGATCGCCGAGGCGATCACCCGTGATCCCGACGACGACTACCTGGTCGTCCTGGCCCAGGCTGCCAAGGTCGACTATCTGGTGTCCGGTGACAAGGACCTCACCAGCCTCGCGACGGTGTCGCCGCCGGTGCTGTCGCCCGCGACGTTCCTCGACCTTCTCTGAAACCTGACAACCGTAAACTGCAATTCAGCGCGGTTGAGGATGCCAGCCGGCCAGAGCGCCTCGTGCGTTCCTCCCTGTGCCCTGCCTGCGAGTCCTCGCCCATGAACCAGGCTGATCTCGGATCGGGGTCCCTGCTCAGCTCGGCGGCGAGCTCGCGGATGACTCCGTGCAAGCCGTCAATGGCTTCCCGGTCCCGTCGGCCCAGACGCTCGGGTTTGGATTCATTCCCGATGGCACATGCACAGAGGCACTGACCGATCCCCGTGGTGACGTCACTGTCACGGTGACCCTGTAGGTTCCCGGGGGGACGGCCTGGAACAGGGTGGTGGGGAGGTCAGGGCCAACGGAATCCGATAGCTCCAAGTGCTCCATGCTGCCAGGATGGGCCCGATGCGGGATGGCCGTAGAAGAGGGCAGAGCAATTCCAGGAGACCGGCCCCGCGACGCTCAGTGTGGCGGGTGTCCCGCCCGGCACCTCGGCGAAGGCCAGCACCTTGAACCCCGTGTACGGAAGGTAGAGTGTGACTTCCAGGTAAAGCGTCTGTCCGTTGGCGAGCGCGGCCTGCGCCGTCGGCTGCTGATCCGTGCAGCCCGCGACGCTCAAGCCGGCCAAGCCGACGGCCACAAGCGCCACCCAGCGGGGCAGCCCCACAACCTGGCCGCGCCCTCGGCCTCCGCTCGCCCACATGCTCGATGCCAATTCCTTCAGCGTTCTGCCCGCCGAGCTCTTTCGTTTGGTATCTCGAGGATCCCCTGATCGCGAGTCCGATTCACGCTTCACGGCCTCAGCAGGTCCATTCGCCGCTGATTGCTGATCCTTGCACCGTCGCCCTGAACGTGCCAGTCGAGCCGCCGTCGTGCATGGTAATGCTGCCGGTTGCCTGGGGATCGCTGTCGAGGCCTCCGCCTTCAAAGCGGACCCTATTGACTGTCCAGGAGACGTAGGACGGGGTTTGTGGACCGACGGATTGCGTCTCAGCACTGGGCGTCACGCCCTCCACAAGAGGGCCGTTATCCTCGATGGCTATGTCCAACGCGACGTCCCCGCCCTTCAGCGGCCAACTTCCTGTCATCTCCCATACGGGGTACGCACTCTCCCCAACTCCCGGGATGGAATTCCCGTTGCAACCGATCCCGATCGTTCCAGAGACGTTCACGGATCCCGTGATGTCAAATGTCGCCGTGTAGCGCTGGCCCTTGGTTGCGCACCCGGCCATCGTCAGAGCGATCGCCAGTAGGCACGCAACGGCCAGCCCGGCCGATCGGAAGCGGCGGCGCCGAATTGCGGAGCGGTGGAGTAGTCGGAAAGGGCGGATCCGCGTCATCGGCACCATAATGCGGAGATACTGGGTGACCGGCCCACGCGCTACTGTCTTGCGACATCTCCGGCTCACGCCAGGGTCTGCGACACCTGCAGGTTGACAATGTAGATTGGGCCCCAAATCCCGCTCTGCTCCGGGTCCTGATCGTCGAACTGGCCACGGCCCGCTCCGCCGCCGACGGCGGTGGCGTGCCCTTCGTACGGGGTCGGCTCTTCCCAGGTCAGCTCCAACCTACCCGTCGCCGGTCGGTGCTTCCGGGTCGGTGACATGTCTCACGACCGCCCCCGGCAGCACACGTTTCCGTCCTGAAGGGCCCACGCCCTTACGTCGGCGGCTGCGGCCAAATCTCCCGCCCAGGTCAGAAGCCGGATGCGATGCACTGGCCGGAGCGCGCACCAGTCACGGTGTTGGGGACGCTGTCATCCGTGGGGGCCGGCGCGTTGGAGCTGCACGACAGCGCCCCGGTGATGTGGTTGCCCTCGATGACCGTGGGCCCCCCGACGTTCCCGTTCACCGAGACCGCCCCGGTCACGGTGCTGCCTCCCAGGGCCACCGGCCCCGTGTTGTTGCTCAGCGACACCGCGCCGGTCTGGGTGTTCCCGGCGCAGACGGCGCCGTCATAGAGGACGTCGCCGACGATCACCGGCCCCGTCACACCCGTGACCGAGAGTGCTCCGGTGATGGTCGCGCCGCAGGCCATGAACGCGGTTGCTCCCGAGACCTGGACTGCCCCCGTCACATGGCCGCCGACGATGGCCAGCGCCCCGCCCGCCTGGACGCTGACGGCTCCGGTCTGTGTTCCCGTGATGCAGATGACCTCACCGGACGTCACCGTCAGCGCGCCGGTGTGGGTTGTGGTGATGCAGCTCGTGTAGGCGACCACCACCTGAACCGCCGCGCTCGTCGACGCCAGGTAGTTGGGGCTCCCCGCATAGACCGCGGTGAGGGCTGCGTGGGTCCCCGCCAAGAGCCCCTGGGTGGTCAGGATCGCCTGCCCGGAGCCGTTCAGGGTCGCCGTCCCCAACAAGGCGGTCCCGTCGAGGAAGCTGACCGTGCCCGTGGGCACGCCGGAGCCGGGGGCCTTGGCCGCGACCATGGCCGTCAGCGTCAGCTTCTGGCCGAACACCACCGAGGTCGACGACACCCCCAGGCTGGTCGTGGTCGCATCCTGCCCGACCACCTCCGTCAGCGCCGCCGACGTGCTGGCGGCGAAGTCGGATCCGCCCGAGTACGACGCCGTGATCGGGTAGCTGCCTGCGGCCGGGTAGGTCACCGCGCAGGTTGCCCGGTCTCCGGAGAGCGTGACGGCGCCACTGCAGAGCTTGGTGGTGCCGTTCAGGAAGGTCACCGACCCCTCACCGCTCGGGTTGAGGCTGCCACCGGTCGAGGTCACGGTGGCCGTGTAGGTGACGGTCTGGTTGAGAGCCGCGGGATTGGCGCTGCTGGTCAGGCTGGTCGCCGTCGCGGCGGGGGTCACCGTCAGCGGCCCGTAGCTGTACCCGATGGAGTAGTTGGCGGCGCTCAGGCCGGAGCAGCCGGAGATGGCGTAGGGACTGCCCACCACTAGGCTGGAGACGGTCGCCGTGGTCGAGCACTTGAGCGTGCCGGTCACCACCGACGGGCCGTCGGTGCCCACCCAGGCGACGCCGGTGTAGCTGGGCGTGAAGATGGGTGTGCTCCCGTACACCTGGGTTCCCGTCACCGTCACGACGATGGGGCGGGGCTGGACGGTGATCGTCGCCGTGTTGGTGTAGGTGATGGTGTAGTCGGGGTCACTCGCCCCCGAGCAGCTGGTGGCATACGGGCTCCCCGCCACCGGCGAGGTCGCGGTTGCCTTGGTGTTGCAGGTGGGCGCTGTGGCCGGCGCCTTGTTGCCGTTGACCAGACCGGTGTAGGTGGGGGTCACCGCCGGCACCGGTCCCCCATAGGTCATGGTCGTGCTGGAGGGGGTGGCCGTGATGGTGAGTGGCGCCGGGGTCACCGTCAGCGCTCCATAGCTGTAGCTGATGGAGTAGTTGGCAGCGCTCAGCCCGGAGCAGCCGGAGATGGTGTACGGGTTGCCCGCCACCGGGCTGGAGGCGGTCGCGGTGGTCGAGCAGACCAGCTTCCCGGTCACCACCGAGGGGCTGTCCGTGCCCACCCAGGAGACCCCGCTGTAGCTCGGCGTGTAGACCGGCGTGCCGCCGTACAGCTGGGTCCCGGTCACCGTCACCGCGATCGGACGGGGCACCACCGTGATCGTCGCACCGTTGCTGTAACTGATGGCGTAGTTGGGATCCTTGGCTCCCGAGCAGCCCGTGGCATACGGGCTCCCTGACACCGGCGAGGTCGCCGTCAGCGTCGTGGTGCACGTGGCCGGCGTTGCCGGCGCGCTGCTGCCATTGACCAGGCCGGTGTAGGTCGGGGTCACCGCCGGCACGGGGCCCCCGTAGGTCATGGTGGTGCTGGCCGGCGTCGCCGTGATGGTCAAGGGCTCCGCCGTCACCGTCAGCTCACCGTAGCTGTAGCCGATCTGGTAGTTGGCCGCGCTCAAACCCGAGCAGTTGGAGATCGTGTAGGGACTGCCTGCCACCGGGCTGGAGGCGGTCGCGTTGGTCGAGCAAACCAGTTTCCCGGTCACCACCGACGGGCCGTCGCTCCCCACCCAGGAGATGCCGACGTAGCTCGGGGTGTAGACGGGCGTGCCCCCGTACACCTGAGTTCCCGTCACCCCCACCACCAGCGGGTCGGGCACGACGGCGATCGTGGCGGTGTTGTTGTACGTGATCGTGTAGTTGGGGTCACTCGCCCCCGAGCAGCGCGTCGCGTACGGGCTCCCCGCCAGCGGTGAGGTCGCCGTCGCCGCCGTGGTGCAGATCGGAGGTGTCGCCGAGGCGCTCGCACCATTGACCAGCCCGGTGTAGGTGGGCGTCACCCCCGGCACCGGCCCGCCGTACGGCATGACGGTACTCAACGGGGTGGCAGTGATCAGGAGGGACGCCGGCGCCACCGCCACGGTCGCCGCGTTGTCGTAGCTGATGGCGTAGTCGGGATCGCTCGCCCCGGAGCAGCTGGTCGAGTAGGGGCCGCCCGCCACCGTCGACGAGGAGGTGGCGGCCGTGGTGCAGATGGCCGGCGTGCTCGGGGCGGTGTCCCCCGCCTCCAGGCCCACGTAGGCAGGTGCGACGGAAGGCACAGCTCCGCCATAGGTCATGGTTGGGCTGGCTGGGGTGGCGACCACGGTGAGCGGCGCCGGCGTCACCGTCAGCGACCCGTACGTGTACGTGATAGGCCCGAGCGTCGACGAGAGCCCTGAGCAGCCGGAGATCGTGTAGGGCCCCCCCGTCACGGTGCTCGTCGACGTCGCGCTGGTCGAGCAGCTCAGGGTGCCGCTGACGGTCGCCGCGGTCCCGGCGGCGTCGGCGCTGTAGTCAGGGGTGAAGGCGGGGATCCCGCCGAATACCTGGGTCCCGGTCACGTTGACCGCGATTCCCTGCGGGTTCAGATTGGTTGTGGTGCCGTCGATGGTCTCGTCGATCGGGCTGGAGGTCAGATCGGACCAATCGCCCACTGTGATCGTGGCCTGCTGGCCCCCGCCCGGGACCAGTGCAGTGACAGTCTCACTCGACGCATTCTCACCCGTCTGAGAGATGGCGAGCTGCACGGACTGGGACGCACCCGCAGCGCTGAGGGTCAAGCTGTCCTCACCCGCGTCCGTGCCCACCGTCACCGTATCGGAGGGCGCGAGGCTGAGGCCCGAGACAGTCATGTCCCGCCCATAGGTGGACGCCGGCTGCGCCCCGAGGTCGACCTCGTATTCCTCGGCAGACGAGGCGTCCGCCAGGGTCACAACGCTGCCGGTCGGGTCTACGGACACCGTGTGGCCGACACCGGCCGGGTCACTGTCCGTCTCTGTGACGGTCACTACGTGAGTACCGGTGGCCACCCCGGTATAAGACCCCTGGTCCGTCGTCGTCACCTCCCCGCTCACGCCCTGCGTGTCCGGCTGCATCCACGTACCCATGCTCGAGCCACCGGCACCCCCGTTCAGCTGCAGAATCGGCTGGACAATTCCCCCCGTCTGCTGGTCGAGCACCAGCCCCTCACCGTCTTCAACGCCGATAGTGAGTCCCTCGTCGATCAGGTCCATCACCCACTGCTGCTGATCGAAACTCGCAGTGGTTGTGAAATCGAACCCAAATACCGAGACGCCGGACGTGATCGACAGGCTCTCCGGACTCTCCCAGGCAGAGTCCGGCAGTGGCACGATCTGCCAGTTGCTCGGGATGTTGGCGCCCGTCGGCGAGTCACCGATGTAGTCGCCCCCGTTCAGTCCATCATTCACCAGGTGAACCCCGCCCGAGCGATCAATGATCAGCTCCGCGGTGTCATCGTCCGGCGAATTAGGGTCGTAGATGCTGATGATCTCGTCACCGGCCGCGTCTATGCCAGTGCCATAGGCGACCACGGTGTGCGCCACGTTAACGAGGTTCCCGAAGGTGCTGCTCCCGATCGCCACCTTCGCGCTCGGGAAGAGCCCGAGCACGACAGCTCCCTGGCTCCGGAGCATGTTCTGCACCTCAGCGAAGGCGGCCTGATTACCGTCGTTCCGTGCCGAGAGGTACTGGAGACCATCGGTAATCGACCCATAAGCGCTCATCAGTGTGGACTCGTAGTGGCCGATCATTTCGTCGATGGTGGCACTCGAATCTCCCTCGAAACTGAAGGGTAACGGTGACGACCACTCGGGCAGTTCAGTGTAAACGCCCCTCGCCTGGCCCCACGGTTCGTTCTCGTAGAGGTAGGTACTCGCTGCGGACATTCCAAAGCACACTTCCCCCTCATAGAGCATCTTCGAGTACACGTCGGCGTAGAACCACAAGGCTGGGATGGTGGGGATGGTGGTCGAAGTGCAGTCGAGGAGCCCGTCAGCGCAGATGTCCGAGTACATGTCCCCCAGCTGGCTGGCCGACTGCGAGTAGTCAGCCGCCATGTCGGCGAACGAAGGATCCTCTGACCGGTTGTCGAACTTGAAGCCGTCAACCGTCGGCGTATAACCGCCGTCGCCGAGCGAGTAGTCCACTTCCGCCGTCAGCGTCTCCGGACCATAGGAGGAGGACGCGGTCACCCAGAGCGGATAGACGGAATGGTCCTGTGGCTTCACTGTGCAGTACAACTCGACCGCGGTCCCTGTCACGACGTAGAGATCACTGCCGAAGGCGCCGGGAGGCTGCGCACCCTCGTCGATCGTGCAGCTCAGCTCATTGGGTGGGACGCCGTCCGGCGCCGTCATCGTCAGTGTCACAGGCCCACCGTATGCATCGTACGCTTCTATGTCAAAGGAGTCGTTCGGCGGACTGAAGCTCGAGCCGGAAGGCGGCGTGGCCGGACCGAACACCGGCCCCGCGGCAATTCCATTCGTACCTGCCGTCAACAGAAGATTGATGCTGCTTCCCTCAGAGGTCGCTGTGAACACCATCCAGAACGGACCCGCTGCCGCGAGGGGATTAACGATGCACTCGAGTTCCGAACTTCCCGCAGGGTCCGACGCCGAGGCCCCCGAGCTGCATGTGAGCGCGGCTGCGAGGGTTCCCCCTTCGGCCGTCTCCGTGAGTGTCGTGACGGCTCCGGCCGGGTTGTCAGCGACGACTTGGAAGCCGGTGGACGAGGAGAAGTTGGTGCCATAGGCCGGTGTCGGCGGTGACAGGAAGGCTACCTGCGTCGGTCCACCTAGCTCGTAATCGACAGTTGTCGCTCGGCCGTGCTCGTCGGACGCGGTAAAGAGCAGGTCGTAGGAGGAACTGGAGCCCAACCCACCGGCGACCGAACATGAAATCGTCGCAGGCTCGCCGGTCTGTGGCGAGACAGTGGGGGCGGTGCTGCAGGTGAGAGCCCCCGGCGGAGGGGTAGGAGTCACAGCGTATTGGAGCGCGGTGATCTGGTTCGCCTCTTGGGCCGCAACGGTGAAACTGCCTCCCGCCGAGAACTGGGTTGCGGCCGCTGGGGTCGGCGGTATGAAGGCGGGCGACGTGCTCCATTGTTCGGTCAAGGTTTGGCCGTTGAACGGTCCGTTCACGTTGTTGTAGGAATCGCCCACTGCCATGCAGAAGGTCGCACTCGCGCAGTCGGCCGCGCCGAGTGCACTGACGTAATCGAAATAGTCGTTTGCAGCGCTTGGGGTGGAGGGAAGAGTTGAAACGGTCAGCGCAGCCCCATCCCACTGTTCCATCAGTGGCTCGGGGGTCCAGTACGTGTCACCAGTCTGAACTCCGAGGTGGCCAATGCCTATGCAGAAGGTAGAGTCGGTGCAGCTCACAGCGTTGAGGGCCGAACCCATGTACGTGGGATACGTGCCAACGGCGGGGGGACTCACCATCGTCCAGGTGCTTCCATCCCACTCCGTGGCGAGGACAGGGCCGGAGAAGATTTGGCTCTGCCCCACCGCCATGCAGAAGGTGGTGCTGGGACAGCTGACCCCCTGGAGGCTGTCCCAGGGCTGGGTGGAGCTATCCGGAGAGGGCACGATTGTCCAGGCGCTGCCGTCCCACTTCTCGGTTAGGGTCGCCTGCCCTCCCGTCGCAAGACTTTGGTAATCGCCCACCGCCATGCAGAAGCTTGTTGCCGCGCAGCTGACCCCATTGAGAGAGTCATCGTCGGCGCTCGACGTGTCCGGGGAGGTGACGATTCCCCAACCGGCGCCGTCCCACCGCTCGATCAGTGTCTGGGTTACGCCTGACGCTCCGAAGTCAGTGCCTACCGCCACGCAGAAGCTGGCGCTGACGCAGCTGACGCCGGTGAGGATGTCGCCATCGGTGCTCGAGATGTCCGGCGAGCTGATAATCGTCCAGCTGCTGCCGTCCCATTCCTCGATGAGCGTTTGCCCGCTATAGCGTAGATCCCCGGCCCATTGCACCGGGGCCGCGGCGCCGACGGCCATGCAGAACGTGGCGCTGACGCAACTGACGCCGTCTAGAACATCGCTGTCCGTGCTCGACGTGTCCGGCGAGGGGACGATTGTCCAGCCGCTCCCGCTCCATTCCTCGACCAGCGTCTGGCTGTACCCCGACGATCCGGAATAGGGGCCGACGGCCATGCAGAAGTTACTACTTACACAACTGACACCGTCGAGCACATCGCTGTCGGTGCTTGAGGTGTTCGGGGAGGGGACGACGCCCCACGACAGCGGCCCAGCGATGTCCGCCATCACACGAGTCGAACCGAGGCTGGCGGAGCTCAGGCCGACCAGCGTCGCCACCACGGCGAAAGCCGAAAGACTCCTACGCGCCTTAGTCGGCATCCGGGACCGCACCTTCGGTGCCGTTCCCTGATCCTGCTGAACCGCCCGTCCCTCAGGAAGGCCGTCAATCTCTCGGGACTTCGGGGATCGGACCATCCACGTCATGGCGCCACCTCGCTGAAGCGCTGTCCGCCTAGCCGAAGCGGCTCCCAGCGGCGAGGGCATCCCCTCCCTCTCAACGTCTCGGCATGTAACGGGAATCGGGATGGGCCGCTCAAGGGCCATCGGGCCGCATTCCCCTACGTCCTTTGACCCTGATTCGCGATACCGCTCTCTATAGCAGAACCACACGGTTGAGTATGTATCCCTTGACTGTAGAGGACGGATGTGCGAGAATACGAGGTATGGGAAACCGCAATAACCCCACCCGGGGGACAGCCTCCGAATCCCGGTACTCCCTCATGGAATTCATGGCCGAGTTCCCCGACGACGATGCCTGCCTGACCTACCTGTGGCGATCCCGCCACTCCCCCGACGGGGAACACGCCCTCTGTCCCCGCTGCCAGATCGAGCGGACGTTCCATCGCTACCACACCGCCCAGCAGCGGCAGTCTTGGACATGCTCGGCCTGCGGGCTCCACGTCCACCCGACGGCCGGGACGATCTTCCACAAGTCGTCCACGTCCCTTCACCTCTGGTTCTACGCCCTCTACCTGATCACGAGCACCCGATGCGGTATCTCCGCAAAGCAGCTCGAACGCGAACTCGGGGTGACCTACAAGACCGCCTGGCGGATGTTCAACGTCATCCGCAACTCGCTCATGGCCGAGAACGGGATCACCCTCTCGGGGACCGTCGAGATGGACGAGACCTACCTGACCCCCCGCCGCCGCCGGGACGAGCCCACGTGGCACTCGGGGCACAACCCCCGGGAGCGGGTCGTCATGGGGGCCGTCCAGCGTCAGGGGAAGGTCGTGGCGCGCTACGTGCCGTCGGCCAATGGGCTCGCGGTCGAGTACATGACCGAGGCTCACGTCCTCCCCGCCTCGATGATCTACACCGACACGGCCAGGATCTACCGTCGCCTTCCTGGACGCGGCTACGGCCACGAGCGGGTCAACCACTCGGCCGGAATCTACGTGAGCGGAGATGTCCACACCCAGACCATCGAGGGGTTCTGGGCGCTCCTCAAGAGCGGGATTCGTGGGACCTACCACTCGGTGTCCACCAAGTGGCTCCAGTCCTACTTGGACGAGTACGCGTGGCGCTACAACCATCGCGAGTTCACCCGTCGCCAGTCCGGCGTCCGCCGGGTCCCTGTCGGTGAGGCGAAGTTCCGCCTACTCCTTGGGCTTGCCTGCCGTCCGACGGCCTGACACCTTCCGGGGCGGCTTTGGCGCCTTGAGAAGCTTGGCGAGATTGGCGTCGAACTCCCCCCGCGTCGGCGTGGGGATCGGCGTACCCTTCGGGGTGGTCTGCATCTCCGGCTCCTTTTCGGGCATGGATAGAGGGTAGCGCTGAGCGCCGATGCTTACAACGCAAGAGTGTATCTTCTGCGGTGATCGCCCCACGAACAAGGAGGACATCTGGCCGAAGTGGATCGGCAGATACCTCGGGCATCGCCCGACTAACAGCTACCTGCGGGCGGCTTCGGGACTGGAGCGGACATTCAAGGGCATGTCCTACAGCGCCCGCGCCAAAGTTGTCTGCAAGGACAGATGCAACGGCGGATGGATGAAGGGCCTTGAGGACGAAAACAGCCCCCTCATGAAGAGGATGTTTGACGAGAAGTTCTCCGTTCGCATCCTCGCGGGGCCAACGCAACTGAGCCTCGCACGCTGGATACTCAAGACGGCCATGATGATTCAGTACATCGAGGGGCCGTCCGTCATCCCTTCGGCAATCTATCGCGAATTCCTCGCGAGCGATCTGACGATACCCGATCATTGCTGGATCTACCTAGCCCGCCACACGATGGAACAGATGCCTAACGGCTCGCACAGCATCGCCTGGGATGTGGGGGCGACGCCGCATCCGCGCCCTGGAGTCCCATATCACGGTGAGCTGTACGGGGTTACCTTTTTCATCCAGAACTTGGTAATGCAGGTCGTCGGCTATCGGCTCGATAGCCCTTCCAGACTCGGCCTGGACTTGCGCTTCCCCCAGCGATTCCGCCCTTACATCCAGGAAATCTGGCCGATGGGTTGGGGCTTCAACTGGCCCCCCGACAAGCCCAGTTTCAATGACGCCGGCCTCCGGGACTTCGCTGCGGGCTTGGCCGAAATGCGTGGCTCGGCTGACTGACGTCATGACGACGCCCCCGGCAAAGGAAGGGATCGTAGAACATGGCTGACGAACTGTTTCGCAGCGCCTGGCTCAAGTGTGTTTGGGCGATAGCCCAGAGCTACCAATTCGAGGGAGAGTTGGAGGCCGCGCTCAAAGAGGCCGAAACTAACCCACCCTTCACGACCCGACAGGAGTACCACCCGGAATTCCACGGCTTCTCGGTCAAGGTCGCCGCCGTCTGTGAAGTACCGCCACGCTGGGGCTTGATGCTGGGCGATCTCGCAAGCGGCTTCCATGACGCCCTGGACCACTTGGCTTGGGCGCTCGTGTCTCGTGGTAGAACGCCGCCCCCTCGACTGACCGAGCGGCAGCGGCGCGGTATCTACTTCCCTATCTGCTCTACTAACGCTATCTTCAACAGGAAGCTCGGCGGCTATCTCCCCGGCGCCAGGCGCGCAGATATCGCGATGGTCCGAAAGGCTCAGCCGTACTTCAGTGGGAAGATAACGGTATCGAGGCATTGCCTTACGACCTTGCAAGAGCTGTCCGACGCGGACAAACACCGGACGGTCCAGCTCGTTCTGCTTCGCCCCGACCGCTCCATCGATGAGTTCCAAGAGGCTCGGGACTGCGTCATCCGTCGCATTCGCGAGATGCGGCCGCGCGCGCTGAAGGTCGATGCGGAGATTTCGCGTGTGTACGCCAAGAAGACGGGACCCAACCCGGATATCGCACTCAAGGGCTATCTGGCCACAAGCGTAGCCTTTGGCAACGGAGCGTGGGTCGCCAACTTCCTGAAGACCATCAGGGAGTTTGTGCCCGTACTTCTCGCGCAATTCGCGGAGCCAGACATCGATATCAAGGCCCTGTTGGCCCCAGGCAAGCTTTTGCTCTAGGGCCATCACGACCGGCCCCCGCGCGGCCTACCCGGTCGCCTATGTTGAGGGTCATCCCCTCCGTCTGAGGAACCCTCTGAGCCCTCCGCCTGGTTGTCATCGGCGGAAGGTGAGGCCTCCCTGAGCCGCACTCCGGGGACGGGCTCGGGAGATCGCTTATCCAGTGAGGGGATACATGCGCACGGTTGTGTATCATGGGCGCATGTGCCCTGGTACAAATCCGGAGGGGCCTCCGGGTGCCGGCATCCTCGCCTAGTTCGGAGCGGATTGGCGCGGTTGGGCCTCAGTGGCACATTCGGGGCACAGTGAAATCCCATTTGCGGGTCATCCGCGCCAATCGCTTGCGACTGCGGGAAGGGATATGCGAGACTGCCGCGCATCGGAGCCTACTGGTTCCGATTGCCACGCAGCCTTCAGAGAGGGAGTCTCCCGTGGATGGGGAAGGGACAGGGCGGCCGCGGCGATCCCGCTGCGGTGTGCTCACGGCTTGGCTACTGATTGCCATGGGCGCCGTCCTCGCCGCCTGTGGGACCACCACCGCCATCTCCCCCCGGCTCACCCCCACCGTCCACCCGACCCCCACCGCGACCGCGACCACCACCACGTCGGCGTCGCCCATCGCGACCGCCACGCCGTCCTCGGACCCCGTCGACGCCGCGATCATCAACGCGTACGAGCAGGGGCAGGAAGCCGTTGAGGCGGCCGCCGCAGTCCCCAACCCCAACTACCCGGCGCTCGCGACCTGGCTGACGGGCTCGGCGCTGGCGCAGGCCCGATCTACCCTCCAGACCCTGGCAGAGCAGGGTGAGATCTACACCGGCAGCCAGCAGTTTCACCCGATGGTCATCAGCGTCAGCGCCACCACCGCCACAGTGAGCGACTGCCTGTACTCGACCATCGTTGTGGTTTACCAGACAAACCACCAGCCCGTGCCCGGCCAGCCGGGGGGCACCCAGCCGGAGTGGGACCAGGTGACGATGACCATGACCCTCGCCAACCCGCCTGGGACGTGGCAGCAATCGTTCGGAACGGAGGACTTCGGATCGTCATGCAGACCCGCGTCGTAGTCGCTTTCCTGGCCGCCGTCGGCCTCGTGGGCGGGCTCAGCGGTTCTGTCCGCGCCGACGGCGGTGGCAGTACGTGCAACAGCAGCGGCTGCGTCACGACGACCACCGGCTCCACCCCGGGGTGGGACGAGAGCGGCGGGGCCACGTGGACGTGCATCTGGGCCCCCATCACCTGGCAGGCCGCCATGAGCGAGGTCGAGAGCCACAGCGTGGAGGTCGACCCCAGCCTTTTCCAGCAGAACCCCCAGTGGTACGACGTGAGCTGCTCCATGGGCTCGGTGCAGACCGGATGGGAGCTGGCCTGGTATGCGCCCAACACCGTCTCGGCCCAGGCGGTGGCCGAACAGGCGCAGGGTCAGTTCTACTTCCCGATCCCGCAGCCGCAGACGTCGCCGCCCGCGGCGACGGTGATCGTCAACCTCCCCACCTACCTCTACCTGCCGTCCGACGAGTCGGAGACCTTCACCGCCACCGCGTCGATCCCCGGGCTGACGGCCACGGTGACCGCCGCCCCCGACCACGTGGTCTGGACCACCGGTGATGGGGGAGCGGTCACCTGTCCCGGCATCGGGGTCCCGTACAGCGCCGGTGACGGCACCACCCCGCCTGCCGACGCCTGCACGTACAAGTACGCGACCACGTCGGCGGGTGCGCCCGGGGGCACCTACTCAGTCACCGCCACCATCTATTACCACGAGTACTGGTCGGCGAGTGATGGCGAGCACGGCGACTTCGGCATCGAGGCCGGCCCCACCGCGACCGAGCAGATCACCGTCGATCAGATCGCCAGCGTCATCACAGCGGGATAGACACGCATGCTGCCCACCCCCCTCACCGACACAGCGCGCGGGCGGACGGCCACCCGCATCGCCCCGCGCCCATGGCGGCCGCGCCCCTCACTGCTGGTCGTCGGCCTGGTGCTAGTGCTCGCCTCGGTGGTGGGCGTGGGCGCCCTCATCCACTCGGTGAGCGGTGAGCACGGCATCCTGGTGATGTCCCAGACCGTGCAGGCGGGCCAGGTCATCAGCGCCGGGGACCTCGAGGTGGTGAACGTCTCGCAGGACATGGGCGGCCTCACCGTCATCGACTCCGCCTACCAGTCCAGTGTGGATGAGATTTCAAGGACGGCGAAACACCTAGACTTCGGGTTGGCTCAGGCTGCCGGGATAGCTCAGATTCTCTACCGACCTGAATGTGTTCTCTGCCCGCCACACTAGCACGCGATCGCTGGTGGCGCACGAGTCCTCGGGGGGGCACTGTCACGGCCGTGCGGGGAGCCCGCCTCGGGCTAATCCTTCCGCCGCCAGGGCGCCGATCACCTCCCGTGCTTTCGCAGTTGCGTAGCGCGTGGGCCGAGGCAGAGAACCAATCAGGCGTTGCTCCGGAAGCCAAGGCCGAACCAGCGGGTGCGCCCCTAGAAAGAACCTCGGTCTGCCGGGTTCACCGCTATCTAGGGTTGCGCAGACCCGACGGTAAGGCTCGATCACGACGGGAGGCGTGGCGTCCGGGCTTCACGAACGAATCCAACGACCAGACCGACGATCATGAGTAGGTACGCAGCGCCGACAGCGGATGCTAAGGCCACCACCGCCTTGCCTTGCCCGTTGACCGGCCCGGGGTTGCCTTGTTGGAGGAAGATCAGGAGTGCGTAGTAGAACGAATTGCCTATGCCCGACGGCAGGAAGGGTCCAGCTGCATGGGGATACTGAATTCCTCTGAGCCCCCCAAAGGCGTGAGCCGTAACGAGCAGGCCAGTCGCGACTGCTATATACGACATGCCGACAGCCCCTAGGAAGGCCATCGACTCTGCGAACGCGCGCCTCTCTGCGGACGCGGTAAAGGGCACGAGGTTGTGCACGGAGACGCCATAAGAGCCGAGCATCAGGTATGAGAGCGCAAGCTCTGCGCCAATCGCCAAAGCTTCGCCCATCAGCAGAAGGATGGTGACGAGTGCGATCCATCGCTGAAGCTGGGATCCTCCACTGACCAATAGCGGTAGGGTGATCGCGGAGAGCAGAACCAGGAAAGGCCAATTGAAGCTAATGGGAGTGAGACGCCGCAGGGAGGCTCTGCTCGTCGCGCCATCCGCTGCCCATGCCCTGAGACGGTAGTCTCGCACCCCGAAGGGGAAGAACAACCCTCCCGTCCCGCTCAGCATGCGGATGCGCACATCCATCTCGCCACGTTCTTCAGGGCGCTGAGTTTCCATGGAGACCCGGTATTTGGGGCCGCGTGTGGGTAGCCACACTACCGCTCGGCTTGTCGCATAGATCTTCAGCGCAGAGGCCGCGAGCAAGTAGGTCTGAAGAAACCAAGAGAGGACGCTAAGCGCCACCGGATGATTCTTCCATTTCCCGACGGCGATCGGCCTGATCGTCGAAGCCTTGTCGCGATCCTCGACCTTCGACGCGATTGACTAGATCCTAGTGGGGGTGTCGTGTGCTCCCCCCTATCTGGCTTAGGCGATCAGATGGTCTTCTTCAGGTAGGGTCGAGGAGATCGTCGTGGCTGCTCCGGCTAGCGTCGGCTTGGGTCACGATGGCGAGGGAAAGTTGCCCCAGTCGGACTTCCGTCGTGAGGACGCGGAGTATTGCGACTACCACCAGTGCGAAGGTAAGGCGCTCTGTTTGGGCTGCAACTAGCGGCAGCCAGTCACGCCTACGTTCGAGCGGGGACGGTAAATCTGCGTGACTTTTCGGCCACACGACCGGGAAGCCCCGTCAAGCTGACCCACTACCAGTAATCGGCGGCGCTCGACGGCCTGGGACGCGGCGCAAGCCTGGGAGAGCGCGGTGGAGGGATCTCGGCCTGCGCAGGTCGCTCATCGTTTCGGGGAAGCCCGTCTTCCCGGTAGCGTGAGGCAGCCCCTTTCGATACGCCTGTAGAGAGAATCTCGGGCTACCCAGGTCGCCGATCGCCTCGCCAGCGCTGGCCACCCCGGCCTACGGTGCGGGTCCGCTTTGCTGGCCGGAAGGCTGGGGCCGCCGTGGGGCAGTCGTCCAGCGCCCCGATCGGCGATGCAGGCGTTCGGGCAGCTGACCCGGGATGCGTTCGACCCCAAGGTACTTCAGGGGAGCGAACCGTCCGCGAAGATCGTGGCGAAGATGCGATCGGGCGGAGTGAAGCTGCCGTCAGGATGAATGGCCTGGACGACTCGGCCGGCGTAGAAGTCATCGAAGAGGGCTTGATGCGCCTCGATGTGCCCCATTTGCCGGTCGAGGGCCTCGACCTGGACCGTAGCGCGCCGGATGAAGACAGCCCGAGCCGCCTGTCGATCCCCGTCGAACCACCACGCAGTCACGCCTGCGTCATGGAGAGCGCGTACGAGAGGGAGCCAGCGGGGAGGGAATCCCCAGTCAAGAGCGACCGGACGCCGCAGCACTCGGAGCGCCCTGGATGAAAGATGACACCGGGGGCGGGGGAAGCTGGCAGATCGCGTTCCATGCGAACGAAAGACCTAGGCGATCGAAGCCGCCGTTCTCGACATCCACGTGAGCAAAGCCCCGATCGGACTGGTCGGGGCGCCCAGACTCGAACTGGGGACCTCTTGCTCCCAAAGCAAACTCCTTAGACTTTCGTCGCTCGCATAGGCCTTCGTGAATTCGCTTGGACCACTTGCTTCGCTATCCATGCTCCCAGTCAGGACTTGCTTCAAAGGTCAGGCGAAGATCCGGAAGTAATAGGGTGACCCCCCGGTACCGTCGGGGGTGCCAGTCCAGCCGGGCCATCTCCGAGGCAGGTCCGATCCCGGGCGCCGCCGAGCGAAGCGAGCGTCGGTGCCGCGTAGACTATGAAGTCCTGGCGATGAGGCCCGCCTGACTGCCGCGTCCCGGCTGATGGCTTCTACGAACGCGTAGCGAGTCATGACCCGAGCACTGAACCCCCCACCCACTCAAGCGGCGGCGGCGCCTCCCCTCCCAGAGCTGGCCTCGTTCAGCATCCTCTTCCCCGACGCCGAGACGGCTGTGGAGCCGCGCGGCCAAGCGGTGCCGGACCCCCTCGCGGACCTGAATCTCGACCAAGTGCTCGCGGCCATCGGCACCAACCGGCGCGATTACGAGCTGAGCCCGTTCTTCACGACTCTCCTGCGCGACGAGCGGGCGGTGGCCTATCGCCAGGCAGTCTTCGTGGACCTCGAGGCCGGGCTCTCCGGAGCAGTCGAGGCGTTCGCGGCTCAGATGCGCCATGTGCGGAGCTATCTCACAGCGTCGTCCCAACGCAGTCACCGATACGGGAAGGCCGCGTGGTTCCTGGATTCCGCCCAGATCTACTGCGATGCCCTCACCTCGCTGCGCGACGAGCTGGCTCACGCCCATCCGGCGTCCGAGAGCCTGCGCCGCTTCAGCCGGCTCTTGGACGGCTATCTGCGGTCGGAAGGGTTCGGGGTTCTCGGTGCCGAGACTCGGCGGCTCCGGGATGAGCTCGGGGCGCTTCGCT
>Ga0187890_10000403_pt1 | contig 30338 bp, 31 predicted proteins | sample June2016WEW_21_1_FD_133005 | JGI IMG/M metagenome (GOLD analysis project Ga0187890, IMG submission 133005) | Peatland microbial communities from SPRUCE experiment site at the Marcell Experimental Forest, Minnesota, USA - June2016WEW_21_10 | ecosystem: Environmental > Terrestrial > Soil >... | reverse complement strand
GGTCAGCTCCAAGACGTTCACCACGCTCGAGACGCTCACCAACGCGGCGGCGGCGCGGCAATGGCTCCTGGACCGGCTGGGTGCCGCCGCCGGCGACGACGCGGTGGCGAAGCACTTCGTCGCCGTCTCCACCAACGCCCAGGCCGTGGCCGAGTTCGGCATCGACCCGGACAACATGCTCGAGTTCTGGGACTGGGTCGGCGGCCGCTACTCCTACGACTCCGCCATCGGCTTCTCGTTGATGGTGGCGATCGGGCGTCAGGCCTTCGGCGAGATGCTCTTCGGGTTCCACTCCATGGACGAGCACTTCCGGACGGCGCCCCTGAGCGAGAACCTGCCGGTCATTCAGGGCATGCTCAACGTCTGGTACAACAACCTCTTCGGCGCGCAGACCCATGCCGTGCTGCCCTACAGCCACCGGCTGGCCCGCTTCCCGGCCTACCTGCAGCAGCTGACGATGGAGTCCAACGGGAAATCGGTGCGGCTCGACGGGTCGCCGGTGGCCGGCCAGACCGGGGAGATCTTCTGGGGCGAGCCCGGTACCAACGGGCAGCACGCCTTCTACCAACTCATCCACCAGGGGACGAAGCTGATCCCGTGCGACTTCATCGCGTTCGCCGAAGGCACCCACGAGACGGGGGAGCAGCAGGACCTGCTCATGGCCAACTGCCTGGCGCAGACGAAGGCGCTGGCCTTCGGCAAGACCGCCGAGGAGATCGCCGCCGAGGGGACGCCCCCCGAGCTCGTGCCCCACAAGGTGATGCCGGGCAACCGGCCCAGCTCCACCATCGTGGCCCCGAAGCTCACGCCGTCGGTGCTCGGCCAGCTGGTGGCGCTCTACGAGCACACCGTGTTCGTGGAGGGCACCATCTGGGGGATCGACTCCTTCGACCAGTGGGGCGTCGAGCTGGGCAAGGTGATGGCCAAGGAGCTGGCGCCGCTCCTGACGGACGTGGCGGCTCCCGACCTCTCGGCCCAGGACTCCTCGACCGCCTCCCTCGTGCGCATCTACCGGGCCCGGCGCGGACGGGCCGTCTAGACCCTCAGGCGCGCACGTCGATGCCGTGGAGGGGCTGACGCGGCATCAAGCCCCGCCAGGCGCTCGGCAGCTTGAGCGAGAGACGCTCGAGCTCCGTGCGGTGGAGCTCCGCCAGCGCCTCGAGGCGCTTGCCGCCCTTCGCCGTGAGCTGAAGGCGCACCACCCGGTGGTCCTGCGGGTCACGGACCCGCTTCACCAGGCCCGCGGCGACGGCCCGGTCCACCAGGCCGACCGCGCTGTGGTGCCGGAGCAGCAGGTAGTCGGCCGCCTCGCCGACGGTGGGCCCGCGGCGGTCGCCGTGCCCGCGGATGGCGAGCAACAGCTGGTGCTGCGCCGGCGTCAGCCCGGCCGCCTCGGCCTGCTGCTCGCTCCAGCGCAGGAAGCGCCTGAGCCCGGTGCGTAACGTCAGGAGGTCCTCGTAGTCGGCATCCGGCAGACGCATCGTCACACGATAGCATCGTATGACGATATAACTGGGATGGTGCCAGTGTGTCATCTCGCCTGCACGGTCGTCTCTGCCTGACTGTCCCCAGTCGTGCCCACGGGGTGGCACCCAGTCCCGGCGTTGTACTGGGCTACCCAGCCAATCGGATTCGTCGGACACCGGCCCGGACACGCAGAGGGGGCCCGAAGGCCCCTTCGCACAGTTGCACTCCACTGACTTGGCACGGCTTACCGGTCACCACCTTCTCCCGATGTGAGCGTCGCCGGAGATCCGAGCAGGGTCACTCACGCCGTGGTGGCCGACGTCGTCGCCATGTGTCCGAGGTAGCCCGTCGGCAAGTCTTGGGCTGGGAGGCACGGCGGGCCAGGTGGACGGCGTGCCAGCATGGGGCCATGGACAGTGTGACGTCCCCGCGTGGCGCGACCGGCGACGCTGCGGGGTGGGACCTGCGCCCCATGGCCCTCGACGACGTCGAAGCGGCGATGGCCGTGGTCGAGGCCGCCGATGCCGCGCAGGCGGAAGCGGGTCAGCTCCCGCCGCGCACCCCACCGAGCGACGCCCAGTTGGAGGCCAGCCGCGTGGGCCATGCCCGTTTCGTGCAGCGCGACGGGCCCGGAGCCTGGGTGGCGGTCTCGGAGGGGCAGGTGGTGGGCGTTGCCGAGTCTGTCCGACGGGAGAGCTTCTGGGGGCTGTCCATGCTGTTCGTCCACCCGGAATTCCAGAGCCGCGGGGTGGGTGGGCGGCTCCTCGAGGCGGCCGTGGGCTACGCCGCCGGCGCCACCCAGCGCATGATCCAGTCATCGCCCGACCCCCGGGCCATGCGCCGCTACTTCCTGGCCGGACTGGCGATGCACCCGACGGCCGAGATGGGAGGCCAACCCGACCGCCGGGCCATTCCGCCGTCGCTGCCTGGTCGGGATGGCGATGAGGGGGACCTCGAATTGGTGGCCGAGGTGGAGGCACAGCTGGGCCGCTCGCGTCCCGAGGATGTTGCCTTCGGGCTGCGTGACCAGCGTTTCCGCCTTGACGTGGTCGACCGCGGCCCCGGGCGAGGGTGGGTGCTTTGGCGCCCGGACCGACTGGCCATGCTCGGGGCGACCGACGACCGGACAGCCGCCGTCCTCCTGTGGCGGTTCCTCGCCGGCTCCGAGGGAGAGATCCTGGTCCATGGGCTCACCGCGGCCCAGCAGTGGGCGTTCGACGTACTCCATCGGGCGCGTCTCACGGCGCAGATACGCGGCTCCTTGTTCGTCGACGGGATGGCCGTCCCGGTCCCCTGGATCCCTTCGGGCTGGTACTTCTAGACCCTGATCTGTCCCGCCCAGCATCGAGCACACAGGGTCACCTGATCGTCGGCGTGCTCTCGGCGCTCACAGCCGGCGTACGGGGCACTGGTGGTCGGATCTATTGCAATGCTCCCGTTGCCGCGGCATGAGCGCTTCTCGGTCTACCGTCGGTCTTGATCCGTGCGGACGAGCGTGAGGACGAACGTGGAAAAGGTGACGGTCCTCTTTCGATATCAGCCCGGCAGGGGGGAGGAACTACTCGAAGAGCTGAGAACCAGCTCCGAAGGCACTCGAGCATTCCAGGGCTGCGGGTCGGTCGACATCTATGTGGATGCCGATGACCCTGACACTGTCTTGCTCCTCCAGGAGTGGGAGTCACGAACCCAGTGCGAGCGCTGGATCGCGTGGCGCATCGATACAGGATTGCACGATGCCGTCATGGAGTTCTGGCGCCAGTCCTGGTGGCACCCTTGGAACTGCGTTACCTCGAGCTCGATCGCGGCGAGCGGCAAGGGCTCGTTCTCCGGCGCGGCCCGTAGCCGGTGTACAGGGGAAGGTCCGCCATCTCAGGCATACTCCGTCGGCGGCCCAACGTGAGGATGAAGGAGGATCGTGAGCCTTGCCATCGATTGTGTCTTGATTGACTGCAACGACCTCCAGCGAATGAGTGAGTTTTGGCGGTCTGCCCTCAACCTCGAACACGTCTGGACAGGCCCCTCTGGCGGCTACCTCCTGATTGACGAATCGGGGACCACAAGGCTCGGACTGATGCCGTCCGACGAAGAGAAGAGAGGAAGAAACAGAGTCCACCTCGACCTTCGCCCGGACAATCAAGAGGCCGAGATTCAACGCCTCGAGGAGCTCGGGGCGGCCCGGATTGACATCGGTCAGCGAAATGTCCCCTGGGTCGTCATGGCAGATCCCGAAGGTAACGAGTTTTGCGTGCTGCGATCGCGATGACCATCACACCGATCCGGCGAAGTGGGACGGTGAGAGCTGACCTCAGGACAAGAGTTCAGGCGGGCTCGACTTGGCGAAGCGCAATTGCGCACCTAGCCACCGTCGGACGGCAAGCAGATACCAGGCCGCCGAAAGGAGCCCCATGGCACCGAGGCACTGTGCGGAGAAGAAGAGGCCGAGCCCGAGGAAATGATCGGTACCGCCAAATCCGAACACGGCCGCAATTGTTGCAATCGCAACACCGATGATCCCGAAGCCCCAGGCCCTTTTCGGCTTGGACATGCCGGCTACTCGAAACTGCACAGAGGGCCGCTGAAGAACGTCCAACAGAGCCCACACGCAGGCAGCACAACCTGTGACGGGAAAGAAGAAAATGGAGACCCAGAAGATCTTCATGGATGCATAGCCTACGGCGGCCCTGCCCCCCTCTGCCGAACCGTCCCACCCTCCCGGCATGGTGATAGGGGGTCCAGCCCAACCCTTCTTGCCGGTGACGCGACGAAGTCCAGCAGCATCCGTCCAGAAGACGCGGACCTCCCGGTTGTTGTAGGCCAAAAGTCCCATTGAACGCTCGGCCAGGTGGCCCGAGAATCGAAATTGCGTTGCGGATCATGGCGATCAGGGGCCTGGGAGAATCATGCGGGAGACATCGCGATGGACAGGTCTCGACGGCCTCCGTGCTCTTGCCGTCGCCGCTGTCGTGGGCACCCACTTTTCGTTTCTGGGTCAAGGCGCTTTCGTAGGTGTCGATCTGTTCTTCGTACTCTCGGGATTCCTCATCACGTCGCTGCTCGTCCGCGAACGCGAGGGGTTCGGACACGTATCCCTGAGGAACTTCTGGGTGCGTCGTGGACTCCGACTGCTCCCGGCGCTGTCGTGTGCCGTGGTGTTGGCCGCAGTCCTCACCCCCTTGGCGTCGCCAGAGCGGCGCGCTGCGACCTTCACCGGGCTGCCCTGGGTGTTCGCGTATCTGGGGAACCGGGTGGCGGCCTCGAAGGGGCCGCAGGCACTTGGCCTTCTTCCGCATACGTGGTCTCTGGCAATCGAAGAGCAGTTCTACGTGGTCTGGCCGATCATTGTGGTGCTGTGGTTTCGCCATGGCGTCCAAGCAAAGCGTGCGGCGATGCTCCTTGGCTCAATCGCCCTCATGAGTGCCCTCTTCAACGCTTGGGCCATGGTCAACTGGGGATACAACGCCGCGTACTTTGGCACTGGCACGCACGCCATGGGCCTGTGCGCCGGGTGTGCACTGGCCATGGCGGTCCATGCGCGAAACGGGAGGCCGATCAGTGAGCGTGGGCTCAAGCGCTACAACGGGCGGCCATGGTGGCGGTCGCATTGTTCGCCGTCTTGTGCATGACCCCACTTTCGACACCGCTCGAGGCCTTAATGCTGCTCAATCTCGGGACGATCTCGGCAGTTGTACTCGTGACATCGGTGGTGCTCGCACCACACACCGCGATGACGCGGCTTTTCGCTGCACCGGGTTTGATCTGGATCGGGGCACGCTCCTATGCGATCTATCTCTTTCACGACCCGCTGGCCCTCGTGTTCGTCCAATCTCCGATGTTTCACGGGGCAGCCCACGTCATCGCCACGTTGTGCTGCGTGGTCGCCAGCATCATTCTGGCGGCAGTCTCATTCCGCTACGTCGAGTCCCCCTTCTTGCGACTCAAGAGCCGATTCGTGGATGGCATCGGACAGAAGCCACAACTGGTTCCAGTATTGGAGGGCTAGAGCCCGGCATACCCCCATTCGGCTGCGCGCTGATCGGGCACACGGGCGTCGGGCACAGTCCCCACTGGTGCGATTGGGCACCTTCCTCACGACGTGAGGCGCTTGTAGCCGCCGCCCATCAGATCGGTCGCGTCGCCCCGACATACAGCAAGCTCCCAAAGGACGAACCCAGGGTCGCAGGAATGGGCTCGGCTCGAACGTCGGCACCTGTGTGCGGAGCATCGACCATGACGTTCTGTCCATTGACCACACCCACGTAAAGGCCGACGTGGTCAATGGAATCCGGCCCGGCGCCGAAGAAGACGAGGTCGCCCGGCGCGAGCGGCGCACCGGGGGCCAGCTTCGGTGTGGCGTCGTACTGGTCCTGGGCCACCCGGGGCAGTGCGACGCCGGCCACCCGGTAGGCGGCCTGGACGAGACCCGAGCAGTCGAAGCCCACTCCGGCGGTCTCGCCGCCCCAGACGTAGGGCGTGCCGATCTGGGACAGCGCCCACGCCACCGCCACTTCGCCGGCGGCCGAGACCGGCGTGCCTGCCGCCGATGGCGCGGCCAGGGACTGGGCCAGCGCCAGCACCTGGGCGACGTAGGCCGCCGAGTGGTTGTAGGCGAAGACGGCACCGGCGACGTCGCGACCACCCGAGCCCCCGTTGGCGCACAGGAGCCGCGCCGCGGCGTACACGGCGTCGGTGGGGTCGTACGGGCTCGGTGGGACCGCCCCGGCCGGGGGGACCGGCTCGTCGTACTCGGCGAAGGTGGCCGGCTCGAACTGCATGGGGCCTTCGGCGCCCGCCGCGTTGGCGCCGGCGTGGACCCCGGGGAGCGCCGACTGCCCGTTGTCCGACTCGACGGTGCCGATGGCGGCCACGATGGTCCACGGCAGGCCGGGGCAGGTGGCCGCCGCCGCCTGGTAGAGATCCAGCATGTCCGAGGGGATGTCGGCGGTCGCCGCCGACGAGGCCGCCGGTGCCCCTCCGCCGACGCCGAGCACCGCCATGGCCGAGCCGACCACCGCAGTCCCCAGCAGCCCGACCACGAGGCCGAGCGCCACCAGCGCACCGACGACCCTCCTCATCGGATGACCCCGTCACCGACCTCGACCTCCACCGTAGGTGCCACGCCGGGGAACGGTCTGCTTCGCGCGGCCGTGGGTACCTCGAAGGCACGCCGGTCACACCAGGGTCACGAAGTGCCGTCGGTCAGGACGCTGCGACCCAGGGCCACCTCTGTTCAATCAGGGCGCGGTGACGTGCGGCTCCGTGTCGACGAAGGAGCATCACACGGCCCGGTGGTGGATCTCCGCTTCGGGGTTGCCGGTGAGCGCACAGGGCTACCCCGTCCACGAGTCGGCGTAGCCGTTATCTTCGACTTCCTCGCAGGACCTGGTCGATGAGCAGGAGATCGAGTTGGCGTACAGCGGTCCGGTGCCGACCGGGCCCCCGGCGTTGGCGAAGGTCTGGGGCTTCGACCAGGAGGAGCCGTTGTAGGTGACCCAGCCGTCCAGACCCCCGGCCATGCAGAAGGAGGATGTGGGGCACGAGAGCGCGGCGAACGACTGGGGGCCGAGGGGTGTGTCGAGGGCCAGCCCCGTCGACCATGAGGTGCCGTTGAACGTGTTCAGATAGGCCACGTTGGCTCCGGTGGTACCTCCCACCGCACAGAAGGTGGCGGCCGGGCACGACACCACGGATACTTCGGGATTCGAGCCGGACTTGCTGCCGGGAGGCAACGAGAGAGTTTGTGGAGTCGACCACCCGCTCCCGTTGTAGGTGACCGATTGGTCGTTGTAGACCGCCTCGCAGAAGGTTGGACTGGCGCACGACACCTCACCAATGGTGGTCGGGTTCAAACTGCTCGAGTTGATCAGTTGAGGTTGGGACCACGAAGTTCCGTTATAGGTGTAGTAGTTGACGTTGCCGTCCACCGCCATGCAGAAAGAGGTCGTGGGACACGAGACAGAGAAGGACACGGACGCCGACGAGCTCGACGAGTCCAACTGGTCGGCCGCAGACCACGTCGTACCGTTGAAGGTGTAGACGTCACTGAGATCGTCTCCGGCGATACAGAAGGACGCCGAGGCACATGAGACCGAGGCGAACTGGTCATTCGTATTGGTCCCGGCAGTCGAGTCGACGTCCACGCCCGTCGACCACGTCTTTCCGTTCCAGGTGAATGCGTCACCTGTGTCGTCCACGGCGGCACAGAACCCGGCAGTGGGGCATGACACGCTCGAGAAGTCGGAGGTGTGTGTCGCGATGCCCGGACCCGAGCCTTCCTTGTTCGACGCCACCAATGTTGCCAACTTCCATCCGTGGCCCGACACTGCGGCCTGCGCGGCCGGAGCGCCGCAGTCCCACTGGGCCACGATCTTGAGCGTCTTGCCGCCTATCTGGCTCATGGAGGCGTCGATCGAACCAGCCTCGCCCTCGACGGTCACCGTGCCACCATGGGCAAAGAAGCTGTCCTGCTGGCCCTTCTCGATGGACTGGGTGATGTTCTTGCCCTTCAGGTTCACGCTCAGTATGGCCGTCGGGGCTCTTCCGGTGACGGATTGGAACGAGTAGGTACCGTTCTTCTTCACGGTCACGTCCAGACTCCAGCTGGCCACGTCCTTGATCCCGGAGACGGAGCCGACGAGATCGTTGAGCTCGACGAAGCCGCCGTTGTTGATCCCTCCATAGGGACATCCCGCATTGGGGCCGTCGAGCAACGTGCCGGTGACCGCTCCCGAGAGCTTGTAGGTGTTGGCGGCGACACTCTTGGCCGACACCACCAGGGCGCCTGCCGGCTGGGCCACCATGGCGACAACGATCGTCCCGGCGCAGATGGCCGTGCCGGCCACTGAACTCAGGAAACGGTTCCGGCCCTTCAGCCTTGTTGTCATCTCGTCCCCCCCGGTCGCCTTCGGGCGACGATCGACTCAGTCGAGCGACCGCGCCACCACTGCATCACGGCTCCTGGGCCTCAAGGTATCACCCTGCGTCACAGAGACCGCTGGGGCCGGCACACTCGATTTGGGGCCAGTCGGGAGCAGTCTCGCCCCGGTCATGACCGAGGCCTCGGAGCGACGCGTCGACCGGTATCCGAGGAGGCAGCCACGGCGGTCCGGTGGTTCGTGGTGTTCGGTTGGCGGTTCGTCCTGGGCCTGCGATCGGGCCCCCGGTCGTCTCCCGACTACGTCTCCGGCTGCAGAGTGCGTGAGGCCCGACCGGGCGTCGTCATCCTGGAGGCTCGTTCCCGGCTCTTGACCCCCGACAAGGTGATCGAGGTCGCGAGCGACAGGGTTCGCATGAGCACGTTCGTCCGCTACGAGAGAGGGCTGGGGCGAGGCATCTGGACTCTGGTCGCTCCTGTCCATCACCGCACGGAGCCGTTTCTGCTCGGCGACGCCGCGTCGCGCCGAGCCTGACGGTGCCCGACAGGTCGTCGGGCGGGGACACCTCGAAGGTCCACTCCGGAGTCCCGACGAGACACCCTGACCGCCGGCTCGATCGCCGCGGGCACACACGATGAGCCTCCGGGTCGGGCGCGGGGTACCGACCAGGGACTACGTCGGCCACGGGTCGTCGACGACCCCAAGCTGAATGAAGAGGCCGAGCTTGTCGGCCCCGATCCATTCCCGGACGACCTTGTCGTCCTCGAAGTGCATGATGGTGACCGCCCATTCCTCCACGGCCCGTCCCGTCGGGGCCCGGCCCACGTATCCTCCCGTGTCGGTACCGCGGAATGCCACCCTCAGGACGACCGTGTCGCCCGCCACGATCAGGTCCTCAATGTCCAGGTGGAGATCGGGGAACGCCTCGCGGTAGCGGCGGATCGGCTCGATTCTGGCCTCGGGCCCTACCCCGAACGGGTTGCTGTAGTGCTCGCTGTAGAGCTCGGCCGCCGCTCCGTAGTTTCCGCCATTCCACACTTCGTCGACGAACGTCCGCACCCGCGATTGGCGCTCGGCACCGTCCATCGGTCTCCCCGTTCTGTAGCCGGGAAGATTCAACTGCGTCGCCTGGCGTCGCGCAACAACCGGACCGAGCAGTCTTTCCCCCGTATGGAGTTGTGACTCCGAGCCGGCGTCAGGCGCTACCCGGCGGCCGGCCAGGGGCGCCCGTCGCCTGCCCGACACCTCGGTGAAGGATGGCCGGCTCTCCTCGTCCCGCATCGGGGGCCGCTCAGCCTCGTTGATCGGGCGGCGCGGCCAGGTTCTGCACCCGCAGCTGGCCTCGGGCCACCAATTTTCCATCGTCTTCGCGCTCGATCTCGACCAGCCAGATCTGCTGGGTCCGGCCGGTGAGGATCGGCGTGCCGGTCGCCCGCACCCGGCCCGTCCGATGGGGGCGGAGGAAGTCCGTGGAGTTCGCCACCCCGACCACCGCCATGGTGCCCGTCATCGCGTGGGCCGCGACCGCCGCACCGTGGCTGCCCACGGACTCGACCACCGACGCCCATACCCCGCCGTGGACGATGCCGTAGCCCTGCTGGTGGCGCTCGTCGATGTCGACGTACGCCACGACCCGCGTGGGCGTCAGTTCGTCGATGCGGAGCCCCAACGCACTGTCCCAACCCGGCTGTGGTTCCATGAGACCTCCTGCTCGAAACGGCCGCCCCATGGTGACGGCGCAACACCCTCCAACGCCAGCCGGCACGCTCTGGGGTCACGCGGTTCGAGTGCTGCCTTCCCCGGGCACCTCCGCCCGCTGCCGTAGGCTCATCCCGGTGGGCGGCTTCGACCTCGTCATCTTCGATTGTGATGGCGTGCTGGTGGACAGTGAACGGCTCGTTGTCCGCGTCGAGGCCGAGATCGTCACCGGCCTGGGGTGGTCGCTGACCGAGTCCGACATCGTCGAGCGATTCGTGGGCCGGTCTGCGGCGTACATGCACCGGGAGATCGAGCGGCATCTGGGCCGGAGCATCGACTGGGACTCCGAGTTCGAGGCTCGCTACCGGGAGGTGTTCGAGGCGGATCTCGAGCCGGTGCCCGGGATCATCGATGCACTGCGCGAGATAACGCTTCCCACGTGTGTCGCATCGAGCGGAAGCCACGATCGAATCCGCTTCACGCTCGGGAAGACCGGTCTTCTCGAGCGGTTCCGTGGACGGATCTTCAGTGTCGACGACGTCGGAATCGGCAAGCCGGCTCCGGACATCTTCCTCCACGCCGCCAAGAAGATGGGGGCCTCACCGGCACGGTGTGCGGTCGTCGAGGACAGCGCCTCCGGCGTCAACGCCGGACTGGCGGCCGGGATGACGGTGTTCGCATATTGCGGCGGGGTCACCAGTGCAGATTCCCTGTCCATCGGAGGATCCCTCCTGTTCGACGACATGGCCGAACTCCCGGCTCTCCTCGCTTCGGAGGAGTCGACCTCGGCCCGGCGAGGTGCGGGAGGTCAAGGCAGGCGCTTCGCGAAGAAGACCTCACCGTGATCGATCGGCGTGTCTTCGGCGTATCCGATCTGTTCGTAGCCGAGCTTTCGATAGAACTCGGGTGCCTGAAAGGTATGCGTGTTCACTCGAATCACCCGACAGCCGCGTGCTCGGACCTCGGCCTCTGCAGCTCGCACGAGTTGACTGCCAAGACCGGCTCCCTGGAGTGGGGGTGAGACCCAGAGCCATTCGATCATGGCGTAGCCACCCCAGCTGAAGCCGGAAATTCCCGCCTGGAGCCGGCCTTCGGGGTCTCGGAGAAAGCAGCTCAAGGACCGGTACTGTCCATACCCAGTCGATTCGACGTTGTGGGCCACCAGCCGGTCGCGTAACTCGGCGACGGCGGCTTCATCTTCGATATCGGAGATCAAGATTCCTGGCACCGCTTCCATGCTGCCAGAGCCGGCCGTGCGCAGCGTCGCCTGACCACCGTGCTGTGAGATGTCCCCGCCCCAGTCTGGTGACCCAGACCCGCCAGGACGGTCTGCGGCTTGCCGGGACCGGCGTCTCCGTCAGCTGACCGGGCGCCGGCACGGTGGGGGAGATCTGACCACGTTCGGCACGGCAATGGCCCGCTCGCCATACTTGGTCCATGAAAAGCACCATGCAGGACGCTCCGCTCCTGATCAGGGACATCCTCCGCCACGGGCAGCAGGTCCATGGCGACAGCTCCGTCGTCACCGTCGAGGCGGGCGGGCACCGCTCGGCCACCTTCGCCGAGGTGGCCACCCGGGTGGAGAAGCTGGCGGCCGCGCTCACCAGGCTCGGGGTGCAGCCGGGGGACCGGGTCGGGACGTTCTGCTGGAACAACCAGGGCCACCTGGAGGCCTACCTCGCCGTCCCCTCCATGGGCGCCGTGCTCCACACCCTCAACATCCGGCTCCCGGCCGACCAGCTCGCCTACGTCATCAACCACGCCGAGGACCGTTTCATCATCGTCGACGCCTCGCTGATCCCGTTGCTGGCCGCCGTGCGCGACGAGCTGAAGACCGTCGAGACGATCATCGTGGCCGGGGAGGGGGACACCTCGGCCCTCGGCGAGACCCTCTCCTACGAGCGGCTGCTGGCCGCCGAGGAGCCGGGCTTCGAGTGGCCCGACCTCGACGAGCGCGACGCGGCGGCCATGTGTTACACGAGCGGCACCACCGGCAGCCCGAAGGGCGTCGTCTACTCGCACCGCTCCACCTGGCTGCACACGCTGGCCGAGCAGGCCGCCTCGTCGGTCGGCATGACCGAGACCGACCGCATCCTGATCATCGTGCCGATGTTCCACGCCAACGCCTGGGGCACCCCCTACTCCGCCTGGATGGCCGGCACCGACATGATCATGCCGCAGATGTTCCTCATGGGGGAGCAGCTGGCCGCCGTGTTCAACGAGTTCCACCCCACCCTCGCCTGCGGCGTCCCGACCATCTGGAACGGCCTCCTCGCCCTCGACACGCCGATCGACTTCTCGACCGTGCGCGGCATCACGGCGGGCGGGGCCGCCGTGCCGCAGTCGCTCATCGAGGCCTTCGAGAACCGCTTCGGGGCCACCATCATCCAGGGCTGGGGCATGACCGAGACCAGCCCGCTGGCCGCCTTCGGGCTGCCGCCGGCCCGCAAGCACGACGGCCATGACGACATGTACTACAAGGTCAAGGCGGGCCGCATCGTCGGCGGCGTCGAGGTGCGCGTGGTGGCCGAGGACGGGACGCTGCTCCCCAACGACGGCCGGTCGGTCGGGGAGTTCGAGATACGCGGGCCGTGGATCACGGCCTCGTACTACAAGGAGGAGGACCCGGGGAAGTTCGACGACGGCTGGCTGCGCACCGGTGACGTCGGCACACTCGACGCGCAGGGGTACATGACGATCTCGGACCGCACCAAGGACGTCATCAAGTCCGGCGGGGAGTGGATCTCTTCCGTCGAGCTCGAGAACGCCGTCATGGCCCACCCCGACGTCTTCGAGGCCGCGGTGATCTCCGTGCCCGACCCCAAGTGGTCCGAGCGCCCGCTGGTGGCCGTGGTCCCCAAGCCCGGCCGCTCGCCGGCCCCGGCGGACCTGGTGGAGTTCCTCAAGGAACGCGTGCCGCGCTGGTGGCTGCCCGAGCAGTGGACGTTCGTCACCGAGGTCCCCAAGACGAGCGTGGGCAAGTTCGACAAGAAGGTCATGCGGGCCGCCTTCGCCGAGGGCGACTACGAGGTGCAGAGCACGCCGCTGCCCAAGTGACCGCCGCCGACGACGCCGTCGCGAGCATGGCCGAGCGCCTCGAGGGCATCGTCGAGGAGCTCACCGACATGGCCATCGACGCACTGCGTCGCGCCACCTCCGGTGATCCCGACTCGGCGGAGACGGGGGAGGCGCTCGCCCTGGAGCGGCGCATCCTGAAGGCCCGCCGGGCGCTCGAGCGGGCGGTCGCCGCCCTCTCGCCCGCGGCGCGCGAGCCTCTCGACGACGGCGCCTGAGCCCCGCACCACCATGCGCGCGTTCGTGGCCGCCTGGCCCGACGAAGCGGCACGGGAGCGCCTGGACGCCCTGGAGCTGGGGCGGGAGAAGAACCTCCGCCTGGTGGGGCCCACCCGCTGGCACGTCACCCTGCGCTTCCTCGGTGACGTCGCCGACGAGGCCCTCGGGCCCCTGGGTCGGGCGCTCGTGGCGGGTGCCGCCGCCTTCCCGGGACCGGTGGAGTGCCGTCTCGGGCCGGCGACGGGATGGTTCACGGGGGTGCGTGTCCTGCAGCTCCCCGCCGCGGGCCTCGACGAGCTGGCCTCGGCGGTGCGGGCCGCCACGTCGTCCGTGGCATCCGGGGCGGACCGCGACGAACCGCCCTTCAACGGCCACCTGACGCTGGCCCGGGCCAGGGGTCGCCTCGGCCCGGCGGCGCAGGCTGCGCTCGCCGGCATCCCCTTCGATGCCCGCTTCGCGGTCGGGCACGTCGACCTCGTGGCCTCCGAGCCGTCATCGCGCGGGCACGTCTACACCACCGTGGTGCGGGCGCCCCTCGCGCCGCCGCCAGCTCTCAGGACGGGTGGCCGGTCAGGAACTCGGTGATCGCCTGCGCCATGGCGGCCGCGGCGGCCTGCTGGAACGAGGGGCTCACGAGGAGCCCGGCGTCGGTGGCGTTGCGCATGTTCCCGCACTCAATGAGCACCTTGGGCACCGTGGTGAGGTTCAGCCCCGCCAGGTCGCTGCGGGGCTCCAGGCCGTCGACCCCGTCGTAGGTGCTCACCGGCATGGGGGTGCCGGCGGCGAAGGCGTCGCGCAGGATCCCGGCGAAGGTGGCCGAGGAAGCGATCACGCCGTCGTTGGGCCCGTCGGCCACCGGCTCGAGCACCGCGAAGCCGCGACCACCGGCCGGGCCGCCGTCCGCGTGGATGTCGACGGCGACGTCGGCGTGCGCAGCGTTGATGATGGCCGCCCGAGTGGTGACGCAGGGGCCGACGCCCGAGTTCGACGTGCGGGTCATGACCACCGCCGCCCCCTCCGCCTCCAGGTCGGCCTGCAGGTACGTGGCGACGTTGAAGTTGTACTGCGCCTCGGTGTAGCCGCCGTCGGTCGCCGTGCCCGTGGTGTCGCACGTCTCGGTCCCGGTGCCGTTGAAGACGGGTTGGTCGATGACGCCCGGCGCGCTGTAGTTCAGCCCGTTGTGGCCGGGGTCGATGCCGACCACCTTGCCCGCCAGGGGCGCCGGTGACCCCAGGGCGAGCCAGTACCCGCTCCCACCGGGGTCGGCCGCCATCCCCACCACGGGAGCGGGCAGTGGCGTCCCCCCGAGCGACCCGAAGTAGCGGGCGTCGCCGTAGCTGAAGACACCCCCGTCCGAAGCCACGAACCAGTACCCGCCGCCGTCGGGGGTGGCCGCCATGCCGGCGATGGGCGCGTCGAGGTGGATCGACCCGGTCGACCCCGCGAACACGGCGTCGCCGTAGCTGAAGATCCCGCCGTCGCTGGCCACCAGCCAGTAGCCCCCGCCGTCGGGCACCGCCGCCATGCCGACCACGGGCGCGTTCAGGGTCATGGCGCCGGTGGACCCCGCGAAGCGGGCGTCGCCGTAGCTGAAGATCCCGCCGTCGCTGGCCACCAGCCAGTAGCCCCCACCGTCGTGGGTCACGGCCATCCCCACCACCGGGGCGTTCAGGGGCAGCGAGCCGGCGGAGCCGAAGAAGCGGGCGTCGCCGTAGTCGAAGACGCCGCCGTCGCTCGCCACCAGCCAGTAGCCGCCCCCGTCGGGGGTGGCGGCCATGCCGACGACGGGCGCGTTCAGGTGGAGCGCACCGGCGGAGCCGAAGAAGCCGGCGGCGCCGTAGTCGAACACACCGCCGTCGGCGGTGACGAGCCAGTAGCCCCCACCGCCCGGCACCGCCGCCAGGCCCACCACGGGCGCGTTGGGATCGGTGACGGCGTGCGCGCCGGCGCCGGTCGTCCCGAAGGGCACCGCCGAGTCGGGCGGGGGAGTGGTGGCCGACGCGGCCGGTGCCCCGAACCCGAGTGCGAGCAGGGCCCCGAGCGGGATGAGCGCGGCCAGGGCGCGCCGCACCGCGGCACTCACCCCGTGCACTCGTTGACGGCGTCAATGAGCATGCGCAGCCGCGCGTAGTGGAAACGGTCGAAGCGCAACGCCAGTCGCGGCAGCTCGGGGTGGTCGTTGCGCTCCGGGGGGAAGGCGCCGGCGGCGCGGATGGTGCCCCGGGTGACGATGTCGGAGAAGCGCCGGTTGAGGTCGGCCAGCTCCGCCTTGCTCGGCTGCACCTGGACGCGCAGCACCAGGAGGTCGCCGACCCAGCGGCAGGAGTGGTAGTTGCGGTAGAAGCCGATGATCTCCTCGCTGGCCTCCTCCATGGTGTTGGTGACCTTGAAGAGGGCGCGGTCGTCGGGTGAGATCCAGCCCGCCACGATCGCCTCGTCCTGTATGAAGCGGAGCCACGCGTGCCAGTACGTCCCGCCCGGCGTCTCGACCATCACCACCGGTGCCGGCTCGGCCTTCCCCGTCTGCAGGAGCGTCAGGAGCTCGAAGGCCTCGTCCTGCGTGCCGAAGCCTCCGGGCAGGATGGCGTAGGCGTGGGACTCCTTGATCAACATGAGCTTGCGGGTGAAGAAGTAGCGCATCTCGACCAACTTGGGGTCCTGCGCGATGAAGGCGTTGGCCTCCCCTTCGTTGGGCAACCGGATGTTCACCCCGAAGGCATGGTCCCGGCCGGCTCCTTCCAGCCCGGCGGCCATGATCCCGGGCCCGGCCCCGGTGACGATCATCCAGTCGGACGCGGCCAGACGGGCGGCCAGGTCGCGGGCCAGGACGTAGACGGGGTCCTCGGGCTTGGTGCGCGCCGAGCCGAACATGGTGACCTTGCGGATGTGCCGGTAGGGCCGGAAGACGCGGAAGGCCTCGGCCATTTCGCCCAGAGCGGCGTTGGCGATCTTGAGGTCGCCCACGGACGTGCCCTCGCGCGCCAGGTCGCCCAGCGAGCCGACCATGGAGTCGAGCTCCCTCGCCTGGGCCGACGAGAGCGAGTGGTCCTCGAAGAGGGCGTTGAAGGCGCTCTGGCGTGCCGCCTCCTGGGCCTCGTCGGTCACGCGCCCGGCGAGGCTCCGGCCAGCGCGTACAACGTCGAGCGCTGCACCAGTGGACGCCCGAGGGGGGCCACGATGGCCTCCAGCTCCTCGACGCCCATGCGCTGGCCGTGCTGGGCGCCGGCCGCCCGCGAGATGTTCTCGTCCATCAGGGTCCCTCCCAGGTCGTTCACGCCAGCCTGGAGCACCTGGCGTGCCCCCTCGGCGCCCATCTTGACCCAGCTGGCCTGAATGTTGTCGATGTCCCCGGCGTAGGCAATGCGCGCCACCGCGTGCATCAGGAGGGTCTCGCGGAAGGTCGGCCCACGCCGCGCCTTGCGCTGCAGGTACAGCGGCGTCGCCATGTGCACGAACGGCAGCGGCACGAACTCGGTGAACCCGCCGGTCTCGCGCTGCAGGGCGCGGGTCACCACCATGTGCCGGGCCCAGCTGTGCGGCTGCTCCACCGAGCCGAACATGATCGTGATGTTCGAGCGCAGACCCACGGAGTGGGCCGTGCGGTGCGCCTCCAGCCACTCGTCGGTGGAGATCTTGTCGGGGCAGAGGATGGCGCGCACGTCGTCGTCGAGGATCTCGGCCGCCGTCCCGGGCAGCGTCTTGAGCCCCGCCTCCTTCAGCCGCGTCAGGTACTCGGCCAACGGCACCTCGGAGCGCCGGGCGCCCTCGGTCACCTCGAGCGCCGTGAAGCCGTGGATGTGGATGGTGGTGGACGCCTCGCGCACCGCCTCGAGCACGTGCAGGTAGTAGTCCCCGTCGAAGCTCGGGTGGATGCCCCCCTGCAGGCAGACCTCGGTCGCGCCCTCCGCCTCGGCCTCGGCCACGCGTCGCGTGATCTCGTCGAGCTCCAACAGGTACGGCGCGCCGCGCAGGTTCAGCGAGAGCGGGCCCTTGGAGAAGGCGCAGAAGCGGCACTTGAACGTGCAGACGTTGGTGTAGTTGATGTTGCGGTTGCGCACGAAGGTGACGGCGTCACCCACCACCTGCCGGCGCAGGTCGTCGGCCATCTCGGCCACCGAGCGCACCTCGGGCCCGCGGGCGCCGAACAGGGTGACGATCTCGGCCGCGCCCACCTCCTGGCCCAGCGCGACCCCGGCCAGGACCTCGGCCACGGCGCCGCCACGATGGGGGGCGTGCAGCGGCGGCAGCCCTCCCACCAGCACGGGTGGCGGCGTCTCGCCGCCCGAGCACCACGAGGCGTCGCGGGCCAGGCCCTCGGCGTCGGAAGCGTCGAGCACACCGAAGCGCAGAGCCGGGTGGAGCCAGCGCTCGGGGTCCAGGGCGAACGACGGGTACACGGTGAGCCGCGGCGCCAGGGTGTGCCCGGCGGCCTCGGTGGCCTCGCGCAGCACGTCGAGCGCCGGCCACGCCCGCTCGGGGTTCACGTGGTCGGCGGTCACCGGGGACACGCCGCCCCAGTCGTCGATGCCCGCGTCCAGCAGCGGGCCGAGGTCGTCGGACAGGTTCGGAGGGGCCTGGACGTGCACCTCGCGGGGGAGCACGAGGCGCGCCGCGGCGATGGCCCACTGCAGGTCCTCGGGCGGGCAGGCGTCGGCCCGGGCCATGGCCGTGCCCGGCTTGGGGAGGAAGTTCTGGACGATGACCTCCTGCACGTGGCCGTGGCGGCCGTGCGAGGCGGCGATCGCCCGCAGCGCCGCCAGCTGGCCGCGCCGGTCGTCGCCGATCCCGACCAGGATCCCCGTGGTGAAGGGGATGGCGAGCTCACCGGCCGCCTCGAGCGTGGCCAGCCGGCGCGCCGGCTCCTTGTCCGGCGCGCCCCGGTGCGCGGCCAGTCCCTCGGCCAGTGACTCGACCATCATCCCCTGGCTGGCCGAGACCTCGCGCAGGCGCGCCAGCTCGTCGGGGAAGAGCGCCCCGGCGTTGGCGTGGGGGAGGAGGCCGGTCTCCTCCAGGACGAGGCCGCACATCTCGGCGAGGTAGTCGACCGTGGACCCATGCCCGTGCGCGGCGAGCCAGTCCCGCGCCACCGGGTAGCGCAGCTCCGGCCGCTCGCCGAGGGTGAAGAGCGCCTCGTGGCAGCCCGCGTCCCGCCCGGCGCGCGCCACGGCGAGCACCTCCTCCGCGGTGAGGTAGGGCGACTCCAGGCGGGCCGGCGCCTTGGCGAAGGTGCAGTAGCCGCAGCGGTCGCGGCACAGCATGGTGAGCGGAATGAACACCTTGGGCGAGTAGGTGACGCGCCGGCCGTGGGCGCCGTCGCGCACGACGCGGGCCAGCGCGGTCAGATCGGCGAGCGGCGTGTCGAGGATGTCGGCGTCGGAGAGCATTGACGCCAATCTAGGGGGCGTCGGCGCGGGCCGGACCGTCCACCAGCCAGGCCGTGTGCCCTGCATGCACCCGGGCTGCCGGCAGGTCGTCGCCCCGGAGCAGCGCGGCGACGGCGGCGGCCTTGGACGCCCCGGCGACCGTGAAGACCGCGAGCCGGGCCGAATTGATGGCCGGGAGCGTGAGGGTGAGGCGCGGGTGCGGATTGTTCCCGGCGGGGTCCTCGGTGGCGAGCACCAGGTCCCCGGGGTCGGCATCGAGCGTCGGCGCCCCGGGGAAGAGCGACGCCGTGTGCCCGTCCGGGCCCATCCCGAGGTGGATGAGGTCGATGCCGGGGCCCGTCACCAGGTCGGACATGGTCCGCTGGTAGCTGGCCACGCATTCGGCGACCGGGCCCTCGGTCGGCATGGGGGTGAACGAGCCCACCGCTCCGACCCGGTCCAGTAGGGACTCCCTGATGAGGCGGGCGTTGGAGTCCACGTCGTCGGGCGGCACGACTCGCTCGTCGCCCACGTAGGCGTCCACCACGGTCCAGTCGATGCCTCCGGAGGCCGCGAGCAGCTCGTAGCACGCCCGCGCCGTCGGGCCCCCCGAGAGGACGAGCGCGAAGCGGGGCCCGGGGCGCGCCGCGAAGGCCTCCACCACCGCGTCGCGAAAGGCGCGCGGGACGTCGTCGACGGGGGTGATCATGCGATCAGGGGGTGGGGGTCTCCGTCTCCAGGCCCTGCTGGCCCGACTCCAGCGTCACCGCGTGGCCGCCGAACTGGTTGCGCAGGGCGGCCAGCATCTTGAGCTGCAGCGAGTCCTGGTTCTGGGACGCGAAGCGGGTGAAGAGCGAGGTCGAGATCACCGGTGCCGCCACCCCGCGGTCGATGGCCTCCTGCGCCGTCCAGCGGCCCTCGCCCGAGTCGACGACCACCCCCTTGATCTCGTCGAACCCGGCGCCCGGGCGCAGGGCCCGCTCCGCCAGGTCGAGCAGCCAGCTGCGCACCACGGACCCGTAGCGCCAGATGGAGGCGATCTCGTGGAGGTCGAGATCGAACTCGTCCGCCGCCGCCATGATCTCGAAGCCCTCGGCGTAGGCCTGCATGAGCCCGTACTCGACCCCGTTGTGCACCATCTTGACGAAGTGGCCGGCGCCGACCGGCCCGACGTGCGCGTAGCCGCCCTCGGGCGCCAGCGTCACCAGCGCGGGCTCCACGACCGCCACCGCCTCCTTGGTGCCCCCGACCATGAGGCAGTAACCCTCGGTCAGGCCCCACACGCCGCCCGACGTGCCGGCGTCGACGAAGCCGACGCCCGAGGCCTCGAGCGAGGACACCAGGTGCACCCACTCCTTGTAATTCGAGTTGCCGCCGTCGACGATGACGTCGCCCGCGTCGAACAGCCCCGCCAGCTCCTCGACGGTCTTGTCGGTCGCCGCGCCGGCCGGGACCATGACCCAGGCGGCCCGCGGCGGCGTGAGCTTGCCGGCGAGCTCGGCCAGGGTGGTGGCGGTCTCGGCACCCTTCTTCGACGCCGCCTCGAGCGCCGCCGCGCTCAGGTCGTACGCGACCACCTCGTGCCCGCCCTTGAGCAGGCGCTCGGTCATGTTGGCGCCCATCTTGCCCAGGCCGATCATGCCGATCCTCATGAGCGCTCCTCTCGGTTGCGTTGCCCGCTCAGAAGGTAGCGGCTTTGTCGGTCAGCGACTGCAGCAGCTCGTCGAACGACTTGGCGAAGGAGTGCACGCCCTCGTCCTCGAGCGTCTGCTCGACGTCGGTCATGTCGATCCCCGCCTCGCGCAGCCGGTCGAGCGCGGCGGTGGCGGCGTCGGGGTCGGCGTCGACCGTCCGCTTCAGCGTCCCGTGGTCCTCGAAGGCGCGCAGGGTCCCCTCAGGCATGGTGTTCACGCTGGCCGGCCCGATGAGGTCGTCCACGTAGAGGAGGTCCGAGTAATCCGGGTTCTTCGTCGAGGTGGAGGCCCACAGTGGTCGCTGCACCCTGGCGCCCTTGGCCCGCAGCGCCTCCCAGCGCTCGCCCGCGAAGGTGCGGTGGAAGTGCTGGTAGGCCGACTGGGCCTGGGCCACCGCGCCGGTGCCCCGCAGCCCGAGCACGGCGGCGTCGCCCCCGTCGCCCCCGGCCAGGTCCTCCAGGCGTCGGTCCACCTCGGTGTCCACCCGGCTGACGAAGAAGGAGGCCACGCTGGCCACGTGCGGCAGCTCGGCCTGGCGGCCGGCGGCCACGAGGGCCTCGAGACCGCGCAGGTACGCCTCCATGACCTCGTCGTAGCGGTCGAGCCCGAAGATCAGCGTCACGTTGATGCTCCGCCCCTCGCCGATGAGCGTCTCGATCGCCGGGACGCCCTCGCGGGTGGCCGGCACCTTCACCAGCAGGTTGGGCTGCGCGATGGTGTCGTGGAACCGGCGGGCGTCGCGGACGGTGCCCTCGGTGTCGTGGGCGAGCGAGGGCGACACCTCGAGGGACACGAAGCCGTCCTCCCCGTCGCTCTCGTCGTAGAGGGGGCGCAGCAGTGCCAGCGCGTCCTGAATGTCGGTCGTGGCCATCTCCCAGTAGGCGCTCTCCACCGTGTGGTCCTTCATCAGGGCCCGGAACTGGTCGTCGTAGGTCGACTGGCCGGTCATGGCCTTGGCGAAGATGGTGGGGTTCGACGTGATGCCCCGCACCCCGAGGGCGACGAGCTCGGCCAGCTGGTTGTCGTGGAGCCAGTCACGGCGCAGGTTGTCCAGCCAGGGGCTCTGGCCACCGATCTCGTAGAGGTCCTGTAGTCGGGTCATCGGGTGATCCCCTTTCCTGGTCGCCGGTCGTCGCTGGTCAGCCGCGGCCGCGGGCCAGCAGCGCCCGCGCCCGCTCGACCACGTGGTCGGTGGTGAACCCGAACTTCTCCATCACGACCGGGCCCGGGGCCGATGCGCCGAAGTGGTCCAGGCCGATGGAGTCGTCGGCGTAGCGGTCCCACCCGAAGGTGGAGCCCGCCTCGATGCTCAGGACGGGCACGCCGGGAGGGAAGACGGCGGCCCGGTAGTCGTCACCCTGCTGCTCGAAGCGGTCCCAGGAAGGGAACGACACCACCCGCGCCCCCACGCCGGAGCCGCCCAGGGTGGTGGCGGCGGCCAGGCAGAGCTGGACCTCGCTGCCGGTGCCGACCAGGACGATCCCGGGCGGCCCGTCGCTGTCGGCCAGGACGTAGGCGCCCCGCGCCACCCCTTCGGCCGCCCGTTCCGCGGTCCCGTCGAGCACGGGGATGTCCTGGCGGGTCAGGACCAGGCCGACCGGCCCGTCCGCCTCCACCGCCAGGCGCCAGGCCTGCGCCGTCTCGTTGGCGTCCGCCGGCCGCACCAGGCTGAGGCCCGGCATGGCCCGCAGCGAGGCCAGCTGCTCCACCGGCTGGTGCGTGGGACCGTCCTCGCCCAGGCCGATGGAGTCGTGGGTCCACGAGTAGACGACATGGCAGCCGGTGAGCGCGGCGAGCCGCACCGCGGGGCGCATGTAGTCGGAGAACACGAAGAAGGTCCCGCCCACCGGCAGCACCCCGCCGTGCTGGGCCATGCCGTTCATCACCGAGCCCATGCCGTGCTCGCGGATCCCGTAGTGGACCTGGATCCCGCCCGGCGTCTCGCGTGACTGGATCTCGGCGCCCCTGACCTTCACGCCGTTGTTGCCCGTGAGGTCGGCCGAGCCGGCCAGGAGCCCGGGGAGGCGCGCCGCCGTGGCGTCGATGCACTGGTTGATGGCATGACGGGTCGCCAGCTTCGTGCCGGCCTCGAAGCCGGGCAGGTCGTCGGCCCACCCCGGCAGGCCGTGCCCCGCCTGCGCGGCGTCCCAGGCGGCCCGGTCGCCCTTCCAGGCGGCGAAGCGATCGGTCCAGGCCGCGTGGAGCTCGGCCCCGCGCGCCACCTGCTGGCCGTAGAACTGGCGCACCTCGTCGGGCACCCAGAACGTCTCGTCGGGTGGGAGACCCAGGATCTCCTTGGTCACCCGGATCTCGTCGGCCCCGAAGGGGTTCCCGTGCGCGCCCGCGGTGTCGGTCAGCTTGGGTGACGGCCACCCGATGTGGCTGCGCAGGACGAGCAGGGTCGGCTTGGCGTCGGGCCCGTCGGCGGGCACCTCGAGCGCCTCGCGGATGGCCGCTTCCAACCCGTCGACGTCGTTGGCCATCTCACCCAGGTTGTGCACCCGCCAGCCGTACGCCTCGAAGCGCTCGGGCACGTTGTCGTCGTAGGCCAGCTCGGTCGGGCCGTCGATCGTGATGTGGTTGTCGTCGTAGAAGGCGAGCAGGCGCCCCAGGCCGAGGTGGCCGGCCAGCGAGGCCGCCTCGTGCGAGATCCCCTCCATGAAGCAGCCGTCGCCGGCGAACACGAAGGTCCGGTGGTCGCACACCTCGCGGCCGAACGTGGTCCGCAGCCAGCGCTCGGCGATGGCCATGCCGACGGCGTTGCCCACGCCCTGGCCCAACGGGCCCGTGGTCACCTCGATCCCGGCGGTGTGGTGGAACTCGGGGTGGCCCGGGGTCCGGCTGCCCCACTGGCGGAACTGGCGCAGGTCCTCCAGGGACAGGTCGTAGCCGGTGAGGTGCAGGAGGGAGTACTGGAGGATGGACGCGTGCCCGTTGGAGAGCACGAAGCGGTCGCGGTCGGGCCATTCGGGGTCGTGCGGGTCGTAGTGCATGATCCGCGTCCAGAGGACGTGGGCCAGGGGGGCGAGCGCCATGGCGGTGCCCGAGTGCCCCGAGTTGGCCGCCTCCGGCGCGTCCATGGCCAGGCCCCGGATGACGTTGATGCCCAACTCGACCAACCGGGGGTCCTGGACGACGGAAGTCTCTGTGTGCAACGTCACGTGCCCAACCCTAACCGTCCGTTCCGGCCCCTCGACAGGGCCGTCGCGTACTCTTCACGTCCATGGCTTCCCGCATGCAGGTGCCGCCAAACAGTGATCTGACGCTGGGCATGACCTGCGTGGACAAGGCCACGCCGGGCCGCTGCACCTGGCGCATGACCGCGGACGAGCGCTTCGCCAACCCCGCCGGGATCATGCAGGGGGGCTTCCTGGGGGCCTTCGCCGACTCGGCCATGGGGGCCGCCGCCGTCACCTTCGTGGAGGGCCGCCGGGTCTTCGCCTCCAACGCGGAGATGAAGATCAGCTTCCTCGGCCCCGTCCCGCCCGGGGCCGAGCTGCACTGCACGGCCGAGGTGGTCTCGGGGGGCCGGCGCGTCGCCTTCGTGGAGGCGAGCATCGTGGCCCGGGAGGCCGGGTCGGGGGGCGAGCGGCTGGTGGCCCGGGCCTCCTCCACCTACCTGTTCAAGGACCGCGACTGAGCCCTCCGAGGGCCGGTGTTTGCGCACGGTCGGCTCACCGACCAGGATTGTCGGCCACATGGCACCACGGTCAGACAACGGCACCCGCGGACTGCGCCATGCCGGGGACGACGCCTTCCAGCTCACCGTCGACTACCTGAAGCAGGAGACCGTCGAGCCGCTGAAGGGGCTCGGCCGCTTCCTGTACATGGGGATCGCCGGCTCGTTCTGCCTGGCCGGCGGCATCCTGCTGATCCTCATCGGCATCCTGCGGCTGCTGCAGACCGAGACCGGCTCCGCCCTCACCGGCGACTGGTCCTGGGTCCCCTACGCCGTAGTGGTGCTGCTGGGCATCGGGGTCATCGGCGTGGCCGCCTGGCGCATCACCGCCGGGCCCGGGCAGGAGAAGCTGCCCGAAGTGGTGGCCCGCCGTGACGCGAGAGAGACTGGGACACAGGAGGGAGCGATCTGATGTCGGGCACCACCACCACCAAGTCGGGAAGCAACGGGCGCCTCATCACGCGCGAAGACCTGCAGGCGGCCTACGCCCAGGTGATGGGCGAGGGCGAGGCGACGGCGAGGGCTGCGGCGCCGCGCGGGCTCGCCATCGCGGGGGCCGTCGGCATCCTGGTGATCACGCTGGCCTTCCTGGCCGGCCGTCGCCGGGGGCGGGCGAAGTCGGCCGTCGTCGAGATCCGGCGGCTCTGACGTGGACGTGCTCCTGCGGCGCTTCCTGCGCGCCGGGGTCCGCCGTGGGCTGGCCGGGAACTGGTACTGGTTCCTCTTGGCCGGCGCCACCTTCTTCCTGCGCCGGGTCCTGAACGACCGGAGCAGCGTCGTGTCGAGTGTGAGGGTCTCCCCGGGCGAGCAGCTGCTCATCACGGTGCGCGACCGCAACGCCGCGCCCGCCGCCGTCGAAGCCTGACGCCCGTGCCGGGCCCCCTCGCGGCGGGGGAGCGCGTGCTCCTCATCGACCCCAAGGAGCGCCGCTACCTGCTGACCCTGGTGGCCGGAGCCACCTTCCACACCCACGCCGGCGTCCTCGCCCACGACGACATCATCGGGTCCACCGAGGGCTCCGCCGTGACCGGCTCCACGGGGCGCTCGTTCCTCGCCCTGCGCCCCACGCTGAGCGACGTCGTCCTCAAGATGCCCCGCGGGGCGCAGGTCATCTACCCGAAGGACCTCGGCGCCATCCTCATCGCGGCGGACATCGCACCGGGGCAACGCGTGCTCGAGGCGGGCGTGGGCTCGGGTGCCCTGTCCATGACCGTGCTGCGCGCCGGGGCGTCCATCGTGGGGTACGAGCTGCGCGAGGACTTCGCCGAGCGCGCCCAGGCCAACGTGGCGGCGGCCCTCGGCCCCGGCGCGCCCTACCGCATAGAGATCCGCGACGTGACCGAGGGGATCGACGAGTCCGGCCTCGACCGGATCCTGCTCGACATGCCCGAGCCGCACAAGGTGGTGCCGGCGGCCTCGGAGGCCCTGCGGCCGGGCGGGATCCTGCTGGCCTACCTGCCCACCATCAACCAGACGGCGCTGCTGCGGCAGGCCCTCGACGACCCCGGAGCTCCCTTCGGCCTCGCCGAGACGCAGGAGATCATCCGACGGACCTGGCACGTCGAGGCGCGCTCGGTGCGCCCCGACCATCGCATGGTCGGCCACACGGGCTTCCTGACCACGGCACGGCGCCTGGCGGGATGACCGTGGACGCGGGCGTCCGGGCCTACGTGGAGTCCATCGATCCGGCGCACCGCCCGCTCTTCGAGGCGTCCGGCGGCTCAACCTCGGCGCCTGGAACACGGCGTGTCCGTCTACGGGTGGCGGGCCCACCGCGACGGTGGGTTCCTCGCCCGGCACCCCGCGCTCTCCAGCGGGAAGGGGACGATCAGGATCCGGGTGAAGGACGCCGAGGGGATCTCCGACGAGGAGCTGCGGGCGCTGCCGGGCGGGGCGCTCGAGCCGTGAGGCGGCGAGCTAGTCCCGCTCGATGAAGATGCACTCGCCGGGGCACTCCTCGGAGGCCTCGACGACCGCGTCCTCCAGCTCCCCGGGGACCGCGGCCATCCCGGCCGAGCCGCCGGGGTCGCTCTTCACGTCGCTGTCTTCCTTCACATAGGCCAGGCCGTCGTCGAGGAGGGTGAACACGGCCGGTGCGATCTCCTCGCAGAGACCGTCGCCCGTGCAGAGATCCTGGTCGATCCAGACCTTCATGTAGGTGTCTCTCTCCCTTGTCGACGCCGTCCGGTGGGCCACGGAGGACCGTAGTGAGGCGTCCCGCGAGCCGTCAATCTGGCCCCGCAGGCAGCACCATGGTAACCGCCGGGGGGCACCGGACCGGCGCATCCGGGCCGTCCTCGAGTTGCGGGCGGAACCCGGTGGGACGAGGGCTAGGGTGACGTGCGGTGACCGCGACTCCCGATGAAGCCGCTGCCCAGCTCGAGGCCCTTCGCGCCGAGCTGGCAGACGCCGAGGACGAGATCCACGCGCTCCGTCGACGGTTGCAGGAGAGCCCCGGCCGCGTCCAGGCCCTCGAGGAGCGGCTCCTCGAGTCCAAGGGACAGCTGGCGCAGGCGACTTCGCAGAACGAGAAACTGACCTTCACCCTCCAGCAAGCCAAGGAGCAGCTGGCCGCGCTGCGCGAGGAAGTGGAGAAGCTGACGCAGCCGCCGGCGGCGTACGGGACGTTTCTCGGCGTCAACGACGACGGCACCGTCGACGTCTTCTCGAGCGGCCGCAAAATGCGGGTGAGCCTGCACCCCGACATCGACCCGGGGCAGATCCGCAAGGGGAACGAGGTCGTCCTCAACGAGAGCCTCAACGTCGTCCTCGTGCGGGACGGGGAGTTCTCCGGCGAGGTGGTCACCCTGAAGGAGCAGCTCGAGGACCACCGACGCTGCGTGATCTACGCCCGGGCCGACGAGGAGCGGGTCGCCGAGCTCTCCGAGGACATGATGGGCGTGAAGCTCCGGGCCGGCGACTCGCTGCTGATGGACGCCCGCACCCAGCTCCTCATTGAGAAGCTCCCCAAGCTCGAGAGCGAGGAGCTCGTCCTCGAGGAGGTGCCCGACATCACCTACGCCGACGTCGGCGGGCTGGACTCGCAGATCGAGGCCATCACCGACGCCGTCGAGTTGCCCTACATGCACCGTGACCTGTTCGTGCAGTACGCGCTGCCCGCCCCCAAGGGGATCCTCCTCTACGGGCCACCCGGGTGCGGCAAGACCCTCATCGCCAAGGCGGTGGCCAACTCCCTGGCCAAGAAGGTCGCCCTGAAGACGGGCAACGACAACGTGCGCAGCTTCTTCCTCAACATCAAGGGCCCGGAACTGCTGAACAAGTACGTGGGCGAGACCGAGCGCCAGATCCGGCAGGTCTTCCAGCGGGCCCGCGAGAAGGCCGACGAGGGCATGCCGGTGATCGTCTTCTTCGACGAGATGGAGTCCCTCTTCCGGACGCGGGGCACCGGCATCAGCTCGGACATGGAGTCGACCATCGTGCCCCAGCTCCTGGCCGAGATCGACGGTGTCGAGTCGCTGCGCGACGTCATCGTCATCGGTGCCTCCAACCGTGAGGACCTCATCGACCCGGCCATCCTGCGCCCCGGCCGCCTCGACGTGAAGATCAAGATCGAGCGGCCCGACGAGGAGGCCGCCGGCCAGATCTTCAGCCGCTACCTGACGCCGGACCTGCCCCTCGACGCCGACGAGGTCGGCCGCCTCGGCGGAGGGGACGCCCACAAGGCGGTGCAGGCGATCATTGAGAAGACGGTGGCCGAGATGTACCGGGAGGACGACGAGAACCGCTTCCTCGAGGTCACCTACCAGAACGGCGACAAGGAGATCCTCTACTACCGCGACTTCGCCTCCGGCGCCATGATCGAGAACATCGTGCGCCGGGCCAAGAAGCTGGCCATCAAGCGGGTCATCGCGGGGGAGTCGGGCGGCATCCGCACGGCGGACATGTTCGAGTCGATCCGCCAGGAGTACAAGGAGAACGAGGACCTCCCCAACACGACGAACCCCGACGACTGGGCCCGGATCTCGGGCAAGAAGGGCGAGCGGATCGTCTACGTCCGCACGCTGCTCAGCGAGGACCGCGAAGTGCACGGGGGGCGTTCGATCGAGCGGGTCGGTACCGGCCAGTACCTGTAGAAGTTAGGGTCGTGCCGTGGCCACCACCAAGGTCTGCGGCATAGAGACCGAGTACGGGATCCAGACGCCGGGACCCGACCAGAACCCCATCGCGGCATCCTCGGTGCTCGTCAACGCCTACGCGGCGGACGTCGAGCAGCAGATCGGCTGGGACTTCGAGGACGAGACCCCCGGGAACGACGCCCGCGGCTTCGCCCGTGAGGGGTCACTGGCGCCGATGGTGGAGACCCACCTGGCCAACACGGTGCTCACCAACGGCGCGCGCTTCTACGTGGACCACGCCCACCCGGAGTACTCGAGCCCCGAGTGCCTCACCCCGCTGGAGTGCCTCGTCTACGACAAGGCCGGCGAGGAGGTGCTGCGCCGCGCCATGGTGGCCGCGGCGGCACGCATCCCCGACCAGGCCGCCCCCGTCGTCTACAAGAACAACTCCGACGGCAAGGGCAATTCCTACGGCTGCCACGAGAACTACATGATGGACCGGGCGGTGCCCTTCGCCAAGGTGATCGAGGGCGTGGTGCCGCACTTCGTGTCGCGCACGCTGTTCACGGGGTCGGGCAAGGTGGGCACCGAGACGCCCGCCCTGGACGCGGAGACCGTCGAGTACCAGATTTCGCAGCGGGCCGAGTTCTTCGAGGAGATCGTCGGCCTGGAGACCACGCTCAAGCGCCCGATCGTCAACACGCGCGACGAGCCGCACGCCGACCCCAAACGGTTCCGGCGTCTCCACGTGATCGTCGGCGACGCCAACCTCTCGGAGATCGCCACGTTCCTCAAGATCGGCACCACCGCCATCGTGCTGGCCATGGTCGAGGACGAGGCCGGGCCGACCCGCGACCTCTCGCTGTCGGACCCCGTGCGCGCGCTGCACCAGGTCTCGGCCGACCTCTCGCTGACCCGCCCCCTGGCCCTGACCGACGGGTCGACCGCGACGGCGCTCGAGCTGCAATGGGAGCTGTTCGGCGCCGCCCGCAAGTACGCCGAGCAATTCGGGCTGACCGCCCTGGGCGACGACGGGGGGGTCGGGGCCCTGGTCATGGAGCACTGGGAGGCGGTCCTGGAGGGGCTCGAGTCCGACCCGGCCACGCTGGCCGACACGCTGGACTGGGTGGCCAAGCGGGAGCTCCTGCTCGCCTACCAGGACCGGCACTCGTGCGGGTGGAAGGACCCCAGGGTGGCCGCACTGGCATTGCAGTATCACGACCTCCGACCCGACAAGTCCGTCTTCCGGCGCCTGGGCCTGCGCTCGCTGGTCCCGGTGGCCGAGTGGTCGACGGCGGTCGCCGAGCCGCCGGAGGGCACCCGAGCCTGGTTCCGCGGCAAGTGCCTGGCCCGCTGGCCGGACGCCGTCGTGACCGCCAACTGGGACTCCCTCGTCTTCGACATCGGAGCGGACCCGTTGCGGCGCGTCCCTATGATGGACCCCCTGAAGGGAACAGCCGAACACACGGGCGCGCTTCTGGCCCAGAGCACGAGTCCAGCGGACCTGCTCACTCGGCTCAACTCCTAGGCGAAGACGTCGAGATCACAGGACGGGGACAGGCACGATGGCAGAACAGGAACAGAAGAGGAAGAGCTCAGGCACCCGGCCGACCGAGGGCGAGACCGAGGTCGAAGAGGCCACCCCCGCGCCCTCCGAGCGCGGGGAGAAGATCAAGGCGGAGCTCGACGACCTGCTCGACGAGATCGACGAGGTCCTCGAGGACAACGCCGAGGAGTTCGTGCGCAACTATGTCCAGAAGGGCGGGCAGTAGCCCCCGGTGGCGCTCCCACTGTTTCCCCCGGAGAGTGATCCGGGTCCGGACTTCGTCGGCCTCCTGCGCCTGACCCCGGGCCGGGCCGAGACGCCGACGCGCATGGAGACCGGCGCCACCATGCCGGTGCCGCACGGCACCACCGTGGTGGCGCTGCGCTACGCCGAGGGTGTCGTGATGGCGGGCGACCGCCGCGCCACGGCGGGCAACGTCATCGCCCACCACGCCATGGAGAAGGTGTTCCCGGCCGACCGCCACTCGGCCGTCGCCATCGCCGGGACGGCGGGCATGGCCATTGAGATGGTCCGGCTGTTCCAGGTCCAGCTCGAGCACTACGAGAAGGTCGAGGGCTCCGTCCTCTCCCTGGAGGGCAAGGCCAACCAGCTCGCCCAGATGGTCCGCCAGCACCTGCCCATGGCCATG
>Ga0187890_10000400_pt1 | contig 30548 bp, 26 predicted proteins | sample June2016WEW_21_1_FD_133005 | JGI IMG/M metagenome (GOLD analysis project Ga0187890, IMG submission 133005) | Peatland microbial communities from SPRUCE experiment site at the Marcell Experimental Forest, Minnesota, USA - June2016WEW_21_10 | ecosystem: Environmental > Terrestrial > Soil >... | reverse complement strand
CGTGGGGGAGGTCGTAAGGCGCACGGAACCGCGGTCGCGGCGACGTGCGCTACCGGAGAACTACGAGAAGGCGGTTGATCGTAAAGGTCTCTCCGGTCATGGTCCAGACAGTCTTGCACGCGTCGGCGCGCGCGGCAACCCCTCCGGTCGGGCCCCGGCCGACGGGCCCGGGATCCGGCCGGGGACGCCGAGCGAGGACGCCGAAGGGGGGCGCCGAATGGGCACCGGTGTGGCGCCCCCCTTAGGGTTGGCCGCCATGGACGAGCTCACCGCCCGTCGCGCCAAGTCGTTCGGGCCTGTGGCCGCCACCTACGACAGGGTCCGGCCGGGGTACCCGCCCGACGGCGTGTCCTGGTTGCTCGAGGAGTCCGGGGCGGCGGGCATCGCCCGAGGGGCCCGGCGCCGGGTCCTCGACCTCGGGGCCGGGACGGGGGCGCTCACTCGCGACCTGGTGTCGCGCGGCCTCGATGTCGTGGCCGTCGAACCCGACCCCAACATGCGGGCCGTGCTCGAGGCCCGGGTGCCCCGGGCCGACGTGCGGGCCGGGAGCGCCGAGGAGCTCCCCGTCGACGACGGCGACGTCGACGTCGTCATCGGGGCCCAGATGTGGCACTGGGTCGATCTCGACCGGGCTTCGGCCGAAGTGGCCAGGGTGCTCCGCCCCGGGGGGACCCTCGGGCTGTTGTGGAACCTGCGCGACGAGCGGGTGCCCTGGATGGCCGAGCTCGGCTCGGTCTTCGGGGGCGACGACGTCCACCGCCACGCCGCCAACGTCCGGCTCTCGCCCGGCGCACCCTTCACCGCGGCGGCGGCGCGCGACTTCCGGTGGTCCCAGGAGCTCGCACCCGCCGACATCGTCGACCTCGTCGCCACCCGCAGCCACGTGGCGGTCCTCCCCGAGGCCGAGCGGGCCGAGGTGCTCGCCCGGGTCGGTGACTTCGTCGCCAGCCACCCGGCGGTGGCGGGCCGGGGTCGGATCGTCGTGCCCTACGTCACGAGCTGCTGGCGGGCCACCCGTACCTGAGGCCCTCGACTACCACGGTTCGCCACCGACGGCCGGGTGCCATTCCATATCCCAATCACCCTCGACACCCAGGACCCGGAGTTGTCGGTTGGCGATGCGCCACCCTTCCCGATCGCGCACAACGATGTCGTGGTAATAGCCCCACAGTTGGGGAGCGCTTCCGTCAGCTCGGTTGTGCCACGCATAGACCGATGTCCGCACCGAGGCACGGTCGGCGTCGTCAAACTTCACCAAGACGTTGGCGTTGTGATGGCTGGTGGCAGCGAATCCCCTTTCCGGATGCCCGAACATCTGCCGGAGCCTGGCGCGCGAATCCACCGGCGGTGCCATCGGTCCATAGTCGACGACGCAGTCCTCGGTGAAGAGGTCTACGACGTCGTCGTAGAGCCCGTGATCGACAAAGTAGGAGTACCGATGGACGAGATCGATGATCTGGTCCTTGTCGATCAACCGCCCGATCGCCGCCGCGTCACCCTCCATGAGTCCTCCCGGGTCTCAGTCGTGTCTCCTGAGGTCGCCTTGATGGACCCACTTGTGCAAGCGAGCCGGGTGGTCCCAGCCTCGGGAGTGGGAACGCTCAGGGCTCGGTGACGGCCCCTCGCTCGGCGCCCGTCACGAGCCGGGCGTACTTGGCCAGCACGCCGGTGGTGTAGCGCGGCTCGGGCAACTTCCACTGCGACCGCCGCCGGGCGAGCTCGGCGTCGTCGACGACGAGGTCGATGGACTTGGTGTCGGCGTCGATCACGATCCGGTCGCCGTCGGCGGCGAAGGCGATGGGGCCACCGTCGACGGCTTCGGGCGCGATGTGCCCGACACAGAACCCGTGGGTGCCCCCCGAGAACCGGCCGTCGGTGACGAGCGCGCAGTCGCCGCCGCGGCCCGCGCCCTTCATGGCGCCGGTGACGGCCAGCATCTCGCGCATCCCGGGGCCACCCTTGGGGCCTTCGTAACGGATGACGACCACGGTTCCGGGCTCGATCTTCCCGGCCAGGATGGCTTCCAGGGCGCTCTGCTCACCGTCGAAGACCCGCGCCGTGCCCTCGAAGCGCGGCGAGTCCATGCCCGCCACCTTGACCACCCCCCCGTTGGGCGCCAGCGAGCCCCGCAGGATGGCGATCCCCCCTTGGGCGTGGATGGGCGCGGAGAGGGGGTGGACGACCTTGCCGTCGGGGGCGGGCGGACCGAGGGCGGCCAGGTTCTCGGCCACCGTCTTGCCGGTGACGGTGAGACAGTCGCCGTGGAGGAGGCCGGCCTGGAACAGCTCTCGCATCACGGTGGGCACGCCCCCCACGGCGTCGACGTCCACCATGTGGTACTTCCCGTGCGGTTTGGTGTCGGCGATGTGGGGCACTCGCGCCGCCACGGCGTTGAAGTCGTCGAGCGAGAGCTCGACGCGCGCCTCGTTGGCGATGGCGAGGAGGTGCAGCACGGCGTTGGTCGACCCGCCCAACGCCATCACCACGGCGATGGCGTTCTCGAAGGCCTCCTTGGTCATGATGTCGCGGGGTCGGATGTCGCGCGCCAGCAGTTCGATCACAGCCCGCCCCGACTCGTAGGCGAAGTCCTGGCGGCGGGGATCGATGGCCGAGGGTGAGGCCGAGCCGGGGAGCGACATGCCGATGGCCTCGGCCACCGACGCCATGGTGTTGGCGGTGAACATCCCCGCGCACGAGCCCGCCGTGGGACAGGCGTGGTGTTCGATGAGGGAGAGCTCCTCGTCGGAGAGTGTCCCCATGGCGTGCGCACCCACGGCCTCGAAGACGCTCACGATGTCGAGTGACTCCTCGTCGGGGCGTCCGGGGATCTTCCCCGGGAGGATGGACCCGCCGTAGAGGAAGACGGCGGGGAGATTGACCCGCGCCGCGGCCATGAGCATGCCCGGCAGTGACTTGTCGCAGCCGGCGAAGGTGAGCAGGGCGTCGAACCGCTCGGCGTGCATCACGGTCTCGATGGAGTCGGCGATGACTTCGCGCGAGACGAGCGAGGCCCGCATGCCCTCGTGGCCCATGGAGATCCCGTCCGAGACGGCGATGGTCACGAACTCGATCGGGAACCCCCCGGCCTCCCGCACGCCGTCCTTGGACCGCTTGGCGAGCCGATCGAGCGGCATGTTGCAGGGCGTGACCTCGTTCCACGACGACGCCACCCCCACCTGCGGCTTGGACCAGTCGTCATCGGTCATGCCGATGGCCCGCAGCATGGCCCGGGCCGGAGCGCGGGTGGGGCCGTCGGTGACCTCGTAGCTCCGGATCTTCATGCCGTGGGGCCCGGGCTGAGGGGACTCGTCGGGTGCCATGGGCCCCAAGGTTAGGGGCGGTGGCCGATCTCCTGTTCCGGTCCCTGCGGATCGGGCTCGGCCGTCTCTGATGTGAGAGCGGCTGTCTCTGCGGTGGGACCGGCGGGGAACGACGACCCGCCGAGCGCGCCGGCCACATCGGCGTCGATCACCACGTCGGGACCGAGCCCTTCGCGCACGACCTCGGCCAGTCCGGCCTCGAGGGCCTCGACACCGATCTCCACCTGCCCGCCGTGCACGTCTTCGAACACGAGGGCCCGACTGCCCCCTCCCCTGCCCGAGCCCCCCGGTCCACCGAACCGTCCTCCCCCGAAACCGCCTGCTCCCCCGAAACCGCCGAACCCGCCCATCGACCCACCCTCGGCGAAACGCACCGCCCGCACCTGTCCGAGGTCGACGACCCGCCACCGCCCGAAGAACCGGACGGCGATCCGACCCGGTCCTGCGACCACCGCAGCCCGCAACCCCACTCCGACGGTGACCACGAGGCCGGCCAACGGAACCACGGCGAACAGGCAGCCGATGACGCTCCACGCCACGGGATGGCCGAAGGCCCACACGAAGAACAGGGTCACGACGGCGACGATGCCCAACATGCCGACACAGATCTTGGCGACCCAACCGAGCGCGGCCCGCACCAGGGGGGACCGGCGGAGCCGCCACACCACGTCGGGTCGACCTGGAATGGCGGTCCCGTTCCCCGATCGCCGCGCTCCGACACCCATGCCACTCAGGTTACGGCGCCGCGCCGCGACTCATGCCGCGCCACGCCCGGGGCGCGAGCCTCAGCCGGGAGGGAAGTCCGGCGGGTGTTCCCACTCCCACTTTCCGGGGCCCCCTCCCAGGGTGAAGCCCCGGTAGGTCTTCAGCTGGTGGTGGAAATGACAGAGCCGGGCCAGGTTGGCCAGCTCCGTCGGGCCCTCGTCGCCGAAGTCGACCTGCCAATGGTCGATCTCGAGGCCCGTGGCCACATCACACCCCGGCACCACACAGATCGGATCGCGTTCCTCGATGGCGCTGCGGACGTGTGCGGAGACCGCGCGCCCCACGTGCGACACACTGAGGACGTCCACGCCGTCGCTGACCAAGATCTTGACGAACGCCTCGGGAAGCAGGCCACGGGCCGTCGCCACCGGTACGGGCCCGACGCCGGGGATCTCGCAGACCTCCCCGTCCTCCACGTACCCCCGACGCAACGCCCTGGCGTCGACCCGAAGGTGCACAACGGCCGGCGCCCCGGACTTCCGGGTCCCTCCCCCCGAGGGTCGGGTGACGAGGTCCACCAGCGCGTCGGCCCGGTACGCGGCCGACGGCTCGCGGATCTCGGCCCTCCGTGCCTCGTCGAACAGCTCGTTGGCTCGCATCTCGAGGGCCCCGAGCATCCTGGCCCCGTCGTCGGGGGTCAGCTTGAACTCCCCCCGGAACGCCCCGTCGGGATCGCTCCAGTGCCGGAAGAACCGGCCCTTGCGGACGGCCTCGTACCGCTCGTTCTCGGCCTGGGCGGAGCCCGCCACCGCCCTCACCCGCCGGCTCAGATCCTTCAGTCCCTTCAACGTGCCCGTGGCGGCCGCTTCGATCAGCTCGACCTCTGCCGATGGACGTTGCACCGCCGCGGCGGCGATCTCCCGTACCTGCGGGGCCGACAACGTCCCGCTGCGAAGCGCCTCGGTCGTGGCCGGAAGCGACCGGAGCCGCTCCGCGGTCTCGAGCGTCGCAATGGCCTCACCGAGCCCGATCCCGGTCTCCTTGGCCACCCACGACGCCGGGGACCGGTGGCCTTCGATCTTCCAGGCGTCGGACTCCGCCGCCCGCGGCCCCAAGAGGACCTGGCCGGCCGAGGCCAGACGGGTCAGCTCGGCGAAGAGGCCGAAGAGCTCGGCCGCCTGGGCGCTCGTGATGAGGTCCGGTTCGAGCCCCGCGATGTAGGCCCCGAGGTCCTTCACGGCCCTTCTGGGCACCTCGAAGGGGACCACTGACTTCCCGGGGGTCATAGGTGGAAGATAGCAGGAGGGTATGACAAACATCAAAGATCATTGTCGGGCTCTCACCGGGAAACTGCGGTCGGAAACCGGGTCTCCGGGGTATGGCCCCACCGAGGTGGTTCCGGGGATACCCCACGGAGCGGGCTCCCCGGGGGCAGCGGAGAAGACGGAGAAGACGAGGGCACCCCACCTCGAGCAGGGGAGGAGCGGCGAGGCCCCCCGCAGTGTTTCGGAGCGGCGGCTCAGCCCCGCAGACGGATGAGCTCGGCGGCGACGGCCTTCCCGTCGGCCTGGCCGGCGGTGGCCCGCATCACGTGGCCGGTGAAGAACCCCATGAGCTTCTCCTCCCCGTCGACGAACCGCTGCCACTCCTCGGGATGCGCGGCGATCGTCTCGGCCACGACCACCGAGAGCGACCCGGTGTCGAGAGCCTCGAGGCCACGGCGCCGGGCGATCTCGGCGGGATCGCCGCCGTGCTCGAGCAACTCCCCGAGGACGGTCTTGGTCTGGGTCGCGCTCAGCTTGCCCTCCTGCTCCATCCGCATGAGCGCGATGAAGGCGGCCACGTCGACCCGGCGCGCCGCCTCGGGCTCGGCGGCGGCCTCGTTGGCCGTCCGGGCCAGCACCCTGCCGGGGTCGATGCCCGCACCGGCCGCCGCGGTCACGAGACCGTCGAGGCCGTGCTCGACCACCGTGGCGATCTGATCGGCAACAGCCCGCCCGACCGGCTCGGGCCCGAACAGGGCGGCCAGCTTGTCGCGACGTTCCGCCGGCATGGGCCCGAGGGAGGCGGCCACCTCCGACTGCCACCCGGCATCGGGCACCACGGGCACGAGGTCGGGCTCGGGGAAGTACCGGTAGTCGAAGGCTTCCTCCTTCGACCGCAGAGCCACGGTCACCCCTTCGTCCTCGTTCCAGTGCCTCGTCTGCTGGATGACCTTGTCCCCCGCCTCGAGCAGACCCACCTGCCGTTCGATCTCGTACTCGATGGCCCGGCCCAGCGACCGGAGGGAGTTCAGGTTCTTGATCTCGCACCGCGTCCCGAGCTCGAAGGTCCCCGCGGGCCGCACCGACACGTTGGCGTCGACCCGCATGGACCCTTCCTCCATCCGACCGTCGGACGCTCCCGTGGCCACGAGGATGCCCCGGAGCTCCGAGGCGTACAGACGCGCCTGGCCCGAGGACCGGATGTCGGGCTTGGACACGATCTCCACCAGCGGCACCCCGGCCCGGTTGTAGTCGACGAGGGAATGGTCGGCGTCGTGGATCCGCCCGCCCCCGCCGATGTGCGAGGTCTTCCCGGTGTCCTCCTCCATGTGGGCCCGCTCGATCCGTACCCGGCTGTCGTCGGGCAGCTCGAGCCACCCCTCGACATTGATGGGGGCGTCGTACTGGCTGACCTGATAATCCTTGGGCATGTCCGGATAGAAGTAGTTCTTCCGGTGAAAGACCGACGGTCGGATCTCGCAGTGCAGCGCCAGGCCGATCCGCATGGCGTACTCCACGGCCCGGATGTTGAGCACCGGGAGCGACCCGGGCAGACCCAGGCACACCGGACAGATGTTGGTGTTGGGCGGGTCGCCGAAGGCGTTGCGGCACGAGCAGAACAGCTTGGTCTGCGTCTTGAGCTCGCAGTGCACCTCGAGCCCGATGACCGGCTCCCACCCCCCGGTTTCACCGCTCTGCGTCTTGGCTCTCCCCCCGCTCATGGCGCGTGCACCCGGGGAGGGGCGAGCACCGGAGCCTCGCTCTCGACCACCGCCGCCACCTGGAACATGACGGGCTCTCCGAGGGCGGGCGCCAGTACCTGCACCCCGATCGGCAATCCGCTCCCGTCGCTCCCGAACGGGATGCTGATGGCGGGATGCCCGGCCAGGTTGGACGGGACGGTGCACACGTCGGAGAGATACATCGCCCACGGGTCGTCGACCTTGGCCCCGATGGCGAAGGCCGTCGTCGGCGTGGTCGCCCCCACCAACACGTCGAACCGCTGATAGGCGGCGGCCAGCGCGTCGATGATCAGGGTCCGCACCTTCTGGGCCTGGCCGTAATACGCCTCGTAGTAGCCCGCCGACAACGCGTAGGTCCCGAGCAGGATCCGCCGCTTCACCTCGGGCCCGAACCCCGCGGCCCGCGTAGCGGCGTTCATGGCCTCGGCGGTGTCGGCCTCGACCCGCAACCCGTACCGGACGCCGTCGTAGCGCGACAGGTTCGACGACGCCTCGGCCGGGGCCACGATGTAGTACGCGGGCAGCCCGTGCCGCAGCTCGGGCACCGACACCTCCTCGACGTTGGCCCCGGCGCCGGCCAGCGCCTCGGCCGCCGCGGCCACCGCCCCGCCCACCCCGGCGTCGACACCCTCGACCAGCTCGCGGACCACTCCCACCCGCAACCCCTCGACCCCCTCGTCGAGGGCGGTGACGGTTCGGGGGACGGGCCGTTCCAGACAGGTCGAGTCGAGGGGGTCCTGGCCCCCGATCACGTCGAACACCACCGCGCTCTCGGTGACCGTGGTGGTGAGAGGCCCGATCTGGTCGAGCGAGCTGGCGAAGGCCACGAGGCCGTAGCGCGACACCGTCCCGTAGGTGGGCTTCATCCCCACCACCCCGCACAACGCCGCGGGCTGGCGGATCGATCCTCCCGTGTCCGACCCCAGGGCCAGCGGAGCCATCCCCGCCGCCACGGCCACCGCGGAGCCGCCCGACGACCCGCCGGGGACCCGACCGGGGTCATGGGGATTGCGCGTCACCCCGAAGGCGGAGTTCTCCGTCGACGACCCCATGGCGAACTCGTCGAGGTTGGTCTTCCCGATCACGATCGCCCCGGCCGCCCGCAACCGCTGGACCACGGTGGCGTCATAGGGCGGGCACCACCCCTCGAGAATCCGTGACGAGCACGTGGTGGGGATACCCCGCGTGCACATGTTGTCCTTCACCGCCACCGGCACCCCGGCGAGCGGCCCGGGGTCGTCGCCGCCGGCCACCTTGGCGTCGACAGCACCCGCCTCCCGGCGAGCCGACTCGTGGAGCACGCTCACGAAGGCGTGCAGCTCCCCGTCGACCTCCTCGATGGCGCCCAGGTACCGCTCGACCGTCTCGAGGGCGGACACCGACCCGGCCCGCACGGCCCGGGCGATGTCGAGGGCGGGGCCCGGCCTCCCACTGGGAGCGCCCGGCGCGCCGGGGCCCCCCAGGCCGGTCACGGGGCCTCCCCCAGGATGGGGGGCACCGAGAACCGCCCGTCCTCGACGGCCGGTGCCTGGGCCAGCACCTCGGCCCGGTCGAGCGAGGGCCGGGGCTCGTCGGCCCGCGTCACGTTGCGCAGCGGCAGCGGGTGCGCGGTGGGCTCGACCCCCTCGGTATCGAGCGCGGCGATCTCCGCCGCATGGGCGATGACCCCGGCCAGCTGCACCGCATACCGGTCGAGCTCGTCGTCGGTCAGGTCGATCCGGGCGAGACGGGCCACGTAGGCAGCGTCGTCCCGGGTGAGCCCGTGATCGGCGGCCATCAGGCGCCCGTCCCTGCCACCATCCCGCCGGCCCCGCTCGACAGAACCACGTCGCGCACGAAGGCCACGGCGCGCGACTCGATCACCTCGGCGTCGTAGTCCAGGGTGGCCACGTGATAGCTCCGCTCGAGCCAGACCCGTTCGACGGGGCCCGACACCCCGGCCACGAGGACGTCTCCCGACGACGAGGGCACCACGTGGTCCTGGCGGCTCGAGAGCAACAGCACCGGGCACCTGATCTCGCCGAGCCGACCCGCCACCGCGTCGATCCCGTCGAACAGGCTCAACGCGGCGGCGATGGGCGTTCCGGGATAGGCGAGCTCGGTCGAACCTTCCATGGCGATGTCAGAGCCCACCCCCGGGGCCACCTCGGTCCCCGACTCGAGGATGCCCCGCAACACCTCCCGGTAGCTCTCGGCGGGAGGGTCGATGAAGGGATTGACGACCACCAACCCCACGATCTCGGGGTGGTCCTCCGCCAGCCGACAGGCCAGGGTCCCCCCCATCGACAGCGCCACCACCGCTACCGCCTCGCACCGCTGCGCCAGCTCCCGGTAGGCGGCCTCGGCGGCTTCGGCGTAGTCGGCCCACCTCGTGGGGATCATGTCCTCGACGGAGGTCCCGTGACCGGGGAGGAGCGGCAGCTCGACCGTGTACCCCTCGCCGGCCAGGGCCTCGGCCACCGGCCGCATGGACTGGGGGTTGCCCGTGAACCCGTGCACCACAAGCACACCCTCCGCGCCACCGCTGTGGCTGAAGGGTTCGGCACCGGGCATGACGGGGGCGACCACGCCGGAATGTTAGGCCACGGTCTTCGACCGCCCACCCCACGCCCCGGGGTCGTCGACACCCGTCGGAAGACAGACGTTCGGACTCGACGTACCTCGATGTGCCCCGGTCTGCCTCGATGTGCCCCGGTCGGCCCATTCCCCGCCGGGTATGGTGAATCTGCCCGGTTCGGGGGCCGTGCGCGAGGCGACGGCCGCAGTGAGTAGCGATGTATGACCGGCTGCCGTGAGCAGCTTCATGAACAACAAGGAGCGCAGCGACGATGGCCCAGTACCCCTTCCTGAGCGACGAGTGGGTCGACGAAGCACGCAGGATCCGCCAGGAACACGAAGGGCGCGCCGGGACCATGGCGCACCAGATGAAGATGAACCTGGTCATCACCGAGGTCCCCTTCGGCGACAAGGACATCGACGCCCATCTGGACACCACCGAGGGCGTCCTGAAACTCGAGACGGGCCACATCGAGCCGGCGGACCTCAAGGTCACCGTCGACTACGCCACGGCCAAGGCGATCCTCGTGGAAGGCAACCCCCAGGTCGGCATGCAGGCCTTCATGGCCGGCAAGGTCAAGGTCGAGGGCGACATGGCCAAGCTCATGATGCTCCAGGGCGCCCCGCCCGACGAGCACGCCCAGGAGGTCGCCAAGCGACTTCGAGAGATGACCGCCTGACCATCTCTCGAGGATCGCCCATCTCTCGAGGATCGCCCGGCTCTCGAGGGTCGCCCGGGTCCGGTCAGGGTCGGCGAGTCAGACGACTTCGATGGGCAGGTCCGAGTGCGCGCCGGCCTTCGTGGACAACACGACCGGCTGCCGCTCGGTGACGTCGAGGGCTTCGAGGGCCTCGACCGACGCGACCGCATGCCTCTCGGTGGAACGCGACAACGCCGCTCCGACCACACCCAGGAGGGCGATCGCCCCACCCACCAGATAGGCGAAGTGAAAGGCGTCGAGGCGCCCCCCCGCCCCGTGGTGACCACGAAGGGCCGCCTGGTACACGGTCTCCATCACCTGGATCCCGGCCACGGTGCCGAGTTGGTTCATGAGCTGCTGGGAGGCGGCCGCCGTCCCGAGGTCCTCGGGGGCGAACTCGTTGGACACCGTGGCCGACAGCGACGGCGACGCGATGCCCAGTCCCATGCCCGACAGGGCCAGCGCGATCTCGACGAGGGCGAGACCCGTGGAGTGCCCGGCCAGCGCGAACACCCCCATCGACAGCACGACCGCCGTCGTCCCGACCACGGCCAAGGTGCGCTCCCCCACGCGCACGGCCAGATATCCGGCGAAGGGGGCGATGGTGGAGAACACGATGGGCCGCGGCAGCGACAAGAAGCCCACCAGGGACTGGTTGTGGAGGTACCCGAACGAATACTCGAGCAGGAGCGGGGTGAGGAAGAACCCGCCCAGGTAGGCGAAGTTGGAGAAGCTCTGCGCGGCGATGGGGAAGACGAAGTTCCGCTTGTGCAGATAGGCGAGGGGGAAGATGGGCTCCGAGGCGCGACGTTCCGCAGCCCGGAAGGCGACGCCGCAGACGATCGAGAAACCCAGCAGACCGAGCACGAGCGGGCTCGACCACCCGAAGCTCGGGAGGAAGGTCAACGCCAGGAGGAACGAGGCGACGCAGGCGGCGATCGACACCGCGCCGCCCCAGTCCAGTTCGAGCTCCTCCCACGTGACGTGCCGGCGCCCCGCCGCACGCTGGGGGAGGACCGCCATGGCGAGAACCGACGCCGCCAGCAACAGCGGGACCTGGAGGAAGAACATCCACCGCCACCCGAAGATCTGGATCACCGGGCCCCCCAGCGCCACGCCGATCACCGGGCCCCCGGCGCCCACGAGCGACCAGAACCCGAGCGCCTTCACCCGGTCGCCCTGATTGAACACCGACAGCACCAGGGCCATGGATGCTGCGCCGATCGAGGCCCCGACCATCCCCCCGAGCACGCGCGCCGCGATGAGCACGCCGATGTTGGGGGCCAGCGCCGACAGGGCGGCGGCCACGGTCTCGGCCATGATCCCCGTCATGAAGAGACGCCGATGACCGAACAGGTCCCCGGCCTTGCCGACGAGCGGCGCCACCACGCCGTAGGCGAGCAGGGGCCCGGTCACGACCCAGGTGGTGGTCCCGACACTGGCGTGCAGGCTCCGGGACACTTCGGGCAGCGCCACCATGAACACGGTGAAGAGCAGGTTGGTGGCGAGCAGACCCGACAGCGCCACCCACAAGACCCACCACTGATACCGGGGGCTCCGGCGGGCCCGATCTCCCAAGGGCTCGAGCCAAGACCGCACCCGTGACGCCTCGGCTCGACCTTCAGAAGCGCCGCGACCTTCAGAAGCGCCGCGACTTTCGGAAGCGCCGCGACGTTCAGGAGTGGCGCGATTGTCAGGAGGGGTCGGACCAGAGGGGCTCACAGCGGCCCCAGGATATCGCCGGGCTTCAGCGACCCCACCACGCGCCGATGGCGGCGCGCTTCATCAGTCGAAGAGCGACGGGAGCTCCTTGGCGAGCTCTTCGATGGTCCAGCGGTCGTCCTTCTCGAGCGTGGTGGTCATCGTCCACGGTTGGAAGACACGGATCTCACCGCCCTGGACGAACAGGACGCGGCCGGTCAAGGGACACCCCTCGGTGGCCAGGTACGCCACCAGCGGCGAGACGTTGGCGGGATTCCACAGGTCGAAGGCGCCGGGGTCGCGCGGTGCTCGCACGATGTCGCCCAGTCCCGGTGTCGCCTCGGTCATGCGCGTGCGCGCCGCGGGGGCGATGGCGTTGACCCGCACGCCGTACCGGCTCAGCTCCTGGGCGGCGATGACGGTGAAGGCGGCGACGCCGGCCTTGGCCGCGCCGTAGTTGGTCTGCCCGGGGTTTCCGAGGAGGCCCGAGGTCGACGAGGTGTTGATGACCGAGGCGTTGACGTTGCGACCTTGCTTCACCTGCTCGCGCCAGTAGCCGGCCGCGTAGCGGGTGGGCAGGAAATGGCCCTTGAGGTGTACGTGGATGACCGAGTCCCAGTCCTCCTCGGACATGTTGACGAGCATCCTGTCGCGCAGGATCCCGGCGTTGTTGACCAGAACATGGAGATCCCCGAATGCCTCCACCGCCGCGTTCACGAGGTTCTGGGCGCCCTCGGAGGAAGCGATGTCATCGGAGTTGGGCTGGGCCTCGCCGCCGAATTCCCTGATCTCGTCCACCACCAGCTCGGCCGCGCTCCGGTCGTCACCCGAGCCGTCGATGGCCCCTCCGAGGTCGTTCACGATGACCTTGGCGCCTTCGGCGGCGAACAACAGCGCGTGCTCACGGCCCAGGCCGCGTCCCGCGCCGGTGATAATCGCCACTCGTCCTTCGAGCGCTCCCACGTCGTTTCCCTCCTCAGGTCCCCGGCGGTTGACCCGAGAACCCCCCCGCCAGCCGGGAACCTACCCGGTTGCCCTGCCCTTCCGTTCCGTCGCCGAGCTGATGGACCAGCCGACTCCGGCCCCCTGGAAAGCAGCCCACGTTGACAGGGCTACCCGAAGGGGTCAAGAGGACGTCAAGAGCACGTCAAGAGGGGGTCGAGCAGAGAGGGTCCCTTCCGAGACGTCTACCAGTCCCCGAGGGTGGGTCGTCCATACCGGATCGGGTGGGCCGCCCCGATCCGAACCGTCAGCTGGCCCGGGCCACCACGACCGAATCGCGCCAGGGCTCGACCACGTGGCGGACCTCGTCACGATCCCCGGCGACGATGACGTACTCCACGTTCCGGAGCCGTCCCACGGACCCGACCCGCTCTCCGGCGGGGTTGTGGATGCCGATCCGTGCTCCCACGTACCGGTTGGAGGCGAAGGCCAACACCTCGACGTGGCCCCGCGCCCGGCAGATCTCGACGAGGTCGTCGAGGGCCATCCACGACTCGTCGTTGTAGGAGAGCACGAGGAGTCGGGCGTGCACGTCGCGGACGACCTGCTCCAGAGCGGCGGGCATGGTGCGACGGGAATTGAAGGCACTGCGCTCCCCTTCGCGTATCTCGGTCCGTTTGCAGGCCACCCCGTAGTGGTCCGGTGCATCCCAAGCCACGAGCGTCTCCCAGATGTGATAGTTCGCCTCGTAGCGGTGCTGGTTGTAGGGAGGGTCGAGGTAGGCGAGATCGAACTCGCCCAGGCCCGGGGCGACGACACAGGCGTCTCCCCGCACCGCCCGGCCCGGACCGCGCAACAGCAACGGCGCGCGCAGCTCGAGGGGCCGGAAAGAGCGATCCGCCCATCGCTTGACGTAGGCCATCTGCACCCCGGTCGTCGAGTCGACGCGGTCGGCCGCCTCCATGAGGCTCGTGAGCAGCACGGGCTCGAGCGCCGAGCCCGCGTACTCCTCCTCGATGGCCTGGCGCACGGCGTCGATGCGGGCGCCGTTGTCGGGCTGGAAGAAGCGCGACTTCTCGCAGAACGTCTCGGTCACGTACCCGCGACGCCCCGGAAGGGCGTTGAGCTCGGCCACGGCCGCCTCCAGCGCGTCGGCGTCGACGCTGTCGCTGTCGGTCGCCACGTAGCACCCGGCGAGCACGGCCCCGTAGCGCGTCGTGTCCACCGCGGTCACCTCGGTGCCGTCGAGCTTGAAGGCCTGGGCGACGCGCGTGGTGCCGGTGAACAGGTCGAGTGCGGTGCGGGCCCCCGACCGGCGGGCCAGCTCGGCGAGCACGGGAACGAGCCGGCGCTTGGACCCCAGGTACTTGATCACGACGCGCCAGGCCCCGCGCCGGGCCCCGCGCCGGGCCCCGCGCCGCGTCCCGTCGCCGCGGCCAGGGCGAGGAGCCGGGCGACCTCCTCGTCGCTCACCTGGTCGAAGTCCTCGTACCACTCGCTCAGGCCGAAGAACCGTGTCGTCGTGTCGACACAGACGACCTCATCGGCGACGGTACCCAAGGCCTCGACGGCGTCGGGTGGGCCCACCGGCACGGCCAGGACGACACGGGCCGCGGATCGACGCCGCATGACCTCGATGGCGGCCCGAGCCGTGAATCCTGTCGCCAGCCCGTCGTCGACGACGATGGCGGTCCGCCCTTCGACCGGGAATGGCGCCCGGCCGCCGCGGTAGACCCGCAGTCGGCGCTCGAGCTCTGTCGACTGCCGGGCGGTGACGTCGTCGAGCACGTCCCGGGTCACCTCGAGCTGCTCCACCAGTGCGGCGTTCACGACCCGCACCCCGTCCTCGCCGATGGCGCCCAGGCCCAGCTCGGGTTGGCGGGGGTGGCCCAGCTTGCGCACCACCACGACATCGAGGGGAGCGTCGAGCGCGGCGGCGACCTCGAAGGCGACGGGCACGCCCCCTCGTGCCATGCCCATCACCACGGGCCGCTCCGTTCGCCACCGGGTCGAACCTGTCGAACCTGTCGAACCTGTCGATTCTGTCGGACCTGTCCCACCCACGAGGAGCGCGGCGAGCCGCCGTCCCGCATCCCGACGATCGCGAAACGCCATGCTCGGTCAGCCTCCGTCCCCACGCCGACGAGGGCCCGACCGACCCGGTCGCCTAATTGCGGACGCCGCCGAAGCGGCGCATCCACCAGCCCGGGTCCCGGGCATGGGCGTGGAAGTGATCGGGGATCTGGCGCATGACGGCATCCACCGACCACGTCCCCGCCCCGAGAACCTCGTCGGCGACACGACCGAGTTGCGCCACCATGTGCTCGAGGATCTCTGGCGCCGGGTCGATGCCGTGCGTGCGCCACACGACCATGGGCACGTTGCAGATCTCGCAGTCCGCCACCCAGCAGACGTCGTCCTCGTGGTACCAGGTGGTGAGCCGGGCCGCCTCGCACAGCTCACACACACCCGCCTTCCGGGGGGTCACGGGGCGCCCATCACGCGGCCCACCACGCGCCACCCGTCATGGGCCACCCATCGGGCGGCGCCGGTCGTGACGCGCATCGGGCTCACGGCGCCTAGCGGCTGTAGATCGTGACCGTCGCCCCGGGGAGCACGGACGTTCCCTCCGCCGGGCTGCTCAGGAAGACATGGCCGCTCAGTGAGCCGCCCCCGCTGACCGGGACCAGGCCCAGGGCCTGGAGCGCGGCGATGGCCTCCGACACCGTCATCCCGTACAGGTTGGCGGGGATGGTGACCGGTTGGGGCCCGAGCGAGATGGAGACGTTCACCGTGGCCCCCTCGAGCGCGGTGCCGGTGGGGCTCCACCCGATCACGAGCCCGCTCGGGACCGTCGAGTTGTACTGACTGGTGCAGTTGGCGACCAGGCCCACGGACTTGAGGGTGGTGGTGGCCCCGGTGCAGTTCTGCCCGGTGAGCGAGGGGATGGTCTCGGTCGGCGGCCCCGCCGACACCGTCACGGTGATGGTCGCCCCGTAGGGGGCCGCGGTCTGGGGAGCCCAGGCGATGACGGTTCCCGTGGGGACGGTCGTCGAGTTGGGAGTCGTGCACGACGTCTTGAAATGCGAGGTCAGCAAGAGCGCGGTGATGGCCGGGCACCCACCCGTCACCGTCGTGAGAGCGGGGATCGCCACGGTGGGCAGACCCGACGAGGTCACCACCTTCACGGGGCTCCCCCGCTTCAATTTCTCTCCCGCCGGGGGCGTCTGGGTGAGGATCTGGCCCGCCGGTGCGGTGATCGAGGTCTGGTGGCCGGTGGCGGTCACCACGAACCTGTCGTGATGCACCTCGGCGTTGGCCTGGGCGACGGTGAGGCCGACGAGGGAGGGGAGCTTGTAGGTGGGCGTGACGAAGATGACCTTCGCCTTCTTGAGGGCGAAGGTCGTTCCCACGCCCGCTAGGGCGAGGGCCACCACAACGATGGCCACGATCCAGGGCCAGCGCCGTCGGCGCCGGTGCAACGACGCGATGGCGGCCTCGTCGGTGAGCCCCACCGCGGCGGCAAAGGCCAGGACGTCGGGATCCTCGCCGCCGCGCACCCGGCGGCCCGTGGTGGGCGGGGGCATCACCATGCCGTGATCGGTGAGGTCGTGGTCCGGCGGCGGGGTCACCGGTCTCGGGAGCACCACGCCCGCTCCCCCGGCACCGGCCAACCGGAGCTTCTCCGGAGGGGGCAGGTCTTCGGCCAGGTCGTGGAGGCGAGCGGCGAAGGCGGCCGCGTCGATCCTGTCCTCCACGTCGGGCGTGGCGGCTTCGCTCAGGACCGCGGCCAACGGCCCCAGGCCGTCGTGGCCGGGGAGCTCGGCGCCGACGCGGGCCATGAGTGTCGAGACCGTGGTGTCGGCGGTGAAGGGGACCACCCCGGTGACGGCCTCGTAGAGGACGAGGGCGAGAGAGTAGACATCGGCCCGGCCGTCCACGCGGTGTCCGAGCGCCTGCTCGGGCGCGGCATACCGGGCCGTGCCCACCGTGGTGCCGGCCGGCTCGGTGAGCGAGGCCTCGGCGAGGGCCCGGGCGAGGCCGAAGTCGGCGACGCGCAGCCGGCCCTCCTCGTCGAAGAGCAAGTTGGCGGGCTTCACGTCGCGATGGACGAAGCCGCGGGCGTGGGCGTAGGCGAGCCCTTCGGCCGCCTGGGCCCCGACGGCGACGGCCTGGGACAGGCTCAGACGGGTCCCTTCGTCGAGCATGTCCCGGAGCGACCCACCCCCCAGGAACTCGAGCACCAGGAAGGGGCCCTGGGAGTCCTCGCCCCAGTCGTGGACGGCGAGCACGTGCGCGTTGGCCAACGCGGCCGCAGATTGCGCCTCGGCTCGGAACCGGCGCAGGAAGCCACCGTCGGCAGCCAACGCGGGGTGCAGGACCTTGATGGCCACACGACGCTGCAGCGTCGTGTCGAACGCCGCGAACACGTTCGCGGACGCTCCGCTCCCGAGGGCGGACTCGATCCGGTAGCGGCCAGCAAGGACCCGACCGATGGATTCGGTAATGGTCGACATGGTCCACGCCCAGGCTACTGAGGCTGGAGGGGCGCCTGGTGGACATTCACCACCAACTGTGACCGAGCGGCCGCGGCGTCAGGTATCCGGGCCCGAGGGGTGGTGGCAGCTGCCTATCGGCCACCCGGACGGCCTCAGGCGCCGGGCACCTCGCCGGTGTCGAGGAGATCCTGGAACCGGGCACCCTCCACGATGGGAATGCCCAGCTCCTCGGCCTTCTTCAGCTTGGCCGCCCCCGGTTCTGCCCCCAGGACCACCGCCCAGGTCCGAGCCGAGACGCTCCCGGGGGACTTGCCCCCCCGGGCCAGGATGGCCTCCTCGGCCTCCTCCCGGGTGTAGCCCGCGACGGTCCCGGTCACCACCACCGAACGGCCCTCGAGCGTCTGGGCCGGCTCGTCCCCGACCGCCCCGGCACCCGCTTCGGTTGCATCCGCCCCACCGGCCCCGGCCCGACCCGTCCCACCGGCCCCGGCCCGACCCGCCGGACCCGCCTGACCCGCGCGACCGGCCCCAGCGGCCCCGGCGCGACCCGGCTCGACGAGGGCCACCCCGGCGTCGCGCAGCTTGTCGATGACGTGGCGGTTGGCGGGCGAGGCCAGGAACTCGACCACGGAGTCGGCGATGACGGGACCGATCCCCTCCACCGCGGCGAGCTCGGCGACGTCGGTGGCGGCCATCAGGGCGTCGAGGGACCCGTAGGCGCGGGCCAGGGCGCGGCTCCCGGTCGGCCCGAGGTGCCGGACACCGAGCCCGACCAGCAGACGGCTCAGGGGCCGGGCCTTGGAGGCCTCGACGGCGGCCAGGAGGTTGTCGACCGACAGGTCGCCGAAGCGCTCGAGGGTCACCAGGGGGGCGGTGCCCAGGGCATAGATGTCGCCGGGGTCCGAGAGGAGGCCGGCCTCGACGAGCTGGACGACGCGCTTCTCCCCGAGGCCCTCGATGTCCAGGGCACCGCGAGAAGCGAAGTGCACGATGCGCTGGACGCGTTGGGCGGGACAGTCGATGTTGGTGCAGAAGGTGTCGCTCTCACCGGGGAGGCGGACGAGGGGGCCGCCACAGCTGGGGCACTTCGTCGGGAAGTGCCAGGGGCGCGACCGCTTGGAGCGCGCCGACAGCACGGGCCCGACGACCTCGGGGATGACGTCACCGGCTTTGCGGACGACCACCGTGTCGGTGGGGCGGACGTCTTTCAGGCGGACCTGGTCCTCGTTGTGCAAGGTGGCGAGGCCCACCGTCGATCCCCCCACGAAGACCGGGTCCAGCACGGCGAAGGGGGTGGCCCGACCCGTCCGGCCGATCGACACCATGATGCGCAGGAGCTTGGTGGTGCGCTCCTCGGGGGGGAACTTGAAGGCGATGGCCCAGCGGGGGGCACGGGAGGTGGAGCCGAGGCGACGCTGGAGGTCGAGGTCGTCGAGCTTCACGACCACACCGTCGATCTCGTAGTCGAGATCGTGACGGTGTTCCTCCCAACGGCGGCAGAAGGCTTCGGTGACGGCGGTGCCGCGCACCACCTCGACATGGGGGTCCACGGGCAGGCCGCACTGGCGGAGCAGCTCGAGCCCGTCGCTGTGGCTGGTGACGGCCGGCCCGCCGTCCATGGCGCCGAGCTGGTACGCCCAGAACGAGAGCTCGCGCGAGGCGGTGATCTTCGAGTCCTTCTGGCGCAGCGAGCCCGCCGCCGAATTGCGGGGGTTGGCGAAGGTCTTGAGGCCGGCCTCGAGCTGACGGTTGTTGAGCTGCTCGAAGGAGGACACCGGCATGTACACCTCGCCGCGCACCTCGAGCACCGAGGGTCGTTTCCCTCGGCCCTTGGGCCAGGTGAGCCGGTCGGGCACCGCGGCGATGGTGGCCACGTTGGCGGTGACGTCGTCCCCGGTGACACCGTCGCCACGCGTGGCCGCCTGGACGAGGCGCCCGTCCTCGTAGACGAGGGACATGGCCAGCCCGTCGATCTTGAGCTCGCACACGAACGTCGCGTCGGCCGTCTCGGGCGCGATGCGGGCCATGCGGTCGAACCAGGCGTGGAGCTCGTCCACGCCGAAGGCGTCGTCGAGGCTCATCATCGGCGACCGGTGCTGCACGGGGGAGAACAACAGTGAGGGGGCGCCCACGCGGCGGGTGGGAGAGTCGGCGGTCACGAGGTCGGGATGGGCATCCTCCAAGAGGCGCAACTCACCGATCAGGGCGTCGTAGTCGGCGTCGGTGATCTCGGGCGAGTCGAGCTGGTAGTAGCGGTCGTCGTGGTGGGCGATGAGGGCACGGAGCTCCGCCACCCGCCGGGCCGCGCCGGTGGCGTCGCTCGAAGCGTCCGACATGCGCGGGAGCGTACCGGGGGTTATGCGACGGCGGTGGCGACCGCCGCGCCCAGCACCGCATCGGGGTCGGCGCCGTCGTAGAGGGCCACGGTCTGCCCCGGCGCCACGAGCGGCTGCGGCTCGTCGAAGACGACGGCATCGCCCTCCCAGGTGCACGGGGCGGCGGTGCCGTGGGCGCTCGTCTGCGCATAGGCCCGCTCCCCGCCACGCAGCGCAGACACGACCCAGCCGGCCCGCTCGACCGGGACGCGCCGGGCGAGGGCGTCGGCGGCGGATCCGACGGTGATGCGTCGAGCCCGGACATCGACGGTGAGGGCATAGCGTCGGTGCCCGTCGGCCGCCACGCCGAGCCCGCGCCGTTGGCCCACCGTGACGAGCTCACCGGCCGGGACGGTGCCCACCACCTCGCCGCTGGCGGCGTCGACCACCTCGGCCCGGTGCAGGGGCACGCGCTGCTCCAGGAACCCGCGCCGGCCGCGGGCGGAGTGGATGAAACAGACGTCCTGGCTGTCGGGCTTGTCGGCCGTGCGCAACCCCAGTCGGGTGGCGCGGGCCCGCACCTCGACCTTGGTCAGCTCGCCCACGGGGAGCACGACCCGGGCCAGCTCCCGGGCGCTGAGCATCGACAGCACGTAGGACTGGTCCTTGTGCTTGTCGGCGCCCCGCCGCAGCCGCGGCTCGCCCCCGCCGTCGTTCCCGACGATGCGGGCATGGTGACCGGTGGCGAGGGCGTCGAACCCGAGGCGCGCCGAACGGTCGAGGAGCAGCCCGAACTTGATGGCCCGGTTGCACTCGATGCAGGGATTGGGGGTGCGCCCCGCGACGTGGTCCGAGACATAGGGCGTCACGACCGAGGCTTCGAAGGCGTCGGTGAAGTTGAAGACGTGATGGTCGAGACCGAGCTGCTCGGCCACGCGCCGGGCGTCGTCCACATCGGCGACCGAACAGCACCCGCTGTCGGAGGCCCCACCCCAGAGCTTGAGAGTGGCGCCGACGACGTCGTGCCCGGCCTCGGCGAGGAGGGCGGCGGCGACCGAGGAGTCGACCCCGCCCGACATGGCGACCAGGACGCGCACGGTCAGGCTCGCAACCGCTCGACGACCTTGGGCATGACGGCCAGCACGTGGTCGATCTCGTCGTCGGTGGTCGTGTAGCCCAGCGAGAAGCGGATCCCCGTCTTGGCCTGGTCGGGGTTGAGCCCCATCGCCAGCAGCACGTGGCTCGGCTCGAGGGCGCCACTGGCACAGGCCGAGCCCGCCGAGGCGCACACCCCTTCGTCGTCGAGGAGCACGAGCAGCTCCTCCTGGTCGACGCCGGCCACGAGGAGATGGCAGCTCGAGGCGGCCTTGGCGCCACCGTGATCGGCGGGCGCCCCGCGGGCCGCCCCGCCGGGCTCCCCCACGGTCTCTCTCACGTCCCCGATCGACGCCACCAGGCCATCGGCGAGGCGGGCACGCTGGCGCGCCACGCGCCCGGCGGTGAGGGGTCGAGCGTCGGTGGCCACGCGCAGGGCCGCCGCCATGCCCACGATGCCGGCGACGTCGTGGGTGCCGGGACGGCGACCGCGCTCCTGGGTCCCCCCGAACAGCACCGGTGCCAGTCGCGCCCCGTCGCGCACCACGAGGGCGCCCACCCCCTTGGGGCCTCCGAACTTGTGGGCGCTCACCGACACGAGGTCTGCCACCGCGGCGTCGGCGGCCACGTCGAGCCAACCCACCGCGGCCACGGCGTCGGTGTGCACCAGGGCCCCGGGGCAAAGGGCTCGCACCAAGGCGGCGACATCGGCGAGGGGTTGGACCGTGCCGACCTCGTTGTTGACGAGCATGACCGACACGAGCCCCACCTCGGGACCGAGGGCGCCGGCCAGCGCGTCGAGGTCGACGACCCCGTCGCGGTGCACCGCCACGGTGGTCCCGCCCCGCGCCGCACAGGCGTTGCGCACGGCGTGGTGCTCCACCGCCGAGCACAGCACGGTGCCCCGTCCCGACGCGGGCACACCGAGGACGGCCAGATTGTCCGCCTCGGTGCCGCCCGAGGTGAAGACGATCTCGCCGGGCCGACACCCGAGGCAGCGGGCCATGTCGTCGCGGGCCTCGTCGATCGCCAGCCGGGCGCGCCGGGCCACCCGGTGCGAGCCCGAGGGATTGCCGAAATGCTCGGTGAGATAGGGGAGCATGGCCGCCAACGACTCGGGGCGCAGCGGCGTGGTCGCCCCATGATCGAGATAGGCCTGCATCGGCAAAGGCTACGTCGGCACACCGGGCCCGCCGCGCCGAGACCCGGTCAGGGTTTGCCCACCATGAACACCGTGGCCGCCACGAACAACACGGCCAACACCGCACCGGCGACGGCGACCTGACGGCAGTCGCGATCGAGGGTCGGGGAGACCTCGCCCTCTTCCCAGTGCCGGTCGAGCTCGACCTGGATCCGCCGTTCGCCGGGCCACACCACGACCTCGGCCAGCAGCGTCGCCGCCAGCCACAGCACGAGACCCACTACCACGAAGCCGTCGCCGGACCGAAAGACCCCGTCGCTGGCCTCGATGAGGCTGAAGCCGAAGACCGGCACCCCGTAGAGGGCCCGGCCCGCCCAGTTCACCCCGGGACGGAAGTAGCGCTGGACCCCTGGCGCGCCGGGTGCGGTGGGGCCCCGGCGGGCCCGGGCGGCCTGGACCCCGGTGACGACCATGGTCCCGAAGCCCACCACGGCACACAGGACGTGGAGCATGAGGAGGACGGTGTAGACCGCACCCGTGGGCACGGTCCGCAGGGCCCCCTGGTATCCGGCACCGAGCCCTCCCGCCAGGAACGTCACGGCCGCCATCGTCGCGGCGGCCCCGGCCCGGCGCCAGGAGGGGCACCCCGGCACACCCCCTCGGTCCCAGGCGGCCGCGCCCCGCTCGCAGCTCCCGGCCCGGGCCGCACAACTCCGGGCCAACCCCTGGTGAATTGGTTCGAACGGGAGAGTTTCGGTCGAGGAGACAGCAGGTGGACATCGAACGCATGCTTGCTGGAGGCAGGTAGCGTGTAGGTGAGCACACGCATACGGATGGTGACCAAGTACGACGTCTCGGAGGACCCGGTAAGTTACTGATGGGTAATTAAGGGCTGAAGGCATGGACCAGTGCACGAAAACGGCGAATATCACACACGGGGTGAGGGTCGGGCGATGAACCAACTGCGCCTGGACCCGCTCACCGGCCGCTGGGTGGTCGTGAGCACCGACCGTTCGCATCGTCCCTTCTCCTTCGCCGCCCCCGTCCAGGTCCAGGCCGACAACTCCCGCCCCTGCCCCTTCTGTCCGGGCAACGAGGAATCCGCTCCCCCCGCGCTCGAGACCTACGGCTCGAGCGGGCACTGGCTGGTCAGGGTGGTACCGAACCTCTACCCCGCCTTCGAGGGCGACCATCCCTTCGTGGTCGAGAACCGCGGCCCGGTCTTCACCCAAGCCACCGCGGGAGGGATCCACGAGGTTCTCGTGTTGTCCCCCGAACACGAGAACGGCTGGGAGCACATCTCCGACGAGCAGGCCGTGCTCGTGATGGCCGCCATCCGGGACCGGATCGAGGAGCACTCGTCGGTGCCGGGCCTGCGCTACAGCCAAGCCATCGTCAACGCCGGCCGAGAGGCGGGTGCCTCCATCGAGCACCCCCACGGTCAGCTGCTCGGGATGTCGTTCGTGCCCCGGGAGCTCGCCGAGGAACAAGCCGGCTTCGCCCGGTTCGCGGGTCGGTGCCTGTTGTGCACCACCGTCGACGCCGAGGAGGACGCCGGGCACCGCGTCGTCTATGCCAACGAGCGCGTCCTCGTGGTGTGCCCGTTCTGGAGCGGCAACCCCTACGAGATGCTGATCATCCCGAGGAACCACGGCCCCCATCTCCACCGCGCCTCACCGCCGGACCTGTCGGCCGTGGGCCGGTCGCTGCGGACCGTGCTGGGCTCGCTCGTGGAGCGGCTCGGCGACGTCTCCTACAACATCGTCTTCCACTCGGCCCCGTACCGGGCCCCTGAGCCCTACCACTGGCACGTGCACGTGTGGCCGAAGCTCACCACGGCGGCGGGGTTCGAAGCCGGCACCGGGGTCCTCATCAACATCGTGCCGCCCGAGCAGGCCACCGAAGAGCTCCGGGTCGCCGTTCCGGCCTGATCTCGGGCGCCTGAGCCCGAACGCTCAGAGAGGCTCCGACGCGCTCCGACGCGCTCAGCCCAGGAACGTGTCGGCCACCGAGCTGTAGAGATCGAGGTCGACGGTCTTCGGCTGCGCCACGGCGTCGGCGATGGGGATCCGCACGATCTCTCCGCACTGCAGGGCGACCATCATCCCGTAGTCCCCGTCATGGACGGCCCCGACCGCCTCCACCCCGAAGCGGGTGGCGAGGACCCGGTCGAAGGCAGACGGTGTGCCCCCCCGCTGGATGTGACCCAGGATGGTGACGCGAGCCTCGAAGCCCGTCCGCTCCTCGATCTCCTCGGCGAGCCAGGCGCCGATACCCCCGAGGCGGGCGTGGCCGAACTGATCCACCGGCGCTCCCGGCGTCCCGGGCGTGACGGCTCCCGACAGGTCGGCAGGGTGTCTCTCGGCCGGGACCGCGCCCTCGGAGACCACCACGATGGACGAGAACTGCCCGCCGCGGTGGCGGCGTTGCAACCGCTCGCACACCGCCTCGACGTCGAAGGGCACCTCGGGCACCAAGATCTCGGCCGCGCCCCCGGCGATGCCGGCGTGGGTGGCGATCCACCCCACGTTGCGCCCCATGACCTCACACACGATCACCCGGTGATGAGATTCGGCGGTGGTGCGGAGGCGGTCGATCGCCTCGGTGGCGATCTGGACGGCGGTGTCGAACCCGAAGGTCACCTCCGTCCCCGACAGGTCGTTGTCGATGGTCTTGGGGATGCCCACGGCCTTGACCCCCAGGTCGCTCAGACGCTGCGCCACCCCCAGGGTGTCCTCACCGCCCACCGCCACCAGGGCGTCGATCCCGGCACTCGTCAGATTGGCCTGCACGCGCTGGGGCGCCCCCTCGATCTTGAAGGGGTTGGTGCGCGAGGTCCCCAGAATGGTCCCGCCCAGGGTGAGGATGTCGCGGCACCGCACCACGTCGAGGGGCACAGAGACGTCGTCGAGGACGCCTTTCCAGCCGTCGAGGTACCCGATCACCTCGTCACCGTGGCGGAGCTCGGCCGTGAGGACCACCGCCCTGATCACCGCGTTGAGTCCCGGGCAGTCGCCCCCGCCGGTGAGGATTCCGATGCGCATCCGTGCCGTCTCCTTGGATTGCCGGGTGGGGTCCGGGAACTCAGTCCTGGCCCTGGCGGTCCCGGTGTACCGCGGCCCGCACGAGCTCGAAGGATGCGGTCAGGATGCGCAAGGCCTCTCGGCCGGGAGGGACGAGGCCGCTGATACCGGGAACGCCGAGATAGCCGGCCAGAAAGGCCCGGCGGTTGCGGGCCACCCAGGCGTCGGCGAGCTCGACGAGCCCATCGCGTCCCGACGGGTCCCGTTCGTCGGCGGCGGAGGTCGCCACCTCGGCGAGCGACCACAGCATGTCAGCCACATCGGCGAGGGGAGACCGGTACACGCGCGCATCGTCGTCGGGGTCGATCACGGCACCGGCCATCGAGGTGGGGCGCCCGCCGGTGGCGAAGTCGACGACGTACCAACCCTGCTCGGTCCGACACGTCCGACCCAGATGGAAATCCCCGTGCGAGCGGATCGCCTGCGACGGGACCTGGAGGGCGCGCAGCTCACCGAGCAGCTGCTCGACGTCGGGACGCTCGAGCACATGCGGCGAGAGGGGGCGCAGCGCCTCCTCGATTCCGTGCGCCCATTGGCCGACGTCTCCGGGGCGGCGGCCGAAGGCCTTGTCGAGGCCGAGGTGCATGCGCGCCGTCATGGTGCCGAGGCGGTGCGCCTCGGCCCCGAAGTCTCCGCCGGCGAGCTCGGGAGGGCCACCCGAGGCGTAGAGGTCGCGCACCGATGTCAATGCCAGCGCGTACCCCGATGACGCGCCGGCCAGATATTCCTGGACCACGCCCAGATCCCGTCCGGCCCGTCGCCACACCGCCAACGGGGCGGCGAGGTGGTTGAAGCCGACCTCGTCGAGAGCGAGGAAGAGCTCGAGATCCGGGCGGGGCCCGTCGACGACCTCGTTGAAGACGGTGAAGGCGATGCGGTCGTCCATGGCCAGGGTGACCGATCCCCGGTCGTCGCGGAGATGGCGGACGAGCGAGGCCGGCACCACCTCCCCCGACACCTGTTCGAGGAGCATGACCGCCACCACCGCGTCGCGCGTGGCGTCGAAGACGACGGCGGCCCCCTCGTCGTCGACGAGGGGGCCGAGCACGGGGTCGTCGCCGTCAGGAATGAAATGCGTCTCCTCGCCGGGCGAGCGCAAGCCGAACGGGACATGGACGAACCGGTCGCCCAACTCCGCCACCACGTCGATGAGACCCGGACGGCCCGCACCGAGCACCTCGGCGTCGAGAATCCGCACCGCGCCGCCTGCCGCGCCGCCGCCACCCTCGTCTTGACCGTATTCTTCCCAGTCCCTGCGACGCGCCGCGTAGGCGGACACGAGATCGGCCAGGGCGGCGCGCACCGGGTCCGACACGTCGATGATGCCCGTCTCCGAAGGGGTCACGGGAGATCCCCGCGGCCGGGATCGCCGGGATCGGCGGGATCGCCGTCCTGCTCGCCGGTGAGCTCGAACCAGTAGAAGCCGTAGGGCCCGAGGGTCACGCTGTAAGTACCGCTCCCCACGGGCGGGAACGGTATCCGGCCCAGGAGCTCGACGGGGTTGCGGTTGGCCCACCGGGCCAGGTCGAGCTCGGCAGGCTGGGCAAAGCGGCTCAGGTTGTGCACGCAGAGCACGGGATTTTCCCTTCCCGCCTCGTTGCGCCCCGCACCCCGGCGAGAGCGCCCGGCCCGGCGGGGCCGGGCGGCGGGCTCGGACTCGGGCTGGGGGCTGCGGACATAGGCGAGGATCGACGGGTTGGCGCACGACACCAGGTCGAAGGAACCGGTCCCGAACACCGGGAACTGCTTGCGGGTCTGCAGGATGTTGCGGAGCCAGTGCAGGTGCGAGCTGGGGTTGCGCCGATGCGCTTCGACGTTCACCGCCTCGAACCCGTAGACGGGGTCCATGAGCGGGGGGAGGTAGAGCTGGGCGAAATCGGCGCGACTGAACCCCCCGTTGCGGTCGGGGCTCCATTGCATGGGTGTGCGCACCGAGTCCCGGTCGCCGAGGTAGACGTTGTCACCCATCAGGATCTCGTCGCCGTAGTAGATCACCGGGCTACCCGGGAGCGAGAACAGCACGGCGTGGAGCAACTCGGCGAGACGGCGGTCGCCGTCGAGCAGCGGGGCCAGGCGCCGGCCGATACCCATATGCCGGCGCATGCGGGGGTCCTTCACGTACTCCGCCACCATGTAGTCGCGCTCTTCTTCTGTCACCTTCTCGAGCGTGAGCTCGTCGTGGTTCCGTAGGAAGATCGCCCACTGGCAGTTGTCGGGGATCTCCGGCGTCTGGGCCAGGATCTCGGTGACGGGGAACCGCTGCTCGCGGCGCACGGCCATGAACAAGCGTGGCATCAGGGGGAAGTGGAAGCACATGTGGCACTCGTCGCCGTTGCCGAAGTAGTCGACGAGGTCAGCGGGCCACTGGTTGGCTTCGGCCAGCAGCACCCGGTCGGGGTGCGCGGCGTCGACCTCCTTGCGGAGCTGGCGGAGAAGGGCATGGGTCTCGGGGAGGTTCTCCCCCGTGCTCCCGTCGCGCTGGAAGAGGTAGGGGACGGCGTCGAGGCGGAAGCCGTCGAGCCCGAGGTCGAGCCAGAAGCGCACCACGCCGAACATGGCCTCGACCACGGCGGGGTTCTCGTAGTTGAGATCGGGCTGGTGCGAGTAGAAGCGGTGCCAGTAGTACTGCTGACGGGTCTGGTCCCACGTCCAGTTGGAGGTCTCCACGTCCACGAAGACCACGCGCGCCTCGGGCCAGCGTTGGTCGTCGTCGTTCCAGACGTACCAATCCGCCTTGGGATTGTCACGCGACGCCCGCGACTCGATGAACCACGGGTGTTGGTCGCTCGTGTGGTTCATCACGAGATCGGCGATCACCCTGATGCCGCGGCGATGGGCGTCGTCGAGAAATGTCACCAGGTCGTCGAGGAACCCGAGCTCGGCATGGACGGTGAAGAAATCGCTGATGTCATAGCCGCCGTCGCGCATGGGCGAGGGGTAGAAGGGCAGCAGCCACAGGCAGTCGACGCCGAGCCACTCGAGATAGTCGAGCTTGGCCCGCAGCCCGGCCAGGTCGCCGATGCCGTCGTCGTTGGAGTCGAAGAACCCCCGCGTGAGCACTTCGTAGAACACGCCCCGGCGATACCAGTCGGCCACACCCTTGGCCGGAAGCGCCGTGGGACGGATCCCGGGCAGGCGGACCCCGCCGCCGCGGCGCGCCGCGGCGGCCGCGCCCGTGGCGCCGCGCGCCCGGGGCGCCTTGGCCGGACGGGGCTCGTTCACGACGGCATCGACCCCTCAGCGCCCGACGAACCGGGCCCGGCCGGGCCCGTGCTCGAGGAACGAGGCCACTCCCAGACGAGCGTCCTCGGAGCGCGATACCGACACGAAGGCCGCCATCTCGAGCTCGAGAGCTCGGGCCAGGGGCGCCTCTGCGCCCTCGTCGATGACCTGTTTGGCGGCGGCCAGGGCCACGAGGGGGCCCGCTGCGAACGAAGCCGCCAGGGCGAGGGCTTCGTCCAACACCCGGTCGCGGGCCACGACCCGGTCCGCCAAGCCGATGCGCAGGGCTTCGTCGGCCGCCACCTGCCGCCCGGTGTAGATGAGGTCCTTGGCCCGGCTCACCCCCACCAGGCGCGGCAAGCGCTGGGTGGCGCCGCCACCGGGGATGATGCCGAGGAGGATCTCGGGCTGACCGAGACGGGCGCTGTCGGAGACGACGCGCAGATCGCAGGCCAGAGCGAGCTCGAGGCCACCACCGAGCGCGTAGCCCGTGATGGCCGCGATCGTCACCCGAGGAAGCGCGCTGAGCGCACGGGTCACGCCGTGAAAGGCATCGGCGATGCGTGAGGCCCCGTCGGTCTCGGCGAACTCGGCGACGTCGGCACCGGCGGCGAAGATGCGGGGACCACCCCACAGCACCACCGCGCCGGGGGGGTCCGCGGCGAGCTCGACGACCACGTCGCGCAGGCGCCCGAGGAACGCCACCGACAGGGCGTTCATCTTGGGCCGCTCCAGCGTGAGCAGGGCCACACCGTCGTCCCGGCGCTGCAGCGCCACCACCCCGGTGTCCCCTCCGTTCGACGCGGGACCGGAGGCGACCATGCGCGCACCGTACCCGACGGTGCCCTGAGCGTCGTGCCATCGGAGGGTGAGCGTCCCGGGACCGGGGCCCGGGGTGCTCCGGCGCCCCGGCCCGGCCCCGGTGACGTGGCGTCGGGGGCGGGGACCTGGTGGTGCGACGCCGGAGTGGGGCGGTCAGGAGGCGGGACCCGAACCCCCGCCGTAGACACTTCCGAGGAGGCGTTGCGCCGCGTCGTAGGGGTCGATCCGGTGCTCGACGACGGCCCGGGTGAGCCCGGCGAACTCCTCGGCGGAGCTGAGCCGATCGACCTCGGCGCGAATCTGGGCTCCCACCACGACCTGGAACTCGCGCTCGAGACGCTCGGCCCGTTTGCGTTGGAGGTCCCCCCGCTCCTCGAGATGGCGCTCGTGACGCGCCATCTCCTCCCACAGCGCGCTCACGCCGTCGCCGGTGGAGGCCGTCGTCTCGAGCACCGGAGGTCGCCAATCGTGGAGTGCGGTGAGATCGAGCATCTGCTCGAGGTCGCGGCGCGTCTCTTTGGCTCCGGGCCTGTCGGCCTTGTTGATCACAAAGATGTCCGCCGTCTCGAGGAGCCCCGCCTTGTTGGCCTGCACGGCGTCGCCCCACTTGGGATTGAGGACGACGACCGTGGTGTCGGTGGCCCCCGCCACCTCCACCTCGACCTGTCCCACCCCGACGGTCTCGATCAGCACCAGCCCGAAGCCCGACGCCGCCAGCACCCGGATCGCCTCGGGGACCGCCACGGCCAGCCCCCCGAGATGCCCACGCGAGGCCATCGACCGGATGTAGACACCGGCATCGAGGGCGTGGTCCTGCATCCTGACCCGGTCGCCGAGGATGGCGCCGCCCGTGAACGGCGACGAAGGGTCGACGGCGAGCACGCCCAGTTGGGCCTCCCCCGCGGCGCGCGCCGTGGCGATGAGGCGGTCGACGAGGGTCGACTTCCCCGCACCCGGTGGACCGGTGATGCCGATGGTGCGGGCCTCGCGCTCGTTGCGATACGCCAGGGCGGCAACCGCCCGGCCTCCGGGGCCGCCCGTCTCGACCAGGGTCAACAGACGGGCCAACGCCACGCGGTCGCCCTGGCGCGCCGCCTCGAGGAGCACGACCGGATCGGTGACGCGGGGCCGGCGCGCCGCGGGGCGGCCGGCGTCGGGACCGTGGGGAGGGCCCGATGGAGAGGAGATGGCGGAATCCATGACAGTGCCCGGAGCGTAGGCGGGACGGGCCCGGGTCAGGCGCGGGTCACGTCCGCGCCCAGCGAGCTGAGCGTGGCGGCCAGGTCCTCGTAACCCCGGTCGATGTGCTGGGCGTCGGTCACGACGGTCTCGCCCTCGGCCATCATCCCGGCCAGGACGAGGGCGGCGCCCGCTCGCAGGTCCGGAGCACGCACCGGCGCGCCCGAGAGCCGCCGCACGCCGCGCACCACGGCGTGGTG
>Ga0187890_10000398_pt1 | contig 30570 bp, 32 predicted proteins | sample June2016WEW_21_1_FD_133005 | JGI IMG/M metagenome (GOLD analysis project Ga0187890, IMG submission 133005) | Peatland microbial communities from SPRUCE experiment site at the Marcell Experimental Forest, Minnesota, USA - June2016WEW_21_10 | ecosystem: Environmental > Terrestrial > Soil >... | reverse complement strand
GTAGCGGTACCAGCACAGCTCCCACGCGACCACGATCGACACCACGCTGTCCAGGTGCTCGGCCGAGCGGACGGTCACCGCGGGCGCGCCCAGCGAGCGGGTGACGCCCGCCACGCGGCGCGGGAACTCGCTCGCGTTGAACACGGCGATCGCCTGCTGCACATACTCGGAGGGTTGCTCCTGCGAGGCATGTGTCTCCGACCGGCTCGCGAGGGGCGCCTCGGCGTGGCGCGCGGACAGCGGCTCGCGATCCGTGTCGTCGAGGTCGGCCACGAGCGCCTCGGGCGGCGTCGCCGCGACCGGCTGCGAGCGGCTGGTAGTCGCCGCCGGCGCCGCGTCGGCCGGCGCCGGGTCCGCTGGCGCCGCGTCGGCGAACAGGTCATAGGGCTCCGCCTGGGGCTCGTCGGGGTCCGGCGCCTCCAGATCGGCGCTGGCCTCGCCCGGCGGCCTGCCGACCTGGCGCAGACGCTCGAACAGGCTGCGTCCGCGCCGCGGGCGCATCGGCGACAGGCTCAGCGACTGGCTGTCGGTCTCGCGCATCCAGCCCTCGTGCGCGGCGCGCGGCGCGCACAGCTCGCACACGATCCGCCGGCGTCCGGCGCCCACGAACACGTCCGGCTGCTCGCCGCGCAGCAGTCGCCGCCCGCATACGTCGCACGCGACATCCGGCTGCGAGGTGACGATCGTGCGGGTTGCCATCGGCCCACCAGAGTACCGGTAGCCGTCTGCCTCCGCAGAACGGGGCCGCCCGGGCCGCCTACGCGTGGACTGTCGCGCGCTCCTGACCGGCCTGCTCGACGACCTTCTGCGCGAGGTGTCCGGGAAGCTCGTCGTAGCGCAGGAGCTCCAGCGTGTAGTCGCCCTGCCCCTGCGTGATCGAGCGCAGGTCGGGCGCGTAGGTGAGCATCTCGGCCATCGGCACCTCGGCGCGGATCTCGGTCATGGCGCCGACCGGCTCCATCCCCAGCGGCCGCCCGCGTCGGCTGTTGAGGTCGCCGATCACGTCGCCCACGTGCGCCTCGGGGACGGACAGGGTGACGAGCATGATCGGCTCCAGCAGCACCGGGTCGGCGAGCGCGAGCGCCTGCTTCATGGCCTGCGCGCCCGCCAGCTTGAACGCGATCTCGGATGAGTCGACGGAGTGGTGGGAGCCGTCGAACAGCCGTACGCGCACGCCCTTGACGGGGTAGCCGGCGAGCACGCCGCTCTCCATCGCTTCTTGCACGCCCTTCTCGACCGCCGGTATGAACGAGCTGGGGATCGCGCCGCCCTTGATGTTGTCGACGAACTCGAAGCCGGTGGGGTGCGCGTGGTCGTTCAGCGGCGCGATCTCGATGTGGCAGTCGCCGAACTGGCCGCGCCCGCCCGACTGCTTCTTGTGGCGGCCGTGCGCTGCGGCGATGGCGCGGATCGTCTCTCGGTATGGCACGCGCGGCGGCTTCAACGTCACCTCCACGCCGAAGCGCGAGCGCAGGCGATCGACGATCACTTCCACATGCACCTGCGAGAGCCCGGCGACGATCTGCTCGCCGGTCTGCTGGTCGCGGTGCAGGTCGATCGTGGGGTCCTCCTCCTGCAGCCGCCGCAGCGACGCCAGCACCTTGTCCTCGTCGCCCCTGCTCTTGGGCTCGACCGCGAACGCCATCACGGGCGCGGGCAGCTTCAGGCGCGGCATCTCCAGCGGCTCGTCGCGCGACGCCAACCAGTCGCCGGCGCGCGTGTCCTTGAGCTTGGCGACCGCGCCGATGTCCCCGGGGCCGAACTCCTGCACGTGGCGGACCTCCTTGCCGGCGAACACCACCAACTGGCCGATCCGCTCCCTGGTGTGCGTGTGCGTGTTGAGCACCTGGCTGTCGGCGCGCATCACCCCCTGATAGACGCGCAGCAGGTTGATGCGCCCGGCGAACGGGTCGGCCCTGGTCTTGAACACGTACGCGAACAGCTCGCCGTCCTCCGACGGCGTCAGCTCGACCTCGCCGACGCTCAGCGAGCCGTGCTTGACCGGCGAGGGCAGGTCCTCGACGATCGCGTCCAGCAGCCGCGAGGTGCCGAGGTTGCGCGTCGCGCAGCCGCACACCACCGGGAAGATCTTGCCGTGGTTGGTGCCCTCCTTCAGCGCTCCCACGATCTCCTCGTGGGAGATCTCCTGCCCCTCGAGGTAGCGCTCCATCAGCGAGTCCGAGACTTCGCAGACCTCGTCCATGAGCTTCTCGCGATACTCGGCGGCGAGCTCCGCCTGGGCGTCGGGGATCGGGATCTCGCTCCAGCCGCCACGCGCGGCCGAGTCCTGACGGTAGGCCTTCATGTCGACCAGGTCGACGACCCCCTCGAGGTCGTGCTCGGCGCCGATCGGGATCTCGGTGGCGACCGCGTGCGGCCCGAACGCGCGCTTGAGCGCCTCGAGCGTGCGAAAGAAGTCCGCGCGCTCGCGGTCGAGCATGTTCACGAACAGCATGCGCGCGATGTCCAGCTCGGCCGCACGCGCCCACAGGCGGCTCGTGGAGACCTCCACGCCCATCACCCCGTTGACCACGAACACCGCCGACTCGCACACGCGCAGCGCGCCCAGCGCATCCGCCACGAAGCTCGGCTCGCCGGGCGTGTCGAGCAGGTTGATCTTGCGCTGCTGCCACTCGAATGAGCTGAGCGCTGTGGAGATCGACATCTGCCGCGCCTGCTCGTCGGGGTCGGAGTCCGACACGGTCGTGTGGTCCGGCGCCGAGCCGAGCCGTCCGGTCACACCGGCCTCGAACAGCAGCGCCTCATGCAGCGAGGTCTTCCCCGACCCTCGATGTCCGACGAGGGCCACGTTGCGAATCCGATCCGCTGGGGAATGCATGAGGTTCTCCTTCCGCTGGTAGGAGCACCATACCGCCGGTCCTCAGCGAGCGCTAGTGCATTCGACACTCGTCGGACGATTGCTGTTCGGGTGGGCACATGTGCCCACCCGCGCCAAGCCGCATGCGGCTTGGCGGCGGACGGCGCATGCGCCGTCCGGGCAGGGCCGCATGCGGCCCTGCCGACCGACTAGTCGTCGAAGGACTCCTCTTGCATCCTCGAGCGCAGGCGCAGCACGGCCTTGGTGTGCATCTGCGAGACGCGCGACTCGGTCACGCCGAGCACCTCGCCGATCTCGCGCAGGGTCAGGTTCTCGTAGTAGTAGAGGGCGATCACGAGCTTCTCGCGCTCGGGCAGCTTTGCGATCGACTCGGCGATACGGTCCTTTAGGTCGCCGACGTCCAGCGCGCGCGCGGGGTCGGGCGCACCGGGGTCCTCGATGGTGTCCATCAACGAGACCTGGTCTCCGCTCGAGTCCGACACGCTCCACAGCTCGTCGAGCGCGACGATCGAGGAGTGCGAGATCGCAAGCAGCGACTCGTTGAGTTCGTCCACCGTGATCCCGAGCTCGGCCGCGAGCTCCTGGTCGGTGGGCGCGCGCTGCAGGGTGTGCTCGAGCTTGGCGTTCGCCCGCTCGACCTCGCGCGCTCGGGCGCGCACGCTGCGCGGCACCCAGTCGAGCGAGCGCAGCTCGTCGATGATGGCGCCCTTGATGCGCATGATCGCGTAGGTCTCGAACTTGATGTCCCTTGACAGGTCGAAGCGCTCGATGGCTGAGATCAGGCCGACGAGACCGTAGGAGATCAGGTCGGCCTCCTCCACGTGCGGAGGCAGCCCGGCGGCGGTGCGCCCGGCGACGTACTTGACCAGCGGCGAGTAGGCCACGACGAGGCGCTCGCGAACGCGATTGTCGCCTTCGGACTTATAGCGCCGCCACAGTTCGCGCAGCTCGATCGGTTTGACGTTCGTCTCCAGGGTTCCATCCCCCCTAGGGGCGGTTGGGCTCTTCAATCACGCCCGAGGGTGACTGCGCGCGTAAGCGCTTCTAAGCCTGGCGGACTCTACCCGAGTGTAAATCTGGGTGCTGGACACGCTCGCATGGCCCAGCAGCTCCTGGATGCTGCGCAGGTCCGCGCCGCCGTCCAGCAGGTGCGTGGCGAAGCTGTGGCGCAGCGCGTGCGGCGAGGCGCCCTCGCCCACGCCGACGCGCGCGGTCCACGTGCGCAGACGGCGTCGCACGTCGCCCGTGCCCAGCGGCCGGCCGGTCTTGCTGAGGAACAGCGCATCGAGCTCTCTCAGCGAGAGCGCACGCGAGGACGACGCGGTGCTCGCCGGTCGCGCCAGTGCCGCGAGCGCTGGGCGCGCGCGTTCCAGGTAGGCGCTGACGGCGGCCATCGCGGGCTCGCCCACCGGCACGAAGCGCGTCTTTCGCCCCTTGCCCTCGACCCGCAGCTGCTCGCCGTCGTAGTCGACGTCCGCGCCGCTCAACGACACGAGCTCCTCGGCGCGCAGCCCGCACGAGTACGCCAGCTCGAACATCGCGCGGTCGCGCAGCTCCAGCGCGCTGGAGGCGGGGATGCCATCGAGCAGTCCGCTCGCCTCGCGCGCGCTCAGCACCCGCGGCAGGTGCGAGCCGCGTCGCGGCGTGGAGACGAGATCTGCGGGATTCTGGGAGATCCGCCCGTGCTCTCGCTGGCTGGCGAACAGCGCGCGCAGCGCGGCCAGCTTGCGCGCGGACGTGCTCGGCGCGGCGCCGTGGCCGGCGGGCGAGCGTTCGGAGAGGTGTGCGACGTAGCGGCGCACCACCTTCGGGTCCACCTCGCCGGGCGCGAGCCCGCGGCGGATCGCCCAGCGCGCGAACTGACCGACGTCGACCGCGTACGCGCGGCGCGTGCGCGCGGCCGCGTCGCGCCTGCGCAGGTCCTCGTCGAGCAGCGCGTTCGCCTCGGCCCAGGCGCCGCGCAGCCGCTCGTGCTGCTCGATCGCCACCCCCTCCTGCGCTTTGACGCTCATCTCCAGCACTACTTCGCCGCCCGCGATGCTCTGCCTGCCTGGAGTACGCCTGGAGTACAGTCAGGTGCGTGAGCGTTAATTCGCGCAGCCACACAGCGACGCGAATCCCGGCCGGCGAGGCCGCCGCTTACGGGCCTGTCGGGCGCTCGCAGTGGCTGGACGTCGACTGGCGGCGGCATCAGCGTTGGCTGATGATCGACGGGCAGCCCGTGAACACGATCGAGCTCGGCCCCGAACGGAGCAACGAGCCGCACGACACGAGCCAGCCGCTGGTGTTCGTGCACGGGCTGTCCGGCTGCTGGGCCAACTGGCTGGAGCAGCTGCCGGCGCTGGCAGCGGAGCATCGCGTGATCACGCTCGACCTGCCGGGCTTCGGCTACTCGCCGATGCCCGCCGAGCAGATCTCGATCTCAGGCTATGCGCGCCTGCTCGACCGCCTGCTCGGCGAGCTCGAGATCGACGCGGCCGCGGTCGTCGGCAACTCGATGGGCGGCTTCATCGCAGCCGAGCTGGCGATCGCGTTCCCCCAGCGGGTCGAGCGCCTCGTGCTGATCTCGGCGGCGGGGATCTCGACGACCGGCCATCCCGGCTCGCTGCGCGCGGTGCCGGTGATCCGCCGGCTGGAGACGGTGCTCAGCGCCAGTGGCGCGTGGGTGGCCTCCAAATCTGAGACGGTCGCGCGCCGCGCGCGCCTGCGCGAGGCGCTGCTGAACGTCGTCACGCGTCATCCCAGCCGCCTGCCCGCCGCGCTCGCCGCCGAGCAGCTACGCGGCGCCGGCAAGCCCGGCTTCCTGCAGGGCCTGCAGGCGGTGCTCGACTACGACATCCGCGAGCGCCTGCCCGAGATCGCGTGCCCGACGCTGATCGTGTGGGGCGACGGCGACCGGCTGATCCCCGTTCGTGACGCGGACGTGTTCGCCGAGCTGATCCCCGACTCGCGCAAGGTGATCTTCGAGGACACCGGCCACATGGCGATGCTCGAGCGCCCCGCGGCGTTCAACGCGCTGCTCAAAGACTTCCTCGCGGAGTAGCCCAGCGACCTGAGCGACTTGGGGGGGTCTAGGGAGTCGCTGGCCAAGCGTGCCCAGGACGCAGGGAGCGTGGCGTGCGAATAGCACGCGAGCGACCGAGGACGCCGGCACGCGCCGTGCCAGCGGCTCCCTAGCGGGCGACGGCGCCTTCGGCGGCGCTACCGACGAGCTTGGCGTACTTCTGGATGGCGACGTCCACGTGCTGGTCGGCGCGCGGCGGCGGGCTGTAGGCGCTCATGCGCGCGACGATCTCATCGTCGGACAGCGCCACGTCGAGCCGGCGCGTGTCCGCGTCGATGGTGAGCTCGTCGCCGTCGGCGAGCGCTGCGATCGGGCCGCCGCGGGCGGCCTCGGGCGCGACATGGGCGGCCATGAAGCCATGCGTGGCGCCGGAGAAGCGCCCGTCGGTGATCAGCGCGACGTCCTCGCCGAGACCCTCCCCCACGATCGCGGCGGTCACGGAGAGCATCTCGCGCATGCCGGGGCCGCCGGCGGGCCCCTCGCCGCGGATCACGACCACGTCGCCGGCCTGCAGCTCGTGGGCGAGCACGGCCGCCATGGCGGCCTCCTCGCCGTCGAACACGCGCGCGGGCCCGACGTGTTTGCGGCGCTCGTGCCCGGAGAGCTTCACCACGCAGCCGTCGGGCGCGACGTTGCCGCGCAGGATCGCGAAGCCGCCGGTCGCTTTGAGCGGCTCGGCGAGCGGGCGCACGACGCGCTGGCCGTCGGTCTCGACGGCCTCGGCCGCGTGTTCGCCGATCGTCCTGCCGGTGACGGTGGGCGCGTCGGAGTTGAGGATGCCGGCCTCCTGCAGGCGCGCGAGCACGAGCGGCACGCCGCCCGCTTCATACAGCTCGGTCGCGACGTACTGCCCGCCGGGCTGCAGGTCGCACAGCAGCGGTGTGCGCTCGGAGACCGCCTCGAACTCGTCGATCTCCAGCGGCACGCCCATTTCGCGGGCGACCGCCAGCAGGTGCAGCACGCCGTTGGTCGAGCCGCCGCTGGTGGCGACCGCGGCGATCGCGTTTTCGAGCGCCGGCTTGGTGATGATGTCGCTCGGGCGCTGTCCCCGGCGCAGGACGTCCATCACCAGTTCGCCGACCTGGACGGCCACCTCGAGCTTGCGCCCGTCCTCGGCGGGGACCATCGCGGTGCCGGCCGGGGAGATGCCGAGCGCCTCGAAGGCCATCGCCATCGTGTTGGCGGTGAACTGGCCGCCGCAGGCACCGGCGCCCGGGGAGGCGGCCTCCTCGAGCTCGTGCAGCTCCTGCTCGGTGATCTTGCCCGCGGCGAACTCTCCGACCGCCTCGAACACCTGCTGGATGGTCACCTCGGCGCCCTTGTAGTGGCCGGGCTTGATCGAGCCGCCGTAGAGCATCAGGCCGGGTATGTCCAGGCGCGCGAGCGCCATCACCGTCCCTGGGATCGTCTTGTCGCACCCAGAGATCGTCACGAGCGCGTCGAACGCGTGGGCCGAGGCGACGAGCTCGATCGAGTCGGCGATCAGCTCACGCGACACGAGCGACGCGCGCATGCCGGCGGTGCCCATCGTGATGCCGTCGGAGATCGCGATCGTGTTGAGCTCCATCGGCGTGCCGCCGGCCGCGCGGATGCCCTGCTTGACCTTGGCAGCGAGCACGCGGTTGTTGAAGTTGCACGGCATCGTCTCGATCCACGAGTGCGCCACGCCGACGATCGGCTTGGCGAGATCCTCGGCCGAGTAGCCGATGCCATGCAGGTACGAGCGCGCGGCCGCGCGCTCGGGCCCCTCGGTGAGGGCGCGACTGCGGTGCTTGACGTCGAAGGTGCCGGGGCTGCTCACGCGGCGCGGATGTTATCCGGGTCCCACCCACTGCTACCGCCCCGCCCTGAGGCCGGGGAGGCCGGGTCCGCTGAGAGCCTCTGCTCCCAGCGGCGCAGGCGCACGATGTCGCGACGGACCCGGTCCGGGTCGACCTGGCGGCCCGGGAGGTGCATGTTGGCCTCGCCGACCAGTCGCCGCTCGTCGGCTGTGAGGGCCATCCACTTGGCGAGCACGTCGTCGGAGTCGGGCAGCCGCGAGCTGCCGTAGGGCTTGGAGTGGTCGGGGAACGCCACGCAGTACTCGTTGAGCAGCTCGCCCGTCTGCGGCATGTACGCGACGATCGGCTTGTGCGGATAGATCAGGTAGGCGTACGCCGCACCAGAGCCGCGCCCGCGATCGCCCAGCCCACCCCACACGCGTAGGAAGCCGAGGTCGCGATACATCTCCCAGTCGCGCTCGGTCACGCACGAGCGCAGCAGGGCGCGCGCACGCTGCTCGGCGCGGCGCTCGCGCCCGGGGTCATAGCCCAGCGGCGCGTTCCCGCGCCTGCGCGCCGCCCACAGCTCGTGGCTGCGCGCGAGCGCGCGTTTGAGCGTCGGGCGCGCGAGCTCCCACAGCAGCACGACGAGCACGACCGCCGCAGTGCCCAGCGCAAGCCCCACGGCCGGCTAGCCGCTCGCCGGGGGTGCGCCGCCGGCGGCCCGCGGAAAGAAGATCACGCGCTCGGCGTCGCGAGGCACTTCGGCGAAGCTCTTGACGAGCTCCGCCTCGCGGCGGCCGCTGGGCGCCCGTGTGGGCACCGCGGCCCACATGCCCGCGTCGAGCTCGCGACGAAACGCCTCGATCAGCTCCCGCTCCTGCTCCGGTACCGCAACGTCGCCCTCGGCGAGAACGATCTCACCATGACCTGGCTTCATACGCAGCAGCTTCATCGCCCTCCGATTATGGCAAACGCGCGGGCATCGATCGTCAATAGGAGCGCATCCGCTCGAGTCCAAGCACGTCGACCGGTCCGGCGCCCTGGCCGAGGTCGCGCAGACCGTTGGCGACCGCCGCCGCCGCCAGGCGATGCGCGGCGCGTGCTGCCTCCAGGGGCGTATGTCCGAGGGCAAGCTGCGCGGCGAGCACCGACGAGTGCGTGCAGCCCGAGCCGTGCCCCGCTCCGTCGGGGTGGCGCACACCCTCGATCTCCACCGCGGAGCCCTCGCCGGCGGAGTCCAGGAACAGGTCGACCGCACGCGCGCGATGGCCGCCCGTGAGCACGACGATGCGCGGACCCAGCGCCAGCACCGCCCTGGCGAGAGCCTCGGCTTCCGCGTCCTCGTCGGCCACCGCCTCCTCCCCATCCGCGGCCTCGGGCTCGGGCTCGGGCTCGCGGCCGGCGAGCGCACGCGCCTCCGACAGGTTCGGCGTGAGCACGCTCGCGCGCGGCAGGATCTCGTCGATGAGCGCGCGCTGGGCGTCAGCGGCGAGCAGCGGCGCACCCGACTCGGCGACCATCACCGGGTCGACGACCACGGGCGTGCCGGTGGGCAGCTCATCGAGCGCGGCGGCGACCGCGAGCGCGACCTCGGCCGTGCCGAGCATGCCCACCTTGACCGCATCGACGCCGATGTCGGACAGGACGGCGCGCACCTGAGCAAGGACGATCTCCGGCGGTATCGGATGGATTGCGGTGACGCCGACGGTGTTCTGAGCGGTGATCGCCGTGATCGCGCTCGTGCCGTGCACGCCGCAGCGCGCGAAAGCCTTCAGGTCGGCCTGGATCCCGGCCCCGCCGCCGGAGTCCGAGCCGGCGATCGTGAGAACCGTGGGCGTCAGCGTGCTCACAGCACCACCTAGATGGACGGGGCCGGCATGCTCACCCTCGCAACTCCCGCGGAATGCGGATCGAGTAGATCCCGACCGCGGTCACCAGAAGTCGGCCGTCCTCGTGAAGCACCTCGGATTTCATGATGCCGACGGTCCGGTTGCGCCGGTCGAGCGTGGTCCTGCAGACGATCTCCCCCTCCGTCGCCGTCTGGATGTAGTTGATCGAGATCGAGATCGTCGCGATCCTCTCATCCTTCGTGGTCTGCACCCACAGCGTGGAGCCCATGCAGTAGTCGACCATCGCGTACGTGGCCACGCCGGAGAGCAGCCCGCCGCCGTTGATCAGCTCGGGCCGGATCTCCATGCGGACGGTCTGCGCATCCTCCCAGCGCAGGCCCATGAAGCTGCTGACGCCGTCCAGCGAGCGTGGCCCACCATGTCGCGCGTCCTGCCCCGGGACGCCGTCCGCATTGCGTTCCGGCTGGCTCCCGAGAGCCGCCTCCCTGGAGCTGGTCGGGTCGTCGCTCATCGCACGCAGGCTACGCGAGCACGACCCCGCGTGCCGGGTTCACGCTCCCGCGAATCAATGCCCCTTGATATTCCCGATAATCTTGATAATCTTGATGGACAATGCCCCATCTCACGCCGACCGGTCAAGCGCCCGCCACCGTTCCGGGGCTCTGGACTCGCGTCGAGCCGACGCCGGTCGGCGTGACGGGGCGATGTCGACGCATCTGACGTTCGTCTACCTCCTGTCTGGGGAGGGCGAGAGCCCTCCCCAGACGAACGTCCCGGACGTGCGGGCCCGCTCCCGGCTCCCACCTCCACACGCCATGACCGCCAACCACCTGTCAGGGGAAACTCCATGCCCAGAATCATCGTCACAACCGACCCCGTCTCATCCGATCTGACCGACGAGACTCCCGTGCTGCTCGACGAGCACGTGCACTCCGTCCATCTGAGCACCGGCCACGCCGCCGCGCAGCTCGTCGAGCGCCTCGCCTGGGCGATCAGCGACGCCGAGCACGCCGAGGATGCGCAGGGCGCACGCTCGGGTCGACGCGCGCGCCAGCGCCGACCCACGAGGATCCGCGCAACGGTCCCGTACACGCATCAAGCGATCAGCGCGTAGCTGGGCGCCAGCGAGTACGGCAACCAACACTCGTACCCCTCAGATGGAGCGGAGCGGTCTGCGCGCGGCATCGATCGATTGGACCGCAGCCTTCGGCCCAATGTAGGGCGCAAGCACCGTGAACGTGAGGTGATCGACCAGAGCCGGCAACCGCGACGTACGGCCGCCCGCGACATAGCCCGAAATGATTGACCACAGAGCGCCAGTAACCGCTTCCTGCGCAACCCCGGCTCCGCGCCGCGGAGCCGGGCCCTGCTCGGCCAGGAACTTGGTGAAGCCCTCGACCAAGCGAGTCATGCGCCCGATCATGCCGGGCCCGACCTCGAACAGGTCGATGAACGCGATCCGCAGCAGCGCCTCGTGGGCGACGAGGTACTCGACGAACGCGGCCATCGCCAGGTAGACGCCTTCCGGCCAGGAGGCGACATCGTCGAAGCTGCCGGCGACCGAGCCGAGCGCTTCGCGGACGAATTCGTCGAGCACGGCGAGGAAGCAGTCTTCCTTGCTGGCGAACTGCTTGTGGAAGGCCTCGGTGGAGACGCCCGCGAACTGCGCGATCTGCGGATCGGTCAGGTGCGAGTAGCCCTCGTCGAGGGTCAGGTGCACGACCGAGCCGAGCACCCGCGCACGCTCGTCGTCGCGCGCCAAGAACGCGGCGGGCGTGGGCGGCTGACGTCCCTGCACACTGACCGCAGGCATGCCAAGGCGGGCGGCAGCCGGGGCGCGATAGGACTCGATCCAGTCGAGCACTTCGTCGGTCAGCGCGTACAGCTCGCGCTCGCGATGCTCGAGCATGCGCGTGAACATGGTATGACGCACACCGCCGATGATCCCGCGGGCGGTCAGCCGCGGAAAGCCGACGCCGTCGGGCGCCATCTGAAAGGCGTTGCTGAGGAGACGCTCGAACGTCAAGTCCGCCAACTGCATGCGCTCCCTCCCCGGCGGCCCGATTCCCAGCGCGTCGACGAGCACGAGGTGCGGCCCCTTGGGGAACTCGGCGACATCGTCGAGCAGCGCCCTGCAGGACGCGTGCAGGCGGTTGGCCCAGCCACGCTCCTGGCTCCAGGCGTCGAGCGCGATCTTGCGAGCGCGAGCGACCACGATGTCATAGGTGGCTATGAAGCACGCCTCCTTGTTGGCGAATTGCTCGTAGAACGCGGCGCGCGACACGCCCGCCAAGCCGACGATCTGAGCGATTGTGGTCTGCTGGTATCCACGCTGGTGAACTGCCTCGATCATGCTGCCGTACATACGCGCTCGTTGGTTACGAGCGACATCGTCGCGCGACATGCCGCTTGGACCGTGCGGTAGCCGCCGATACAAAGCTCCCGGGCGTCGACCTGACGCCGACGATCTCGATCGATGCGGAGACGTCGACGGCCCGGACGATGATTGTGTGGCGCTCGCTTCCGCCACGACCTCGGTGACAGCCCACACCTCCTTCGCGAACTCAGCGTCTGTCATCGTCGGAATTCGCTCCACGGCGTCCGAGATCGTCAAGACCTCATCAGCGAACTCGGTGTCTTCTGTCGTCGATATCGACTCGACGACCTCTACGGCGGCAGCAGCTGGTCCGCTCAGCGCGGAGCGAGCCGCCGCCGGGGCGCTCGGCACCGCTGACGGCGAGTCCTCGCGGTCGACCGGAGCGTCTACCTCAGGGGCAGCGGGGGACGTTCGGAGGTACTCGGGCAGCTCAAGGCGCGGCGCAGGAACGCCCAGGCGAACCGTGCCTAGGTAGTTAGGACTTGAAGTAGATCGCCGCGATTTCGCTTGCATCGATGAACACTCCCCCGATCGTACCGTCGCCAAGCAACGTTGCCGGAGTCTCGCTGTCGTCGAGACCATAGGCGGTCTCAAGAAAGAGCTGGTGAGTGGGGCGGGGCGATAGGTCGGCGCGGGATGCGCTTCCATACCGGCCCTCGACGATCCCGCCACCCTTCAGACGAACACTAACGTCTATCGACTGCTGCGGGGAGGACATTTTGGCCCGAGAGGCAGCCTCATTCCACGCTTGGTCCCAAGCGGTCGGCGGCTCGAAGATGCCGGTCCAGCCGAGGAGCGAGCGGGCCCGCTCGCTCCTCTGGAGGGTGTTGACGGTAGATCCGGCCGCCAAGCCGAGCACGAACGGGACGAACTCGATTCCGAGCAGGAGTAGTGCGAGTTCTCCACGATGTCGCTCCAGCAGACTGTCATTCTGAGGTGCTAGCCCCCACCGCAAGATCGGATCGCCGAAGAGCAACAAGAGAAGCCAGACGACCGCCAACCAGCCGAGGCTGGCAACGACGGCTTGAGCGAGCGCGTAAAGATCTCTGTCGGGCACCGTATAAGTGCGACCGCGACGGTAGCCCTGGACAAGTACGAAACCCGGAGAAATCAAGAGGGCAAAGACAAGGGCCGCCTGAAAGGTGGATGGCACGCGGCAGATCCTAAGCGTTGATACTGGTGCGAAGACGGGGACGTAGGTCCAGGACACACATTTGACACGACCGGTGCGCTGAATCGGCACATTTCGGCGCCTCGCGTCACACCGCGGGGCTTAGCGTGCCGGTCGTGTCAGCTCGCAATCCCACCACGCCGGGCGCGACCGGCGTGCCGCGCGTCCAGCGCGGCGCCGACCCACGCCGCGTCATCGGGCGCCTCGGCGAGGATCTCGCCGCCGAGCACCTGACCCGGCTCGGCTTCTCGACGCTCGCGCGCAACGTGCGCACCCGCCACGGCGAGATCGACCTGATCGTCTTCGACGGGCGCACGCTGGCGTTCGTCGAGGTCAAGACCCGGCGTGTCAGCTCGCATGCGGAGCGGATCCGGCCCGATCAGGAGCCGTTGCCGTGGCTGCGCCCGCGCCAGCGCGCGCGCCTGCGGCGCCTCGCTCGGGCGTGGCTGAGCGACGAACGGCATGCGCGGCCGACCGCGCGCACGATCCGCTTCAACGCGGTGGGCGTGATCGTCGACGGGCGGGGGCGGCTGCTGCGCCTCGACCATGTCGAGGGAGCATGGTAGGAGTGCCAACCCGCTCATCCGCCGGGCCGCAGGCGCTCGCCTGCCCGGCGCGCAGCTGCGACGCCCTACAGCGCGAGCTGCTGGTAGGCGAGCGACTGGAAGGACATCCTGTGCAGCGGCGAGACGCCCTGGCGCAGGATGGCATCGCGGTGGGAAGGCGTGGAGTAGCCGACGTGCTCGGCGAAGCTCCATCCGGGGTGCTGGGCATCGGCGAGGCGCATGAAGCGGTCGCGCGTGACCTTGGCGACGATCGACGCGGCGGCAATCGCCGCGCTGGTGGCGTCGCCGTCGACGATCGCCCGCTGCGGATGCTCGAACTCCGCGACCGAGAAGCCGTCGAGCAGGCACAGCACCTCGCCTGTGATCCCTGCGGTGACACCGCGCACGGCGTCGCGCAGGGCGGCCAGATTCGTCTTGTGCAGTCCGCGGGCGTCGATCCCGCGCACGCACCGGGACACCACCACAACCCTGGCGGCGCTGCGCATGACGAGCGGGTAGAGCTCCTCGCGCGCCTCGGCGCTGTGCTGCTTGGAGTCGTTGAGCGCGCCCAACGCGCGCAGCTCACGGGTGGTGAGCGACTCGTAGTCGAACAGCACGCCCGCCGCCACCAGCGGCCCGGCGAGGCAGCCGCGCCCGGCCTCGTCGGCGCCAGCCACCAGCCGAACACCGAGGCGGCGGTCGAACGCGAACAGCCGCCTGCCGCTGCCCGCGCGGCGCGCGCGGCGCCGGGCGCGCGCCGAGGAGCCGGAGCTGGGTCGAGGCGAGCCCACGGCTACGTCGGGGCGAGGGTCGCTCTCGCTAGAAGATGCCGATGCGGTCGGGCGGCCAGTAGGTGGCGATGGCCTGTCCGACGATCCACCCTGTGGGAACGGGTCCCCAGAACCTGCTGTCGTCGGATTCGCCACGGTTGTCCCCCATCATGAACCAGTGACCGGCGGGAATCTTGATCGGGGTCGGGAAGTTGCACTCCGGGCTCACACCGCATTCCCGGATGTAGGAGTCCTTCTCACGGACGAACTGGCTGGTGCCGGCGGCCTTGCGAAAGACGTGGCCTTCCTTGATGTAGAGGTCGTCGCCGGGGCCGGCGACGACCCGCTTGATGAAGTTCGTGCTCGAGTCCTTCTTCGGCACCGGTTCCGCACACGCGGCCTCACCGAGCTTGATCACGTGCGGCGAGGGACCGCACTCCTCCTGCTCGGCGCCTTCAGGCGGGTGGAACACGGCGATCTCGCCAACATGGGGTTCGCTGAAGTCCATCCCGATGCGGTTGACGAGCACGCGCTGGCCGATCGACAGGGTCGGCTCCATCGAGCCGCTGGGAATGCGGTAGGGCTTGACGATGAACGCCTGGATGCCGAGCGCGAGCCCGAGCGCGACGACGATGATCACCACCAGCTCGACGATCGAGCCCAATGTCGATTTGGACTTCTTGCGTCCCCTCTTCGCCGCAGGCGCAGCGCTGGCTGTGACGTTTGCGCTCGAACGTTTCCCGCCGGGCTGCGAGCTCGAGCTCTGGCCCTCGCCGGTCTTGGCGCCGGGGCTCACGCCGGGTCATCGCCGGCGGTAACGCCTCCCTTGGCGTCGCCGGCATCGAGGGAGGTATCGGTGGCGCCCGCTGCAGCAGGCGAATCATCGGTGGCGTCCACCTGTTCCTGACTACCCCCCTCGACATTCCCACCATCGGCCTGCTCGCTGCCCTGCGCTCCCTCGTCGACGAGCTCGACGACCGCCTCCGCGGTGATGCCGTCCGCGTCGGGCGCCTCGGAGTGCTCGACCGCTGCAAGCTCGACCAGCAAGCCCGGCTCGACCGCCACCTCGGGACCCGTGTAGCGGCGCTCGCGCACACGCGCGCGCTTGCCGACCCGGTCGCGCAGGTAGTAGAGCTTCGCGCGCCGGACGTCGCCCCGCGCGGCCAGCTCGATCCGCTCGATCTTGGGCGAGTGCAGCGGGAACATGCGCTCTACGCCGACTCCGAAGGACTGCTTGCGAACCGTGAACGTCTCGCGTGCGCCGTGACCCTGGCGCTTGATCACAACGCCCTCGAACACCTGCACGCGGCGGCGGGCGCCCTCGATCACCTGGAAGTGAACCTTGACGCGGTCGCCCGGCGCGAAGGAGGGGACGCGGCGCAACTGCGCGCGCTCGATGGTTGCGATAACGCTGCTCATGACAGTGAAGGGAGGGGCGCCTTGAATAGTCCGGGGACGCTCCGAGACGGATCTCGGCCGGCGCGAGCAGCAATGGTAGCGGACAGTCGGCCCGGTCCGCCCCACCGCGCGAGCGGGAGCTCAGCCGGCGTCGTGCCCCGACGCGGGCGCGCCCCGTTCGCGGCTGCGCTCGCGCCGCCAGCGCTCGATCTGCTCGTGGTGGCCCGACAGCAGCACATCGGGCACGCGCCAGCCGCGATACTCGGCCGGACGGGTGTAGTGGGGGTACTCCGGGTTGCCCTCGAGTGCGGCGCTGAAGGACTCCTCGGCCGCCGAGCGCTCGTGCCCGAGCGCTCCGGGGAGCTTGCGCAGCACGGCGTCGCACAGCACCATCGCGGCCAGCTCGCCTCCGCTGAGCACGTAGCGACCGATCGAGACGACATCGCCCGCGAGGTGCTCCAGGATGCGCTCGTCGAAGCCCTCGTAGCGGCCGCACAACAGCGTCAACGCCGGCTCGCCGGCAAGCTCGTCCACGAGGCGGTCATCGAGCAGCCTGCCACCGGGCGCCAGCGCGATCACGCGGCGCTCGCGGCGCAGCTGTACGGGATCGATTCCGTAGTGCGCGCGCAGCGCGCTGTCGAGCACGTCCACCCGCAGCACCATCCCGGCGCCGCCGCCGAACGGCGTGTCGTCGACCTGGCCGCCACTCAGCGGCGTGTGATCGCGCGGGTTCACGCACTCCAGATGTGAGCCTGCGGCCAGCACGTTGCCGACGTGGCGCTGGGAGGCGAACCACTGAAACCACTCGGGAAACAGCGTGAAGACGTCGATGTTCACGCGTCCGCCCCACCGTCGCCCACGCCGCCGTCACCCGCACGCCCCTCACCGGTATCCGGTGCGCCGAGTCCGGCGAGCGCTCTGTCGGCGGCACCCAGGAACTCGAGGTCCACCTCGATGCGCCTGCGCGCAGGCTCCACCCGCAGGACAGCGTCTCTGACCATCGGCACCAGCACAGCCTGGCCGCCGTCCGCGGCCTCCACCTCGAGCATCTCGCATGAGGGCAGCTCGACCAGCCGGCTGACCGTGCCGAGCAGCGCCTCACCGCTCACGACCGCGCAGCCCTCCAGTTCGTGCGCCCACCACTCGCCCTCGCCAAGCACAGGCGCGTCAGCGTCGGCGACGACGAGTTCCATGCCCCGCAAGACCTCGACCGCGGGCCGGTCCTCGACGCCCTCCAGGCGCACGATCGGCCGCTGCTCGGTTCCGGCCCGCCGCACGATCCTCGTGCTGCGGCCGGCGACGGTGACCGTCACGCCGACGCTCAACAACCGCGGGCGCGGACGCGTCACGTAGAAGCTCCCGTCCAGCCCATGCGGCCTGCCCACGCGGCCCGCCGGCAGACCGTCGGGCGCGCCGGATGCCGGCGTCCTCGGCTCGCCCGGCTGGCGCGTCAATCGACGATGTCGACGAGCACGTGGCTGCCCTCGCCGGCGGCCGCGGCTTTGACGACGGTGCGCAGGGCATGCGCGGTGCGTCCGCCCCTGCCGATCACCCGGCCGTAGTCGTCCGCCGCCACGCACAGCTCGAGCACGACCGTGCCGTCATCCTCCTCGAACTGCTCGACCGCCACCGACTCGGGATCATCGACGAGGCCTTCGGCGAGGTACTCCAGCAGGCGCCTGGGGTTCTCGCTCGCCATGCCGCTACCGCCCTGCCCAGCTAGGGCCTCGCTGGGCAAGCGAGGCAAGGACGCAAGGAGCGTGGCGTGCTACGCACGCGAGCGACTGAGGACACAGCATCGCGCAGCTCAGCGTGGTCCTAGCGCTCGATGCCCTGGATGCGCAGCAACTTGCGGACCGTGCCCGACGGCTGCGCGCCTCGCGCCAGCCAGCTGCGCGCGCGCTCCTCGTCGATCACGATCGTCGAGGGGTCGGTCTGCGCGTTGTAGTGACCGATCGTCTCGATCACGCGGCCGTCGCGGGGAGAGCGCTGGTCGGCGACGACCACACGCCACATCGGGTCCTTCTTGCCGCCCACTCGCGTGAGCCTCAGCCTGACTGCCACGGTTTCCTCTCTGCTGCGGAACGAGATCTCGAGTTGCGCTGGCTGCCGGTCACGTCAAGCACCGGCATGTACGTCGAATGAGAGAGCTTAGACGGTGTGCGCGGTCGAGGCCGGCCCGACGCGATCAACGGACGCGGATCCGCAGCCTGCTTTATGCTTGCGCGCATGTTGACGATGAGGTCAGCTCGACTCCCAGCATTGTTCGCCGCCCTGCTCGTACTCGCGGGTGCGCCGGTGCTCGCGATGGCCGCGGGCAGCGTCAGAGACGGGCACTACTCCGGGTTCGTGGGGCCTGGCTATCCGATCAGCTTCCGGGTCGAGGCCGATGGCACGGTCGTGAAGAACCTCGACGTGGCCATCGAGGCGACCTGCCAGCCGGGCGCCAGTGAGGTCGCACCGGTGTATCACTTCGGCGAGGTCAGGATCGAGCGCGACAAATTCAACGGCTCGACCTCGAGGCATCTCGGCACGACGGTCTCCGATGTGGTGCACATCAGCGCCAGCCTCAGCGACGGCAAAGCGACGGGCGAGGTGAGCGACCGGGCGAGCATCACGAGCCTCCCCACCTGCACGCAGACCGAGCCGTTCACGGCCAAAGTGAAATAGGCCCACGCGTCAGGCAGTCGGCGCGACCCTGAGGCTCAGCGCGCGCCGCGCATGAGGGCGCCGATGTCGGGCATCTTGCCGCGCCCGACCTGGCGCATCACCTTGCGCATCTGAGCGAACTGCTTGACCAGCCGGTTGACCTGCTGGACGTTGGTGCCGGAGCCGCGCGCGATGCGCAGCCTGCGCGAGCCCTTGATCAGCTCGGGCCTGCGGCGCTCTTCGGGAGTCATCGACAGGATGATCGCCTGGATCCGGTCGAGCTCGCGTTCGTCGACCTTCATGTTCTGCAGCTGGTGGCCTGCGAACCCGGGGATCATGCCGAGAATGCTCGTCAGCGGCCCCATTTTCCTGACCATCTTCAGCTGGTCGAGGAAGTCGTCCAGGCCGAACTCGTTGCGGCGCAGCTTGCGCTCGAGCGCCAGCGCGTCGCTCTCGTCGAACTGCTGCTCGGCCTTCTCGATCAGGCTCAGCACGTCGCCCATGCCGAGGATCCGCTGCGCCATGCGGTCGGGATGGAAGCGTTCGAACTGCTCGAGCTTCTCGCCCGTGGATGCGAACAGGATCGGCTTGCCGGTGACGGCCTTGACCGACAGCGCCGCGCCGCCGCGGGCGTCGCCGTCGAGCTTGCTCATCACCACGCCGTCGAACTGCACCGCCTCGGCGAAGCTCTCGGCGACGTTGACCGCGTCCTGGCCGGTCATCGCGTCGAGCACCAGCAGCACGCTGTGAGGTTTGACGGCGTCGCGAATCCGCACCAGCTCGGCCATCAGCTGCTCGTCCACGTGCAGGCGTCCGCTGGTGTCGACGATCAGCACGTCCTTGCCGTCCTCGCGCGCACGCTGCAGAGCCCACGCGGCGATCTCGACCGGGTCGCGCTCCGTGCCTTGCTCGTAGACCTCGGCGCCCGCCTGCGCGCCGACCTTCATCAGCTGCTCCACCGCAGCCGGGCGGTAGACGTCGCACGCCGCCACCGCCACCGTCGAGTTGTGCTGCTCGCGCAGATACCGCGCGAGCTTTGCCGTGGCGGTCGTCTTGCCCGAGCCCTGCAGCCCCGCCATCAGGATCACCGTCGGCGGCCGCGGCGAGAAGCTGAGGGTGGGCTGGTCCTCATCCGGTCCGCCGGTGGGCGAGCCTCCCATCAATCCGGTGAGCTCCTCGGCGACGATCTTGACGACCTGGTGGCCGGGGTTCAGCCCGCCGATCACGTCCGCCCCGAGACAGCGCTCCTTCAGGTGCGAGGTGAACTGCCTGACCACCTTGAAGTTCACGTCCGCCTCGAGCAGCGCGAGGCGGATCTCGCGCATGGCGGCGTCCACGTCCTGCTCGGTCAGCGTCCCGCGCTGGCGCAGGTCGGCCAGCGTTCCCTGGAGCTTCTCGGCGAGCGAGTCGAACATGACCGCTTGATTCTCGCAGCCGCCGCGCTCAGCTCACCGCCCGGCGGCGCCGGGCACGACGCGCAGGGTGCGGCGGAACCCGGGCGGGGCGCGCCTGGCTAGTCCCCGTGCGCTGCCGGCGGCGCCGGCGGGCGCACGCGCGCGGGGGGTGCCGGTGGGGCTCCGTCGAGGCGACCCTTCAGCGCCTCGCCGATCCCGCCGAAGGCCTCGGCGAACTCGGACGGAACCACGAACACCTTGTTGGAGTCGCCTTCGGCGAGCTGCGGCAGCATCTGCAGGTATTCGTAGCTCAGCAGCGCCCGATCCGGTTTGCCCTCGTGGATCGCTTTGAAGACCGTGTCGATCGCCTTCGCTTCGCCCTCCGCGCGCAGGATCGCCGCCTGACGCTCGCCCTCGGCGGTCAGCACCGCCGCCTGCTTGGCGCCCTCGGCGGTCAGGATCTGCGACTGCTTCTCCCCTTCGGCGGTCAGGATCGCCGCGCGGCGGTCGCGCTCGGCGCGCATCTGCTTCTCCATCGCGGTCTTGATGTCCGGCGGCGGGTCGACCGACTTGATCTCGACGCGGTTGATCCTGATTCCCCACTTCCCCGTCGCCTCGTCAAGTACCGTGCGCAGCTCCGCGTTGACGTTCTCGCGCGAGGTCAGCGTCGCCTCCAGCGTCAGACCGCCGATCACGTTGCGCAGCGTTGTGACGGTCAGCTGCTCGATCGCCTGCAGCGGGTTGGCGATCTCATACGTCGCCGAGCGCGGGTCGGTGATCGTGAAGTACAGCACCGTCTCGATGCCCACCACCACGTTGTCCTCGGTGATCACCGACTGCGGCGAGAAGTTCACCACCTGCTCGCGCAGGTCCACCAGCGGCCGCACGCGATCGATGAACGGCGTGACAATCGTCAGGCCCGGCTCGAGCGTGCGGCTGTAGCGACCGAGCCGCTCGACCACCCCCGCGCGCGCCTGGGGAATGACGCGAATCGTGCGCGCGGCCACCACCAGGGCGAACAGCACGATCACGATGACGACGATCAGAACGGCCATGTGGTTCCTTTCAATGCATTACCAGGGCGGTTGCGCCCCGTATCTCGACAACCTCGACGCGGTCCCCGACGTTGATGACCTCGTCTTCGTCGTAGCTGCGTGCGGTCCACACCTCGCCATTGTCGATCTTCACGCAGCCGACGCCCTCGTTGTTGGCGATCCGCTCGAGCACCATCGCGCGGTGGCCGACGAGCGCGGCCGCGCCGGTTCGGATCGCCGGAGGCAGGCGGCGGTGCCGGCGCGCGACGGGGCGCAGCCCACCGAACACGATCGCCGACGCCAGCACGAACACGAGCACGACCAGCGGCAAGCCCACCCCCAGCACGCTCACCACCGCCGCGAGTCCGGCGCCGACCGCGAACGGCAGCAGGTACAGACCGCCGGTGTGCATCTCGCCGAGGCCGAGGACGCAGGCCGCCACTACCCACAGAATCCAATCCATACACCCAGATTACCCCTCTGGCGGCGCGGCGCCGCCGATCACTCCTCGGCGATCAGCGCGCGTGCGAAATCCTCCGGATCGAACGGGCGCAGGTCCTCGACGGACTCGCCCACGCCGATCAGCTTGACCGGCAGGCCCAGCTCGCTCGCGATCGCCAGCGCGATGCCGCCGCGTGCCGTGCCGTCGAGCTTGGTCAGCACCACGCCGCTGACCTCCGCCGCCTCGGCGAACAGCATGGCCTGACGCAGCCCGTTCTGGCCGGTGGTCGCATCGAGCGTCAGCAGCGTCTCGTGCGGGGCGCCCTCGAGCTGTCTGGCGATCACCCGCCTGACCTTCGCCAGCTCGCCCATCAGATCGTCCTGCGTGTGCAGACGTCCGGCCGTGTCGATGATCACCACGTCGATGCCCCTGGCGCGCGCCTGTGCGACCGCATCGAAGGCGACCGCGCCGGGGTCCGAGCCGGCGGGCCCGGTCACGATCTCACAGCCCGCGCGCTGCGCCCAGCCTTCGAGCTGCTCGCCGGCAGCCGCCCTGAACGTATCCGCGCCTGCCAGCAGCACGCTGCGTCCCAGCTGCTCGTGCAGGTGCCACGCGAGCTTGCCGATCGTCGTCGTCTTGCCGGTGCCGTTGACGCCCACCGCCATGATCACCGTGGGCCGCGGGCGGATGTCGATGCGGGCGTCCCCGACCCTGGCGGTCTGCGCCAGCAGCTCGATCAGACGCTCGCTGAGCGCCTGCCCACCCTCGAGCTTGCCCGCCGACGCCTCCGCCTCGAGCGTCGCCACCACCGATGCAGTGGTGCTCGCGCCGACGTCGGCCATGATCAGCGCCTCCTCCAGGCGTTCCCAGGTCTGCTCGTCGAGCACGCCGAACAGCGTCGCCTGGATCTCCGAGCCGAGCGCCTGGCGCGTCTTGGCCATGCTCTCGCGCAGGCGACGAAACAACCCGCCCCGCTGGCGAGACGACGACTCGCGCCCGCCATCAGCTTGCGCGTTGCCGTCGGAGCCGGCGTCGAGCGCGCTCTCGCCGGTTATGAAAAGTTCGCTCCAATCGCGCGCCACGGGGCGCGCGACGATAGCAGCGCTCCCGGGCGGGGCAGAGCACACCAGGAGCGTCGCGGTGGGCCGTCGGGCAGCTTCAGGCGACCTCGGCGACCTCCGCTGGCTCCGCGCGCTCGGCGGGCAGGCTGCGCGAGAGCACCTTGGAGACCCCGTCCTGGCCCATCGACACGCCGTACAGCCAGTCGGCGGCCTCCATCGTGCGCTTCTGATGCGTGATCACGATGAACTGAGCGCGGTCGGAGTAACGCCGCAGCAGCGTCAGGAAGCGATCGAGGTTGAGATCGTCGAGCGCCGCCTCGACCTCGTCGAGGATGTAGAACGGGCATGGGCGCGCGAGGAACACCGCGAACAGGAACGCCAGCGCCGTCATCGACTTCTCTCCGCCGGACAGCAGCGTCAGGCGCTTGGTCGACTTGCCCGCGGGCGTGATCTCGATCTCCACGCCGGGGAGCTGCTCCTCCTCAGGGCCCCTCGCCTCGGCTTCGCTCTCCGCCTCCGCGGCCGCCTCCACCGCGTCCTCGTCCCGGCCCTCGGGCAGCGGCTGGCCGCCGAGCACCGGCCTGGGTGCCTGCTCGTCACGGACGAGCCGCAGGCGCCCCGCGCCGCCGGGGAACACGTCGCCGACGAGCTCTTCGAAGTTGCGCGCGGCCGCGGTGAAGGTCTCCTCGAAGGTCTCCTCGATCTGGCGGTCGGTTTCGCGGATCACCGAGCGCAGCTCGCGCAGAGCCGTCTCGAGATCGCCGCGCTGGCTCTCGAGCTCCTCGACGTGCGTGAGCGCCTCCGCGTACTCGTCCTGGGCGAGCGGGTTGACGGGGCCGAGCTGCTCGCGCCGGCGCGTCAGCCGCTCCACGCGCGCCTGCAGCGCCCCCACCTCATCCTCGCCCAGCGGCTCGAGCTCCGCGGAGCCCTCGCCGTCCGTGCCCTGCCCGGATCCGGCCTCGGAGAGTCCCAGCCGCTGCGCCACGCTCGCCAGCTCGATCTCGGCCTCGCTCGCCTGGTCGCGCAAGCGCTGCGCGGCGACCTCGGCGGCGGTGACCGTCTCACCGGCGACGCGCAGGCTCGCCTGGATCTCGGCCTCCCGCGCGGCGCAGGCCCGTAGCCGCGCCGCCATCTGATCGCCGGCCTCGCGGTCGGCCGCGAGCTCCGCCTCCAGCTGGATGACGCGGCGCTCAACGTCCTGCGCGGCGGCCGCGAGCGCCACCGCGAGTCGCTGGGCGAGCGGTGCGGTGGACATGTCGAGGGCGTGCTGTGCGCGCAGGCGCTCCTGTCGCATGATGCGCTCCGCACGTTCGCGCTGCCGACGCTCGGCCTGCCGGCGCTCTGCAGCCAGCTCCCCCTCGAGCTCGGCCTTGCGCACGGCCAGCGCTCCCTGGGCGGGCGCCACCCGGCGCTGGTCGATCAGCCACTGCGTTCGCCGCCTGACCTCGCCCGCCTCGGCGCGCTCGCGCTCGGCCTCGCGCAGCGCGCCATCGGCCGTCATGCGGGCCTCGTCGGCGACACGCATCTGCGCGAGCAGCTGCTCGCAGGCGCCGCGGGCGAGGTGCTCGGCCTGCGCGGCGCGCTCGGCGTCCGCGATCAAGCGGTCGCGTTCGTTGCGACGCGCCAGCACCCGCTCGGTGCCGCCCTCGCTGAGCTGGCGGACCTCGCCCGAGGACGCGAACCACACGCGTCCGCTGCGGGTGACCGCGATGCCGACGAAGTCTCTAGGCAGCTGCTCGAGGCGCTCCACTACCCACGCGTCGGCCAGCAGCCTCCCTGCCAGCTCCAGCACGGCCGGCGGGCCGCCGAGCAGCTCCATCAGCCTGCGAGCGCCCGCGACCGGCGCCCGCGGCTCATCGCCCCGTGCGAGCCCGCGCGCGGGCTCGGGACCAGCCAGTAGCGCGCTGCCCCCGTCCGGACCGGCGCGATCGAGCACCGCCTCCGCACCGGCCACATCCTCCACGAGCGCCGCGTCCAAGCGACCGCCAAGAGCCGCGGCCAGCGCCAGCTCATAGCCGTCCTCTACGCGCAGCTCCTCGCTGAGCGCCTTCGGGGAACCGGCCTGATCGCCGCCGACATGCGCGTGTCCGCGCAGGAACTGGTTGGCGGCGGCGAGCTCGGCGCCGACGCGCGCCGACTCGCGCCTGGCGTCCTGCGCCGCGTGTTCGGCCGCGGTCAGACGCCCGCGCGCCTGCTCGGCCTGCTCGTCGGCCGCAGCGCGCGCGGCTCGCGCCGCCGACGCGCCCGTCTCGGCCTGCTCGATGCGCGCTGTCTGCTCCGTCAGAGCCGCCTGCAGCTCGGCGATCTCGCGCTCGATCTCCTGCTCGCGGCTCGCCTGGATCTCGGCGAGCTGCGCCTGCAGCACGCCGATGCGCTCCTCGCCCTCCGCCGCGTCCGGGCCCTCTGCACCGTCCGCTTCCGGCTGGGAGAGCGCCTGCAGCTCCCGCTCGACGCGCTCGATCCTCGTGGTCAACGCCTGGGCGCTCGAGCCGACCTGCTCGGAGCGCAGCATCAGCCGCTCGCGCGCCGAGCGGGCGTCGTACACGCGCCGGGAGAGCGCGTCGTGACGCTCCGCGCGCTCGGCCAGCGCACGCTCGGCGACCCCCCGCTCCTCGATCGTCTCCTGCAGCCTGCGCTCGATCTCCGCGCGCGCCGTGCGCGCCTGCGCGACGCCCGCCTCCGCGCCCTGTAGCTCGATGCGACGCGCGCGCGACTGGTCGCGCGCCAGCTCCCAGCGCGCCTGCAGGATCTGACGCTCCAGGCGCTCGTGCAGCTCCGCCGCTTCGGCCTGGCGCTTGAGCGGGCGCAGGCGGCTGCGCGCCTCGCGCTCCACGTCCAGCGCGCGATCGAGGTTCTCCTGCGTGCGTTCGAGCTTCAGCTGCGCGCGCCGGCGGCGCTTGCGGTGCTTGCCGAGGCCGGCCGCCTCCTCGATCAGCAGCCGCCGATCGCGCGGCTTGGAGGTCACGATCGCGTCCACCCTGCCCTGCGAGATGACCGAGTGGGTCTCCTTGCCGAGGCCCGTGTCCGAGAGCACCTCGATCACGTCCGTCAGGCGGCAGCGGGCGCCATTGAGGCGATACCCGCCCTCGCCGCTCCGGTCCAGGCGCCGGACGATCGAGATCTCGCTCAGCGGCACATCCACCGTGCCGTCGGAGTTGTCGAGCACGATCTCGACCTCGGCCGCGCTGCGCGGCTGCACGCCGCGCCCGCCTCCGAAGATCACATCCTGCATCGACTGACCGCGGACCGCCAGCGGCGACTGCTCGCCCATCGCCCACAGCACCGCGTCCGTGACGTTGGACTTGCCCGAGCCGTTAGGGCCCACCACGACGCTCACGCCCGGTCCGAAGTCCAGGCGGGTGCGATCGGGGAACGACTTGAAGCCGTTCAGCGTGAGCGACTTCAGGCGCATGCCGTCATTCCCGTCATTCGCTCGCCAGCTTGTCTACGGCCACGCGCGCGGCCTCCTGCTCCGCGTGCTTCTTGCTGCGACCGCTGCCGCTGCCCAGCTCGTGTCCGTCGACGCGTGCCACCACCGCATACGTGCGCTCGTGCGGAGGCCCATCCTCGCCGGTGACCTCGTAGCTGACCTCCGCGCCGCGCCGCGCGAGCAGCTCCTGCAGCGCCGACTTGAAGTCCACCGGATGCTCCAGCGCATGCGCGATCTCCGGGCCGAACGCCTCCACCACGGCCTCGGCGGTGCGCTCGTAGCCAGCGTGCAGGTAGCAGGCCCCGATCACGGCCTCGATCACCGACGCGAGCACGCGCTCGGTCTCCACCAGCGCGGCCGCGCTCTCGCGCACACCCGCGGGCGCCGCCGCACGTAGCCGCGCGGGCAGCTCCAGCCGCTCTGCGACCGCTCGGCAGGACACGCCGGAGACCGCCTGCGCGCGGATCTTGGTGAGCCGGCCCGCGCCGAAGCGATCCGCCTCCAGGCGCGGATACAGATACGCGGTCACCGCCAGCGCCAGCACGCTGTCGCCCAGGAACGCCAGCCGCGTGTAGGAGCCGCTCGGACGCTCGCTCCAGGAAGCGTGCGTGAACACCTGGCGCATGAGCTCCTCGGGCAGCTCGTCCAGCAACTCGCCCAGCAGCATCAACGCTCCTCATTGACGGTCCCGTCATGGGCGATCACGAAGTCCACCGCTGCTCCCACGGTCAGGATCTGCGCGGCCTGCTCGTCGGACATGTGCACCCCGTAGGTGTCCTCGAGCTCCTGCACCAGCGTATACAGGTCCAGCGAGTCGGCCTCCAGGTCCTCCTTGAAGCGGGTGCCCTCGACGATCGCCTGCGGGTCGACGTCGAGCTCGTCGGCCAGGTGGGTTCGGATCAGTGTCAGCACTTGCTCGCGGGTCATTGCGCCTGCGGCAGGCTAGCGGCCGGCGCGGACACGGGCGCGCGCTTGAGCGCGCCCGCCTGATCGAGCGCCGCGTGCGTCTGCGCGACGATGTCCTCGCGCGCGCCGCGATCGGCCCGCAGGATCGCGTTGGCGAAGCCCGCGCGCTTGAAGCGCCCGTGCGGCACCACGCCCAGACGGCGCAGCCCGAGCAGGTAGGCGCCGCCGTTGGCTTCCGGATCGATCTCCTCGCGAAAGCCGCTGAGCGCGCCGCGCAGCAGCAGTCCGCCGAGCTTTGCCCGCGCCGAGGACATCGCGGCCGTCCTGATCGCGCCGAGCATCGTCTGCGAGACGCCCTCCATCAGCTTCAACGCGATGTTCCCGGTGAAGCCGTCGGTCACGATCACGTCAGCCCGACCGGAGACGACGTCGCCGCCCTCGACGTTGCCGACGAACTCGAAGGCGTGCAGGCCCGCGCTCGCGCGCTCGCGCAGCTCCGCGTGGGCCTCGAGCACGAGCGCGCTGCCGCGCGCTGACTCCTCGCCGTTGGACAGCAGGCCCACTCGCGGCGCGCGCACCCCGAGCACGGTCCGCGCGAGCGCAGCGCCCATGAACGCGAACTGCACGAGGTGCTCCCTGCGGGCCTCCGCGCTCGCGCCGACGTCCAGCAGCGTCACCGGGTGCTCGGGAACGGGCAGCGGGATCGCGAGCGCCGGGCGGTAGATGCCGGACGCGCGCTTGATGTTGAACGTCCCCGCCGCGAGCGCCGCGCCGGTGGCCCCCGCACACACCAGCGCCTGCGCCCTGCCCTGCGCGACCGCCTGCGCGGCCTGCACGATCGAGGACTCGGGCGTCGTGCGTGCCGCATTCACCGGGTCCGCGGCCTTGGCGATCGAGACCGGCGCGTCGATGATCTCAACGCCAGGGGGCGGCTCGCCCAGCTCGCCCGCGGGACCGAACAGCAGCACGCGCGCACCCTGCCCCGCGGCGATCGCCGCGCCCGCCGCCACCTCGGCTGCTCCGAGGTCCGCGCCGTTGCAGTCGACCGCGATCACCGGCGCCTCTCGCTCGCGTGCAGGTGAGGATGACCGGGAGGACGAGGCCCCTGGCGTCACTGCCCGCTAGTCGTGGTCGTGATCGTGATCGTGATCGTGCGCTCCCGGCGTCACGATCTCGCGGCCCGCGTAGGTGCCGCACACCGGGCACACCCGATGCGGCCGCCGCGGGCTGTGGCACTGCGGACACGCGTTGACCGCGGGCGTGCCGATCTTGTGCTGCGCACGCCGCTTGGCGGTGCGGCTGTGCGATTGCTTTTTCTTGGGGACGGCCATCGGTCGGGAAGGCTACCAGGGTGCAAGGGGGCGTCGGGGTGCACGCGACGTCATCGCTCGAGTCATCACTCGAGCTTGAGCTCCCGCAGCTTCGCCCAGCGCGAGTCGGGCGTCGCCTCGTGATGGTGCTCGGGGCGGGCGGGGTCCAAGTCATTGAGATCCGCCGCGCACACAGGGCACAGCCCGGCGCAGTCCTCGCGGCAGAGGATCTTCACGGGCATCGCAAGCGCGAACGCGTCGCGCGCCCAGCCCGCGAGATCGAGTGTCTCATCGTGCACATAGGGGCTGTCCAGCTCCTCGCCGCCGCCGGGGCGGTCGACCTCCCGCGCCTCGACCTCCACACGCGGAGAGGCCGGCTTGAGGCAGCGCATGCACGGCCCGATCACCTCCGCGCAGAAGCGCAGGCGCAGGGCGTAGCCACCGCCGCTCATGCGCGAGACGCTCAGCTCCACCGGCACCCGCCGCGGTTGTGCCGCGTAGCGCTCGCTGCCCAGCGTCAGCGGCTCGATCGGCGTGTGCAGCTCCAGCCGCCGGCCCTCACCCGGGCTCAGCCGCAGACTCGCCAGGTCGTAGTCGTGAGTCTCTGAAGCCATGATCATCCAGGCTAGCGAGACCGCCTGCGCGCGCTATCAGCGTGCCTGCAGCTCCCGCTTGAGGACCTTGCCGGTCGCGTTGCGCGGCAGCTCCTGCACGAACACCACGTCGCGCGGAACCTTGTAGCGGGCGAGGTTCTCCTTGACATAGGCCTGCACCGCCTCCGCCGTCAGCTCGGCGCCGTCCCGCAGCACCACGAACGCCTTCAGGCGCTGGCCGAACTCCTTGTCCGCCACCCCCACGACCGCCACCTCTTCGATCTCGTCGTGGTCGGCGAGCAGATCCTCGACCTCCCGCGGGAACACGTTCTCGCCGCCGCTGACGATCATTTCGTCGTCGCGCCCGTCGACGAACAGTCGTCCCCCGGCGTCGAAGCGCCCGACGTCGCCGGTGCTCACCAACCCGCGCACGATCTCCTTGCCGCCGCCGTCTGTGTAGCCCTCGAACACCATCTCGTTGGTGACGAAGATCCGTCCGCCGTCGCCCGGCCGCGCCTCGCGGCCCTCGCCGTCGAGCAGCTTCACGGTCGTGCCCATCGGCGGGCGCCCGGCGGTGCCGGGCGCGGCGCGCAGATCCTCGGGGGTCGCGATCGTCGCCCACGCCACCTCGGTCGAGCCGTACAGGTTGTAGAGGACCTCCCCGAACGTGTCCATCACGTGCGTCGCCAGCTCGCCGGGCAGCGCTGAGCCGCTGACGGCGATCACCTTCAGGCAGCTCACGTCGTAGAGCGCGATCGTCTCGGGCGGGAGCTCGAGCATCCGCTGCAGCATCACCGGCACGACCGCCAGCGCGCTTGCCCTGTGCTGCGCGATCGCCTTCAGCGTCTCCTCCGCATCGAACTTCCTGCGCAGCACGAGCGTCGAGACGAGCGGCAGCCCCAGCATGAAGTGGGCGAAACCCCACGAATGGAACATCGGCGCGGCGATCATCGTCGTCTCGCGGGCCTTCAACGGGATCTTCGAGAACAGCGCTGCAGCGGGCTCGACGGAGTCGCTCTGCGCGCGCGCGGCGCCCTTGGGCGTGCCGGTCGTTCCTGACGTCAGGATCACGACCCGCCCTTTCTCCACCGGCGGCGTCGGCTCGGAGTCATCGCCGCGCGCGATCAGCTGCTCGAGCGTCGGCTCCGCGTGCTTCGCGGGCGGGTGCGCGGATGGCTGCGCCTGATCGGACCACGCGACGAACCGCAGCCTGCCCGCCGCCCCCGCGCTCACCAGCGAGCTGAACTCGTCGTCGTAGATCACCGCCACGGGGTCCTCGCGGGCGAGCACGTCGGTGATCTGCGGGCCGGCGAACGCGGTGTTCAGGTAGAGCGCGCCCGCGCCGAGCTTCGAGCACGCGACCGTGGCCTCGATGAAGCCGCGGTGGTTGCGGCACATGATCGCCACGCCGTCGCCTTCGGAGATCCCAGCCTCGTGCAGCTCGCGGGCCAGCGCGTTGGTCCGCCGGTGCAGCTGATCGAAGCTCAGCACACCGCGCTCGTCGACGAGCGCCACGCGGTCGGGATAGCGGGCCGCGGCGGCGGAATACGCACCTGCCGGCGTCGCGCCCCAGCGACGCAGCGCCGACAGCGACTGCACCACCCTGTCCGGGCGCATCGGCTCGAACATGCCCGTGTCGAGCAGCGTCCTTGCCACCTGCAGCTTGCGCATGACCGTGCGCGTAGCCGTCTGCGCGTTCACGTAGCGACTCTACCCCAAAGCGACGCGCGACGTGTGGGCTTGCGCGGGCGCTTCCTAGCTGACTTCAGCCGGTTCGTCCTTGCCCTGCAGGCGCTCGCGCCCGCGCTGGACGGCGGCGATGAACTTCGACAGGTTGACCTCGAGCGTGTTCAGGATCTCATCCGCGTAGTCCTCCGCGCCGAGCCTGATCTCGCGCTCGCGGGCGCGGGCGTCCTCGACGATGTCCTCCGCGGCGCGCTCGGCCTGCTTGGTGACCTCCTCCTCGCCCACCAG
>Ga0187890_10000396_pt1 | contig 30734 bp, 21 predicted proteins | sample June2016WEW_21_1_FD_133005 | JGI IMG/M metagenome (GOLD analysis project Ga0187890, IMG submission 133005) | Peatland microbial communities from SPRUCE experiment site at the Marcell Experimental Forest, Minnesota, USA - June2016WEW_21_10 | ecosystem: Environmental > Terrestrial > Soil >... | reverse complement strand
CGCTCCCTGCTGCTCGTCATTTCCTCGCATCCCTACTTCTTATCAGCTTTCCCTGTGCATCTCTCGTTCGAAACGCGATTCCCCAACGACTTTTTCCGCAAGCTGTGAAGCCGTGCCCTACCCGTTCCCGGCTCCCTCTGCAACAACTGGAGAACTGCTCTAGCCCGCCACCAGCGCCCAACTCAGCGGAGTTCCCCGCTCCACGTCGCAGGCCGCGCGCTTGCCCAGAACTTCCTTGAAGTGCCGCGGGTGCAATCCGTCCGCTGGACGAATCGAACGCACGTTCTGTTTCGTAAACAACTCGCCCTTCTTTATATCTTCAACCACAAACAGCGAGCGCCGAAACTTGAGGCTGTTGGCCTCCCGCGGTCCGCAGGCAAACTGGACGCCGCCGAGAGCTTTTTCGGCGGTGCGCACCGCCTCCACCATCGCCTTGAATTCCTGGGGTTCGAGTGAGAACGCGCCGTCCGGCCCCCCATCCGCCCGTCGCAGGCAAAGATGTTTCTCAATGATGCATGCTCCGAGCGTGACGGCGACGACTGGCACCGCGATTCCCATGGTGTGATCGGAAAGTCCCACCGGACAATCAAAACGGCGCGCCAGTTCCGGGATCGTGAGCAGGTTCGCTTCCTCCGGCGGCGCCGGGTAGGAGCTCGTACATTTCAACAACGCAATCTGAGTCGCACCGGCAGCGCGCGCCGCCTCGACCGCTTCCGAGATTTCGTCTTCGCTGGCCATGCCCGTGGACATAATCAGCGGCTTCCCAGTACGAGCCATCTTTTCGATCAGTCCGATGTCCACGAGTTCAAACGACGCCACCTTGTGCGCGGGAACATCCATCTGTTCGAGAAAGTCGACGGCGGTATCGTCAAACGCGCTCGAAAACAACTGCATCCCCAGTTCATCCGCGATCTCTTTCAGCTTCGGCTGCCACTCCCAGGGCGTAAGTGCCTCATGGTAGAGGTCGTGAAGAGTGCGGCCATCCCACAGGGTGCCACCCGAAATCCGAAAGCATTCCTTGTCGCTGCGCAGGGTGATCGTGTCTGCCGTGTAGGTCTGAAGCTTAACCGCATCCGCGCCAGCGTCCTTCGCAGCCTGAATAATGCGGACTGCCTGATCGAAGTCCTGGCGATGATTCGCCGACAGCTCCGCCACAATATAGGCTGGGCGGCCGTTTCCGATCTCGCGGCGCTCGAGCTTGAGGGACCGCGGAAACTTTGCGTCGAACAGAATTGACTCCCTGGCTGGTTTTCTCAACTCCAGCCTGGATGATAACGACGACCACGAGCGCTTGCAACACACCGCGTGCATCTTACGGATTGAATCGTTTATGCTCCTGACATGTTCGATCCCTCCTCACGCTGGGACCAGCTCCACGAAAAACCCCGTTTTCGTCCCATTTATCCAAACGATCATGTCGTTCGTTTTCTGATGGCCAATCGTGAACTGCAGGAGAAACACCCCCCGGCGCGGTGCCTCGATATTGGATTGGGAGCTGGCCGTCATACGAGACTTGCTGCTGAGTTGGGTTTCCAAGCGTTTGGCATGGATATTTCCTTCGTCGGTCTGCAACACGCTCGCGAACGGCTGCTCACAGCGGGTTTGCAGGCGAGCCTGTCGCAGGCTTCGATGCTTGCTCTTCCCTATAGGGATTGTAGCTTTGCTATCGTCTTAAGCTACGGAGTGTTCTATTACGGCACCGCAAATGAAATGAGACAAGCGCTTGCGGAAGTACACAGAATCCTTGTTCCGGGAGGAAAAGCTTTTGTCGTCTTAAGGACAACCGACGACTACCGATTTGGTAAGGGGGTACGGCTCGGGCACAATACGTTTCAACTCAGCATCACCGAAACCAACGAGCTTCACAGCACTCAGCACTTCCTTGGTGCAGACGAGGTGTCCCTGTACTTTGCCAGGTTTGCCCAAGTAACCTTCGAAAAGACTGAGACAACCTTTGGAAACCGTAGCGGCATAGATTCTGACTGGCTGATTACAGTCGAAAAGTAGTTCCGCCCGCGATGGAACTCTGCGCTGGGTTCCGCTGCAGCGCAACTTCCGCCGGAGCGAACGGGGTGCGCCGTCCACTGCGAATGATGGCCAGCGCATTCTTTCCTTCGTTGAACAGCAGGTCGAGTACACTGGCATGCGCCTGGAATGGAGGAAAGCGCTGGCGGTATGTCGGGTGCTCGTAGTGCTGGAAGACTACATTGACGCCACGTTCAGTCAGGATTGGCAACTCATTCAGCAGATAGTCGGCAGACCCGAGCGGGGAGACATAAGTTGTCGCCCCTGACAAACTACAAATCTCCGCCAGCAAATGAGTGCGCTTGCCATCAACCGCAAGCTCTGAAGACCTGACGATTGGTGTCTCAATCCCCAGCGCCTCCGCCAACCAGCGGAGCAGGCCGATGTTCAGCTCGGCAAGACGAGGTCCCGACGATACCGAACTCAGTAATTCACTCAATGCCGGATAATACTCGTCGAAGAATGGAGCACGACGATAATTTAACTCCACGGCGCGCAAGTGATTGCGCCAAAAGTCCGCTTCGCGAATCTCCACGTCCACGATGCGCTGGCCGAGCCGCCCCCGGAACACGACGGGCACAGTGAGCCACAGCAGACCGGTCGGAGTCTTGATCCGGTTTCGCTGCTGCCACGACTGCTTCTCAAACTGCACCGTGTCCAGCAGCACAAATTTGTCTACCTGGTCGAGCAGATCGAAATAGCCGAGCCATGGCAAATACGTGGGTTGCATCGTTGCGATCTTCACGACCCGCTCCCAGACATTGATGCGCCTGCGCCTTGCATGGCTTCGACAACCCGTGCCGCTCCCAAGCCGTCGACCAGCGCGCGGCCCAGGTTTCTCATGCGCTCGCGCACCCTGTGCGATTCGGCCAGCTCTTTCACCGAAGCCACCAGCTTTGCCCGGTCAAAGTTGCAAGTCTCACCCATGTCGACCACCGCCCCGCGATGCGACAAAGCCTGTATGACGCGCGCTTGCATAATATTTCTAGAATAGCTCAATACCGCACAACCCATGGAAAGCAACTCCCACAGCGTTCCGCCCCCGACGATGATCGCCTGGTCTGACTCCTTCATGAACTGCGCCATGTTTGGCGGGTTGAATACGACTCGGAGATTGCTCGCCCTGAGCTTTCGCAGCTCATGTCCTTTGTCGTAGCCAGCTCCCACGATCACCGTAACTTCAAGATCGGAGCAGTGCGCCAGAACGTCGGTGATTTTCGGCGTCAGATTCTCCGGATCGCTTCCGCCGAGGGTCACGAGAATCCGGTTACCCGCTTGGCGAATCTCTTTTTTTTCGGTTTCCTGCCTGAACTCGCGGCGCAGCAAAACGTAAGACGGGCCCATCAACAGCCGTGCGGTCGCGCCTCGTCTTCTATATGGCTCCCCATCGTCAAGATCCGGATTCACAATCAGATCGGCAGGAAAAGAATTCCGGTCGGCGAAATCATCGATCAGCAGCACCCGAAAGCCTGCGGCGCGAACCGTCTCCAGAAAATCACTGCCGAAGCGATCGCCGTCGATCACGACCCAATCGGCGGTCAGTAGGTGAGCCTGCGCAATCGTCTCAGCAGCGTCTTCGGAACCGCCGGGCGTCGCATGAATTCGGCTTAGTGAGACACCTTCCGCAGTCACTCGCGGCGAAAGCGCATCCGGCAACTCGGCCACGGCAAGACTTACCGTGCTGCCGGCTTCCTGCCATGCCTGCGCCAGGGCCAGGCACCGCATCACGTGTCCCATGCCTATCGCGAGGGTGGCATCAGCCCGAAATAGAAGTACGCCTGGTTTCATCGGCTCCATTGAAGTTGCATCTAACTTGAAGTTACACCCGACCCAAGTTACACCCAACGACCTCTCAGGATTCGCAAGCAGACGGTATCAGCGAACTTTGAACTTCGCACCAGAAAACTGTCTTTGCCGTCGGCATCGAGGTAGTTGTTGACCCGCAGAACAGGCATGTTTCGCATCTAACCTTCGCGCAGCGTCTTCTGGCGCACATGGGAATTCAGAGCGGCGAGTTCGGGTTGGGCTTCCATAAGGTCCAGCACCTCGATCCAGCGGATGCTCTCGCGGTTCCCGAAGTGTTTATAAACGGCGCGTATCAGTTCCAGGTCCTCGGTCGTGTCCAGAGTCCAGCGATACTTACTGTGATCCACTTCTCCGGCGACCGAGATCACTTTGAACGATTCAGGGTTCTGGTACAAGTAGGGCGTAACGTGTACCCGTTGATACTCTTCTTTGGCAGCGCTCCAGGCACGCGCCAGGGCGTCTGCCGTAAACACTTCAACATCCAAGCCCCGCGGGTAAGTCGGGACCAATGCATTGCTTGCGTAGTCGGCGTTCTGGTCGAGCCTGGAGCGAATTGTGGCGTCAATCAGTTCCGGATCAATCAGGGGACAGTCCGCCGTGATTCGAACGACGACATCGGCGGCAAATTTTTGCGCTGCGCGGTAGTAACGATCGAGGACGTCCGCCTGGTCACCGCGGAAACAGGCTACCTTCAGAGCTTCGCACTCCCGGACAATCACATCGTCCGCGGGAAGGACAGAGGTGGCCACTACGACTTCATCCAGCAGTGTGGCACGCCGCGTGCGCTTCACGACCCTCGCCAGAACCGTTTCGCCGCCCAGGTCCTTGAGCACCTTCCCCGGCAGACGCGTGCTGCCCATGCGCGCCTGGATAATGGCAACGACCCTCATGCCTCTTCCTGCCTGGATTGGCCAACGCGCATACGTGCGCTACCCTCTCGTGGATCTCATGCCTTTCTGTAGTGGTCAACGATCTTGGTCACTGCATGAATCACGTCTTCCACATCCTGCGCCGTCATGGAATGGAACATCGGCAGGCTGATTAACCGCTCATAAGCGTCTTCGGCAACCGGATGGCCTTTGGGGGACTGGGACTTGAAGCGCTCGCGGTAGTAGGGATGTTGATGCACCGGAATGTAGTGAACATTCACGCCGATATTTTCCGCCCGTAGCGCGCGAAATATTTCTGCTCGCCCCGCCGCGTGCATTTCCAGGTTCAGCCGGACCGGATATAAATGCCACGCCGGAACCACGCCCTCGCGCACCGTGGGAACCACGATCGCATTTAAGTCCCGGAATGCTTCGGAGTACCGCGCGGCAATTTCCCGCCGCCGCGCCAGGTTCGCGTCCAGCCTTGCGATCTGCGACAGTCCCAGCGCGCAAGCAATATCTGTCAGCCTGTAATTGAAGCCCAGCAGCACCATCTCGTAAAACCACTGCCCCGCTTCCTGCCGCTGCCGAGCTTCGCTGCTGATGCCGTGATTGCGAAAGCGCCGCAGCGTCTCAGCCAACCGTGCATCGTTGGTCGTAACCATGCCGCCTTCGCCGGTCGTCAGGTGCTTCACGGGATGAAAGCTGAACACGGTCATGTCGGCAATGCCGCCGACCCGTTCCCCCCGAAATTCCGCGCCCAGCGCATGGCAGGCGTCTTCAATCAGGAGCGGGCGTTGGATTTGCTTCTTCGCCAGTCCCGCTAATTCGTCGAGCGCGGCGGGATGCCCCGCATAGTCGACCGCAATGATGGCTTTCGTGCGCGAAGTAATTTTTTGGGAAACTTCCTGAGGATCTAGGTTCAGCGTGTCCGGCGAGACATCGGCGAACACCGGCGTCGCGCCCTGATACAAAATACAGTTGGCGGTCGCGCAGAAAGTCATGGGCGTGGTGATCGCCTCATCTCCAGGCCCCAGTCCGGCAGCAAACGCCGCACCGTGCAACGCCGCCGTGCCGGAACTGAAGCTGACCGCATGCCGCGCCCCGACCCACGCCGCGAACCGTTCTTCGAACTCGCCAACCTTCGGTCCCGTAGTCAGCCAGTCCGACTTCAGAACCTCAACCACTGCCTGCACATCTGCTTCATCCAGGCTTTGCCGCCCATACGGCAACAGTTTCTCCCGCACGGGCCTACCCCCGTGAATGGCAAGCGTTTCCAATTTTGTAGGCAACTCCAAATCTCCACCCATATGTCTTCCTGAGCGGAGCCGGGCTGAGAGCGAAGCGATTGGCCCGGCGGAGTCGAAGGACCCCTACCCCCACTCGAAATTCAAGCTTCACCACAGGTCCTACGCCGAGGTCGGAACCGCCTCCGCACCGCTGGGTTCCGGCGTTACCAGTTCTTCGAGCTCACGCCGCGTCAGCCAGCGTTCATTGGTGTCGCTCGAATAGCGAAAGCCTTCCGCAAGCGGTTTCGCGCCGACCCAGTTTTCCGATTTCCACCACGGATGCGACGGCTGAATCACATACATGTCGTCGGTCTCCATCGTTTGCCGCGACTCGTCTTCCGACACCAGCACTTCGTGCAACTTCTCTCCCGGACGAATCCCGATGTACTCCACCTGGCATCCCGGAGCAACCGTTTCCGCCAGATCCAGCAGCCGCATGGAAGGAATCTTCGGAACAAAAATTTCGCCGCCGTGCATCTGCTCCAGGCAGCGGACGACAAACTTCACGCCCTGCTCCAGCGTCAGCCAGAATCGCGTCATTCGCGGATCGGTGATGGTGATCTTCCCGCGCCGCCGCTGTTCCAGAAAAACCGGAATCACGCTTCCCCGGCTCCCCACCACGTTGCCGTAGCGCGCACAACTGAAGCGGGTATTGCGAGCGCCCGCATAAGCATTAGCCTGCACAAAAACCTTTTCCGCGCATAGCTTGGTAGCCCCATAAAGATTGATCGGATTCACAGCTTTGTCGGTCGAGAGCGCCAGAATGCGGCGCACGCCTTGATCGATGGCCGCATCAATCACGTTGCGCGCGCCCATGATATTGGTCTGGATCGCTTCGAACGGGTTGTACTCGCAAGCCGGTACCTGCTTGAGCGCCGCCGCGTGCACCACCACGGTCACGCCCGCCAGCGCGCGCTTCAACCGCTCCACGTCCCGAACGTCCCCAATAAAATACCGCAGGCTGGGATGATCGAACCCCGACGTTCTCATCTCGTGCTGTTTCAACTCGTCCCGGCTGAACACCACCAGTCGTTGCGGCTGGTAATCGCGCAGCATGATCTCAACAAACTTCTTCCCGAACGATCCCGTTCCACCCGTTACCAGTATCGATTCCTGCGACCAATTCACCATTCGTGTTCCTTAGAAACCGAGTTGCACGCCGAAGAAAAACGCCGGCTTCGTAAAGTGTGTGCCCGGTCTATACCTCGTGTCAGGGCATCGCTTCTTCGCGATGCCATAAGCTCTTCGAGCAGACGCCCCTCCAGGGACTGGGCGCCGAGTGCCGACGTTTCCCCAGCCTGCCAGAAGAGCCTTCGCTTTTCGGGTAAGTTCTTGTGTTCGATAGTATAGCTGAGGATTCATCGCGCCGTCCGCGTCTGCCCGCGCCAAACCGTACCCAAAACAATATCGCCAACCTGCAGATTTTGGCCGGTTCGCACTCCGGAGATGCTAAAATCAGGCAAATTCTTCATAACAGCCTGCTTCGGTCTGCCCGGCTTGCTGTGGGTAGGCCGACTGGAGCGGGACCTGTGTGTTGGGTGCGGCGCGCTATTGCATCGGGCTGGTGGCGGCTAAGGAGTAACGATGTCATTGGGACCGCTGGTTCCACGAAGTAACGATCCACGAAGCGACGTTCCACAACGTAACGACGGATCGCGCGAACTGCTACCCGGCGAACCGGCTGAATTCCTCAGGCCGGTCGGCTCCGCATTTTATAACGCGTTGCCCGTGCAGGAATCGACACTGCGCGAGTACATGCGCGTTCTGATCAAGCGCAAGTGGACGGTCATCGCAGTGGTCGCGGGCATCTTCATCGCGGTCGCCATTGCCAGCCTGCGCCAGACTCCCGTCTACGACGCGGTCGGCCGCATCGCGGTCAACAAGGCCGATCCGAACCTTATCACCTTCAAAGACTCGGGTCCGGTGGTCGACTACTACGACCCGACCGATCTTGATACCGAGGTTCGCATCCTGCAGAGCGATCTCATGGCGCTGCAGGTGATCCGGCAACTGAATCTGGATAAGCGTCCGGAGTTCGGCGGCCATTCCGATCAAAAGCCGGCCAACCTGGTCGCCGATCCCCTGCAGACCGATTCGAATCGCACCTCCGCCCTGCTGGGAGACTTTCGCGGAAACCTCCACGTCACTCTTATTCCCAACACCCGCATCATCGAGATTCATTACAGCAGCACCGATCCTCAACTTGCCGCCAGCGCCGTGAATACTCTCGCGGACACTTATATCAAGCAGAACTTCCAGACCAAGTTCGAATCCACCATGCAGGCTTCCGACTGGCTTTCGAAACAACTGGTCGACTTGCAGATGAAAGTGGAAACCTCGCAGGAGAAGCTTGTACGCTACCAGAAGGAACACGAGATTCTCGGGACTGACGAAAAGCAGAACATCATCACCGAAAAGCTCGACGAACTTAACAAAGAAATGACCATGGCGGAATCTGACCGCATGCAGAAAGAAGCGGTCTATCGCCAGACCCAGACCAGTGATCCGGAGGCGATCGCGGCAGCCATCATGTCCGATACCGGCGGAGGCGCAAGCGGGACACCGACCGGGCTTCTGGACAAGTTGCGCGATCAGCAGGCCACCCTCAGAATTCAGGTTGCGGAACTCAGCATCCAGTTCGGTCCCTCCTATCCGAAAATCGCCCAACTCAACAACCAACTGAAGGAGATTGACCGGCAACTGCAGTCGGAAACCAACAAAGCCGTCGACCGCCTCAAGGGGCAGTACCTGGCCTCTTTGCAGCGCGAAAATATGTTGCGCGGCTCCTTTGAAAAGCAAAAACAGGAAGCGAACAAACTGAACGAAAGCGCCATCGAGTACAGCCTCCTGAAGCGCGACCTGGACAGCAACCGCACACTCTACGAGGGGTTGCTGGAAAAACTGAAAGAAGCGGGCGTTACCGCGGGACTGCGCTCCAATAACTTTCGCATCATTGACGCCGCCCGTGTTCCCACCTATCCCAGTGAACCCAACATTCCGCGCAACCTGTCGTTCGCGCTGGTGCTGGGCTTGATCTCCGGCGTCGGCTTGGCCTTCCTGCTCGAGAACATGGACAACACCGTCCGCACCCCCGAGCAGGCACACGCGCTATCAGGCCTTCCCTCTCTTGGGATGATTCCGCTCGGCTCCAAGTCAGGCAACTATGGACCGACTGGCAAACGGCTGGCCTTGACGGCCTCCAAGGAAGCGGTGGAGACGGTGACTCAGGTTCGCCCGCAGTCGCAGATGGCCGAATCGTATCGCGCGCTGCGGACTTCGCTTCTGCTCTCCAATCTCGGAGCGCCGCCGAAAGTCATCATGGTGACCAGCGCGCGTCCGCAGGAAGGCAAAACCACGACCAGCATCAACACCGCCATCGTGCTGGCGCAAAAGGGAGTCCGCGTTCTCCTGGTCGATGCCGACTTGCGCCGCCCCAGTGTTCACAAGACCCTGGGCATGGGCCCGCGCAGCGGTCTCAGCAACCTGTTGACCGGAAGCGCCACCCTGCAGCAGACCATTGCCACTTCTCCGATCCTGCCCAATCTTTTCATTTTGCCCGCGGGCACGCCGCCTCCGAATCCTGCCGAATTGCTCGCGTCCTCCAACATGAGGGATCTGATCGCGGAATTGCGCCAGCAGTTCGACCACATCGTGATCGACACTCCGCCAACCCTTTCTGTCACCGATGCGGTCGTGCTCTCACCCCGCGCCGATGCCACGATCCTGGTAATTCGTTCCGGTCACACCACCAAGCAAGCACTGTGCCGTTCCCGCGATATATTGATGCAGGTCAATGCTCACGTAGCCGGTGTGCTGCTGAACGCCGTAGATCTAACCTCTCCCGATTACTATTACTATTACGAGTATCAGGGGAAATACAGCCACTACTACCAGGAAGAACCTCTCGACACGGGGAACGCAGAGGAGCCAAAGGCGGTTTGAGCGCGGTTTGAGACTGATGGCCATTCCACCTTCAGAACGGCGACGTTGGCAGTTCGCTGGTGGTATGGCCTTGCTTGCCTGCGTCTATTTTTTTCTGACGGGCGCAGAGTTTGCTGCCAGCGTCTTTGCTTCGCGCGCGGAGTTGCCGAAACTGGAGCGCGCGGTGCGGCTCTCCCCGGGAAACGCAGACTATCGCCATCGGCTGGGACGCTACTTTGCATTTGTTGCCGGTGATCCGCAGTCCGCCATCGAGAGCTATCGAGCAGCCGTCGCGCTCAACCCCCACGATGCCCACTATTGGTTCGATCTGGCAGGCGCATATCAGGTAACCGGAGACCTCGCCGGCCAGCGAGCGGCACTGGATCGTGCGTTGCAGGCCGAGCCCACTGCTCCCGATGTGGCGTGGGAAGCGGCCAACTTCTTTCTCATCGACGGCGACATCGACCGTGCGCTGCGCGAATTCCACGTCGTCATCGAGAACGACACTGCACTGGTAAACGCCGCACTGAATGCGTGCTGGCGAGCGCGTCCTGACCCGGACGCGCTGCTCCGCGAGGCGGTGCCGGCTCGCACCGATTCGCTGATTTCCTTTCTCACGATACTTACGAGCAATAAGGAAACCGAAGGCTCCATCAAAACTTGGGCGCGGCTCGCGCAATTGCACGAGAAATTCGAGAACCGCTATCTATACGCGTACGTGCGTTATCTGGTTGAAATGCATCGTCCCGACGCCGCCATGACGGCATGGGAGCAAACCGCTGACGTTCTTGGCCTGTCTGCCTACCTGCCCACCGAGGACAACCTGGTGGTGAACGGCAATTTCAGCCTCGACATCCTGAATGGAGGCTTCGACTGGACCTACGTCAATCGGGAGGGAGTCACTCCAGTGCTCGATCCGAGCGACTTCCACCAGGGGCATCGCTCTCTTTTCCTCAACTTCCTAGGTCCGGGAATCCGTGACGCGGGGATTTCACAACTGATTCCGGTGCACGGCGCAACCACTTACGACTTCTCCGCGTACTACAAGTCGTCGGACTTTGAAGGAGCTGGCGGGCCGCAGATCGTCCTGCGCGATGCCTACACGGGCGCGCCGCTGTTTACCAGCGACCCACTCAACGATGCCGATTTCTGGAAAGAAGTTCACTCGAAAGTTACGACCCCGAACTCCACCACGCTGCTGGTGCTGGCCATCGAGCGCTTTCCGGCCGGCTCGCCGATTCGCGGCAAGCTGTGGCTCGACGACTTCGAGCTTTCTCCCGCCAATTCGACCGGCAATTCTCCCAGTGAGTCCAAGGACCACCCGTGAGTTCCGCCCTGGCAACGCCGCCTGAACCCGCGCCCGTCGCTAAAGCGTCGCGACCGAGACTTACCAACACCGCGCTCCTGATGGGTGCCAGTGCCGTGCTGTTGCTGGGGCCGCTGGCCTTTGGCGCGGTTCAGCCCTGGTCGATTTTTGCGTTAGAGGCGTGCGCCATGCTGCTGCTTGCGCTTTGGGCGTACCGGCAGTGGATCAACCGGGAATTGAACATCTCCGACAACGTGCTTTACCGCCCCATGGCGGCCTTTTTTGCGCTGGTGCTGGCGCAGTGGCTGGCGGGAACGACAGCCTACCGTCACGTGACCTACACTCACTTGCTGCTCTACGCTGCCTACGGCATGCTGGCATTTGTCATGACCCAGACTCTGCGTCGATCTTCGCAGTTTGAGCTGCTGGCCAAGTTGTTCACGGGGTACGGGGCGGTAGTGGCTTCGTTTGCGGTGCTGCAGGGTATAGCACCAAATGGAAAGCTCTACTGGATCTGGCCGCTGGAGCAGGGTGGCGCGATTTACGGGCCCTACGTCAATCACAATCATTACGCCGGCCTGATGGAAATGCTCACACCCTTCCCACTGGTGCTGGCCGCAACTCACTTCACGAAGGGGAGCCGCAAGATTGCAGTGGCAGGAATCGCCGCGCTGATGGCCGGAAGTATTTTTCTTTCCGGTTCGCGCGGAGGTATGACGGCGTTCGTGGCGCAGATGGTGGTGCTGGGCGTGCTTCTGGTTCGCAATCGCGAAGGCAGTTGGAAACAGCCGCTCATGCTCGGCGCATTTCTGGCGCTGGTGATTGTTTTTCTGGTGTGGTTGGGTAACAACGAACTCACGCGGCGCCTGATCAGCATTCACTCCGAAGCCCGTGAAGAGATCAACGGCGGGGCTCGCCTCAGCATCGATCGCGACTGCTTGCGCATGCTGCTCAAGCGGCCGTTTCTCGGTTGGGGCCTCGGTACCTTTCCGGTCGTCTATCCGGAATTTCGCAGTTTCTACACCACGTTCTTCGTGAACCAGGCGCACAACGATTATCTGCAACTGCTGGTCGAGACCGGCTTGGCGGGATTCTCCATCGCGGTCTGGTTTCTGGTGCTGGTCTTCCGGCAGGCGGCGAGCAAGCTCAAGAACTGGACCGACACCGCCAGCGGCGCGATGACCATGGCGGCGCTGCTCGGATGTGTGGGAATTCTGGTCCACAGCTTGCTCGATTTCAATCTGCAGATTCCGGCAAACGCCGCGCTGTTTTACGTTCTCTGTGCGATTGCGGCCTCCGCTCCGCTACAGGAATCGCAGCGGCGGCGGGTGCTTCGGCGGCATAGTTTGATTGTGCGAACTGGTCCGGAAGCGGCGGCTTCGTGAATGGGTCGTTATCGGTCTTCCGCATAGACTCCCACATAGACTCCACCGACGGCCGCGTAAGAACCGAACCCACTCCGGTGCTGGCGGTCGGGTGTCCGCAAAGGATTTGATGGCGCTCACGCCCGCTTTTTGCCAAAAAACGCAAGGAGCGGGGCACCCACGGATCATTTTGGAGGCACCCCGGTTCGTCACGAAAAGACCAGGCTCTTACAGCATTTCTGCAAAGATTTTCGCCCCGTACCCATGCGGCGGTAACGGTGCAGTTTGAAAAAATGAACTTCATATTTTGGCGCTATTCTTGCAATGGATTAAGCTCGCATGGTTCTCCAAACTGCACCACGACCCGTGCGTTGAATTCGTTGTGTTCGGGGCAGGAGAGGCGTAATATACGCAAGCTGAGCTTCACCTCCCCGTCGACGCTCGATCAAAAACTGAGAACGAAACTCCACCTATTGTCAAGGAGAAGTCATGATTCGAAGGTTAGGTCCATTCCTGCTCGCGGTCGCCGCGATGATGTCGGTCGTGAATGTGGTTTGCCAGGCAGAACCCCAGCCCCTGCTGACGCGCCATGTGCGCGAAGTGGTTGTCAATGGGCGGGCGCAGTCTATCGCGCGGCTCCCCGAACGACAGACCCTGCACTTCGACATTGTTCTGGCGCTGCGCCATCAACCCGAGTTAGAAAATTTCCTGCAAGAGCTCTACGATCCTTCCAGCGCCTCCTACCGGCACTTCGTAACGGTGCCGGAGTTTACCGCGAGGTTTGGTCCGAGCCAGGAAGATTATGATGCCCTGATCGGTTTCGCGAAAGCGAATGGCTTTACGGTGGTTGGCGGCTCCCGCGATGCTTTCGACGTGCAGCTTACGGGCACGGTCGCGAACATTAATAGAGCTTTCCACGTGACCATGGGCGTCTACCAGCACCCCAGGGAAGACCGCACCTTCTATGCTCCGGACCGCGAGCCCACGGTGGACTTGTCGACCCGCCTCTGGCACATCTCGGGGCTGGACAACTATTCGATCCCGCGTCCCGCGCTCGTGCATAGGGACCTGAAGGTGAGGTCCAATGCCACTACGGGGTCCTGTCCTAAAACCTCGTTCTGCGGCAGCGACATGAGGGCGGCCTATTACGGGGGAACGACTCTCACCGGCGCCGGTCAGTACCTCGGTTTGCTGGAATACGCCGGATATGATATTGCCGATCTGAATACCTACTATAAGAACACTGGGCAAACACTCAATGTCCCCATCCAAGGCATTTCAACGGATGGAACGCCCTTGAAATGCATCTATCCGACCTGTGATGATACGGAACAGACCATTGATATGACGCAGGCAGCCGGCATGGCTCCGGACTTGAAAACCCTGTATGTCTATGTGGGGTCCAGCGATACCGCCCTTTTGGCTGCCATGTCTACGGACACTCCGCTCCCGGCTCAATTGAGCTCTTCGTGGACTTGGGAACCGTCGGACCCCAGCACGGACGACCCGTACTTCGAGAAGATGGCGGGCCAGGGCCAGAACTATTTTCAAGCGGCCGGCGACGATGGCTACTATACCGTAGATTCCCAGTATGTTTGGCCGGCGGATTCTGCCTATGTCACAGTGGTCGGCGGCACGGACTTAGAGACGAAAAGCGCGGGTGGTCCCTGGAGTTCGGAAACCGCTTGGGTCGACGGTGGCGGCGGCTACTATACGCCAGACGCTATTCCGATTCCCGCCTGGCAGCAGCTGTCTGGAGTGATCACCAAAGCTAACAAGGGGTCCACGACTTTGCGGAACTCCCCGGACGTCTCGGCAAACGCGAATTTTACCTTCTACGTTTGCGCTGACCAAACCACCTGCACTGCAAACGTATATGGCGGAACCAGTTTTGCGGCGCCGATGTGGGCTGCTTACATGGCTCTGGTCAACGAGCAGGCGGTGGCCAACGGCAATCCGGTGCTCGGCTTCATCAATCCCGCCATCTACAACATCGGCGTGTCGTCCAGCTATGACACTGATTTCCACGACATCACCAGCGGCAGCAACGGCTTACCGGCCGTGACTGGCTACGACGACGCGACCGGTTGGGGCAGTCCCAACGGGAGCGCCCTGATCGCCGCTCTTGCCGGATCGGGTAGTGGCGGACCAGTGGTCAGCCTGTCGCCGACCTCGCTGAAGTGGGGCAACATCGTCGTAGGCGTGACCACCGCCGCGAAGACGGTCAAAGTCACCAACACGGGAGCCTCGACGCTGAACATCAGTAGCATCGCGGTCAGCGGCGATTTCGCCCAGGTGGTCGTCGCGAAGTCCTGCGGCAGCACTTTGGCCGCAGGGAAGAGTTGCAAGATCGAAGTTACCTTTACTCCGACTCAGGTTGGAGCGCGCACCGGGGACATCACGATTACCGACAACGCTTCGGACAGTCCACAGACGGTGCCACTATCGGGCACGGGCGCAGCCGAGGCCACGTTAACGCCTGCCAGCAAGACATTCCCGACAGAAAAGGTGGGGACGAGCAGCCGTCCAGCGGAGGTGTTTACGCTTCACAACGAACAGAGCGTAGCGCTTGACAGCATCGTGATCTCGACGACCGGCAACTTCAGTGTCTCGGCGAAGACCTGCACGACGAGTCTGGCGGCCAAGACCTCGTGCACAATCAGCGTGGTGTTCACGCCAACCAAGACGGGCACGAGGACGGGGACGTTGAAGGTGGCCGACAGCGCCATCGGTAGTCCGGAGACTTCGAATCTGACGGGCACCGGCAAGTAACCCTAACCGGGAAAACGAACCAGCGGGCGGGACTTCGGTCCCGCCTTTTTTTCTTGCCAGAAGCGGGTCACACTGGGTTGATTGGAGGATTTCTCCTCTGCTGGTGCTGGCTTTGGTGGTGCCTCGGGCTGGTTCCTCTGGCTGGGATTGGGGAGGTATCTAGTTCCTACTGGGATTACTTCGGTAATCTGGGCTTCTTTTGGGGTATTTTCCGTGATATAACGCCGATAGCTGCTTGTCAGGCTCTGGGCTGGGAGTTCCGTGGTTTCCCGGCTTGGTCTTCTGCCTTTGGGTTGGAGCGCAGAGCGAGAGTAGAGGAGGAGTCGTGGCCGAAGCACGTACCGGGAAGAGATTTCCGCTGCAGTTGCCGATCAAGATTCACAAGGAAGATGCCGTGGTTGACACCAGCGGCATAACCGGCAATTTGAGCGCTGCCGGCGTGTACATCCGCGCCGACGCTGCGCTCGAGGTCGGCTCACCCGTAGAGTTTGAGATCACCCTGCCGCCGGAAGTGACGGGGGGCAAGGACGATGTTGTGATTCAGTGCCGCGGCCGCGTGGTGCGGACCGATGAGCCCAATGCCAGCGCCGAGTCCGGAGACAGCCGGGGCGTCGCTTGCGTAATCGATTCTTACGAATTCGTTCGCAATAGTTAACCGGGAGCGCGATCCATGCTAAAGCTTATTCTGGCCGATAATCAGGCGATTTTCCGAGCTGGCATCGCCAAAGTGCTAGCTGTAGAAGATGAGATGCGCATTGTGGCTCAGGCGCAAACTGCCGAGCAGATGTTCATGGCGCTCGACAAGTTTCGCGCCGCAGTGCTGATCATTGCCGGAGGTTTCCACTCCGACTTCAACTCCGTCCTCGCGGCTGCCAACAAGAACAAAACTCGCGTGGTCGTGCTCGCCGACACGGGCGAGAGCGCGCAGCGCTACATGGCGGCGGGAGCGCATGGCGTGGTGTATCGCAACGTCACCAGCCCGGCGCTGGTGGACTGTGTCCGCAAGATCGCGCGCGGCGAAAGCTGGGTGCAGGACATGGCGGTGCCGAGCGAGTTGACCGAGAACGATATGGTTGGGCTGCGCGTCCGCGACCGGTTGACGGCCAAAGAACTGCGCATTGTGGCGCTGATTGTGCAGGGCTACAAGAACAAGGAAATCGCGACCCAGTTGGGCACGACCGAGCAGGTGATCAAGAATTATCTGCGCAACGTTTACGACAAGATCGGTGTGTCGGACCGGCTGGAGTTGGCGCTGTTCACCATTCACCACCGCATCCTGAACGAAGCCGCAGCGGCTACAGCAGCCGCAGCGGTGCCGCTACCGCCGCAGAGTGCGGGGATTAGCAACTAGCGTTTTCGCTGGAATGACGGAAGGCCGCCTGCGGGCGGCCTTTTGAATTTGCCCTCACAAATCACGCGGAATCCTTTTTCCCCGTAGAGACGCGGCTTGCCGCGTCTCCTGCCGCAGGGTGAGACGGGGCAAGCTCCGTCTCTACACTATCTTCTCGCCTACGCTTTTTGCTTGCGTGAACAGGTAGAGATAGTCCGGGCCGCCCGATTTTGAGTCGGTGCCGGACATGTTGAAGCCGCCGAAGGGGTGCGCACCCACCATTGCTCCGGTGCACTTGCGGTTCAGGTAGAGGTTGCCGACGTGGAACTCGCGCACGGCGCGATCGAGTTTTTCGCGCGAACTGGTGTAAACGGCTCCGGTCAGTCCGAACTCGGTGTCGTTGGCGATTTCGAGAGCGTGGTCAAAGTTGCGCGACTTGATCACCACCAGCACGGGGCCAAAGATTTCCTCCTGCTCGAGCGTCGACTTCGCCGGGATGTCGGCAATGACCGTGGGCTGAATGAAGTATCCGCCTTCGGAACTAGCTTTGGTGTCGCGCGCGCCGCCGGTGATCAGGCGTCCATCTTTTTTGCCGATTTCGATGTAGCGGAGGATATCGTTCATCGAACCTTCGTTGATGACGGCAGCCATGTTTGGATTCGCCGTGGGATCGCCGACGGTGATGCGCTCGACGCGCGATTTCAGTTTCTCGAGGAACTTGTCGTAGATGCGCTCGTCGACGATGGCGCGCGAGCAGGCCGAGCACTTCTGGCCCTGGAAGCCGAAAGCCGCCGTGGTTACGCCTTCGACAGCGGAGTCGATATCGGCGTCGGCGTCGATGACGATAGCGTCTTTGCCGCCCATTTCGAGGATGGTGCGCTTGATCCAAAGCTGGCCCGGCTGCTGCTGCGCGGCGCTCTGGTTGATGTGCAATCCAACTTCGCGCGAGCCGGTGAACGAGATGTAGCGAACCTTGGGATGCGACACCAGCGCGTCACCGAAGCTGACGCCGCCGCCAGGGCAGAAGTTCACGACGCCTTCGGGCATGCCGCATTCTTCGAGCAGCTCAACGAACTTCGCCGCAATCGTCGGCGAATCGCTCGACGGTTTCAGGACGACGGTGTTGCCGCTGACGATCGAAGCGACGGTCATGCCGGCCATGATGGCGCAGGCGAAGTTCCACGGCGGAATCACGGCCCCGACGCCGAGCGGAATGTAGGCCAGCGTGTCGCGCTCGCCCGGCAGTTGCACGGGCGGTTCGACCTTCGAGAAGCGCAGGGCCTCGCGCCCGTAGAACTCGCAGAAATCGATGGCCTCGGAGATATCGGCATCGGCCTCGAACCAGTTCTTGGAGACTTCGAAGACCAGCCAGGCCATGTATTCAAGCTTGCGTTCGCGCATCACATCTGCGACGCGGAACAGGAGCGAGGCACGCTCCTCGGCGGAAGTGCGGCTCCAGTGGGTGAAGGCTTGCAACGCGGCGTTCACGGCGGGCTCGACATGCTCAATGCCAGCTTTCTGGTGAACACCAACCACTTCCGAGGGCTTGGCAGGATTGATGGACCGGATCTTGCCGGAAGTCTTGACGCGCTTGCCGCCGACAATCAGGTCGTACTCGCGGCCCAGTTGGCCACGCACTTTCTCGATGGCGGCGCGCATCTTGCGCACGTTCTCTTCTTTGGTGAAATCGACAAAGGTCTCATTCTTGAACGCACCGTCATGCAGGCGGACTTGCAGACGCGGTGGGGCTTCCATGGTTGCCATAGGAATTCCTTTCCAGGACGGAATGTTGCGCGGATATTCGCGACCTTTGATTTTACACCGCGTGGGCGTTGCTGGCGGACTGGGGGAAAGCGGTCCGCGGCACCGTCCCGCTCAGGGTTTATACCTTTCGGCCCGCTGTTAACTGTTAAGGTACCCTACCCCCCTCCCCCCCTGCCTAGTGGAATCATGGGTTTAGGGAGAAAAAACCAACTCGGTCTTTGATTCTAAACGACTTGCGGTAAAGTCTTTATAAACCATCAACTTAGCTTGTCAAAGAGCGCCGAAAATTGGTTTGGGGGCAGCTTCGAGGGCCGTCTGCGGAGACAGGCACTGCTCTGAACTGCCCCATTCATATGACCATTGTCGCACTGGGTGGGTTGGAGGTATGTGATGGCAGTCACCGACTGATTGTGATGAAAAAAGTCGAGGGGGCACGGTCCAGGCGAGGGCACGGAAACGCCATCCATCCAAAATCTGCGCGGGTTCTGAGCGCTAACGCCTGGCTTACGACAATTGATTACGACAGTTGAGGAATTAAGTTTGGTTTTGCGTGAGTCGGACCGTGCTTCCGCTTCACTTCACCTTCTGAACGTCGTCCAGTTTCCATGTCTTCTCGAAGAGCGGCTTTTCTGGGCCATAAAGGCGGAACAGCAGGAAGAAGTCCTCGCCCGTTGGAATCCAGTTCGACTCCAGCCCCGCAGGAGGCTTCGGTGCAAAATAAACATCCACCGAACCGTCGGCATTGGACTTCATCTTTCCCGTTTCTTTGGAAGAGAGGCCCACGCGGTCCCTTCCATCGAGAAATCCTTTGGTTTTCATGCTGTAGACAATGACCGACCAGAAGTCTCTGGCGGGAGCATCTTTCGGCACCCGCAAGCGGTAGGTCGACGTGCCATTGAACAGGTTCCCGTCATGATCGCGCAATCCCGTGAGATAAAAAGTATCGCCGCCGAGATTCTTGGGTAGAGATGTAGCAAAGAAATAATAGCCAGCCCGCTCGTCGATCATCAGGCGATCCTCGGTGACGAACGGAAACCCTAGTTTGGCCTGCTCTCTGGAAAGATTCCAGACCTGCCATTCGTTTCCTTCCCACATGGGAGCGCAGGACATTCCGGGCGTCGTGAAATAGTGCTGCATCCAGTCGTAGGCGCGACGCACGCCTTCCTCCAGAGCCTTGGTCGTTTCCGCATCGGGCGCAAAGGGCTTGCCCTTCTCAATCCCGATACTCGCGAGGAGCCCCATCATCGCCTTGTCGCGTTCGAGGACTGGCTCCTTCTGAACAATTGTATTGATCTCCTTGAAGTAGTTGATGTCGTATCTGGGCAGCGTGTTCCACTTCTTGGGATAGGCATCGATGAATCGCGTCTGCGGTGGATTGGCAGCCTCGGACAGTTTGTAGACTTTCAGGGACTTGCCATATTCGACGACTTCTTCAATTGTGCCGCCGTCCTTGGCAACCGGGCGGAACGACACTTCCACGGCATAGGTCTGGGGACGATAAACGAGGTATCCCTCCGGGATCGCGCCCGTGTAACCGGGGGGCAAGAAGAGGTATTTGCCGCCCTTGCCTTTGTCTTCACCAGAAAGTCCGACATCCACGACTGGCACTTGCCACGCATCCATGAAGCTCCCGAAGTAGGCTGCCTTTTCGCTCGCGGCGGGAACCTCGACTATCAAGGGGCCATCCTTGGTGGTTAGGGAGGCAATCACGTAAGGAGTTACATCGTTTGCGGTCAGGAAGCCATGACGGGACACCATCGGCTTGGAGAGATAGACGACATCGCCCACATCGCCACCGAGATCCCTTCTGGTGGCGACCGCGACATCCCAAATAGCCACCGCCGGTATGGCCCAAACCGCCGCTTGCGCGGCACGCTCAACCTTCATTTCATATTCAATGGACTGTTTCCCGTCGGCGGCTTGAGCAACAGTCGTGGTGAGAGACACCGTGCAAGCTATAGCGGCGGCGAGGAGGCTTAATGTGCGGGTGGTTTTCATTATCGCCTTTCGGTTCAAGTTACAAATTCTGGAGACCGGTATACGTCTTGAAACAAGAACAAATCGCGGGCTGCTCGCGTGAGCACCCACGTGGTTCACGTTGAATCATTTCACCTTCTCGATGTCGCCGGGCTTCCAACTCTTGTTGATTGCGGCTTCGGTCGGACCATAGAGTCTGATGATGGTGAAATATCCTCTGCCCGGTACGGTGGCGAGCCAGTTAGCCTCTTTGCCCGGAGGTGCTTTTGGCCCGAGATAGAGGTCCGTGCTGCCGTCGGCATTTTGAACGGGCTTGTCCCGCGAGCCGAGCGACGGGAAGGGCTGGCCGTTAGCGAGACCAGAAGCGTTCTCAGCTTCGTAAAGCGTCAGCGACCAGAAGTTGGCGGCTGGGATGTTGGCAGGCAGGTTCAGGCGATAGTTGCTGCCCCCCGACAAGGGCTCGCCTTTGCCATCCTTGAAACCCAGCATGTATTTCGCGCCCTTGCCCGGGATTTGGGAAAGCATCCCCGGGCTGACCGAGTAGGCGTCAGTGAACATCCAGATCCGAGCGTCGATATCGAGATACGGATACGCTCCGGCAATATTCTTCCACGCCGTATCCTTCACACCGCCCGGCCTCGCGGGCGTTCCGTCGGCCATCGGGTTGAGCCATTGCCGGTCGGGATAGATACGAAATGAAATCCCGCCAACGAAATCATCATCCAAGCCGATGACACGGCTTGTCTTGTAGGCGGTCTTTGCGGCGCGATCGAGAATCTCTTTCGTGTGTGCATCAGGTGCGAACGGCTGGCCCTTGACGATGCCGATCGCCGCCAGCATGCCGAGCCAGTCGGGACCGGCGAGATTGCCGCCTTCACCGTCCATGAACTGCTTGAGCTGCTCGAAGACGCTACCGTCGCTGACCGGCAGCATATTGGCCGGTACGCCGGAAGCATCTGGAAATTTCATCGGCTTGGCAGTAGCTTCGCCGTTGAGCGGATATATCTTTGCCTGCTCAATCAGCGAGACGGGCGGCGCCAGATTTTTTGGGTCCTGATAAAACGCACGCAGGAAGACGAAGACGTTGTTTGTCCCTGATCGGTAAACGTAATAACCTTCCGGCACCTCGCCCGTGTAGCCCGGAGGCAACAACAAGAACTTGCCGCCCTTGCCGGCGTCCGGTCCAAAGAAGCCGACGTCACCGGAGAACTTGCCGCCATCGACCGGGATGGGGCGCTGCCAGAAATCGAGCAGGATGCCCTGCAGCATCGGCGGCGCTTCGAACACCAACGGACCGTCCTTGCCGAGGTCAACGTAGCTCATCGCATAGATGACATCCGAGTTGGGAGTCGTTACCAATGTCTTGGCGTCGAGGCGGTGCTTCCAGATCGGCAGGACGTTGTATCCCGCGCCGAACGCCTTTTCCGAACCGACCTGCATGCCAAGCGTATTGATCAAAGGCAGCGCCCAGAGATACGTCTGCGTCGCCCGTTGAAACAGGAGTTCGTCGCGCAGTTTCTGGGCCGTCTCCTTCGTCGGTCGGTTTTCCTTGAACGGCAGGTTGGCGAGTTTATCGAAGTTACCTTCCTGAGCGAAGGCGGCAGGCATTGCACACAGCAAGAACGCGCTCGCTAGAGCGAAGACACGGTGCTCACGTCTTATCATTCTCATCTCCTCCTTGGATTCAATTCCGCAATACCCGCTCTCACTTCACCTTCACGACGGCCGGTGGTTGCCACGTTCCGTCGAGGATGGCTTGCTCTGACCAATAGGCGCGAATGTAAAGCGAGAACGTGCCATTCGGTGCTGGTAGCCAGTTGCTTTCTTTATCTTTACCGGGAGAAGTCGCGCCAGCATAAATCGTGAGCGAACCGTCCGGGTTGAGTTGCAGCGTGCCCGCGTTCTTGGTGCCGAGCGAGTAGCGTTTCAGCGGGTTCGGATTGAACAGGTGGTGGTCGTCATAGAGAGTCAACGACCAGAAGCCCTTAACGGGGGGCACTTGCCCTTTCGCAAAAGTAACCGAGTAGAGGCTGTTTCCGTTAAGCTGCTGACCCTGTGAGTCGTTGTCCGTGTAAATGTATTTCGTTTCGTTCGGTCGGTTGTCATACATGTTGGACTTAGCGGTGCCAGTTCGATTGAGGTAGTCGGTGCCCCACTGTGCATTGTTCACTGGCGAGTTCCAGCCATTGCCCGCGGGTCTGCCGTTATACTTCCACTGGAAGAAAGGTGGGATGAGTTCCTTCTCGGCGGCGACGGCAGTTTCTACTAGCTCTTGCTTTATGACGGGATCTTTGGCGGCGGCGTCAAGCACGCTACCAATCCACTTGTAGAGCGCCTCTTCACCGGGCAGCGGCGGCACTTCTAGCATCACTTGCGGCAACTGGTCGAAGAAAACCTCCGGCACGACGTATTTGGCTTCTTCCCTACCGGTCTTTGGCGCTGGAAAAATCGGAAGCTTGCTCCAATCCTTGGTCTTCATCTTCCCGTCGAACTGGCTCAGCGGATAAAACATAATTTGATTGAGCACAGGCTGGACGGCTTTGGTGTCCTCGGTGGTGTCATCCTTAAAGATGCGCGGGGCGACGAAGACCAAGTCAGTGGAAGACTGCACCACGGCGTTGATGCCCGCCGGTGTCGGGCTTTTCCAGTCCGGCCCGACAATCAAATAGAAGCCGGGCTTCGTCCCGTAAGCCTTTCCAATCTCGCCAAACTCGTCGGTGCGCCCGTCATACAGCGCATAAACCCAAAAGCGGTCGCCAAAATCCGGCACCTGAAACACGACCGGATCCTTGTTCACCGCAAGGTATCCCGCACCATACACCACATCTTGATTGGGACAGGTGACGAATGTTTGGTCCGGGCTGACATAGTTGGTCAGCATTGTGACCTGACCAATCGGCGCCGCAGGTATTACGCCGCCCACCAATCCAAGCGCGGGGGCCTTCCCGAAGCCCACGCGGCGATTATGCGAATTAACGAGCGCCCATCCCCAGATGTACGCCGTGCGCCCGACTGTGTGGACATATTCCGCCGTCATAGCCGTGCCAGCCGCAGGTCCGGGAACTTCAGCCGGAGTTTTAGGAAGCGGAACTTGCTGCGACTGTGCGCTCGTCAATGCCAACGCACCAAAAAGTGCGGCGACGACGAGAACTTGCCTCCGTATGGTTTTCATCCTTGTATCCTTTCTCGCGTTGAATCTGATTGTTCTTTGCAGCGTGGACGGCTGTTGCATGCGAGGCTCACACATCGGGAACGACGAACGATTTTCCTAGGATTCAGTCCGTGTGGGACGCCTAAAGAAGGTGATCGTGTTCCCTTCGCGTGTCACATTCCTCGTTATTCTGTCCTTACCGAACTTGTTCGATCTCGCCCGCCCGCCAAGTCTTGCTGAAGAAGGGTTCGAGTGGGCTGTAGAAGCGCAGAAGTGTGTTCCAGCCTTTGCCCGGAACCGTCTGAATCCAGTTGCCGTCACTCACGCCTGCTGGTTTAGCTGGACCGAAATACACTGTTGTCGAGCCATCGGGATTCGCCACCGCGGCGGGAGACGGGTAGCTCTGGCTGCCTGCTCTGGGATATCGCTGCGGTGTGTCCAGCATGGATCGCGTCTGGTTGTCATGGATGGTGAATGACCAGAACTTCGCCGCTGGAATGTTCGGTGGAAGCGTTACCTTGTAGGTCTTGCTGCCATCCAAATACTCGCCGTTGGAATCCACGAACGCGGCAAGGTATTGCGAACCAACTTCCGTGAGACGCATGCACATCGCCGGAGTGATGCCAGTGGCGAAGTAGAACATCGCGGTGCGGGAATTGAGCGTCCGCGCCCCTGTCGACGGGTAGGGCGTGACGACTCCGGTGGAACTCACCTGCGGTGGTGCCGTTTCGAACTTGTAGCCGCCGACGAATAGGCTGTTCATCCACGCTGAACCGGGATAGTAGCGGAAACTTTCGGACTCGCGGTCCCTCCAAAGCAAGGTTCTCCCTGTGGCAGTCCCGATCGCGGCCGCGTCGGTGAGAATCTTCCGCATCCGGGCATCGGGATTGAAAGGCTTGCCTTTGACGATACCGATAGCCGCGATGGAACCCATGATTTCCGGATCCAGGGATCCAACTGGCTCTCTCTGCACCACTTCGTTGAGCATCTCAAAATAGCTGTAGTCGCTGGGCGGAATCGTGTTCATCACCTTGCCAGTGCCTTCGACGAAATTTGCGGGCGGGTGCGGTCTCAGGAAGGACCAGTCCAGGTGACCATTGGAGTCGCGCGCCAGTGGGACCTTACCGTCCAGCGCGGTGGCGATACTGGTTCCGAAGCCGCCCGGCTGATAGGGGTAGATTTTCATTGTCTTTTTGATTAGCTCGACGGCTGATTTCGGGCTGTTGTCCTGAAGGAATGCACGGGCAAGCAGGTTCGCGCGCGTGGTGCGCACCCTCTCGACGATGTAACCGCTGTCGGGGACTTCGCCCGTGTAACCCGGAGGTAGCAGCAAGTACTTTCCGCCTGCGCCACGGTCGGGACCGGGCAGGCCGATGTCAGTCACCCATCGCCACCACATGTCGTCAATGACGCCGAGCGACATTGGCGGCGTCTCTACGACCATCGGACCATTGCTCAAATTAATGATAGGCCAAAAATAGACCACGTCCGCATTAGCCGTCAGAAACAGGGACTTCGAATCCATCAGCTCTGAAAAGATGAGGACCGAATTATCGGGAATACCAGCGTCGTTGAATCCCTTCCAGATGGCATAGGTCGAAACGCCCTGATAACCGTTCACGTAAGCCTCGACCGCGTGCATCAGGTCGAGGTAGTCATAAACTTTGTTAACAGTTTCGTTGCTCGGCGCGCCGTCCTTGAATTCGAGCGTGCCGAGGGAAGATTCGATGGAGTCTGGCGTGGCAATGTGCGGCGGGGTGTTCGTCGTCACCGCAGTCTTCAGGGAAAGTATGGTTGTCATGGCCCTGTCCTTTCGGTGGTTTGGTTGTTACGGCTGCGTGACAGAAAAACGCTTTCTTTCAAGCAGGCGCAACTCTTCTCAAGGTTAGTCTATAGGCACGGGCCGACCGCAAAACTGGCAGAACTGACAGCCCGCGTAGAAAATCCTCTTTTCAACGCTTCGAGGGCGGGATTGCCGACAATCCAGCCATCACTGGGACCTTGCGGTCCGACCACCAGAGCTGGGCCCCCAAATGCGATGTACTCGACAACTATTCCGGCGACTGGGCGCCGCCATTCGACTACCGGCACTATCTGGGACTGGCGTTCCAGGTTAACGGCGAAACCTACTATGGGTGGGCGCGACTGAACGAGTCAGCGCTAAGCCCGGACCCAGCCAATCCTGAGGATTCCGACCCCAGCGCTCCGAGTTAAGGTTGCTTGCGGATTTGCAGGAACGCCGCTCGTAATCGAAATTCATGTATCACGGGCTCGCGACTGCGGCCTCAGCGTTTTTGAGCGGCAGCTCTTTTTTCCAATCCGGTGAGAAGGTCGTTCATTTCTTTGATGATCGCTTCCAACTTCTTCGGCTCTCGTTCGGCCAGGGCCTGCTCCTGAAGTACTCGCCAACGTTCAGGCTCTTCAAAAAGAGCGGGCCATGCCAATTCGTTGAACTCTTCTCGTGCCATTGCCATCTCCCAAGAGAAATCGTAGGTTCGATTTCAGTAAGGCGTGATCGGCGAACACAGAACCAACACAGGCAGAATCGGACCAACCGCTAAGACAGCTATTCGAGCAAATCAGAAGCCTTCTCCGAACCCAACTGGCCCAGAATGGACGGCGGGTCATGGGGGTTGGAACCCACCGCCGGCCCTGAGTTGCAGGCCCCGACCGAGGGGTCTTTACCAGACTTGCGACGTTGTTCCTCGTCGAATGCGGCAATTAGTTCCTCGACAAGTACGGTCATCCTCTGAGGGTCATTCTCGACCTTGAGCTTCCAAGCAATTTCATGCCATCGTTTCTGTTGAGGTATGACTTCATCTTGTTGCGTTTCGGTAGTCCCATCGTCAATTTCGATAGCCTGTGGGAGTTCTTCGGCAATTTTCTTTACGGTTTCCACAGGAATCTGCTCAAAATGTGTATTCGACGCTTTCATCGATTAACCTCCATCACCTCCCAACCGTAGCAGTCATGAGGTCGTACGGGTTACCTCTTTTGGATAATTTTAGGGGTCGCTTTAGCGCGTTAAGTTGCTCAAATACAGAGAGTTGTGGGTCGTGCATCTCGGCGCCGCGATCACGGCTGCACGCGTCATTTAACGAATCGATTTTGTGCTTGCGCGAGTCGCGGCGTTACATTACGATTGCGTTACGTTAGGTTAATTATCCCTCTCCATCCTGGAGGTGGTTCGATGAATCAAGCAAGAAGGAACCCGATGAACTTCAAGACCATGTCACAGGTGGATGTTCCGCAGGGCCGCAACGGAAAGCACAAGCAGATCGTCACGCAGATTCTTTCCGACCTCGATCAATTAGCTGACGGGGTTGCGATCAGAGTGCCGTTGGCGGAATTAGAGGAAAGCAAGGAAAATGTGCGGTCGGCGCTAAATCGCGCGATTCATAAAGGCGGCCGTAGTGTTAAGACCGCAAGCGACGGCGACTTTTTGTACGTGTGGAACGAGAGCCCCTCCTGATTTCCGGCGTTTACTTGCATAGGAATTGTTTAGTTGTCGTAACCTCTCGATTTCACTCGTCGAGCGGATTCGTGAGGTAAACGCCTGCCGAATCGTGATTTTTCCGGGCAGGGTGTGCACTCAGGGTGTGCACTCAGGGTGTGCACTATTGAACAGACAGCCCTGGTGCGAGTCCGCTAGGTTGAATGTGCTGAGAAAGTCGATGGGAAGGAACCTGGGCTAGATTTTCTCCTTTTGAGCTGTCCAGATTTCCTCTGGCGGTGCGGCGTGCTCCTCGCCCGAGGGCGTTAAGTCGCACCGCTTCTTTTCACAAGGCCGCTCTGAGCGTGTTCCGTCAGAGTTTCGGCGGAAGTATCACTCGCGGAAGCATCACGCATTGACCCGGATCTTCAGGATGGGGATGTGGGGATCGGCGTCTTTCCGGGAGCCAACACGATCAGGGATATACCGATGATGATGAGCGCAGCCACGCCCCATAGTTCTGCGGGTTGAATCAGAGTAGTCGAGTGCCTGAGCAGTCGACGAAGGGCTTGTCGAGTTCGTCCCAGAGAACTGGTGCCGTGGGTCATCGCCTCCAGTAACGCCCAAGAAACGAATTACGAGAAAGCGTTCCGCAGGGGTGGAGATGCGCGTGCAGCCAGCGAGGAGCAGATTAGAAACAGATTTGAGGGGCGGCGACTCCGGACCGTCTGAGTTGATTCTTCGACTGACACCGCGCGCTGTGATGGCGCCGGTGAGGAAACGATGGAACAGGAGATTTCTTCGATGCGCACGATGGCATGGCCTGGACTTTCCCTGCTTGCGTTATTCCTTCTTCCCTTCTGCGGATGTGGAGGTACCGGCAATGGCAGCACTCCGGCGCCCGTGACTCCCGCTCCGCTGAGCGCCGCGAACATCAACCTGATCTTCGTGGTCAGCGAGGATTTGAATTACCAAGCATCCGGGAATGGGGACCTCAATCAAAGCACGGGCAACCTCACCAATCAGGGTTTACAGCGGTCGCTCCTCATGGCCCCGTTCCTGCAAAAGAACGTACTGGGGGGAAATAATGTAACCGGCATCTACGCGCTCGCGCCGATGACCCATTTGCAAACCGCGAACCAGTACCCCGATATGGTGGCACTGGAGACGATTCAGCAGTTCGCCCTGCTCAATAAGATCACTCTGCCCAATGACCAGGTGGGCACGACCCAATATACGGCCAACAGCTTCCCGCTCAATGCAGGGTATGGGCCAGGGCTAACGTTTGGGCCAGGGACAATCCTCAGCGGAGTTGCTCCGCCGTTGATATATTGCGAGGGTTGCCAAGGTCTCGATTTCCTCGACACGCAAGGCGTCAACGAATCGCTGGTAACCGGATCGGGCGGGATCATCGCGTTCAACGTCCCGGGCTTTTATATCTTTTCCGCGCCTTGGGAGACCACGCAAAGCCTGGTGGCAGGTATCAATACAAGTATTGGTGAGGGAAAATATGACCTGACTCTTCCGGCGAGTTATCAGGGGCCAGACTATATCTATGCGATTTCGATCGCGGCCGCGCCGTCGGAAAGCGCCAGCCTGGTTACTTTCAACAGCAATGTGAGCCCGCCTTCCACGTATCCGGTGCTGCCCTCGCCGAAGTTGGTCAGCGCTCAATGCCCGATCACGGGCAATGGGGCGCAGACTTATTTCAATATCCAAGTGACCAGCGCCAATGGGACCATTCCGGCGGGAATCAACAAGAACGAGACGGTATACATGATGCGACACGCGGAGGCGCATCCGACGCTCTGGTGGGAAGACGGTAACTATGTCGCTGCCGGGCAATGGCGCGCCCTGGATCTTCCGTACGCACTACTCGGCAAACTCAATCCCATCCCCACTCAGATTTATTCGATTGATCCCGCTCAGGCTACCCCGTCCGGTCGCTTGAACTTTTCGTATGTCAGGCCGTCGTTGACCGTCGAACCCTATGCCATCGCCAGTGGCTTGCCCTATAATCTGGTTGCGGATCTGGAGATGTTTAATATTCCGGGCTCGGTGAAGGAGACTAACCAGTTTTTCTTCAACGACCCACCGTTCCCCAGCAACCCCCTACTCCCCCAACAGCCTCCATCATTTTCCGGTCAGACCGTGCTGCTGGCGTGGGAGCACAGCCACTTCCAACCGATGGTAGAAGAGTTGCTCGAAAGCTATAACTATAGCGGCGGCCAACCGGTGTCCTTTTGGCCGGACACCGACTATGACAGCATCTGGACGGTGACGCTGGACGGCGTGGGCAACCTTTCGGTGAACAACGCGCTGTGCGAAGGCATCGACTCGGCCAAGCTGCCGGTCACGGCTCCGCAATTCTGAAATTCCGACCGTCTCGGCGGCGTGGTGGCCCGACGACGTGGTGGCCCGACGAAAAGACCCGCCCAGGCGGAGCTTGGACGGGGCACCCTCAAATCGTGTGTTAACTCAGCGTCGAACGGCGGCTGCTACTTCTGCTGGTTCGGGCTCCAGCTTGGCGGTGAAGTGGCGCAGGAATGGGGCTTCGTAGCTTAGCTTCATGCCGTGAATCTGCTCGCGCTTCTTCCAGACTTCCAAGATGATTTCGACTACGTAGTCGATGTGGCTCTGGGTGTAGACGCGGCGCGGAATGGCGAGACGCACCAGATCCATTTTCGCCGAGGCTCCGAACATCAGTGTGCCGATCTCGACCGAGCGGATGCCGCCTTCGAGATAGAGTTCGTTGGCGAGCGCTACCGCGGGGAAATGATCGGGCGGAACGTGGGGCAGAAAGGCGCGGGCGTCAATGTAGACGGCGTGACCGCCCGGCGGCTGCACGATGGGCACACCCTCGGCGGCAATGTGGTTGCCTAGATACGCAGTGGAAGCAATGCGGTATTCGAGGTAGTCCTCTTGCAGCGCTTCCTGCAGTCCTACGGCGATGGCTTCGAGATCGCGACCGGCGAGGCCGCCGTAGGTGGGATAGCCCTCGGTCAGGATCAGCAGGTTCTTCTCTTGCTGCGCCAGCAGATCGTCGTTGGTGCAGAGGAATCCGCCAATGTTCGCCATGCCGTCTTTTTTGGCCGACATGGTGCAGCCGTCGCCGTAACTGAACATTTCCTGCGCGATTTCTTTCGGCGATTTCCGCTCGTAGGCTTGCTCGCGGATCTTGATGAAGTAGGAGTTCTCGGCAAAACGGCAGGCATCGAAGTAGAGCGGGATGCGATGCTTGCGGCAAACCGCGCTTACGGCTTTGACGTTCTCCATCGAGACGGGCTGGCCGCCGCCGGAGTTGTTGGTCACGGTAAGCATGACCAGAGGCACGCGGACTTTTTTCGTGCCGGCGTTTTGAATCAAGGTTTCGAGCGCGGCGACGTCCATGTTGCCTTTGAAGGGATGGCTCAGGCTGGGCTGGCGGCCCTCGGGGATGACGATGTCGACCGCTTCGGCGCCGACAAACTCGAGGTTGGCGCGGGTGGTATCGAAGTGGGTGTTGTTGGGGACGACATCGCCTTTTTTGCACATCACGCTGAACAGGATGCGCTCGGCGGCACGGCCCTGGTGGGTCGGGATGACGTGCTTGTAGCCGAAAATATCCTGCACCGAGGAGCGGAACTGATCGAAGCTGCGGCTGCCGGCGTAACTCTCATCGCCTTCCATCATGGCCGCCCACTGGTGGGTGGACATGGCGCCGGTGCCGGAATCGGTGAGCAGGTCG
>Ga0187890_10000394_pt1 | contig 30762 bp, 29 predicted proteins | sample June2016WEW_21_1_FD_133005 | JGI IMG/M metagenome (GOLD analysis project Ga0187890, IMG submission 133005) | Peatland microbial communities from SPRUCE experiment site at the Marcell Experimental Forest, Minnesota, USA - June2016WEW_21_10 | ecosystem: Environmental > Terrestrial > Soil >... | reverse complement strand
GACGTCGTCGGACAGGGTCTGGGGTGGGAGCGCGCAGGCCGAGTCGCCCGAGTGCACGCCGGCTTCTTCCACGTGCTCCATGACCCCGGCGATGACGACCTCGCCGGTCCGGTCGCGCACCGCATCCACGTCGACCTCGATGGCGTCCTCGAGGAACCGGTCGACCAGCACGGGGCGTTCGGCGGTGGCCGCACCCTCGCGGGCGAGAGATCCCGCCAGCTCCTCGACCACCCGGGTCAGCCGTTCGTCGTCGTAGACGATCTCCATGGCGCGGCCACCGAGCACGTAGCTCGGACGGACGAGCACGGGGTACCCGACCTTCTGCGCCACCACGAGCGCCTCTTGCACCGAGAGGGCGATGCCGCCCGGGGGCTGGGGGATGTGCAGGCCCTCGCACAGGAGATTCCACCGCTCCCGGTCCTCGGCCAGGTCGATCGAGGCCGGGCTCGTACCGAGGACCAACTCGGGTGGGAGGCTGTGGGCCAACTTGAGCGGGGTCTGGCCCCCGAGGCTCACGATCACGCCGGCGATCGGCGCTCCCCCCGGCCCCGAGCCCGCGGCGATCTCGGCGTCGAGCACGTTGGCCACGTCTTCGGCGGTGACGGGCTCGAAGTACAGGCGGTCGGAGGTGTCGTAGTCGGTGGAGACGGTCTCGGGGTTGCAGTTCACCATCACCGTCTCGTAGCCCGCGGCCTGCAGGGCCATCGAGGCGTGGACACAGCAGTAGTCGAACTCGATCCCCTGGCCGATGCGGTTGGGCCCCGACCCGAGAATCACGACGCGCGGACGCGTGCTCGCTTGGACCTCGTCCTCGTCCTCATAGGTGGCGTAGTGATACGGGGTACGGGCCGCGAACTCGGCGCCGCAGGTGTCGACGGTCTTGAAGGTAGCCCGCACCCCCGCCGCCAGACGGGCCGCTCGGACCTCGGCCTCGGTGACCGCACTCGACGCGTCGTCGGCGCCGGGGCCCGAACCCCCCGACAAGAGGTAGGCGATCTGGGCGTCGGAGAACCCCAGTCGCTTGACGGCCCGCCACGTGCGCCGGTCGAGATCCCCGAGCCCCAGGCCCGAGCCCGCCATGGCCTCGAGACGGGTGCGGGCCGTGCTGATGAGGGCCAGCTGGTCCAAGAACCACGGGTCGACGCCGGTGGCCGCGGCCAAGGTGTCGGGTGTGACGCCCCGGCGCAGCGCCGCTTCGAGCTGGAAAATGCGCCCGGGCGTGGGGGAACAGGCCTGGGCCACGAGCTCGTCGTCGTCGAGGAGGTCGTAGGCGACCTCGGCCCGGTCCCCGTTGAGCCCGGCCCGTCCCTGCTCGAGGGATCGGATGGCCTTCTGCAACGACTCGGGAAACGTCCGGCCGATGGCCATGACCTCTCCCACCGACTGCATGCGGGTGCCGAGGCGTTCGACGGCGCCGGGCAACTTCTCGAAGGCCCACCGCGGGATCTTGGTGACGACGTAGTCGATGGTGGGCTCGAAGCTCGCGGGCGTGGCTCCGGTGATGTCGTTGGTGATCTCGTCGAGGGTGTAGCCGACGGCGAGACGCGCCGCGATCTTGGCGATGGGGAACCCGGTGGCCTTCGAGGCCAGGGCCGAGGACCGCGACACGCGGGGGTTCATCTCGATGACCAGGCGCCGCCCGTCGGTCGGCCTCACCGCGAACTGGATGTTGGACCCACCGGTCTCCACGCCCACGCGCCGGATGCAGGCGAAGGCGTCGTCGCGCATCGCCTGGTACTCGACGTCGGACAGCGTCTGGGCGGGGGCCACGGTGATCGAGTCGCCGGTGTGGACGCCCATGGGGTCGAAATTCTCGATGGAGCACACCACCACGCAGTTGTCGGCGCGGTCCCGCATCACTTCCAGCTCGTACTCCTTCCACCCCGCGATGGACCGTTCGATCAGGATCTGGTGCACCGGGCTCGCCGCCAATCCCTCGGCGGCCGCCTTGGCCAGCTCGACGCGGTCATCGGCGGTGCCGGTGCCGGCGCCTCCCAGGATGAAGCTGGGGCGGATCATGAGGGGAAAGCCGATCCGCTCGCCCAGGGCCATGGCTTCGTCGAGGTGGGTGGCGAAGCCCGAGGCCGGCACCTCGAGGCCGATCTCCTCCATGGCCGTCTTGAACTGGTCCCGGTCCTCGGCGGTGGCGATCGCCCGGGCATTGGCGCCGATCAACTCCACCCCGAAGGCGTCGAGCACTCCCCGCTCCGACAGGCCGAAGGCCAGGTTCAGACCGGTCTGCCCCCCCATGGTCGGCAACAGGGCGTCGGGTCGCTCCCGCTCCACCACGGCGCTGAGCACCTCGAGGTCGAGCGGCTCGACGTAGGTCCGATCGGCGACGCTCGGGTCGGTCATGATCGTGGCGGGATTGGAATTGACGAGCACCACCCGGTAGCCCTCGGTCCGCAGCACCCGGCACGCCTGGGTACCGGAGTAGTCGAACTCACATGCTTGGCCGATCACGATGGGGCCCGAGCCGATGACGAGGATGGTCTCGAGGTCGCTGCGGCGCGGCATCAGCCCTGCACCTCCTCGATCATCTGCCGGAACCGCTCGAAGAGGTAGCGGGCGTCATGGGGACCGGGTCCGGCTTCGGGGTGGTACTGCACGCTGAAGGCGGGGACCCCCGTGCACCGGAATCCCTCGACGACCCCGTCGTTGAGGTTGACGTGGGTGACCTCGGCCGCCAAGGGCCCCGAGGTCGGCAGCGTGGAGCCGTCGACGGCGTAGTTGTGGTTCTGGCTCGTGATCTCGACCTGGCCCGTATCGAGACGGCGCACGGGATGGTTGCCCCCGTGGTGTCCGAAGGGGAGCTTGTAGGTCCGCGCCCCGATGGCCTCGGCCAGCAACTGGTGACCCAGGCAGATGCCGAACACCGGGACCCGACCGAGCAGCTCGCCGATGACCGCGGCGTGCATCGGGAGCGCGGCGGGGTCGCCGGGTCCGTTGGACAGAAAGACGCCGTCGGGCTCCAAGGCCAAGGTGTCGGAGGCGGAGTGCGCCCCGGGCACCACGGTCACGGTTCCCATGGCGCCCAGGCTCCGCAGCATGGTCTCTTTCACACCGAAGTCATAGGCGACGATGCGCAGCGGCCCCGAGCCCCGCTCGTAGGGCGCCGACACCGACACCCCGGTCACGAGATCACGTCCCGTCGTGCCCGGTTCTGCCGCCGCCGCGCCGCGCAGGACCGACTCGGCTGCGGTCCCGAAGGCACATCCCATGGCGCCGTCGGCGCGCAGATGCCGGGTCAGTCGCCGGGTGTCGATCCCCGAGATCCCGGGCAGGCCGCGATCGATGAGGAAGTCCTCGAACGATCCCGTGGCGCGCCACGACGACGGTCGCGGGGGCACGTCGCGCACCACCACGCCCCGACACCACGGCCTCGTGGCCTCGTCGTCCTCGTCGGTGACGCCGTAGTTCCCGATGTGGGGGTAGGTGAAGGCGACCACCTGACCCGCGTAGCTCGGGTCGGTGACGACCTCTTGGTAGCCGCTGAGCACGGTGTTGAAGACGAGCTCGCCCGTGGCCACGCCGTCGGGGGGGACCGCGCCCACCGCTTCACCCTCGAACACCTCGCCGTCGGCCAGGACGAGCAGAGCCGGGGCCCGCCCTTCGAACCACCCCACCGCGGGCGACCCGGCGTGCCCGGTCATCGCTGGGCCTCGGCGTCGATCACGACGGGCTCGCCCCGGAACACGGTGTGACGGACCTGCCCGGTCATGGTGCGCCCCGCCCACGGCGTGTTGCGGCTCCGACTGGCGAGGCGGGCGGGGTCCACCTCCCAGGTGGCGACGGGGTCGATCACGCAGATGTTGGCGGGTGCTCCGGGCTCGATGGGCCCACCCTGGTCGCCCCCCCGCTCCCGGGAGAGCCCGGCGATGCGGGCCGGATGCCAAGACAGCAGGGCCAGGACGTCACGGGTCGACATGGCCGGGGAACCGTCCGCCCCGACACCGTTGCCCGACGAGCTGTCCTCGGGCGGGGCGCCTCCGCCCGCTTCGCCGAGGGCACCCAACACCACGGGGAGCGCGGTCTGTAACCCGAGCATCCCCGGCGGCGCGGCGTCGAGGGTGGCGTCCTTGCGCTCCGGAGCATGGGGGGCGTGGTCCGTGGCGATGGCGTCGATCGTGCCCCGGGCGCACGCCAGACGCAGAGCCGCCACGTCCGTCCCGTCGCGCAGGGGTGGGTTCACCTTGTACACGGGGTCGTAGCCCACCAGCTCGGCATGGGTGAGCGAGAGATGGTGCGGTGTCACCTCGGCGGTGACCGCCAGTCCCTCGGCCTTCGCCGCCGCCACGAGCGCGGCGGACCGCGCCGTGGAGATATGGAGGAAATGCACCCGCCCGCCGGTGAGCCTCGCCAGCGCGATGTCGCGTGCCACCATCATCTCCTCGGCTTCGGCCGGGATTCCCGGAACCCCGAGCCGGCTCGACCACTCCCCTTCGTGCATGTGCCCGCCACGGGCGAGGGTGTCGTCTTCGCAGTGTTGGGCCAGGGTGACGTCGAAGCCCCGGGCGTACTCGAGGGCCCGACGCATGACGGCCACATCCTGGACCCCGGCACCGTCGTCGGTGAACAGCGTCACCCCCAGCGCGGCGAGCTCGCCGATGGGGGCGAGGTGCGCGCCGGCACGGCCCACGGTGATGGCGCCGGCCACCGCCACCTGGCACGCGGCGCCGGCCCCGAGCGACAGGATCTCGAGGACGACCGCGGCGCTGTCGACGGGGGGGTCGGTGTTGGGCATGCAGACCACGGCCGTGAACCCGCCCAACGCCGCGGCCCTCGCCCCTGACTCGACGGTCTCGGCGTCCTCGGCGCCGGGCTGGCGCAGATGGGTGTGCAGGTCCACGAGCCCCGGGGCCACCAGACACCCCCCGGCGTCGAGCACCGTCGCCCCCCGGGGAACCGTCAGCTCCGGACCCACCTCGACCACCTCTCCCCCGCGCACCACGACGTCGGCCCGGCGCGTGCCGCCCTGGTCGACGACGGTGCCTCCCCGGATGACCACGACGGGCCCCGCCCCGTCGGGCGACGAGGCCCCCCTGGTCTGGGGCTCAGGCACCGAGAACGGTCCCGACAGTCCCGACGGTCCCGAGCGGGGGCGCCAGGGCGAGCGCACCCCCGCCCGCTCCCACCTGGCCCTGCCCGAGCAACATGAAGAGCACCGCCATGCGCACGGCCACGCCGTTGGACACCTGGCGCAACACCAACGACCGGGGAAGCGCGGCGACGTCGTCGGCGATCTCGATACCCCGGTTCATGGGGCCGGGGTGCATGACGAGCGCCTCGTCACCGAGGAGCGCGGCCCGACGCGACGTCAGTCCGTACCAGGCGCTGTATTCGCGCACCGACGGCAAGAAGGCACCCGCACCCCTCTCGGACTGGAGCCGCAGCAGGTAGCACACGTCCACGCGGGGAAGCACGGCGTCGAGGTCGTAGGAGACCTCCGCCACCGGCCAACCCTCCAGGGACGGGGGGAGGAGACTGCCCGGCGCCACCAAGGTGACCTCGGACCCGAGGGCCCCGAGGGCAAGGACCAACGAGCGGGCCACCCGGCTGTGGCGGACGTCGCCCACGATGGCCACACGCAGACCGGCGAAGCATTCCACGCCGGCATCCTCGAGGGCGCGCCCGGCCCGCTCGGCCAGGACCTGGCGGATGGTGTAGCAGTCGAGCAGAGCCTGGGTGGGGTGCTCGTGCCATCCGTCACCGGCATTGATCACCGAGGCGTCGACCCAACGGGCCACGGCGGCGGGGGCGCCGGCGGCGGTGTGGCGCACCACGAACGCGTCCACCCCCATGGCGGCCACCGTCTCCACCGTGTCTCGCAGGGACTCCCCCTTCTTCACCGACGACGTGTCGAGCGCGAACGACAGGACATCGGCCGACAGTCGCTTGGCCGCGGTCTCGAACGAGAGCCGGGTGCGGGTGGACTGCTCGGCGAAGAGGGTGACCACCGTGCGGCCCCGCAGCGAGGGAACCTTGGGGATCGAACGTCTCCCCACCTCGACGAAGGCGTCGGACACCTCAAGGATCTCCTCGATTCCCTCGGCCCCGAGCTCTGCGATCGACAGCAGGTGGCGACGGCCCCCCTTGGACCGCTCCACCCCTGCGCTCGTCGTGGGGACGACGCCGGTCATCGGGGCACCACGTCGCCGAGCACCACGCCGTCGAGACTGACGTCGACCTGCTCGTCGATCCGGGTCGGCATGTTCTTGCCGACGTAGTCGGGCCGGATGGGCAGCTCACGATGGCCCCGGTCGACCATCACCGCCAGCTGCACCGCCCGGGCCCGGCCGTAGTCCCCCAGGGCGTTGAGCGCGGCCCGCACCGTGCGGCCCGTGAACAAGACGTCGTCGACCAGGACGACCAGCTGGCCGGCCAGGTCACCGGGGATGTCGGTGGCGGCCTCGGGGAGCACGGGGCGGATCCCGATGTCGTCGCGGTAGAAGGCCACGTCGAGGAGGCCGACGGGCACGGCCGTGCCTTCCATCTCCTCGAGCACGCTGGCGATCCGGAACGAGAGGGGAACCCCGCCGGTCTGGAGCCCGACGAGCATGACGTCCTCGAGACCGTGGTTGCGCTCGATGATCTCGTGGGCGATGCGGGTCAGGGCCCGCTGGACGTCCTGAGCGGTCAGAACCTGGACCCGAGGAACAAAGACCCCACCTCGCGGCGGGGTCAGTCTGCGTTCTCTCTCTGCCAAAGCTCCTCCACGGTCCGTACGGGCCTCTCGGGACCCGCTTCACGGTCGTCACAGCATGGTACCACCGTCGGCTCCGCGCCGGTGGTGCCTTCGGGGCCGTTTTCGGTCCCGCTCGGGGATCGTCAGACGCGCACCTGGCGGGCGATGGTCGACAAGACGCCGTTCACGAACCCGCCGGAGAATTCGGTGGAGTACTGCTTGGCCAGCTCGACCGCCTCGTCGATGACCACGGCCACCGGCACGTCGGGCTCGGCGATGAGCTCGTAGGTGGCGAGGCGCAGGATGCTGCGGTCGAGAACGGGCATGCGCTCGACCTCCCATCCCTTGGCGGCCGCCGCCATGAGGGCGTCGATGCGCTCCTCGTGGGCGCCGACCCCCTCGACCAGGGCCACGGTGAAGGGGTCGGGGACGACCGACAGGGCGGCCAGGACCTCCTCGGTCCCGAGCCGCTTCATCTCCGCCTCGTAGAGCAGGGCGAGGGCTCGCTCGCGGGCCTCGTGGCGGGGTCCTTCGCCCGGCACGGCCGGGACGCGTTCCTCCGGCACGACCAGTGCCGGGCTAGGCCCGGGTGATGTACTCGCCGGAGCGCGTGTCGACCTTGATGCGCTCACCGGGATTCACGAACAGCGGGACCTGCACCACCAGGCCCGTCTCGAGCGTGGCCGGCTTGCGCGCCCCCGACACCCGGTCCCCCTGGACGCCGGGCTCGGTCTCGGCCACCGACAGCTCCACCGCGGCAGGCAGGTCGACCCCGACGATCTCCGAGGCGTACATCTGCAGCACGGCGTTGTCACCCTCCTTCACGTACTGGGCGGCGTCGCCGAGCGAAGCAGGAGACACGTGCATCTGGTCGTAGGACACGATGTCCATGAACACGTAGTCCGTGCCGTCGCGATACAGGAGCTGCATCTCCCGCTTGTCGACGATGGCCTGCTCGACACGCTCATCGGCTCGAAACGTCCGCTCCAGGACGGCACCGGTGCGCACGTTCTTGAGCTTGGTGCGGACGAAGGCACCACCTTTGCCCGGCTTCACGTGTTGGAACTCCACGACCGAGAACAACCCGTCGGGCAGGTCGAGGGTCATACCGTTGCGCAAGTCGTTGGTGGTGATTGCCATCAGGCGGCGATGTCCTTGGGGAATCGGGTGAGCGTGTGGGATCCGTCCGCGGTGACCACGACGGTGTCCTCGACACGAACACCGCCGATTCCCGCCAGGTAGACGCCCGGCTCGACGGTCACGACGACGTCGGAGGCGAGGATAGCAGTCGACCCCGGTCCCACCGCCGGGGCCTCGTGGATGTCGAGGCCCACGCCGTGCCCGGTGCCGTGCTCGAAGGCCTCTCTCCATCCCGCCTCGGCGATCAGGTCCCGACAGGCCTTGTCGACGTCACCGGCGGACACCCCGGCCCGCACCGCCGCCACCCCGGCCGCCTGGGCCTCGGCCACCACCTCGAAGACCCGGGCCAAGGGTCCGGGCGGGTCCCCCCCGACACAGAAGGTGCGCGTCATGTCCGACCGGTATCCCTCGAAGATGGCACCGAAGTCCACCACCACCGGGTCCCCGGTCTCGATCGTCCGGCTCGTGGGTCGAGCGTGCGGCTTGGCCGCGTTCGGCCCCGACGCCACGATGGTCTCGAAGGCACGGTCCTCCGCTCCGAGCCGGCGCATGGCGGTGTCGAGGGCCAGCGCCACCTCGTCCTCGCGACTGGCTCGGCCGAACAGATCGAGCACTTCACCCAGAGCGGCGTCGGCGATGGCGGCGGCTCGTGCCATGCGGGCGAGCTCCCCGGCGTCTTTCACCTGCCGCAGCGCCTCCACCACACCCGTGGTGGCCACGGGCGCGGCGGGCGCCAGGTCCTCGGCCCACCGACGCTTCGCCGACCAGGTCACGTGGTCGGCCTCGAGTCCCACCCGTCGCATGGACGGCGAACCCAGCGCGGCCGCCAGCGCCTGGCGTTGCACCGAGATGCCCCCCACGGTCAGTTCGACGGTCCCACCGAGGCCGGCCGCCTCGAGCTGCTCCGCGGCTTGTGTCCGGTACCGGCCGTCGGTGACGAGGTACCCACCCCCGGCCCCGGTGGCGAGGAGGACGGCGGCCGAGCCCGTGAAGCCGGTGAGGTACCGGATGTTGGGGAGCGCCGTGACGAGCAGCGCATCCACCCCCGCGCTGTCGAGCCCGGCGTGAAGCTTCGCCATGCGGTGGGGGAAGTGCATGGGGGGCAGCGTCCCGACGGCGGGGAGGGTCATGACGACGTCGTCGATCGGGCCGCCAGCAGGCGGGCCACCGCCTGGACGGCCAGGGGGTAGCCGAGGCCGCCGAAGCCGGCGATGGCCCCGTGCGCCACGGGGGCGACGACCGAGGTGTGGCGGAAGGGCTCGCGTGCCGCGGGGTTCGAGAGGTGCAGCTCGACCACGACTCCGTCGAAGGCGGCCAGGGCGTCGTGCAACGACCAGGAGTAGTGGCTGAGCGCACCGGCGTTGACGATCACCGCCGCGGCCCGCCCCCGGGCGTCATGGACCAGTTCGACGAGCTCACCTTCGTGGTTGGACTGGTGATGCTCGAGCTCGAGGCCGCAACGCGACGCCTCCTCGGTCGCGGCGGCCACGTGATCGGCGAGCTTGGCGCTGCCGTAGATCTCGGGTTGCCGCTCGCCCAGCAGGTCGAGGTTGGGCCCCGACAGGAGCACCACCAGCGGTCGTCCCGGCCCGCTCATGGTGCGCATCCCATGTCCGCCAACGTGGCGAGCACCTGGGCTTCGTCCACGCCGCGCACCGCTTCCACACCCTTGGGCCCGTCGAGCACGAAGGTCAGGTCGTGGCGCGCCTTCTTGTCGCGGGCCATGAACTCCAGGAGCTGCGCGGCAGAGGCACCCACGGGGATGTCGGCGTACAGGTCGAACCCCGCCACCACCCGGCGATGGAGGGCCACCCGGTCGTCGTCGATACGGTCGAGACGCCGGGCCAGGATGGCGGCGAAGACGAGGCCGATGGCCACGGCCTCCCCGTGGAGCAGGTCCCACTTCGCATTGGGGCCGAACGAGGACGCCTCGAGGGCGTGGGCGAGGGTGTGGCCGTAGTTGAGGACCATGCGACGGCCCGATTCGCGCTCGTCCTCGTTCACCACCGCAGCCTTGATCGCCACGCACTTGGCCACCTGCTCGTCGAGAGGGAGGCTCAGGATCGAGGCACCGGGACGGCCCTCATCGAGGAGCCCCTCGCCCAGGAAGGCGTACTTGGCCATCTCGCCTCGACCCGACGACCACTCGCGCGCCGGGAGCGAGCTCAGCGTCGTGATGTCGCACAACACCGCGGCGGGCTGCCAGAAGGTACCGACGAGGTTCTTGCCCTCGGGCAGGTTGACTCCGGTCTTCCCGCCGATCGCCGCGTCGACCTGGGCCAGGAGGGTGGTGGGCACGTTCACGTAGGCGATGCCCCGCAGAAAGACCGACGCCGCGAACCCCGCCACGTCGCTCACGACACCACCGCCGAGCGCCACCACCGCATCCGAGCGCGCCAACCCGAAGCGGGCGAAGTCCCGGCACAGCTTCTCGACGGTCGTCATCGTCTTGGCCGACTCGCCGTCGGGTATGACGAAGGTCTCCGCAGGGACGCCGGCATCCACCTCAGCCTCGACGTTGTCCTGGGTGACGATGGCGACGCGCTCGACTCCGGGGGGGAGCACCTCGGGCAGGAGCCCCCGCGCCCCACCCCCGACCACCACGTCGTAGGAGCGCTCCCCGAGCCCCACGGGGATGGTGATCATCGGCTGCCCTCGCTCGGCATCGCTTGCTCCCCGGTCTGTGTGCGTGTGGCGGCGACCACACGATCGGCCACGGCCGCCGCGCTGAGCTCGTCGACGTCGATCACGACCCCGGCGACCTCCTCGTAGAGGGCCCGACGCTCGGCCTCGATGCGGGTGAGCGCCGCGGCCGGTCCCCCCGGGTCCGAGGCCAGCAGGGGACGATCGGCGTTTCGCCCCACCCGTCGGACGAGGGTCTCGGGTCGGGCCCGCAACCACACCACGGTTCCACCGTGGCGCAACGCCGCCCGCTGGGTGGGGTCGAGGATCGCACCTCCCCCCACCGACACCACGGCGGGCACCTCGTCGGCGAGGACGGCGGCCAACACGCTCGACTCCCGGGCCCGGAACTCGGCCTCCCCGCGGGCGGAAAAGATCGCCCGCACCGGCGAGCCGGCGAGTCGCTCCACCTCCCGATCGGTGTCGACCCAGGGGCGGTCGAGACGCGCCGCCACCAAGCGCGCCACCGTGGACTTGCCCGCGCCCATCATCCCCACGAGCAGCAGGTGCTCAGCCACGGCCGGCCGCAGAGGCCGACGACGGGGTGTCGTGGAGCGACGCCAGGTACCCGTCGCGGTTGCGCACCACCTCGGCCAGCGAGTCCCCGCCGAACTTGCGCAGTGCCTCGGACGCCAGCACCCACGCCGTCATGGTCTCGGCCACCACCCCCATGGCCGGGACGGCGGTGACGTCGGTACGTTCCTTGAACGACACCGTCGGCTCCTTCGTCACCACGTCGACGGTCCCGAGCACGGGTCGGTTCAAGGTGGCGAGCGGTTTCATCCCGACGCTCGCGGCGATGAGCCCGCCCGTCGACATCCCCCCTTCGATGCCCCCCGCCCGGTCCGTCTCGCGCCGGTAGCTGCCCGAACCCTCGTCCCACCCGATGGCGTCGTGGGCTTGCGACCCGCGGCGCGACACCACCGCCGAGCCCTCGCCGAGCTCGACGTACTTGACGGCCTGGATGCTCATGAGCGCTTGGGCGAGAAGCCCGTCGAGGCGGCGGTCCCAGTGCACGTGGCTGCCGAGGCCCACCGGCACCCCGTAGGCGAGGACCTCCACCACGCCGCCGAGCGAGTCCCCCTCCTTGGCCGCGGCCTTGATGGCCTCCACCATGCGCGCCTCGACCTCGGGGTCGAAGCAGCGCACCGCGGAGTCGTCGATTCGCTCGAGGTCGCCGGGCCCCGGGCGTGCCGCACCCTCGGCGTGCACGGCGCCGAGACCCACCACGTGGCTCAGCACCGACATGCCGAGCGGGGCCAGGAGGGCCTTGGCCAGACATCCCGCCGCCACCCGGGCCGCGGTCTCACGAGCCGAGGCCCGCTCGAGCACGTCGCGGGCGTCGTCGAACCCGTACTTCTGCATGCCGGCCAGATCGGCGTGGCCCGGACGCGGCTTGGTCAGGACCTTCGAGGGCAGACCCGGATCGGGAGACATCTCCTCGCTCCACTTGGGCCACTCGGTGTTGGCGATCTCGATGACCACCGGGGAGCCCAGGGTGCGCCCGTGGCGGATCCCCCCGATGAGGGTGATCTCGTCGGCCTCGAACCGCATCCGGGGCCCGCGGCCGTACCCGAGGCGCCGCCGGGCCAGCTCGCCGGCGATCTCGGGAGCCGTGATCGGCAACCCGGCCGGCAGGCCCTCGACGATCACCACGAGCGCCTTGCCGTGGGACTCTCCGCCGGTGAGGAACCTGAGCACGGCGCCAATCTACTTCGGAGCCCTCGGGGCCCCGGGACCGGGCGCGGTGGGGATCACACGCTGTGATGGAACAACGCGTGGGCGACAGGGCTGCCCCACAGGATCGCCACCACGGCCCCGGCGGCGAGAAACGGACCGAAGGGGATCCTGGTCTTGCGCCCCGCGCCCGACACCACCATGGCCACGATCCCGACCAGGGAGCCCAGCACGAAGGCGGCGAAGAATCCCACGAAGGCGTGGCCGAGCCCCAGCCACCCGACGGCGAAGCCGATGACTCCGGCCAGGCGCACGTCACCGAACCCCATGCCCCGGGGGACCGCCAGGTGGACGACCAGGAAGGCCACGAAGGCGGCGGCCCCCCCGATGGCGGCGCGCTCGAGAGACACCCAGCGGTCGTCGACCAGCGAGGACAGCACGAACAGCGGCACCAGGACGGCCAGGGTGGAGTAGACGAGCCGGTTGGGGATGATCTGGCGCTCGAAGTCCACCGCACTCATCGCCACCATCGACAACCCGAAGACGGCGTAGGCGGCCAGGACGATGTCGTTCCCGATACGGGCGGCGAAGGCGCCGAGCACGACCGCGCTCACCACCCCGAGCACCGCCGGGCGCCAGGGGTGCGAGACCCGCTCCCGACACGACCGGCACCCCCGGCGCAAGAACAAGGAGTTCGCCACCGGCACGAGCCCCCGGCCGCGATAGGGCGTGGCACACGACGGGCAACGCCACCAGGGACGATCGAACGGCCGGCGCTCCCCCAGCCGCTCGACGACGAACTCGAGCTCACCGCCGAGGAGGAGTCCGGCCCCCGCGCTGACCCCCGTGACGAGGGCGTGCATGTCGGCAAGATAACCGACGGCCCCGGCGCCTCCGCGGATGCGCGCCCCGGCCCGGCGAGCCCCGACGGAGCGAAGGAGAGCGAGAGAGAGAGAAAGAGGACGGAAAGACGAGCCGGTGGGCTCGGGTTACTTCTTGGCGGGCTCGTAGAAGGGGTTGGCCCCGCTGGCGTGGTCCGTCACGTCGATCACCGACACGATCTCGGGGACCGAATCGCGCAACGCCACCTCGATGCCCTGCGACAGCGTCACCGAGGCCAGGCCGCATCCCTGACAGCCCCCGCTCAGCCGCACGTAGACCACACCCTCCTCGACCGCCACGAGATCGGCGTGGCCGCCGTGCATGGCGATGGAGGGGTTCACCTGGGCGTCGAGGACGGAGAGGACCCGCTGCGCCAGCTCGCTCGAGAGGTCCACGGCCGGTCGATCGGCGAAGACCTCGGGACGGGGCGGGGTGTTGGGGTTCACGATGACGAGCCCGCCGTCCCCTTCGTCAGACCAATCGAGCCGGGCCCCGACCAGCCGGGCCACGCTCGACTCGGGCACCACCACGGCCAGGCCGTCGTCCTCGGCCACCCGGTCGCCGGCACCGGCGTCGGCCGCGGCCTGGAAGTAGATGTCGTAGGTGTAGGCACCGTCCCGGGCGCCGGTCACCTCCACCCACAGGGCCAGGCGTTCGAAGTCGGCTTCCTGGGAGCGGGCGTCGAGGACCACGCCGCGGGCCGCCGGTGTCACGGTCAGCACCGCAGAGACGTCCACTGCGCCAGCCGGCGCCCCGTCCTCGCCCATCAGGTCAACCTCCTCCAGCCATCATAGATGGGTGGCCCGGATACTCCTTGTCGTTCCCTCGGCTTCGTACCGGGCCCGGGACTTCCTCGAGGCGGCGCGGGCCCAAGGTGTCGAGGTGGTCGTGGCCACCGAAGAGACCCACGCCCTGCATGACGTCATGGGCGCACGGGCTCTCGAGATCCCCCTGGGCGACCCCGGGGAAGCGGCCCGCCTGATCGTCGCCCACGACGCCGTCACCCCCCTCGACGCCGTCATCGCCGTCGACGACGTCGGCACCCTGGTGGCGGCGGAGGCGTCGAGGGTGCTGGGCCTGGGCCACAACCCCGTCGAGGCCGTGGCCGCGGCGCGCGACAAGTTGGCCATGCGCGTCCGGCTCGCCGCCTTCGAGGTACCCCAACCGGCCTTCGCCCCCCTGCCCGCCGGTGCCGGTGCCGAGGAGGTCGCGGCGGTGGTCGGAGCCGTCGGGCTCCCCTGTGTGATCAAGCCGACCACGTTGTCGGGCAGTCAGGGGGTCCTGCGGGCCGACACGCCCGACGAGGCCCTGGCCGTGGTGCGCCGGGTGCAGCGGATCGCCGAGGCGGCCGGGGTCGACCCCGGCGCCCCCCTCCTCGTGGAGCGGTTCGCGCCGGGACCCGAGATCGCCGTCGAGGGCCTCCTCGTCTCCGGCGAGCTGCGGACGCTGGCGGTGTTCGACAAACCCGATCCCCTCGACGGGCCGGCCTTCGAAGAGACCATCTACGTGACGCCGACTCGTCTGGCCCCCGGCGACCTCGCCGCCGCGCTGGCGTCCACCGCGGCGGCCACCGCGGCCCTGGGGCTCGTCGACGGCCCCGTCCACGCCGAGCTTCGGGTGCACCAGGGACGGGCCACGGTCATCGAAGTGGCGGCGCGCACCATCGGCGGCTTGTGCGCGCGCACGCTGTCGTTCTCCACCGGGCGATCGCTCGAGGAGCTCGTCATCGCCCATGCCCTGGGCATGCCCTTGGGCCCGACCGCGGCCCTCGGGGCCTCGGGCGTCCTCATGGTGCCGATCCCCCACGCCGGCACGCTCGTCGCAGTGGACGGGCAGACCGAGGCGCGCGCCGTGCCGGGCGTGACCGACCTCGAGATCACCATCGCGGCGGGCCGGTCCGTGGCGCCGGTGCCCGAGGGGAACCGGTACCTCGGCTTCGTCTTCGCGCGCGACAGCACGCCGGCCCGTGTCGAGCGGGCGTTGCGACGGGCCTGGGCCTGCCTCGACGTACGCGTCGATCCACCCCTCGCACCATCGCCCCCGCCCTGACACCGGTCGTGGGCCGAGGTCCGTCCCCCCGCACAGATACCGCTACCGTGGGGCCGTGCGCGTGGTGCTGGTGTCGACTTACGAACTCGGCCACCAACCGTTGCACGTGGCGTCACCGGCAGGGGCGTTGCTGCGTGCCGGTCACGACGTCCGCGCCGTCGACCTCGCCGTCGATCCCTTCGACACCGATGTGCTCTCGTGGGCCGACGCCGTGGCCTTCTCGGTGCCCATGCACACCGCCATGCGCCTGGCCCGACCGGCGTGCCGCGAGATCCGGTCGCGGCGACCCGACCTCGCACTGTGTCTCTACGGCCTCTACGCGGGCCTCGACGGGGCGAACGGATCGGCGCCGGTTGCGGACCTCGCCATCGCCGGTGAGTACGAGCCGGGGCTCGTCGCCTGGGTCGACGCGCTCGCCGCGCCCCGGGGCGCGTCCACCGGTGCGCCCCCGCCGCGCCGGAGCGTCGTCGAGCTCGGACGGGGTCGGTTCGGGCTACCGGCCCGCCATCTCCTGCCGGGACTGGACCGGTACGCCGCGCTGGCCCAGGGCGAGCACCGCCGCCTCGTCGGCTACGTCGAGGCGAGCCACGGGTGCGCCCACCGCTGTCGCCACTGTCCGGTCCCCGTGGTCTACGACGGTCGGACCCGGCTGGTCGGCGAGGAGGCGCTCCTGGCCGATGTCGCCCAACTGGTGGCCCTGGGGGCCCGCCACATCACCTTCGGAGACCCCGACTTCCTGAACGGCCCGCATCATGGCGCCCGGGTGATCGACGCCGTGCACGGAGCCTTCCCCGAGCTGAGCTTCGACGTCACCGTCAAGGTGGAGCACATCCTGGCCCATCGCGACCTGTGGCCCCGGATGGGGGCGGCGGGCTGTCTCTTCGCGGTGTCGGCCTTCGAGTCGGCCAGCGACCACATCCTCGAACAGCTCGACAAGGGCCACACGGCGCGAGACGAAGCCGACGCCGTCGCCGTGCTCCGGGGCGCGGGGATCGAACCCCGGCCCTCACTGCTCCCCTTCACGCCCTGGACACGGCCCGAGGACGTGTTCGACCTCTTGGACCTGGTGGCGCGGTGCGATCTGATCGGCAACGTGGACCCCGTGCAGTACGCCATCCGGCTGCTCGTGCCGCCTGGCTCGCTCCTCGTCACCTCGGGGCGACTCGAGGGGCGACTCGACGACTACGACGACGAGCATCTGGGATGGTCGTGGCGAGCCCCGGATCCGAGGCTCGACCATCTGCACGAGCTCCTGACCGAGATGGCGCAACGGTGTGGCGCCGAGGAATGGCCCGCGTCGAAGTCCTACGACGCCGTGCGGGCCACCGCGGTGGCGGTGCTCGGGGAGTCAGCGTCGTCGCGCGCCGCGGCGCCCCTGCCCGACCCCCGACTCCGTTCGCCGCTACCGGCCGACGAGCGGCCCCGGTTGACCGAGGCGTGGTTCTGCTGTGCTGAGCCGAGCGGTGCCCAGATGGCCGCCGTGGGGGTCCCGCCATGGGCCCCCGCGCCGGTCGTCGTGGGCGGAAAGTGAGAGAGATGGCCACGGGTCGAGCGACCACCCAGGGGAACACCGCCAAAGCCAAGGACCGCCACGGTCCCTGGCACGGCGCCCCCGAGGGTGCACACGAATGGGTGAGCTTCCCCGATCCCGAGGAGGAGCGGACCTGGCAGTTCGACGTGACCTTCCTCGAGAGCCGGTGGACGTGCATCTTCGGCAACGGCTGCCAGGGCGTGCTCACCGGACCGGCCCCCGAGTTGGTCCAGGGATGCTGCTCCTATGGGGCCCACTTCACCAGCGCCAAAGACGCCCGCCGGGTCCAGGCCGCCGCGGCCACGTTGACACCCGAGCAGTGGCAGTTCCACGCCAAGGCCCGCCCCAAGCGCGGGACGCGACCCAACGTCGTGCTCAAGTCGAAGTCCGGCGAGCTCACGACGCGCCTGGTGAAAGACGCCTGCATCTTCCTCAACCGTCCGGACTTCCCCGGCGGTGCGGGATGCGCATTGCACCGCGCCGCCATCGAACGAGGGGTCCCGCATCTCGAGCTCAAGCCCGACGTGTGCTGGCAATTGCCGTTGCGCCGAGACGACGAGGTGGCCGACGACGGGCACGTGACCTCGGTCATCCGGCAGTGGGACCGTCGCGACTGGGGCGAGGGGGGCTTCGAGTTCCATTGGTGGTGCACCGAGTCACCCGAGGCCTTCGTGGGCACCCGTCCCGTCTTCAAGGAGCTCGAGCCCGAGATCGTCGAAATGGTGGGAAAGAAGATCTACAAGCGGCTGGTGCAGTACCTCCAGGCCCGCGAAGAGGCCCTGGGCGAGCCGGCGGTGGCGCTCGCGCCCCGAGAGGGCACCACCGGCGCCCCGGTTGCCGTGCGGCCGACGCGCAACGGGGCCGCCCAAGACGCAGTGCCGGCGACGACGCCGGTGCCGGTGCGACTGCCCCACCCCGCCATCAGGCGCGGCCGCTCGTCTTGAAGCCCGGCGCCGAGCGCCGGGCCCGGCTCACTCGGCCAGCGGGTCGTCTTCCGCGAATGCGCTGGGCCCGGGGCCGGTATCCGCACCGGGGCCGGGTCCCAGAATGTCTTCGTATTCGGTCTCGGCCATGCACCACGAGGCGTGCTCGTCGTCGGGCTCGGCACCGCATTCAGGGCAACTCTTATTAGCGGTCGCGATCGACCGCTTCAGGCTGCGGGCCTCCTCGAAGCGGCGATGCCGTCCCTTTTTCACGAGCGACTCCTCCGTCGGCCGAACACAGAGATCACGGCGAGGACTCCTCTCGAGTGTACCCGCCGTTCAGGCCGACTCGGTCCCGGCCCCCTGCCCTCAGGGGCGCCTCGGGGACCGACCCGCAGGTCGCCGGTAGAGTCGGGGCGTGCCTGAGGAGTTCGATCCGGCGGCGATGGTGGAGCGGTTCCGCGCCCGGGCCGCCGCCGTGCGCTCCCGGGGCCTGCCCCCCATCGAGGGCCCCGAGCGCAAGCGTTTCGCCGAGCAGGCGCAGCTCGACTTCATGGACTACGCCATGCTCGGAGACGCCGAAGCGGTCCTCGAGGGCGGGATCCTCACCCTCCGGGTCGACCTTCGACCCCAACCGGAGTCGGCGCCGGAGTCCACGGCCGGCTGACGGCTCCGAAGACCCGGCCGGCTGTCGGCTCCGGCGGCCGACCGGTTCCTCAGCCGCCGTAGTTCATGCGGGTGTCCTCCATGCGCAGCACCCCCCCGTCGGGTTCCCCCGCCTCCTCGGGCGACTCCCCGCAGTCGACGACCTCGCCCACGAACCAGGAGTGGCTCCCGAGCGCCAGCACGTGTCGTACCTCACAGTCGAGCCACGACGCCGAGACGTCGAGGACGGGGGCCCCGGTGCCGGCGCTGTGGACCGGCTCTCCGTTCATGGTGCCGACCCCGGTGGTGTCGTCGACGGTCGACTCGGTGACGGGTTTGACGAAGCGGCGCACGAGGGCGCGCTCCGAGCGGGGCAGGATGCTGAGCGCGAACACCCGCCCCTGGTCGAGCAGCTCGTGGGTGAGCGCGCCGGTCTCCACCCCGATGCCGAGCAGCTTCGGGGTCATGGCCACCTGGGTCGCCCAGCTCACGGTCATGAGGTTGCGGCGCGCACCAGCGCGCGTTCCCACCACGTAGAGGCCCGAGGGCATGGACCACAGCACGCGACGACGCTGACGGTCATAGGCCTCGGGGTCTCTCCCCGTGGGCACCGGACCGATGACGTCGTGCGGCGGGCTCACGAAGAAGAGCCCGGCCCCGTGGCGTCGAGGGCATCCAAGCGGGCCTGTGCCTTCACGTATCCCGATTCCGCCGTGGCCAGCTCGGTGGAAGACAGAGCAAGCAGCGCCCGGTTCCCGGCTGCGCCGGTGAGACAGTGCCGCCCTCCGGCCGAGGCCGCCGCGTAGGCGGCGGAGAGAATGCGGGTGAGCACGGGGTCGGGGCTGGGCAGGTTCTGATTGGCGCTCAAGGCGTCGTTCACGAGCACGTCGCAGTCGGTGCGCACCCCGGCGGCGTCATCTCTGGCCTCGAGGACGGCGACGCGGCGGGCGTCGGTGCGCAAGGTGCTCAGGCTCCCGCCGAGACCGGTCGACGTGACCCACGAATGCACCTGCTGGCCGAGGGTGGCACCGGGGAACGGGCTCCCGCACGACGCCAGCACCAGGGCCGCCACCACCAGGGCCGGCCCGCGCCCGATCACCTGTCGCCGGGGCCGGGAAGTCCTGCCGGTGGCCAGGTCGGGTCGAGCTGGCGGAGGAAGAGCGCGCAACGCTCCTCCTCGGCGGTCTCGCCGATGGCGGCGGCCGCCGCCCGGAGCCCGTCGACGCAGCGGAGGAAGCCCCGGTTGCTCGGATGGGCCCACCGCACGAAGCCACTGCCCCTCCACCCCGCCCGTCGCAAGGCGTCGAGGCCGCGGTGATAGCCGACCCGGAAGCACGCGTAGGCCTCGACGTCGTCGCGAGCCACCTCGCCCAGCGCCGCCCAGGCCTCGGACCACTCGGGAAAGGCGCGCACCACGTCGGCCACGGCGTCGCGGCGTGCGGCGGCGGGAGCGTCGAGAGCGGTGGCGAGGCGCGTCACCGCGGGGGCCGGTGCCGGCTCGAGGGCGGTGTCGGGGGGTGCCGAACCCAGATCGATCGGACCGGTCACGGCGACGACTTCCCCGAGTCGAGGGCGCGAGGGTCGCCGCGGTGTGTCAGGAACAAGCTCAGGGCCCCCGCGCCGAGCACCACCACGATCACCGCCACGGCGAGGAGCGCGTAGAACATCAGCCCCCGTCCCCGGGCCCGGCGTCGATTGCGTCTCGTGGCATCACAGATGGCTCCTTGGCGCTCGGGAGCCCGGGGCGGTCACTCGAAGCAGACGAGATGGTAGTCCCGCCCCTTGCGCAGGACGAGGTACCGGTCGAAGAGCAGGTCCGACCGTCCCAGCCTGGTGTCGGTCTCTTTCTCCCGGCGGTCGTTGACGTACACCCCTCCCTGGGAGACCAGGGTGCGGGCCTGGCTCTTCGACGACGCCAGGGCACTTTCGACGAGGGCGTCGACGAGGGGGAGCCCCTCGCCGTCGAGCGCGGCGCGTCCCCGGGTGGAGGTGGGCGTCTCGGCGCACACCTCGAGGAGGGACTGCTCGTCGAGGGTCGCCAGGTGTCCCGAGTACAACGCCTGCGCGGCGGCTTCGGCCCGGGCCGTCTCGCCCGCGCCGTGCACCAGCGTGCACACCTCCCGGGCCAACGTGCTCTGGGCCTCCCGGCGGGCGGGCTGCTCGGCGGTGAGGGCATCGAGCCCCCGGATGGTGTCGTGATCGAGGAACGTGAAGTAACGCAGGTAGCCGCCCACCACGGCGTCCTCGGTGCGGTAGAAGAATTGGTACAGCTGGTACGGGCTCGTCCGTCGAGCGTCGAGCCAGACGGTACCGGACTCGGTCTTGCCGAACTTTGTCCCGTCCGCCTTCAAGACGAGCGGGGTGGTGAGCCCGTAGGACTCGGCTCGGCGCGCCTTGCGGATGAGCTCGATGCCCATGGTGATGTTGCCCCACTGGTCACTGGCCCCGAGCTGGAGCGTGCACCCGTGGTCGTCGAAGAGGCGGAGGAAGTCGTAGGCCTGGAGCAACATGTAGCTGAACTCGGTGAAGGAGATGCCTTGGTCGGGACGTTCCAGCCGGGCCTTCACCGACTCCCTGCCCATCATCTGGTTGACGCTGAAGTGCTTCCCCACGTCCCGGAGGAACTCGATGGCGCCGAGCTGGTTCAACCACTCGCCGTTGTCGAGCAACAGGGCACGCGTCTGCATCGGGCCCTCGCCGAAGTCGATGAGGCGCTCGAGCTGGGCGCGCATCCCCTCCAGGTTGGCGCGCAGGTCCTCGGGGGTGAGCAGCACGCGCTCCTCGGACTTGCCCCCGGGGTCACCGATGGCGCCGGTGCCGCCCCCGGCCAGGGCGATGGGCCGGTGCCCGGCCCGCTGGAGCCGCCGCAACAGGAGGACCTGGAGCAGGTGCCCGACGTGCAGGCTGTCGGCGGTGGGATCGAAGCCGATGTACGCCGTCAGCGCAGCCTCGTCGGGCGCCCCCTTGTCGAGGCGCCTCAGCAGCGACGGGTCGGTGACCTGATGGACGAGGCCCCGGAACTCGAAGTCGGCCGATAGCGAGGGCTCGGCCGGCTCAGGGGACACGTTCCCAGCCTTTCACGGCGTCACACCCCGCCCGACGGCATGGCGAGGGCGCCTCCGTCGACCACGAGCACGTGCCCGGTCACCCACGAGGCCGCCTCCGAGGCCAGGAAGAGCGCAGCGGTGGCGACGTCGTCGGGCTCGCCGAGCCGCTTGAGGGGCAGGCGCCTGGCCACGGCGTCTCCGGAGTGCTCCCACAGCGCCCGGGCGAAGTCGGTGCGCACCAGGCCCGGGGCCAGCGCGTTGACGCGGACCCCGGGTCCGAGCTCGGCGGCGAGCTGTCTGGTCAGATGCACCACCGCGGCCTTGGTCACGTTGTACCAGCCGATGCCGTGCTCGACCGACAGACCCCCGATCGAGGCCAGGTTGATCACCGAGCCGCCACCCTGGGCCATCGAGGCCCGCCACGCACACTGTGTCCACACCAAGGTGGCCTCCAGGTTGACCTGCACGGTCTTCTCGGCGCGGGCCAGGTCGATCTCCATGAGCGGTCCGTAGTAGGGGTTGGTCGCGGCGTTGTTGACCAGCACGTCGAGCGAACCGAATCTCTCGATCGTGGCGTCCACCGTGGCCTGGGCGGCGTCGGGGTCACCGACGTTGGCGGCGTGCCAAGCCACGTCGCCGGCGAGGGCCTCCATGGACGCCGCCGCCTCGGCCAGCGCCTCGGGCTTGCGCGACGACAGCATCACGTTCGCTCCGGCCTCGGCGAAGCGCGCGGCGATGGCCCGGCCGATCCCGCGCGACCCCCCGGTCACCAAGGCCACCTTGCCGTCGAGCCGGAGCTCCATGGCGCCACACCCTACGACGGCCCCACCGGGGCCTCGGCCATCGCCGGGCGTCGGAGGCGCGGACCACGGCCTCACGGCCCTCGGGGCGCTGCGGATGGGCCTGGGCCGCGCGCCGGGGCCGTAGGCTCGCAGGGATGAATCGACTGGCTTCGGAGACGAGCCCCTATCTCCGCCAGCACGCCGACAACCCGGTGGACTGGTACCCCTGGGGCGAGGAGGCCTTCGCCCGGGCCCGGGCCGAGGACCGTCCGGTGCTCTTGTCGGTGGGGTACTCCGCCTGTCACTGGTGTCACGTCATGGCGCACGAGTCCTTCGAGGACGAGGACACCGCCCAGGAGCTCAACGCCCGGTTCGTCCCGATCAAGGTGGACCGCGAAGAACGTCCCGACGTCGACGCCGTCTACATGGACGCCGTCCAGGCCATGACCGGGAGTGGCGGATGGCCGATGACGGTGTTCCTCACACCCGACGGCCGGCCCTTCTACGGCGGCACGTACTTCCCCCCCCACGACCGTCACGGGATGCCGAGCTTCCGCCGCGTCCTCGACGCCGTGGACGACGTGTGGACCAACCGTCGCGACGAGGTCGATCAACAGGCCGCCGCGCTGGCCGAGGCCATCAGCCGGCACACGCTGGTCCCCGCCGGCCCCGCCGCCGGGGGCGACCCCTCGAGCGCCGGTGCCGGCGAGCGGGCCGGGGCGCTGTTGGAGTCGGCGGTCGCCGAGCTCAGGGCCCGCTTCGACGCCACCTGGGGAGGGTTCGGGCCCGCCCCCAAGTTCCCCCAGGCGCACCTGGTGGAGCTGTGTCTTCGCCACTACCGCGCCACGGGCGAGGCCTCCTCGCTCGCCATGGCCACCACGACACTGGGGGCCATGGCCGCCGGCGGGATCTACGACCACGTCGGCGGCGGCTTCGCCCGGTACTCCACCGACGTCTCGTGGACGGTGCCGCACTTCGAGAAGATGCTCTACGACCAGGCCGGCCTGGTGCGCGCCTACCTGCACGCCTGGCAGGTCACCGGCGAGGCGCGCTGGCTCCAGGTGGTCGAAGAGACCATCGCCTACGTGCGGCGCGAGCTGACATCGCCCGGCGGCGGGCTGTACTCGGCCCAGGACGCCGACTCCGAAGGTGAGGAGGGTCGCTTCTACGTCTGGACGCGGGCCGAGCTCGACCGGGCCCTCGGTCCCGAACTGGGTGGAGTCGCCGCCGACTGGTACGGGGTCACCGAGGCGGGGAACTTCGAAGGTCGCAACATCCTGCGACGCCCGCCGGGTGCTCCCCTGGCGCGACCACCGGAGGTCGAAGAGGCCCGCCGCCTGTTGTTCGCGGCACGCCAGCCACGCGTCCACCCCGGTCTCGACGACAAGGTGCTCACCGAGTGGAACGCCATGTTCGCCTCGGTGCTGGCCGAGGCCGCCGCGGCCACGGGGCGCCGGGACTGGGCGCAGGCCGCGGTGGCGGTGGGCGAGTTCCTCCTCGCCGAATTGCGCGCCGGCGACACGGGACGATGGCTGCGGTCGTGGCAGGACGGCCGGGCCCGCCATCTGGCCTACGCCGGCGACTACGCCTGGGTCGTCGACCTTTGCACCCGGTTGGCCGAGCTCACCGGCGCGCCTCTGTGGCTCGATCGAGCCCGAGAGTCGGCGCGAGCCATGCTCGAGCTCTTCAGCGGTGAGGGGGAACTGCTCTACACCACGGGGAACGACGCGCCGCCCCTGGTGATCCGCCCCCAGGAGATCCTCGACGGCGCCGTTCCCGCCGCCAACGGGGTGGCCGCCGCCGCCCTGCTCCGGCTGGGCGCCCTGCTCGGCGACGACGAGATGACCGACGCGGGGGAAGCGCTGCTCGGTGCCCTCAGCGCCGTCGCCGCGGCGCATCCGCTGGCGTGTGCCAACTCCGTGGCCGCCTGCGCGCTGGCGGGCGGGGGCATCACCGAGGTCGTGGTCACCGGGGACCGGCCCGATCTCCTGCGCGCTGCGAGATCCCGGTTCGAACCGACCATGGTCCTGGCCTGGGGCGAGCCCACCGCGTCGCCGCTGTGGGCCGGGCGCGACGACGGCTACGGGTATGTGTGTCGCCGCTTCGTCTGCCGGGCGCCGGCCTCGAGCCCGGCCGAGCTCGAGGACCGCCTCGACGACGAGCTCGCCACCGCACGGGCCGGCTCGGCACCGGCGAGCCGATGACGACCCACACCGAACTGGGCTCTTCGGGACACCTCGAGCCCGAGGACAACGATGCCAAAGGACGCCGCCGCCGGGGCCGGTTGCCCCCGCAGGCGCCGGGCACACGTCGCTGCATGGTCCTGGCCTGCACCGACGAGGACACCACGGCCGTCGACCTCCACAGTGGGGCGCTGGTACGGCTCCGCATCGACTGGGACCCGGCCACCGGGCCCACCCTCTCGCCCCTCCAGGTCGTCGACGCCCTGTGGGCGGAGGACCCCGAGCGAGACGACCTGGCCCAACCCGAAGCCGTCACCGTGACCGGTGTGCCCGCCGCCCTCGGCACGGTCAAGGGCCGCCGGGCGCGCCGCGTCCTGTCGGACGTGGCCCTGCCCCCGCAACGGCAGCTGCTCGGCTTCCCCGGGTCATCGGCTCCGTATTGGGAGTTCCGCGGCATGCGGCCCTCGGTGGCGGTGGTGGTGCCGAGCCGCGGTCCGGTGATCTTCCGGCGTCGCGAAGACGACACGGTGTGGGCCCGCTTCGGCTGGCCCCGGAGCGACAACTGGCTCCCCCTGGAGGACCGTCGGGCCATCGCCGCGCTCCAGGCGGCCCGACGCGACCGCCTGTCGGGCAAGGACCTCGAAGGTGCGCTCGGCTTCCGCCCCCACTTTCTCGTGGCGGTGCTGAGCCGGCCGCGCGACGGGCACTGCTACAAGACGGTGGCGGCGCTGTTGCCCCGACCCTGAACCGGCACCACCTCGAGGCGGGCGCCGGGGCGGTTGGCGCCGGGAGGCGGCGCCGGGGCGGGTGTTAGTGCCGGGTGGTCTTGCCGGCGGCGAGGCGGCCCGAAGCCAGGTCCTCGGCCATGGCCCACCCGAAGGCGACCAGACGGTCGTCGCGCTTGAGGTTCAACCCCGCGAACAGCGCGGCCACGTCGTCGGCCGGGACCCGCACCTTGGGGCCACCGAGGTCGAGGGCGCCCGCCGTCGAGCCGTCTCCGGCCAGGATGAAGGTGCGGTCGTCGATCCGGCCCTCGGCGCCGAAGCGCTTGGCGAGGCGACGGCCCCAGGCCCGCTCCTCTCCCGAGGCCTTGTGGCCCGGGCGGGGCACGACGTCGGCCAGGCCCACGAAGGAGCTGTACCCCTCGCACGACGCCAGACGGGTCCCGACGAGGACGTCCTCGTCGGGGAAGGCGAGCAGGGCCCGGCGGTACTGGTCGCCGAGAAGGAGCCGCATGGCCTGTTCGGCCTTGACCGTCCGGTCGACGGTGGCCACGCCGACAAGCAGCGACGGCGTCCCGCCGATGCGCTCCAGCGTGGAAAACGAATAGCCGCGCAGCTTCGTCCCTTCACGCACCAGGCTGACCAGGACCCACTCCTCGCACTGCTTGGAGAGGAAGCCGATGTCGAATCCCGGCGCCCGGTCGACGCAGAGGTCGGCCATCTCGGCCAGCTCGGCATCACTCAGTGCTGTGCAGTCCTTGGTCCCGACCTCAAACGGCATGGCCTGCTCCGTGCTCGTCCAGCTGCTCCGACGCCCCTTCACACGGCGCGGGCGATGGCATGGCCAGGGTCCGCATCGGCTCGGGGGTATCCACCAGGATACGGGACGCGGCGACCCCTGGCCCACTCGAGATCTCCGGCCCGGTCTCGAGCGCAGGTGGCGACCCCTGCCGGCGCCGCCGATCAGGCCACGATGACGCTCGGACCGAGGAGCATGCGCAGCTCGCCGAGGAGCCCCCGCCGGCTGTCCACGTTGAACTCGGCCGGGAGGCGCAGGACCGATTGGCCCACGTGGAGGAAGACGGGCTCGTTCCCGGGATGCTCCGAGAGCAGCTCCTTGAGGCGATCGACCACCGGGTCGGTGAGGACCCCCAGGGGCAGCTCGACCCGGAGCTCCCCCACGCCGTCGGCGGCCAGTTGGGGGCGGTGGCCCTCCATGCACACGAATTTCACCTGGTCGTCCCGGGTGTCGAGCCGTCCCCGGATCACGAACACGGCGTCGTCGGCGAGCAGGGCCCCGATCTCGGCCATGGTCTTGGGGAACACGAACACCTCGATCGAGGCCCGGAGGTCTTCCAGGACGAAGGTGGCCATCAGCTCGCCGCGCTTGGTGTAGCGCCGCACGAGCCCGGTCACGACCCCTCCGATCGTCCGGACCTGGCCGTCTCGCCCCGATCCGTCGCCGGGCCCGTCGTCGATGTCCTTCAGATCGGCGATGGAGCAGTCCGTGAGGCGCGACACCGCCGATTCGAAACCGCGCAGGGGGTGGTCGCTCACGTAGAGGCCGAGCATCTCCTTCTCGAAGGCCAGGCGCTGGGTCTTGGCGAACTCCGTGTCGGGCACCGGGACGCGAGGGTCGCCGTAGCCGACGGGTGCCGATCCCCCGTCGGGATCGCCGAAGCCCTCGAGCGTCGAGAACAGCGTCGAGATGCCGGCCTGCTCCTCGCGCCGGCGCTCGAGGGTCCGGTCCACGATCTCCTCGCACACGAGACAGAGTCCCTGGCGGGGGTGGCCGAGCGAGTCGAAGGCGCCCGCCTTGATGAGCGAGTCCATGGTCCGCTTGTTGAGCACCATCGGATCGACCCGCTGGCAGAAGTCGTAGAAGTCGGTGAACGGCCCGTTGGCCTCGCGCTCGGCCACGATCCGGTCGACGAGGCTCTCCCCCACATTGCGCACCGCGGCGAGCCCGAACACGATGCGGTGCCCGCCGTCCTCGCCCACGAGCGGGGTGAACTCACCGGCCGAGCGGTTGACGTCGGGGACGAGCACCTCGGTGCCCATCGTCCGGCACTCGCCGAGGTAGATGGCGGTCTTGTCCTTGTCGTCTTTGACCGACGTCAACAGCGCGGCGAAGTACTCGACCGGATAATGGGCCTTGAGCCACGCCGTCTGGTAGGCGACGAGCCCGTACCCGTAGGAGTGGGACTTGTTGAAGGCGTAGTCGGCGAAGGGCTCGATGATGTCGAACAGCTGGGTCCCGAGCACCGTGCCGTAGCCGTTGTGCTCGCAGCCGGCCACGAACTTCTCGCGCTCGGCCTGGATCATCTTGCGGATCTTCTTGCCGCACGCCTTGCGCAGGTTGTCGGCCTCCTCGAGGGTGTAGCCGGCGAACCGCTGGGCCACCCGCATGACCGACTCCTGGTAGAGCATGAGCCCATAGGTGTCGCCCAGGATCGCCTCCATGTCGGGATGGAGATACGACAACTGCTTGCGCCCGTTCTTGAGCTCCGGGTAGTCGCGGTGCATGTTGGCGGCCATGGGCCCGGGCCGGTACAGCGCCACCAGGGCGGCCACGTCGTCGAAGGAGGTCGGGGCCAGGGCGCGCATGGTGGACCGCATGGGCCCACCCTCGAGCTGGAAGACGCCGATCGAGTCGCCTCGCTGCAGCATGGCGAAGACGGCGGGGTCGTCGAGGGGCACGGCGTCGATGTCGGGACGCTGGCCCTCGGTCTTGGCCACGAGGTCGAGGGCCCGCTCGATGACCGAGAGGTTGCGCAGGCCGAGGAAGTCCATCTTGAGCAGCCCCAGCTCCTCCACGCCGTGCATCTCGTACTGCGTGACGATGGGAGCCTCGGCGGGATTCTGGCCGCTCTCGGGCTTGCGCTGGATGGGCAGGTACTCGGTGAGGGGCTCTTTCGTGATGACCACCGCCGCGGCGTGGATGCCGTCCTGGCGTCGCAGTCCCTCGAGGCCCTTGGCCACGTCGATGACCCGGCGGGCCTCCTCGTCGGTGGCGTACATCTCCCGCAGGCCCTGGGCCGTGGCGTACCCGTCGTCGAATCCCTCGATGCGGTCGAGACACGCCCGCAGCGGGGTGTCGCGACCCATGATGAGCGGCGGCATGGCTTTGGCGATCCGGTCGCCCACCAGATACGGGTAGCCGAGCACACGGGCCGCGTCGCGCACCGCGGCGCGCGCCTTGATGGTCGAGAAGGTCACGATCTGCGCCACACGATCGGCGCCGTAGCGCTCGGTGGCGTAGCGGATCATCTCGCCGCGGTAGCGCTCGTCGAAGTCCATGTCGATGTCGGGCATCTGCTTGCGCCCGGGGTTCAAGAACCGCTCGAAGAGCAGGTCGTACTTGATCGGGTCGAGATCGACGATCCCGAGGCAGTACGCCACGCAGCACCCCGCCGCCGACCCCCGGCCCGGGCCGACGCGGATGCCGCTCTCCCGGGCGTGGCGGATTAGGTCCCACACCACGAGGAAATAGGCCGAGAACCCCATGCTGGCGATGACCCCGAGCTCGTAGTCGATGCGTTCGACGACCGGAGGCGGCAACGACGGTCCGTACCGGCTCTGCGCCCGCGTCAAGGTCAGGTGGCGGAGGTAGGCGTCGGCCCGCTCCTCGTAGTTGGCCCCGGTGAACTCGGCGGGGACGGGGAACTCCGGCAGGGCGTTGAGCCCGAACTCGATCTCGACGTTGGCCCTCTCGGCGATGAGGAGGGTGTTGTCACACGCCTCGGGGAGCTCTGAGAACAGCGTCCGCATCTCCGCCGCGGACTTCAGGTAGTGCTCCTCCCCCTCGAACTTGAACCGCTTGGGGTCGTCGATGAGCGCACCGGTCTGGACACACAGCAGCGCGTCGTGGGCGACCGAGTCCTGGCGATGGGTGTAGTGGCTGTCGTTGGTGGCGAGCAGCGGGGCGCCGAGTTGTCGGGCGATGCGCACGAGGGCGGGGTTGGTGCGGGTCTGCTGGGGCAGGCCGTGGTCCTGGAGCTCGACGAAGAGGCTGTCGCGCCCGAAGACGTCCTGGAGCCGGCCCGCCAGCTTGAGGGCGCGCTCTTCGTCGTCGGCCAACAGCGCCTGGAGCACCACGCCGCCGAGGCAACCGGTGGTGGCGATGATGCCCTCGTGGTGACGCTCGAGCAGCTCCCAGTCGACGCGGGGCTTGTAGTAGTAGCCCTCGAGGTAGGCGGCCGACGACAGCTTGAGCAGGTTGCGGTACCCCTGGTTCGTCTCGGCCAGCAACGTCAGGTGGTAGTAGAGCTTCTCGCCCCCCTCGACGTCACCACCGGTGTCGTCGACCTTGCCGCGCCGCACGGGCCGCTCGTGTCGGGACTCGCCCGCCATGTAGGCCTCGGTGCCGATGACGGGATTGATGCCGGCATTGCGGCACGTCGCGTAGAAGTCGAGGACCCCGTACATGTTCCCGTGGTCGGTGATCCCCAGCGCCGGCTGTCCGTCGGCCACCGCCGCCTCGACCAGGTCGTCGAGGCGGGAGGCGCCGTCGAGCATCGAGTACTCGGTGTGGGTGTGCAGATGCGTGAACGATCCCGTGGCGGCCATCGGCCCCGTCCTCCCTCGGTGGCCTAGAAGAACCTAGAAAAACGCTGTGTGGGCCCCTGGTCCGCACCACCTCGGCGTTCTCCCCAGGAAAAGCCACAGCCCCTGTGGAGAAATCACACGAGTGTCATTCGACGATAGCAGTCCCCCACCGACGTCACAGATACGTGCCGGGGCGGGCCGGAAGGGTCTCCTGGCCACCCATCCCCGGGGGGAGACCACGCTGGCGCATCTCCTCGAGCTGGGCCCGGGCGGCCATCTGTTGGGCGAGGAGCGTGGCCTGGATGCCGTGGAAAAGGCCCTCGAGCCAACCGACCAATTGCGCCTGGGCGACGCGCAGCTCCCCCTCGGAGGGGATCGACTCGTCGAAGGGCAATGTCATGCGATCGAGCTCGGCGGCCAGGTCGGGGCTGAGGGCCCCGGCCAGCTCCCTCACCGACTGCTCGTAGATCTCGCGCAACCGCGTCCGGCTGGCCTCGTCCAGGCCGGCCGCCCGGACCTCGTCGAGCAGCTGCTTCACCATCGACCCGATCCGCATGACCTTGGCCGGCTGTTCGATGGACTCGGTGACGTCGGCCTCCCCCCCACCCTCGGGGGCCGCCGCGCTCCCGGGCCCCGACGCGCCCGTCGGGGGCACGAGGCCCGACGGGCGCTCGCCGGGATCGAGGAGGACGGCTTCGCCGGATTCGGCGGAAGTCGCTTCGGGTTCGTTCTTCATGGTCCGATCCTCCCAAACGGGTGGTTTGCCGGCCAGGCGCAGCCGGCCGGCCTCGGTGTGGCTGGATCAGTCGGCCGAGAAGGCCACGAAGGGGACGGCCATCTCGGCCGAGGTGAGCGACCCGTGCCGGCCCATCAGCCGCGTCTCGCCGGTGTCGCCGGGATCGAGGAAGGCCACCGGCGCGTGCGCCACCAGCGCCACGTCCCCGAGTCGCCGGGCGACGTGGGGAGCCAGGGGTCCTCCGAACCATCCCTCCTCGACCATCTGGTCCCGGGTCAGGACCCACGCCTCGTCGCCGTGGGCCTCGGTCGCCACCGCCACGGCGTCGTCGAGTGACCCCGGGCGCACGTGCAACCACCGGAACCGGCCCTCCCCCGAGAACAGCTCGACCATGTCGAACAGGCCCGGAGACGGCAGGCGCGTGGCACTGCCCACCTCGACCTGCCCGTGGTCGGAGGTGACCGCCAGCACCGCACCGGGCGGCAGCACGCCGAGAAGGTCCCCCACCAACCGGTCGACGGCGCCGGCCG
>Ga0187890_10000391_pt1 | contig 30847 bp, 23 predicted proteins | sample June2016WEW_21_1_FD_133005 | JGI IMG/M metagenome (GOLD analysis project Ga0187890, IMG submission 133005) | Peatland microbial communities from SPRUCE experiment site at the Marcell Experimental Forest, Minnesota, USA - June2016WEW_21_10 | ecosystem: Environmental > Terrestrial > Soil >... | reverse complement strand
GGTCACCGCCGGCGTCGTGGACAGCGCGCCTCCGGGGGAGACCGAGAAGACATCCACGTCTTCGCCGTTGGCCTTCGTCGTGACGATCAGCTGCGAGCCGTTCGGCGAGAACACCACCGTGCCGGGCGTGTGCGTGAACTGCGGGACCTCCGTCGTGCTCAGGCCGAGCGCGCGGCTCGATCCGGGGATCGCGACAAGCCGCCCGGCAGACACCGCGAAGCCCTGCAGCGATCCGCCTTCCAGGCCGTTCAGCACATACACCACGCCCTCGTGCACGGCGATGCTGACCGGGAACGTCCCGCCCGAGCCGATCACCTGGCGCAGCGCGAGCTTGTCGCCGAACACGCCGAACACCGAGACCGTATTGCTGCCGGCGTTGACCGCGAGCAGCAGGCCGTCCTGGCTGTCATAGGCGAGCGAGCCCTGCGAGGCGAGATGATCGACGACCGAGCCTTCCAGCTCGCCGCCGAGCCCGCCGGTGCCGTAGACGCCGGCCTGGGTGAGCGTTCCTTCGCCGGAGCGGTCGTAGACGACGATCTGGTTGCCTTTGAGGTTGTCCGTCTGGACGAACACCGCGTGAGAGGTGCCGACCGCGAACGCCGGCGCGCCGATGGCACCGAGCGCGGCCGTGGCGGCAATCGACGCCACCGCGAGGCGAGTTATCGCTTTCATTGCAGATTCTCCTGGAGTTGGGGAGTGGACATGCAAGGTTCAGTCCCTCCAGCGGATGAGGCGTTACACGGCCACTGCGCCAAGCGCCGACCACGAGCCCCGCCGCCCGCCGCCGAGCGCCGGGCGCGCGGGCCGGTATCGTCGTGTGCGTGGATGACAGAGCGGATACGTTCGCAACGATCGACCAAGTGGCGAACGTGGTGGTGATGGTCGTGCCGCTCGGGCTCGTGGGACTCGCGGCATGGCTGACCTGGGGTGGAGCCCTGCACTGGCCCGATCTGGTCGCGCTCGCGATCACCTACCTGCTCACGGGCGTGGGCATCACCGTCGGCTTTCACCGCCTGCTCACCCACCGCAGCTTCAAGACGAGCCCCGCGCTGCGCGGGCTGTTCGCCGCGCTCGGCTCGGCGGCGGTCGAGGGGCCGGTGATCGAGTGGGTCGCCAACCACCGCAAGCACCATCAGTTCTCAGATGCGCCGGGCGATCCACACAGCCCTCACGTCGACCACGCAAGCGGCTGGCGCGGCGCGCTCGGCGGCTTGTTTCACGCGCACGTCGGCTGGATCCTGGGCGGCGACGCGCTCGCCAACGAGCAGCACTACGCCAAGGACCTGCTCGCCGACCCGGTCGTGCGCTTCGTCGACCACACATTTGTGCTGTGGGTGTTCGTCGGGCTCGCATTCCCGTTCGGCCTGGGCGTCGCGCTCACCGGCTCGGTCGTGGGAGGCCTGACCGCTCTGCTGTGGGGCGGGGCGGTGCGCATGTTCCTGCTTCACCATGCGACCTTCTCGATCAACTCGCTGTGTCACTTCTTCGGCCGGCGCAGCTTTGCCACCGGCGACGAGTCGCGCAACCTGGTGTGGCTGGCGCTGCCCACGCTCGGCGAGGCTTGGCACAACAACCACCACGCGTTCCCCACCTCCGCGCGTCACGGCCTGCGCTGGTGGCAGCTCGATCCGTCCGCGTGGCTGATCGCCGGTCTGCAGCGCGTGGGCCTGGTGTGGGACGTGATCCAGATCGCGCCCGAGCGTCAGCTGGCGAAGATCGCAGCCGAGCGCTGATAGCCAGCACGCCGCGTCCGCGCCTGCGGCGTGGCCGCTGCGCGAGGAGTATCGTGCGCGCCAAGGAGGGAGAGACATGTACGACTACGTGATTGTGGGAGCAGGATCCGCGGGCTGCGTGCTCGCCAACCGCCTCAGCGAAGACCCCGACGTGCAGGTGCTGCTGCTCGAGGCCGGGCCGCCGGACACGAACGAGAACATCCACGTGCCGCTCGGCTACCTGAAGCTCGGTGGTACGGAGGTCGACTGGGACTACCACTCGGCGCCCGAGCTGGAGTGCAACGGGCGGCGCATCACGCTACCGCGCGGCAAGGTGCTGGGCGGGTCCTCTTCGACCAACTCGATGGTCTACATTCGCGGCAACCGACGCGGCTATGACGAATGGGGTGTTCCTGGCTGGTCCGCGGCCGACCTGCTCCCGTACTTCCTGAAGGCCGAGGACAACGAGCGCGGTGCCTCGCAATGGCACGCCGTGGGCGGCCCGCTGCCCGTGAGCGAGGGGCGCTCCGGGAACCTGATCTCGCGCGCCTTCGTCGAGGCCGGGGTGCAGGCTGGTCTTCAGCGCAACGAGGACTTCAACGGTCCCGAGCAGGACGGCGTTGGCATGTATCAGGTCACCCAACGCGGCGGCATGCGCGCGAGCACGGCCGTCGCCTATCTGCATCCGGCGATGGAGCGCTCCAACCTGACCGTGATGCCGTACATGCTCGTCCAGCGGGTGCTGTTCGAGGGGACGCGCGCGGTCGGCGTGGAGGCGAGCCAGCTCGGCCAGGTGCAGGAGCTCAGGGCCGAGCGCGAGGTGATCCTGTGTGGCGGTGCCTACAACTCCCCGCAGCTGCTCATGCTCTCCGGGGTCGGCCCGGCCGAACATCTGACGCTCCGCGAAATCGAGGTGCTGCTGGACCAGCCGGCGGTCGGCGAGAACCTGTCCGACCATCCGGCCACCCAGCTCGTGTGGAGCACGCCCGAGCCGCAGAGCCTGCTGCTCGCGCTCGAGCCGGCGGCGCTGCAGGAGTATGAAGCCACGCAGACCGGCCCGTTCACCTCCAACCTGGCCGAGGCCGGCGGCTTTGCCCGCGTTGCGCCGGATGCGCCGGCACCGGACATCCAGTTCCACGTCGCGCCCGTGCAGGTCGTCAACGAGGGCATGAGCGACCCCGAAGCACACGGCGTGTGGGTGTCGCCGTGTGTGCTGACCCCGCACAGCAGGGGCTCCGTGCGGCTCGCCTCCAATGATCCGACGGCCAAGCCGATCGTGCACAACGCTCTCTACACCGCGGGCGACGATCTGCAGCGGATGATCGCCGGGCTGCGGCTGGCGCTCGACATCTGCGCCCAGCCGGCCATCAAGCCCTACTGCGCCGAGCCCTTCACCACTCCCGACGGAGACAGCGACGATGCGCTGCGCGCGCATGTCGCGCGCACGACCTTCGCCATCTATCACCCGGCGGGCACCTGCCGGATGGGCGGGGATGCTGACGCGGTCGTCGACGAGCAGCTGCGGGTGAACGGCCTGGAGGGCCTGCGGGTCATCGACGCATCGGTCATGCCCGTCGTGCCGCGCGGGAACACCAACGCGCCAACGATCGCGATCGCAGAGCGTGCCGCGGACCTGATTCGCCACGGCCGGGCGCTCGCCGAGCCAAGCGCGGCGCTCAGCGCGGCTTGACGTTGAACACGGCTCCGCGCGCGATCCACCATCTGAGCTGCGGCACCATGTGCCCACGCGGCGCGCGTCTGATCGCCGGCGAGGGCGGGCTGCTGGCCAGCGCAAAGCTCGTCTGCCACTGCCTGCTGATCGAGGGCGCCGAGGGTCTCGTGCTGGTCGACACAGGCTTCGGCCTCGACGACGTGCGCAAGCCGCGCCAGCTCGGCCTGGTGTTCAACGCGCTCGTGCGCCCCCGCGTCGACGCCCGTGAGGCCGCCATCACCCAGATCCGCGGGCTCGGCCTCGACCCGCACGACGTACGCCACATAATCACTACTCATCTCGATCTCGATCACGCGGGCGGCCTGCCCGACTTTCCCGATGCCGAGGTGCACCTGCTCGGCCTCGAGCTCGAGGCGGCCATGAACCCCGGTTGGCGCGATCGCCCGCGCTATGTGGCCGCGCACTGGGCCCACGGTCCCCGCTGGGTGCAGCACGGCGCCGGCGGGGAGCAGTGGCACGGGTTCGACAGCGTGCGCATACTGCCCGGCAGCGACGCCGAGATCCTGCTGATCCCGCTGGTGGGCCACACGCACGGGCACACCGGCGTGGCGGTAAGGCGGGGAGATGGCTGGCTGCTGCACTGTGGCGACGCCTACTTCCACCACGGCGAGGTCAGCACGCCGCCGCACTGTCCCGCGGGGATCGGCGCGTTCGCGGCGTTCGACCAGGTCGACGGCGCCGCCCGCCGGGGCAACGTCGAGCGCCTGCGCGAGCTGGCCGCGCGCCACGGCGAAGAGGTCGAGCTGATCTGCTCGCACGACGCCTCCTACCTAGACGGACGCTAGCCCGGGCTGAAGGGCAGACGACCGAGAGGCAAGTGAGGCAAGGACGCAGCGAGCGAAGTGTGCTCTGCACATGAGCGAGTGAGGACGCCGCCTCACGCCGCCTATCGGTCGTCTGAGCGCGCCTCGCGCACCAGCCGGCGCATACCCTTGATCCAGCGTTCCGGATCGGTGCCCTTGCGCGCCATGAACTGCGCAACGTTCTCGTGCGGCAGGATCAGGAAGCGCTCGTCGCGGATGCCAGCCACGACCGCGTCGGCCACGTCCTCGGGTTCGATCAGGCCGCCCGCCGACAGCGCCGCCGCCGCTGCCGCCTCCTGCATGCCTCGTTCGAGCATCGGCGTGCGCACGCCCTGCGGGCAGATGCACGACACGCGCACGCCCTGCTCGACGTATTCGATCGCCAGCCACTCCGCCAGCGACACGGCCGCGTGCTTGGTAACGCTGTAGACCAGCGAGGAGACCTGGGTGAGCAGGCCGGCGGCCGAGGCGGTGTTGATCAGGTAGCCCTCGCCGCGCTCGAGCATCTGCGGCAGCAACGCGCGCGAGGCCCACACGTGCGCCATCACGTTCACCCGCCACGCTTCGTCCCACGACTCGTCGGGGACCTCCGGACCGCCGCCCATGCCGCCGACGCCGGCATTCGAGAGGAAGATGTCGATCGCGCCGTTGGCCTCGCTCGCGGTGGCGATCAGCTCGCGCACGCTGCTCTCGCGGCCGGCGTCGAAGCCCACCGCGAGCGCGCCGGCGCCCACCTCGTCGGCCAGCGCGCGAGCGCCCTCCAGCTCGCGGTCGGCGACCACCACAGCCCGAGCGCCCTCGGCCGCGAAGCGCCGCACGAGCGCGCGGCCGATGCCGCCGGCGGCGCCCGTGACCACGATGTGCCTGTCAGTTAGCTCCATACAGCGGTACCCTATGTCAACCATGAGTGCCGATGCCAGGATGGCGGGCTCGCCCGTGGCGCCCGTGCTGGGGGAGCTGCGCTACAGCGCCGAGCTCGCCCGGTTGCTCGCCGACGCGCGCCTGCGCGCATCGCGGCCGCGCGCGGACGCACGACCGGTGATGCTGATCCCCGGGTTCCTCGCCGGCGACGCGTCGCTGCTGGTGATGCGAGCGTGGCTGCGTCGACGCGGGCACCGCGTGGCGATGAGCGGCATGCTCGCGAACGTCGACTGCGCGGGGCGCGCCGTGAGCCGTCTCGAGGCGCACCTGGCGGACTTCGCGGCCGACTGCGGCTCCCCGGCGGTGCTCGTCGGACAGAGTCGCGGCGGCGCGCTCGCTCGCGTCCTGGCAGTGCGCCACCCGGAGCTGGTCTGCGGGCTGGCGATGCTGGGATCGCCGATCGGCGACGGGCTGGCCGTCTCGCCGCGCGTGCTGCGCACCGTGCGCTTGATCGCGCGGCTCGGCGATCTGGGAATGCCCGGCGTGTTCTCCACGAGCTGCCGCGAGGGCGTCTGCTGCGAGGCATTCAACGCGGATCTCAGCGCGCCGCTGGCGTCCGACATCGAGGCGATCTCCGTGTATTCCCGCAGCGACGGCGTCGTCGACTGGCGCGCATGCGTGGACTCGCACGCGCCGTCGGTCGAGATCGACTCGAGCCACTGCGGGATGTCGGTGCATCCGGGCGTGTACCGCGTGCTCGAGCAGGCGCTCGACGGCGCCGCGCAAGCGCGCGCCGCCGCGTAGCGACCTCTCATACGATCCCGCGCAGATGCCGTATGCCGATGAGATGCTCAGCGTCGCGGCCTCGCGCGCGCACGAGCTCGCCGCGCCGGGGCTGAGCCCGCGCCCGCGCCGCAGGGTGGCGGTGCTCGCGTGCATGGACACGCGCATCGACCTGTTCCCGATGCTCGGGCTGCAGCGCGGTGACGCGCACATCATCCGCAACGCCGGCGGCCTGGTCACCGACGACGCGATCCGCTCGCTCAGCGCCTCCCAGCGGCTGCTGGGCACCGAGGAGATCGTCGTGGTCATGCATGACGGCTGCGGCCTGTATCGAGCCTCCGAGGACGACTTCGCACAGGCGCTCGCCGCCGACGGCGCCAGGCCGACGTGGCGCCTCGGCGCCTTCGAGGACGTGGAGGCGGCTCTTCGCCACAGCCTCGCCCGCCTGCGCTCCAGCCCCGAGCTCCCCGCCCGCGAGCACATCAGGGGCTTCGTCTTCGACCCCGAGTCCGGTGCGCTGCGCGAGGTGCGGGCGGGCGGCGACTAGCGCTTCGCGCCCGCCGGGCCCGCATCCCCGCAGGGCCGGTGGCCGGCAGAGCCCTCTCGCCTACAGCGCCAGCGCGAGCGGCGTCTCGAGCAGCGCTCTCACATCCGCCAGCAGCCACGCCGCGTCGGCGCCGTAGAGGATGCGGTGATCGCAGCTGAGCGTGAGCGTCATCAGCGTGCGATCGACGATCTCCCCGTCGACGCGCGCGAGCGTCTCACGCAGCGCCCCCACGCCGAGGATCGCCGCCTGCGGCGGGTTGATCACCGGCGTGATCGCCGTCATCCCGAACATGCCGAGGTTGGACACCGTGAACGTGCCGCCGGACAGCTCCGGCGGGCTGATCTCGCCTGAGCGGACGCGTTCGGCCAGGCGTCGGGTCTCGCGGGCGATGCTTCCCAGCGACTTCGCGTCGGCGTCCTTGACGACCGGCACAACCAGCGCGTCCTCCGCCGCCACCGCCACGCCGACGTTGACGCGCCCGTGCAGCTGAAAGTCGCCGTCGACGTAGGAGCCGTTCGCGCGCGGGTGCCGGCGCAGCGCGATCGCGCACGCCTTCACGATCAGGTCGTTGAGCGACGGCGCCGCGTCGTCGTCCACGCTCGCCTTCAAGCCCGCCCGCAGCGAGATCGCGGCGTCCATCGCCACCTCGCTCTGCACCTGGAAGTGGGGGATCGTGGCCTTGGCCTCCGCCATCCTGCGCGCCACCAGCTGCTGGCGGCGGCTCGCACGCACCGTTTGCGCCTCGCCTCTCGCGCCCTCGACCCCGTTGCGGGCCGGTTCGGGATGCGCCTGATCGACAGGCATCGCAGGCGCCGAGCTGCTCGCGAAGGTCGCCCTCGCGGTCGGCACGGTCGGCGCCGGCCGCGCGATCTCGCCGCCCGCCGCCACCAGCACGTCCTCGCGCGTGATCCGCCCCCGCGGCCCCGTGCCCGTGACCGCCCCCAGCTCGATCCGGTGGACGCGCGCCGTTCGCTTCGCCAGCGGGGTCGCCGGGACCGACGCCGCCTCCGCGGCGCCGTTCGCGCTCGTCGGCATCGGCGGCCGTGCGGCGGGCTCGGACGTCGCGCCCGCTCCGCTCAGCGCTCGCGTCTGCACCGGCGTCGCGCCGATCCGCGCGATCGGCGTGCCCACCGCCAGCGTCGCGCCCTCCGGCGCGAGGATCGCGAGCGTGCCGTCCGCGTCGGCGGTGTGGGTGATGGTCGCCTTGTCGGTCTCGATCTCCACCAGCTCCTGCCCGCGCGCCACCGGCCGGCCGTCCTCGATCAGCCACTTGACGATCGTGCCCTCCTCCATCGAGTCGGACATCCTGGGCATCGTGATCTCGGTCATGCTCGATCAGCGGATCAGGTCGAGGGCGGCGCCGGCGATGGTGTCGGCGTCGATGCCGAAGTGGCGGTACAGGTCCTGCACGTCGCCCGACTGGCCGAAGTCCTGGACGCCGAGGCACGCCAGCGGCGCTCCCGCGATGGCCGCGAGGAACGCGAGCGTGTGCGGGTGCCCGTCGAGCACGCTCACGATCGGCGAGGTGCGGGCGGCGGGGAACAGCGTCTCCAGGACTCGCTCGTCGCCGTCGTAGAGGCCCTGACGCGTCTGCAGGGCGCGGAAGACGAGATCCGGCGAGGTCAGGCACACGGCGTCGACGGCGATCCCGCCGCTCGCCAGCTCCTCGGCGGCGCCGAGCAGCTCGGGCATGATCGCGCCCATGCCGACAATCGTCACCTCGGGCGCGCCGGCGCTCTCGCGCACGCGGTAGCCGCCGGCCAGCACCTGGCGGCGGCGGCGCTCGCGCTCCTGCGGGTCCTCGGGCACGCGCGCGAGCGACTGCTCGAGCGGACGCGTGCTCAGGCGCAGGTAGGAGGAGGTGCCGCCCTCGCGGCCGAGCTGGCCGAGCGCGTGCAGCAGCACCCACTCGAGATCCTGGCCCCATGCCGGCTCCCACGCGACGCAGCGCGGCTGCTCCAGGCCCACCGAGGGGGTGATGATCGACTGGTGGGCGCCGCCCTCGGGCGCGAGCGTGACCCCCGCTGGAGTGCCGACGAGGATCGACTGCCCGCCCGCGTAGATGCCGAACGACCACTGCTCCAGCGCCCGGTTGACGAACGGGTCATACAGCGTCCCGATCGGCAGCAGCGGCTGGCCGTCGCGCGAGAACGTCGCGCCGAGCTCGCCGAGCAGGCCCACGAGATTGCACTCCGCGATGCCCAGCTCGATGTGCTGGCCGTGCTCGGACTCGCGCCAGCGCACCAGCGTGTCGTGGTCGTCGGCGAACCAGTCGATGCGATCGCCGACGCTCCACACCCCCGCCCGGTTGATCCAGCCGCCGAGGTTCGTCGAGGAGGCGACGTCCGGGCTGACCGACACCACCGCGGCGGACACCTCCGGCGCGTCGTGCGCGAGGTCCATGAAGAAGCGCCCGAAGGCCTGCTGCGTGGACACGGCGCCCGCGTGCGCGCGGCCGACGTCGCGCGGCACCGCCGGCGGCTCGCGTCGCACCACCTCGGCTCGCGTCAGCCTCTCGGAGGCGCGGGCACACAGCCGGGCCTCGGGCGAGCCGTCCTCGAAGCGGGCCCACGGCCGCGCGGCGTCGGCGCCGAGGTCGACCGCGAGCTGCTCCCACTGGCCGCTCGACAGCAGCGCCGAGTGGTTCGCCGGATGGCCCTCCGTCGGCAGCCCCCAGGCCTTGATCGTGTAGGCGAAGATCACCGCCGGACGGTCGCTCACCTGATCCGCGCGGCGGAACGCGTCGAGCAGGTCCGCCAGGTCGTGCCCCGCGAGATCGCGGATCGCCGCCGCCAGCTCCGCGTCGTCGAGCTGCTTGACCAGCCGCTCGAGCTCGCGGCGCCCGCGACCGGCCCCCGGCAGCCGCTCGCGTAGCTCGGCCACGTCGCTGCGCAGCAGGCGCTGGTACTCCTCGTTGGGCATCGCGTCGATGCGCCGGCACAGCGCCTCGCCGCCCGTGCGCTCGAACAGCGCGCGCAGCCTGCGCCCGTACTTGATCGTGATCGTCTGCCAGCCAGCCGCCTCGAACATCGCTGAGGTGCGCGCCACCGCGATCTCCGGCACCACGCGGTCAAGCGACTGGCGGTTGACGTCCACGATCCACAGCACCTCGCCCAGCGACCCGACGAGCGGGTCGATCAGCGCCTCCCAGACGGCGCCCTCGTCGAGCTCCGCGTCGCCGACGAGCGCCACCTGGCGCCCGCCCAGCGGCACCTCGAAGTGGCCCGCCACGTAGCGATGCGCCAGCGCGCTCCAAAGCGTCGCGGTCGCGCCGATCCCGACCGACCCCGTCGAGAAGTCCACCGGGTCCGGGTCCTTGGCGCGGCTCGGGTAGCTCTGCAGGCCGCCGAACGCACGCAGCTCTGTGAGATAGCGCTCGTCGAGCTGATCGAGCAGGTAGTTGATCGCGTGCAGCACCGGCGCCGCGTGCGGCTTCACCGACACGCGATCTGGCCCGCGCAGATGCTGGAAGTACAGCGCCGACATGATGCTGACCATCGACGCCGACGACGCCTGGTGGCCGCCGACCTTCACCCCGGAGGACGTCTGGCGCACCTTGTTGGCGTGGTGCACCATGCTGACCGCCAGCCACAGCACGCGTCGCTGGATCGCCTCGAGCACGCCGAGCTCCTCGATCTGCGCCCGCCCGCCCGCATCGGGCTCCTGCGCGAGCTCCGAAACCCCTGTTGCCATCGCAGCACATGGAAGTGGATGCGGCGGCTCAGCGCAACCATCATGGGGCCAAACCGTGGATCGGCGCATGATTACTCCATAGATCAACCGATAGCTGTACGATTCTTGCGTGACTGACGCCCAGCCCGAGCTCGACGCCACCGACCTCGAGATCGTCGAGCTGCTGCGCGAGGACGCGCGGCGCACGTTCGCGGACATCGCCCCGCGGGTCTCGCTGTCGGCGCCCGCGGTCAAGCGCCGCGTCGACAGGCTCGAGCGAGAGCGCGTGATCACCGGCTACACCGTCCTGCTCGACCACGCCAAGCTCGGCCAGCCACTGCAGGCGTTCACCGAGCTGCGCTTCGCCGGCAACTCGCGCGTCGATGAGATCGCCGGCATCGCCGACGACATCCCCGAGGTGCAGACGATCTTCACCACCGCCGGCGACCCCGACGCGCTGGCATGGATCCGCGTCAGGGACGTCGAGGATCTCAAGCGCGTGATCGACCTGCTCAGGCGCAGCGGCCGCGTCACCGGCACCAAGACGCTGATGGTCCTCGGAACCTCGACACCGGCGCCGCGCCCGTGAGCGCCGAGCGCGTGGCCGTGGTCGGCGCCGGCCTGATGGGCGCCCAGATCGGCTGTGAGTACGCGCTGGGCGGACACGCCGTGCTGTGGATCGTGCGCGATCGTGAGGCGGCCTCGGCGCGCATCGAGCGGGCGCTGGGCATGGCGCTCGAGCACCGCCTCGTGGCTGAGCCAGCCGCCTCGGCGGCGCGCGAGCGCATGCGCTGTCGCGAAGGGCCCGTCGGCTCGGAGGGCGAGCTGGACGTGATCGTCGAGTCGCTGCCCGAGAGCCTCGAGCTCAAGGCCGTGGCGCTGGGCGAGCTGTGCGCGCGCCACCCCGAGGCGATCCTCGCCACCAACACCTCCTCGATCGCCATCACCGCGCTCGGCGACGCCGCCGGCGCGGCCGAGCGGATCATCGGCACCCACTACTGGAACCCGCCGCTGCTGATGCCCCTGGTGGAGGTGGTCGCCGGCGAGCGCACGCCCGCCGATCTGCGCGAACGGGTCGCCGGCCTGCTGCGCGGGATCGGCAAGCGGCCGGTGATCCTCGAGCACGAGGTTCCCGGGCTGCTGTGGAACCGGCTGCAGATGGCCGTGCTGCGCGAGAGCCTGTGGCTCGTGCAGCAGGGAGTGGCCACGCCGCAGGCGATCGACGAGGTGATGCGCGACGGGCTGGCGCGGCGCTGGCGGTTGACGGGCCCGTTCGAGACGGTTGGCCTCGGCGGCGCACCGACGTTCGACGCGATCGCCGAGAACCTGTTTCCCGTGCTCTCCGACGCCAAGGCCGGCTCGGGATTCGCCGCGCACGTTCCCACCGACCCGCGGCTGCTCGCGGCTCTGCGCGCGCGTCGCGACGAGGCGCTGGCGGCCGACCTGCGAGCGGAACGGGCAGCGGAGTGAGCGGGCGGACGCCGACAGTCCGATCGACGGCCGACGCGCGCGTCCCGATCGAGCGGTTGACCGTCGCAGCGAGCGCCTGTACCCTATATCGACTGATCGATATGGCATCGGCCCTACGGAGATAAGGAGAACGTCGATGGCCCGCGATCCCCGCCACGACGTCCTCTTCGAGCCGGTGCCGATCGGGCCCAAGACACTCCGCAACCGCTTCTACCAGAGCCCGCACTGCACCAGCTTCGGCGCGGACCTGCCCGGGTCCCAGGCGCACATCCGCGCGATGAAGGCCGAGGGCGGCTGGGCCGCGGTCAACACCGAGTTCTGCTCGGTGCACCCCTCGAGCGACTCGCGTCCGCTCGTCTCGGCGCGGCTGTGGGACGACGACGACGCGCGCAACCTCGGCAGGATGGCCGAGCTGGCGCACGAGCACGGGGCGCTCGCGGGCGTCGAGCTGTGGCACGGAGGCTGCGTCGCCGGCAACCTCGAAAGCCGCCTACCCGCGCGCAGCGTCAGCCAGATGACCGACGAGAGCCTGTACTCGACCAGCTGCTACGAACTGGACAAGGCCGGCATCAGGGAGATCCAGGGCTACTACGTGGCCGCCGCCCGCCGAGCCCGCGACGTCGGCTTCGACATGATCAACATCGAGGGCGCCGAGTGCGGCGCGATCACCCAGCACTTCCTGATGTCCAAGTTCAACCGCCGCACCGACGAGTACGGCGGAGCGCTCGAGAACCGCGCGCGCTTCTGGCTGGAGGTCGTCGAGCAGGTCCGCGAGGCGGTCGGCGGCGATTGCGCGATCACCGCGCGCCTGTGCGTGGACACGCTCAACGACAACCCGCTCGGCATTCGCGCCGCCGAGGAGGCCTACCAGTTCATCGAGCTCGGCGATCACCTGGTCGACTTCTGGGACCTGCAGGCCGGCGGCTACGTCGCCGCCGAATGGGCCGGCGACGACGCGGTCGCGTCGCGCTTTGCCGGCGAGTTCAGCCACCGCGAGTACATCGAGGCGGTGCGCCCGGCCACCAGGAAGCCGATCGCCGCCGTCGGGCGCTTCACCAACCCGGACACGATGGCCGCGGCGATCCGCTCGGGCGTGATCGACATCATCGCCGCCGCGCGCCCGTCGATCGCCGACCCGTTCCTGCCGCAGAAGATCGAACAGGGCCGCTACGACGAGATCCGCGAGTGCATCGGCTGCAACATCTGCGCCTCGCGCTTCGGCCAGGGCGCGCCGATCGTGTGCACGCAGAATGCGACACTCGGCGAGGAGTTCCGCCGCGGCTGGCACCCCGAGCGCTTCACCAAGGCGTCGAACGCAGAGAAGACGGTGCTCGTCGTCGGCGCGGGGCCGGCGGGCATGGAGTGCGCGATGGTGCTCGGCAAGCGCGGCCTCAGCGCCGTGCACCTCGTCGAGGCCGCAGACGCGCTCGGCGGCAGCCTGCGGGCGATCAGCGCCTACCCGCACCTCGGCGAGTGGGGCCGGGTGACCACCTACCGCCAGATCCAGCTCGACAAGCTTGACAACGTGGAGGTGATCCTCAAACGCAGGCTGGACGCCGAGGCCGTGTTCACCTACGGTGCCGAGGTCGTCGTCGTCGCGACCGGCGCGCGCTGGCGCGCGGATGGCATGAACGGCCCCACCCAGGCGCCGATCCCGGGCGCCGAGTACGACTTCGTCCACACCCCTGAGCAGGTCTCGGCGGTCAACGGCGCGATCGACGGCGAGCACGTGCTCGTGTACGACACCGACGGCTACTTCACCGCCGTGGGCATGGCCGAGATGCTGCTCGCGGCCGGCAAGCGCGTGACCGTCGTGACCTCGTTCCCGAACTTCGCGAGCTTCATGTTCTTCACCGGCGAGGCCTTCCGCGTCAACCGCGAGCTCCGCGCGCAGGGCATCGAGATCGTCACCGGCCACCTGCTCTCGGAGATCACGCCCGAGCGCCTGCGCGGCCAGAGCGTGTGGGCGCCCGATCCAGTCCAGTGGAGCGCCGATGCGGTCGTGCTGGTGACGCAGCGCGAGCCGCTGGACTCGCTCTACCACGAGCTGCGCGCCGACCCGTGGCGCCTGCAGCGCGAGGGCATCGAGGCTGTCTATCGCGTCGGCGACTGTGTGGCGCCGCGGACGATCGCCGAAAACGTCTTCGACGGCCACCGCCTCGCGCGCGAGATCGACACCGACGACCCGGCCACGCCGCTGCCGTTCCTGCGCGAGCTGCCCGACGTGCGCCGCGAGCGATCGCCCGTAGCGTGAAGGTACTCGTCGCGGTCAAGCAGGTGGCGCGGCTCCGCGACGGGCTCGTCCTGGATGGCTCCGCCGTCGTCCCCGACGAGGCGCTCGAGTGGGCGCCGAACGAGTGGGACGCGTTCGCGCTGGAGGCCGCGCTGCGTCTGCGCGAGGACGCGGGCGGCGGCGAGGTGGTCGTCGCGACGGTCGGCGGGGAGGAGGCCGAGGAGAGCCTGCGGGCAGGGCTTGCGATGGGCACGGACCGGGCTGTGCGCGTGTGGGACCCGTCGCTGCGCGGTGCCGACCCGCTCGCGATCGCTGCCGTGCTCGCGAAGCTGGCCGCCGCCGAGCAGCCGGAGGTGATCCTGTGCGGCGCGCAGGCCGCGGATGCGGCCAACGCCGCGACCGGGCTCGCGCTCGCCGGCCTGCTCGACCTCGCCCACGTGACCGTCGTAAACGCCGTCGAGCGCGACGGCTCCGCGTTGGTCGTCGGGCGCGAGCTGGATGGCGGCGCCGTGGAGACGCTGCGCGTGAGCTTGCCGGTGCTGCTGACGATTCAGACCGGGGCGAACCGACCGCGCCGAGCGAACCTGCGCGCGATCAAGCAGGCCCGCGAGCAACCGATCGAGACGCTCACGCCGGCTGTCCTCGGCCTCGGCGAGCAGGAGCTGGCCGCCGCCGCCGGCGCCCGCACCGTGCGGCTGCTCGAGCCCGTCCGCGAACGCGCGACGATGATCGACGGGCCGGCGAGCGCGATCGCGGCGCGGATCGCCGAGATCGTGGCCGCGGAGCTGCAGGCGTGAGCGGCGTCCTGGTCCTCGCCGAGCTCGCAGGCGGCGCGGGATCGCCGCTCGGCCTGCGGCCGTCGAGCCTCGAGCTGATCGACGCCGGGCGGGCGCTCGGCGAACAGGGAGCCGGCGCGCTCACGGTGGCGCTGATCGGAGCTGCGGCCGACGCGCACGCCGACGCGCTGCAGCTCCCCGGCGTAGCCGAGATCGTGACCGTCTCAACCCCCGACGAGCACTTCGAGGCCCACGTCTCCCAGGCGGCGCTGGAGGAGCTGATCCGCGAGCGCCGGCCGGCCGTCGTGCTCGCCGGCCACACCAGCGACTCGCTCGCGTTCGTCGCCGCGGTCGCCGCCCGCGGCCGCCACGGCTTCGCCGGTGACGTCACGTCGGTGTCGTGGGGCGAGCACGGGGTCCTGGCGCGGCGCGGCGCCTACGGCGAGCGGCTGCTGGCGGAGCTCGACTTCCCCGGCAAGAGCACCGTGCTGCTGCAGCTGCGCGCCGGTGCGCCCGCTGCCGGCGCTGGGTCGGGGGACGCTGGGTCGGCGGGCGCCACGCCGGGCGGCGTCGGCGTCGCGAGCGCGGCGAGCGCCGCGGCGACGGTGTCGCGCTTGGAGATCGATCTGGAGGGCACCGCTCGCACCGAGCGGCTGGAGCTGCGCGAGCCCCCCGCGGGCGGAGCCGACGTCGCGGAGGCCGACTTCCTGCTGTCGATCGGACGGGGGGTTGGCAGCGCCGATGGCGTCCCGCGGCTGCAGCGGCTCGCCGAACGGATGGGCGCTGCGCTGTCGGTGTCCGGTCCGCTGGTCGAGGCGGGGTGGGCGCCACGCGGGCTCAAGGTCGGCCAATCCGGCAGGACGGTGGCGCCGCGGGTGTACCTGGCGCTCGGCATCTCGGGCGCGGCCCAGCATCTCGCCGGCATGTCCGGCTCGAGGACGATCATCGCCGTCAACTGCGATGCCGGTGCCCGCATCTTCGACGTCGCCGACCATGGCGCCGTCGCGGATCTGTTCGAGGTGGCCGACGAGCTCGAACGACTATTCGCCTGAGGAGGCGACGATGGACTTCACCGAGCCCCCCGACGCCCGCGCGATCCGCGAGGCGGTGCGCGCGCTGTGCGAGCGCTTCCCCGGCGAGTACTGGCGGGCGCTCGAGCCCGACACCTACCCGAGCGAGTTCGTGGCGGCGCTCACCGACCAGGGCTGGCTGGCGGCGCTGATCCCCGAGCCCTACGGCGGCTCTGGCCTGCCGCTGGGCACGGCCAGCGTGATCCTCGAGGAGATCTGCGCGTCGGGCGCGAACGCCGGCGCCTGCCATGCGCAGATGTACACGATGGGCACGCTCCTGCGCCACGGAAGCGAGGCCCAGAAGGCCGATTACCTGCCGCGCATCGCCTCCGGCGAGCTGCGGCTGCAGGCGTTCGCGGTGACCGAGCCGAACGCCGGCTCTGACACCACCCGCATCGCCACCCGCGCCGAGCGCCACGGCGACGGCTACGTGGTCGACGGGCAGAAGATCTGGACCTCGCGCGCCGAGCACTCCGACCTGATGATCCTGCTCGCGCGCACCACGCCGCTGGAGCTCGCCGAGAGGCGCACCGACGGCCTGTCGGTATTCCTGGTGGACATGCGCGAGCGGGGGGCCGAGTTGAGCATCCGCCCGATCAAGACGATGATGAACCACGCCACCACCGAGGTCTTCTTCGAGGGGCTCGAGCTGCCCGCCGACGCGCTGATCGGCGAGGAGGGCGCTGGCTTTCGCTACATCCTCGACGGCATGAACGCCGAGCGCATCCTGATCGCCGCCGAGTGCATCGGCGACTGCCGCTTCTTCATCGACCGCGCCGTCGCCTACGCCGGCGAACGGGTCGTCTTCGGCCGCCCGATCGGCGCCAACCAGGGCGTCCAGTTCCCGCTCGCCAAAGCCCACATGGCGGCGCAGGCCGCCGACCTGATGCGCTGGAAGGCCGCCTGGCTGTACGACTCGGGGCAGCCCGCCGGCGCCGAGGCCAACATGGCCAAGTACCTGGCCTCGGAAGCCTCGTGGGAGGCGGCCAACGCGGCGCTCGACGCCCACGGCGGCTTCGGCTTCGCGCAGGAGTACGACATCGAGCGCAAGTTCCGCGAGACGCGCCTCTACAAGACCGCGCCGATCAACAACAACCTCGTGCAGGCGTTCGTCGCCCAGCACGTGCTCGGCCTGCCGCGCTCATATTGAGCTCGGCCGGCTCAGGCGCGGATGGCCGGGGCCGCACATCGCTTCGTAAGCTGTTCTGGCCGGCGCATGCGCCGGCCGGCGGGGGCGCACATGTGCGCCCCCGACGATGGGCCGCATGCGGCCCATCGGACCACGCCGCATGCGGCGTGGTCTTCCCCTCAGGCGCTCGTGCGGTTGGGGTACTCGTGCACGGACACGAGCCGCACGGGCCCCTCGACGACCCGGTAGCTGTGGGGCTGGTCGGCGCGGAAGCTGATCAGATCGCCCTGGCCGATCACCTCCGAGAACGACTCGCCGGATATCTCGACGGTGCCGGTCGCGACGGTGATGTGCTCGAACAGGCCCGCCACGTGCCCTTCGGCATGGCGCACCGCGCCCTCCTCCAGCAGCAGCGTGTAGATCTCGATCAGGGCGCCGCCGGCGCGGGTGAGCATGTGGCGGATGACGAGCCCGTCGGTCTCCAGCCCGGCCTGGTCGACGGCCACGACCGCGGCGACGTCGTCCTCGCGCACGACCGACACGTCGTCGGGCGGCGGCTCGTCGTGGAACAGGCTCGCGAACGGCACGCCGAGGGCGGCGGCGAGCGCCCAGACGGTGTCGATCGACGGGTTGCCCTGGCCGCGCTCGATCAGCGAGACCGTCGACTTCGCCACCCCGGCCTGCTCCGCGAGCGCGGACAGCGTCATGCCCCGGGTCTCCCTCCAGCGGCGCAGGTTGCGCGCGATCGGCTGAACGGGCCCTTGCACGGCGGTAGTTCTATCGTACCGGCGGTAGTGGCACGCAGTTCGGTCCTTTGCCTGCTGGTAGTCTATATCGGTACGCAGGACGAGATATCGAACCGATATCCCACCGACTCCGACCACGGCGCCTAGGCGCAAAGGGCAGATGAGCAACGACGTCCTCACAGCCGACGCACGGGCCAGCCTCGAGGAGCTCTACACCAGGCGCACCCCCAGCTCCGCGCGCGCGATGGAGCGCGCGCGCCGCTACATGGTGCGCGGCCTCACCAGGGGCTGGGGCTACCACCGCCCCTACCCGATCGTCGCCGAGCGCGGCGAAGGGCCATATCTGTTCGACCTCGATCGCAACCGCTACGTCGACCTCGCCAACAACGGCCTCAGCCTGATCCACGGCCATGCGTTCCCGCCTGTGGTGGCCGCGCTGCAGGCGGCGGTGCAGCGCGGCTCCGGCTGGCTCGTGCCCTCGGAGGAGCAGATCGAGTTCGCCAGGGTGCTGTGCGAGCGGATCGAGATCTTCGAGCGGGTGCGCTTCACCAACTCCGGCACCGAGTCGGGGATGCTGGCGATGAAGATCGCGCGCACGTTCACCGGACGCCAGGCGATCCTCAAGGCGGTCGACGGTTTTCACGGCTCCTACGACGACCTCGAGGTGGGGCTGTACGACCGGCCCGAGATCCCCGGCCGCGTCTACCTGGCGCCGTTCGGCGACGCCGAGGCGTTCGAGCGCCAGCTCGCGGAGCACGGCTCGGAGATCGCCGCCGTGGTGCTCGAGCCGCTGATGTTCAGCGGGCTGGTGACGACCGCCCCGCCCGGCTTCCTGGCGCGCGTACAGGAGGCGGCCCGCCGCGCGGGCGCGCTGTTCGTGCTCGACGACTGCCTGATGCTGCGCCTCGCCTACGGCGGATCGGCCGAGCGCTATGGCCTCGAGCCGGACCTGACGTTCCTCGGGAAGTTCGTCGGCGGGGGCATGCCGATGGGGGTCGTCGGCGGCGGCGCCGAGATCATGGACGTGCTCGACCCGCACCGCGAGCGCCCGCTCTACCACGGCGGCTCCTTCAACGGCAACCTGCTCAGCTCCGTCGCCGGGCGCGTCAGCCTCGAGCACTTCACCGCCGAGACGATCGCCGCGATGGACCAGCGGGCATCCGGCCTGCGCGACGCGCTGGCGGCCGAGGCGGCCGCGTTCGGCCTGCCGTTGACGATCGTCGGCGAAGGCTCGGTGATGGGCGTGTACGTCACCGACACGCTCGAGCGCCACGACGGCAACACCTTCAGCGCCGGCGAGCCGACGCAGCTGCTGCACCTGGCCGCGCTCACCCGTGGGGTGCTGATGGGGCCCGGCGGTGAGATCGCGCTGTCGAGCGCCACGGCCGGCGCGGCGCTCGACGCGGCCCACGAGGGCCTGCTGAAGGCGCTCGGAGACGTGGCCCGGCTCACAGGCTCGTCAACAACCGAAGGGAGAACGATGGGTAAGCAGCGGGTGGACAGTCCCTGGGGGACGACGTTCTGCGACTCGATCAGCTTCAGCGGCCCCGGCCGCTGGATCTACGTCTCCGGGCAGATCGGCGCCGACGCCGACGGCAACATGGTCGGCGAGACCTTCGCCGAGGAGGCCGACCAGTGCTTCGCGCGCATCGCGCTGTCGCTCGAGAAAGCGGGTGCCAAGATGAGCGACGTGGTCAAGATCACGGGCTACGTGACCAGCACCGACGACTACCCGGACTACGACCTGGCTCGCGGCAAGGCCTTCCCGGGCACGCCGCCCAGCAGCGCGACCGTGCAGGTCGCGGGTCTCGCAAACGCCGCGCGGGTCGAGGTGGAGGCCGTGGCGTTCATCCCCGACGAGGGCTAGAGCCGCGTCCCCGGCGCCGCCGTGAGCCTCGTCTTCTCGGCGCACATCTCCTGGCTGTTCGGCGAGCGCCCCTACCTCGAGCGGGTCGGGGCGGCGCGCCGGGCCGGCTTTCGCTGGATCGAAAGCGCCTGGCCGGCGGAGCCAGACGATCGCGCGCAACTGCCGGCGAAGGTGGCCGAGCACGGCGTGGCGGTGGCCCTGCTCAACTGTCCTGCAGGCGACGTCGAGCACGGCGAGCGGGGCTTCGCGAACGACCCCGCCCGGCGCGAGCAGCTCGAGCAGGCTTTCCTGGCGGCGGCCGAGCTCGCGCAGCGGATCGGCGCCGGCAAGCTCAACCTGCTCGTCGGCCGGGCGCTGCCCGGCGTGCGCTTGGAGCGTCAGCGAACGTCCGTCGTCGAGGCGCTGCGGGCGCTCGCGCCGGAGGCCGCCGCACGCGGGCTGCGGATCGTGATCGAGCCGCTCAACGCGATCGAGAACCCCGGCTACCTCGCCCCGACGCCGCAGGACGCCGCGGAGCTGATCGAAGCTGCCGGCTCAGACGCGCTGGGGCTCCTGCTGGACGTCTACCACGTGGCGCGGGTGGGCGCCGATCCGCTCGCGGCGGTGGAGCGCTGCGCCGGCCTCATCGGCCACGTGCAGATCGCCGACTTCCCCGGCCGCGGCCAGCCCGGCAGCGGCGCCCTGGACATCCGGGGCATCCTCGAAGCACTCGACGCGGTCGGCTATACGGGAGCAGTCGGGTTGGAGTACGAGCCCCGCGGCAGTAGTGAGGCATCACTGGCGTTCCTCCGAAGCGGCTGGCAGCCGGCGAGCCTGTAGTAGCGGTCGCGCGCTCTCAGGCACGGGTCGGGCGCTCTCAGGCACGCTCGCCCACCTCCGCGGCGACGTCGTCGAGCGCGGCCGTCACGGCCTGCGCCGCGAGCTCGAGCTCATCGTCGCTCAACGCCGTGCACAGGCCGAACTCCCCGCCGATGCCGTAGTAGACGCCGTGGTTGACGCTCGCCAGCTGCAGCAGCGACGTGGCCTTCCAGTCGATCTCGCCGTCCGCGCCGTCGAGCACGTACAGGCCGAACGCCGAGCCGACGCCCTGGGTGCGAATCGGCACCTCGCGCTCCTCGGCCGCCTGCGCGATCGCGGCTCGCAGGCTGTCCCCCTGCGCGTCGATCCGCGCGATGTCCGCCGCCTTCAGGTTGCGTACGGCGATCGCGCCGGCGATCATCCCGAGCAGGTTGCCGTTGAACGAGCCGCCGTGGTACAGAGCGCCCTCGGCCGTCGGGTCGAAGATCGACATCAGCTCCGCCGACGCCGTGATCGCGCCGACGGGCAGCCCGCCGCCGATCCACTTGCCCAGGCAGGTGATGTCCGCCGCCTCGAGGCCGAAGCGCTCGGCCGAGCCGCCCTCGGCGAGGCGGAACATCAGGCAGTCGTCGAGCACGAACAGCACGCCCGCCTCGCGCGCCAGCTCGCGCAGCGCGGGCAGGAAGCCGTCGGGCGGCGGGGTGACCACGCCGGTGTACTGGACCGGCTCGACGATGATCGCCGCGACCGCGCCGTGGTTGCGAGCGAGCGCCGCGCGGTATGAGTCGAGATCGCCGAACGTCGCCAGCGCGACCCGCCCCGGCAGCTCGCCCTGGCCCTGCAGGCCGACCTCGAGATCGTCGTAGGAGCCGTGGTAGCCGTGCCACGCCTTGATCACCACCTGGCGGCCGGTGGCGTGGCGCGCGAGTTTCACCGCCAGCATCGTCGCCTCCGTGCCGGTGTTCGCGAAGCGGACCTGCTCGGCGCCCGGCAGGCGCTCGCACAGCAGCTCGGCGTACTCGATCTGGGCGTCGGAGGCGCCCGGCCAGGCGGTGCCGCGTGACAGCGCCGCGTGCAGCGCGTCCTCGATCGGGCCGTAGGCGTGGCCGTGCATCAGGCTGAGCCCGTTGCTGAACAGGTCCACGTAGTGGTTGCCGTCGACGTCGAACAGCTGCGCGCCGGCGCCGCGATCGAACACGACCGGATAGGGCGCGAACCAGCTGAGCGTGCGGGTGATGCCGAGCGGCATGCTCGCGCACGCTCGCTGCATCATCTGCGCCGAGGTGGGCGTTCGCCGCGTGTACTCTCGTTCGACCGCCGTCAGCTCAACAGACACGTACACCTCGTTCAGGTTCGTCGGCCGGAGGACCCGCGCCCCCGTTGCATATCGACTGTTTGGTATGCATCATAAACGAGTCGCTCTGCTCCTTGCAAGTGATCCTCGCGATCGGCGTGAGCCGCCGCGCGGGCGGGAGCCGGTGGGTGCCGTCAGCCCTCGCCACCGCGGGCGCTGCGCTCGGCCTGCAGCGTCTCGCGCCGCTCGCGGGTCCTCTGCAGATCGACGGTCAGGCCGTGGTCGGGGCCGTCTTCGGCCAGCACGACGCCGTAGACGTCATGGGCCGCCCTGGCGGTGACCCAGCGTTCGACCACGTCGTGCAGCACGGCCTGCGGGTCGCGCGCCAGCGGGTCGCCATAGCCGCCGCCGCCGGCCTCGATGCCGCGGATCCACTCGCCGCGTTGCAGCAGCGAGTCGCCCACCGGCTCGACGTGGGTCTCGCTGCCGTCGAGGCCGAGCACGCTCGCGGACGCCGGCCTGCCGGGCAGGCCCCCGCGGACGCCCTGCGGCGGGTTGCGCGCGAAGTCGGCGAGGTAGAAGACCCGCAGCGGCGTGCTCGACCTCGGCCCGTACACGACCTCGCCGGCCGGCCCGCCGCGCAGACGGCCGGCGCCGCCGGAGTCGGCGAGCAGCCGCAGCGAGCGGAAGTGCAGCGGGTAGGTGCGCTCGAGCATCTCCACGCTGTCGATGTAGATCGTCTTCGAGCAGTCCGGCATCGCGTAGGTGATCCAGCCGTCGCAGTGCGGCGAGGCCGGCCCGCCGTTGTTGCCGATCACCATCGAGCTCACGTACGGCTCGCCGCTGTCCTCGTAGGTGCCCGAGAAGACCGAGAAGCCGACCCCCAGCGCCCCCGCGCCCTCGGCCAGGCCCTCGCCGTCGCCGAGCTGGCAGAAGGCGCTCTGCGCCGCGTTGATGATCCGGTTGAGCACGTTCGTGGTCGACACCGACGCCGAGTACGGCTCGACGAGCCCGCCCGCGATCGAGCCCTCGCGCAGCAGCACCTCCACGCGCCGGAACGAGCCGGCGTTGCGCGGGATCTCGTCCTCGAGGCAGTTGAGCAGCGCGATGATGCAGCCCCCCCGCGCGCAGTACTCGGAGACGTTCAGCCCGAACGGGATGCAGTCGGGGTTCTCGCGCAGGTCGAAGCTCACGCGCCCGTGCTCTGGTTCGACGTCGATCGTGACGTTCACCTCGACGCCCTCGGGGAGGCCGGGGATCGGGTCGTGACGCGAGCGGGCGCGCAGGCGCTTGGCGGGCAGCTTGCGGATCGCCTGCTCCATGCAGCGCTCGGAGTAGTCGAGCCACTCCCCGACGAACGCCCTGATCGTCTCGATGCCGTAGCGGGCGATCACGTCCTTGAGCCGCCGCTCGCCGATGCGCGCGGCGCCGATCGTCGCGAGATAGTCGCCGTACCAGACCTCCGGCACGCGGATACGCCGCCTGCACATGCGGATGATGTCGTCGATGTCGCGGTAGTCCTGCTGCACCTTCACGCACGGGAAGATCAACCCGCCCTCGGCGTAGACGTCGTCCACGTACGCCATGTACGTGGAGGGCTCCGAGTTGCCGCAGTCGGCCTGGTGCGCCTTGGCCGAGGCCGTGAAGACGTGCTCGCCGTCGACGAACACGGGCACCAGGATCGTGTGGTCGGCCGTGTGCGTGTTGCCCAGCATCGGGTCGTTGTGCAGGAACGCGTCGCCCTCGCGCAGGTCCGGGTGCAGCGTGCGCATCGAGCTCGTCTGCAGGCCGGCGCCGAGCACGTGCACCTGCAGGCCCTCGGCGGCGGCGAACAGCTGGTCCTCGGCGGTGATGATCGCGCAGGAGAAGTCACGCGCCATGTTCAGGATCGAGGAGCGCCCGGTCCTGAACAGCGTGTTGGTCATCTCCCGCACGATCGCTTCGAAGCGGTGGGCGAGGACCGCCATCAGCGTCGCGTCGAGCTCGCGCGCGACTGCGGGCCGCGTGTCGGCGCGCTCGTGCATCAGCTCATCTCCAGGCGATAGTTGCCCAGGGCGCTGACGTGCGCCGTCCACCCCGGGTAGACGACGATCGTGGTCTCCGGCTCGATCACCAGCGCCGGGCCCGCGACGGTCGCCTCGGGCGCGAGCTGCGCGCCAAGGTGCACCGGGATCTCGACCTCGCCGAGCTCCGGGAAGAACGCGACGCGGGAACTGGATGCCCGCCCGCCCGGCCCGCCGTTCGCGGCCCCGTCGTTCGCGTGAGCGGCGGCCGAGCCGTGCGCGCGGCGGGCGGCCAGCGGCGGCTTGGCGGTGCCGACGACCACGCGCCCCTTCCATTGGCTCAGCTCGATCCGCTGCCCCGGCTCGCGCACGGCGAAGATGCGCTCGTGCGCGTCGTGGAAGCTCTCGATCAGCCGCGCCAGCTGCTGCTCGTCGGCGATCTGCTCGCCCTCGAGCGGGATCGACAGGTCCCATACCTGATAGGCGTAGCGGGCCTCGACGAAGTAGCGCCGCCGGACCTCGCCGGCGAGGCCGGCGGGCAGCTCGGCCTCGAACGCGAGCATGCGCTCGCGCAGCCGCTGCAGGGTGGCCGACACGCCGGCGAAGTCGAAGTCCTCAGAGCTCGTCACGTGCGGCGCGGTGACCTCGCGCACGATGTCGCTGTGCTGGCCGCCGAACGCCGAGAGCACTCCGGCCGCCCGCGGGACCAGCACCTCGCGGCAGCCGAGCTCGCCGGCGATCGGCAGGATCGTCAGGCCGGCGGCGCCGCCGCCGGCCACCAGCGTGCTGTCGCGCGGGTCCACCCCCTCGTTCACCGTCAGCTCGTGGATCGCCGCGATCATTCGCTCGTTGGCGATCGAGAGGACCGCATGCGCCGCCTCGCGCACGCCGATGCCGAGCGGCCCGGCAAGCTCGCCGAGGGCGGTCTCGGCGGCGCGCGGATCGAGCGCCATGGCGCCGCCGAGGAAGCGGTCGGGATCGACGTAGCCGAGCGCGAGCGCCGCGTCGGTGACCGTCGGGCGCGCGCCGCCGCGCCCGTAGCAGGCCGGCCCGGGGTCGGCTCCGGAGCTCTCCGGGCCCACCCGCAAGAGACCACCGGGGTCGACCCACGCGATCGACCCGCCGCCGGCGCCGATGCTGCGCACGTCGACCGAGGAGAGGCCGGTGAGGTGCCCGGCGAACGGCTCGCCCAGCCACGTCTCGCTGGTGAAGACCAGGTCCCCGTCGCGGACGAGGCTGACGTCGAAGCTCGTGCCGCCGGTGTCGCAGACGATCACGTCACGGCTGCCCGTCTCCGCCTCGGCGACCGTGCGCGCAGCCACCGGCGCGAGCGACGGGCCCGAGCGCACCGACCACAGCGGGCTGTCGATCAGCCCCGACATCGGCACCACGCCTCCGGCGGAGCTGGCGGCGAGCAGCTCGCCGGCGAAGCCCTCAGCGCGCAGGCCGCTGGCGATCTCCGGCAGATGGCTTTGCATCAGGGGCTTCAACGAGGCGTCGATCGAGGTGCCCGACGCGCGCCGGTACTCGCGCACGATCGGGTTGATCTGGTGGGAGAGCGAGTAGGGGACCTCGGGCAGCTCCTGCTCGATCAGGCCGCCGACGGCCAGCTCGTGAGCGGGATTGGCGGTCGACCACAGGAGGCACACCGACACCGCCTGCACCTTCAGCTCCCCGGCCTGCGCCAGCAGCGCGCGGGTGGCGCGCTCGTCCAGCTGGGTCACGACGTTGCCGTCCGCGTCGATCCGCTCGGGGATCTCGAACGTCAGCCGCCGTGGGACGTAGGGCTCGGCGAACGGCCGGGTGTAGTCGTAGGGCCGCAGCGAGCCGCCCTCGCGGCGCACGAGGATGTCGGGGAATCCCTCAGTGCAGAGGAACGCCGTGCGCGCGGTCGTCCCCTCGAGGATCGCGTTGGTCGCCTGGGTGGTGCTGAAGATGAACAGCGAGGCGCGAGCCAGGAGCGCGTCGAGCGGTTCCCCCAGCTGCTCGGCCGCGCGCTCGAGCGCCGCCCGCAGGCCGCCGAAGAGGTGCTTGGGCTGCGTCAGCGCCTTCGCCACGGTCAGGTCGCCGGTCGCGTCGCTGACGACCACGTCGGTGAAGGTGCCGCCGATGTCGCACGTGATCCGCGCGCTGTGCTGGTTGTCGCTCAATGCCTCACGCCTCGGGCACGAACGCTACGGCGTCGATCTCGATGTGGGCGCCCACCAGCAGCCCGGCGACCTGGACGGTCGCGCTGGCCGGCAACTGCTCGCCGAAGCGCTCGGCGCGAACCGCGGCGTAGTCCGGGTATTCCTCCAGAGAGGTGACGAAAGCGTTGATCTTGACCACGTGCGAGAGGTCCGCGCCAGCTTCGTTGAGCGTGCGCTCGATGTTGTCGAGCGTTGCGCGGGCCTCCGCGCCCATGCCACCCGGGACCACTTTTCCATCCGCTCCGAAGCCGACGTTCCCGGCGACGTGGATCAGCCGGCCCGGGCCGACGGCGGTGACCGCGTCGCTGAAGCCCGATGCTGGGTTGGTGGTCAGACGCTCGATGCTCATTCGTGTGCGTTTCCTTTCGTCCGGGCAGCTATTGCAAACCGATCACTCGATATGCGACTATAGGCAGACGGAAGGGCACGTGCAAGCAGGCGCCTGACATTGGGCGGTCTCCCCGTCCAACGACTAGCATCACCCGGCGTGGCGCGTGACCCGCACCGGTCGCGGCTGCGCCGAAGACGAGCCGATGAGACGGAATCGACGGGAGGACATGCGTTGCCAAAGCTCGGGATGGGACCGATACGGCGGGAGCAGATCTGCCGAGCAGCTGCCGCGGTGATCGCCCGCGAGGGCTTTGCCGGCTCCACCATGCGGATGGTGGCCGAGGAGGCCGGCGTCAGCACCGGGATGATCAACCACTACTTCGCCAACCGCCAGGATCTGCTCACACAGGCGCTGGTGTTCGTCTCCGAGCGCACGCAGGATCGCTACCGCGAAGCGCTTCAGGGCATCCCGGCAGGTCTCGGGCGGCTGCAGGCGCTGCTCGACAGCGCGCTGTCCGACGATCCGCAGATGAGAGAGACATGGCACGTCTGGATCAACGCCTACGGCGAGGCCGTGCGCCTGCCGGATCTGCGCCACACGATGGAGCAGCGGCTGCAGAGCTGGTACGACATCATCGATCTGGCGTTGGAGGAGGTCGCGCCGCCGCCCGAGGAGGACGCGATCCCGTGGAGCTGGCGCCTCGACGCGATGCTCAACGGGCTCTCGATCCAGGCGCTGACCTCGGAGGCGGCGCTCGACAGCCGCCAGATTCGCGACGAGATCGTGCACACGCTGTTCCCCGAGCTGGACGCGGAGCCCGGCGCCGACGCGCGCCGGGGCGAGCGGGTGTCGGTCGGCGGCTGAGCGGTATATCATGCCGCTGGCCGATAGATCGAACGAGTGAAAGGCGCCCAGGCGGCTACCGTGCGGCTTGCAGCGGACACAGGGGGAACGTTCACCGACCTGGTCGTCGAACGGGGTGAGGACGTCCTGCTGTACAAGGCCTCGACCACGCCGCACGATCCGGCCGAGGGGATCCTCGGCGCGGTCGCCCTGGCGGCCCGGGACGCAGGTCAGAGCACCGAGGAGTTCCTGGGCGACGCGGACGTCTTCATACACGGCACGACTCGTGCGATCAACGCGATCCTCACCAACAACACCGCGCGGACCGCGCTGCTGGCAACGCGCGGGCATCCCGACATGCTGCTCTTGCGCGAGGGTGGCCGCACGGACGCCTTCAACTGGACCTACGGATATCCCGACCCCTACATCCCGCGCGCGCTGACGTTCGAGATCGACGAGCGGATCGGCAGCCAGGGCGAGGTGGTGCGCCCGCTGCAGGAGGCATCCGCGATCGAGGTGATCGGCCGGCTCGAGGCCGATGGCGTGGAGTCGGTGGCGGTATGCCTGCTGTGGTCGATCGCCAACCCAGCCCACGAGCTCGCGCTCGGCGAGCTGCTCGAGCGCCACCTTCCGGGCATCCCATACACGCTCTCGCACGCTCTGAACCCGACGCTGCGCGAGTACCGTCGCGCCTCCTGCGCCGCGATCGACGCTTCGCTGAAGCCGCTGATGACCGCCTATCTGCGCGGGCTCGAGGAGCGGCTGCGCGCCGACGGGTTCGCGGGCAGGCTGCTGATGGTCACCTCCAGCGGGGGCACCGTGGACGCGGCCGACATGGCCGCCGCGCCGATCCACTCGATCAACTCCGGCCCCGCGATGGCGCCGGTCGCCGGGCGCCACTACGCCGCGCTCGACGGGCTCAGCGAAAACGCCGTCGTCGCCGACACCGGCGGCACCAGCTACGACGTGGCGCTGGTACGTCGCGGGCGCATCCCGGTGACGCGCGAGACGTGGCTGGGGCTGGAGTACGAGGGCCACATCACCGGCTTCCCCGCGGTCGACGTTCGCAGCGTCGGCGCCGGCGGCGGATCGATCGCCTGGATCGACTCCGGCGGGCTGCTGCACGTCGGCCCGCAGAGCGCGGCCGCCGAACCCGGCCCGGTCTGCTACGGCCGCGGCGGAACGGAGCCGACGGTGACCGACGCCTCGGTGGTGCTCGGCTACATAGATCCCGAGTACTTCCTCGGCGGCCAGATGAGCCTCGACGCCAAGGCTTCCGAGGCAGCCATCGCGGAGCGCATCGCGGCACCGCTCGGGCTGTCCAGCAGCGAGGCCGCCGCTGCGATCATGGCCGTCGCCACCGAGCGGATGATCCAGTCGATCGAGGAGATCACCGTCAACCAGGGCGTCGACCCGCGCACGGCGGTGCTGATCGGCGGCGGCGGCGCAGCGGGGCTCAACGCGGTCGCGATCGCCCAGCGGCTCGGCTCGCCGCGGATCGTGATCCCGCAGGCGGGCGCCGTGCTGAGCGCCCGGGGCGCGCTGATGTCCGATTTGATGAGCGAATACGCCGCCGCGTTCTTCACCGGCTCCGACGCGTTCGATCACGCTCGCGCAGGCGAGCTGCTGGCCGATCTGCGAGATCGTTGCATGGAGTTCGCCGAGCGCAGCAGCGTGGCGAGCGAGCCGGCGATCGAGTACATCGCCGAGGCGCGCTACCGCCATCAGGTGTGGCAGCTCGACGTGCTGCTGCGCGGCGGCCTTGACACGCCCGCGGGGCTCGCGGCGCTGATCGAGGACTTCCACGCCGTTCACGAGGAGGTCTATGCGGTGCGCGACGAGCGCGCCGTGCTCGAGGTCGTCAACCTGCGCGCGCGCGTGACCTGCCCGCTGGGCGGGGGCGCCGCCGACACCGTTGCGCTCGAGCCGGCGCAGAGCGCCACACAGACGCGCAGCGTGTACTTCGGCGGAGCCGGTGCGGTCGATGCGGCGATCTGGCGGCTCGAGGCGATGACGCCCGGCACGCGCATCGCCGGGCCTGCGATCGTGGAGTCCTCCTTCACCACCGTCGTGCTCAACCCGGGCGCAACCGCCGAGCGCTCGGCCAGCGGCAGCCTCGTGATCGTGCTCGAGGCCGACGAGCCGGCGCAGCCCACAGCGAGCTCCTCGCAGGCGGTGAGCTGAGGCCATGGCGTCCACGCCTCCACAGCGCAGCCGCGACGTCGTCGCCCTGGCGGTGATGACCAACCGCATGGAAGGCGTGGTGCGCAAGATGACCAACACGCTGTTTCGCACCGCGCGCTCCACGCTGCTGAACACCGCACGCGACTTCTCCTGCTGCGTGGTGACCGCCGAGCACGACCTGCTGGTGATGGCCGAGTCGCTCCCGATCCACGTGATGCGCGGCCCGGACCTGATGAGTCGCTACCTGGCGCAGTACCACCCGCACCCGCGCCGCGGCGACGCGTTTCTGCACAACTCCCCCTATCACGGCAACTCGCATGCGGGCGACCACTGCGTGCTCGTCCCGGTGCTCGACGACGGCGGTCGCGTGCGCGCCACGGCGGTGGTCAAGGCGCACATGGCGGACATCGGCAACGCCGAACCGACCACCATGACCGCCACGGCGCGCGACGTGTACGAGGAGGGCGCGCTGATCTTCAACTGCATGAAGGTCCAGGAGGACTACCGCGACGTCGAGGACGTGATCCGCCTGTGCCAGGCGCGCATCCGCGTGCCGGAGGACTGGTATGGCGACTACATGGGCATGATCGGCGCCGCGCGGGTCGGCGAGCGCGAGCTGCAGAAGGTCGGCGAAGAGGTCGGCTGGGACGTGTTCGACCGCTACGTCGCCGACTGGCTGGACTACAGCGAGGAGCGCATCCGCGCCACGATCAGGACGCTGCCCGCCGGCAGGCGCACCGGCTATGACGTGCACGACGCCGTGCCGCTGCCCGGCGTCGAAGACGGCGTGAAGATGGAGGTCGCCGTCGCCGTCGACCCCGACGCGGGCGAGATCGAGATCGACCTGCGCAACAACCCCGACTGCCTGCCATGCGGCCTCAACCTGACCGAGTCGACGTCCGCGACCTCCGCGCTGATCGGGGTGTTCAACAGCATCGACCACACCGTGCCGCGCAACTCCGGCAGCGCGCGTGCGATCAAGATCCTGCTGCGTGAGAACTGCTGCGTAGGCATACCCGTGCACCCGGCCAGCTGCTCGCTGGCCACCACCGGGCTGGCCGAGCGCCTCGGAGGGATCGTGCAGCGGACGCTCGCCGAGTTCAAGGACGGGATGGGCATGGCCTCACCGGGCCCGGAGTGCCCGCCGGCGACAGCCAGCCTGTCGGGGCGCGACCCACGCCACGGCAACGCTCCGTTCGTGGACATGATGATCCTCGGCAACTCGGGCGGCGCGGCGCACGCGCACGGGGACGGTTGGTTGACCAACGGCGAGACCAGCGACGGCGGCTCGATGATGCGCGACTCGACCGAGGTGCTCGAGCTGCTGCGGCCGATCCGCGTGTGGACGGATGAGATCGTGCCCGACACCGGCGGCGATGGGCGCTTCCGCGGCGCTCCCTCGCTGTATGTGGAGTATGGGCCCGTGGATACGGAGCTGGAGGTCCTGTACGCGGCCGATGGCACGGTCAACCCCGCGCTCGGAGCGCGCGGCGGCGAGCCGGGTGCGCTGTTGCGCCCGTTCATGCGCACCACCGAGGGCGAGGTCGTGGAGTTGGACCCCTGGGGCCATGTGATCCTCAAGCCCGGCGAGACGATCATCTCGATCTCCTCCGCCGGCGGCGGCTATGGCCCGGCGATCGAGCGCGAGCTCGAGCACGTGCGCCACGACGTGGCCGAGGGCTGGGTCACACGCGAGCGTGCGCGCGCCGTCTACGGCGTTGCGATCGACGAGCAGGGCAAGGTCGACGCGCAGGCCACGGCCGCCCTGCGCGAGCAGCTCGCGGCCGGGACGGCCGCCCCGCCG
>Ga0187890_10000387_pt1 | contig 30929 bp, 31 predicted proteins | sample June2016WEW_21_1_FD_133005 | JGI IMG/M metagenome (GOLD analysis project Ga0187890, IMG submission 133005) | Peatland microbial communities from SPRUCE experiment site at the Marcell Experimental Forest, Minnesota, USA - June2016WEW_21_10 | ecosystem: Environmental > Terrestrial > Soil >... | reverse complement strand
GCCTTCGTGCCCGCGGCGAGCACCGAGATGAACGCGACGAGCCCGAGCCCCACGGTCAGGGCGAGCGCGGTCACCAGCGTGCGGCCCGGCTGACGGATGGAGTTCTCCCGCGCCAGGTGCCCGGTGATGCCGCGCCAGCTCACGAGCAGCCCGATCGCGCGGCCGAGCGCGGGGATCACGCGGTAGCGATGCCTACCGGCGCCTCTGACGAGGCGTGCCAGCTGCACCATCACATAGACGGAGAAGACCACGAACAGGATCGGCGCGATGCCCGCGCCGAGCAGCAGCCCGAGGAGCACGAAGACGGACGCGAGGATCCCTACGCGCATGAGCACGACGCGCTCGGTCACCTCGCGCGGCGGGATCTGCACGCCCTCGCGCATCGCCGCCATCGGCGGCACACGCGTCGCGCGCAGCGCCGGGAAGAAGCCGGCGAGCATGGTGATGACGATGCCGACGCCCAGCGAGACGATCACGGTGCGCGTCTCCAGGACCGTGCCGTTGTCGGGCAGGTCGGCGCCGAACGCCTTGAACAGCCCATCGAGCGCCGGCGCGAGACCGATCCCGGCGAACAGCCCGACGGCCGATCCCGCGACGCCCAGCAACAGCCCTTCCTCGACCACCGAGCGCATGAGCTGCCCGCGCGAGGCGCCGAGCGTGCGCAGCAGCCCGAACTCGCGCGTGCGTTGGGCGACGGTGATCGAGAAGGTGTTGAAGATGATGAACGCGCCGACGACGAGCGCGACGTAGGCGAAGACGAGCAGGAACGTGCGCAGGAAGCCGAGCTTTTCTTCCAGTTCGGAGGTCTGGTTGGCGGCTTCCTGAGCGCCCGTGCGCACGATCAGCGTCGTCGGCAGCGCCGCGCGCACGCGCGCGGCCAGCTGTTCCGGGGAGATGCCGGGGTTTGCGGCGACGTTGATGCCGTCGTATTCGCCGGGTTCGCCGGCTATGTACTGAGCCTGGGCGGGCAGGACCAGCGCGACGCTCGCGCCGCCGAAGGATTCGCTGCCCGCGAACTTCGCGATCCCGGCGATCGTGTAGCTCCGCGCCGGCGCGCTGCCGGCGATCACGAGATGCTGTCCGAGCCCGAGGTGATCGCGCTGCGCGGTCGCCTGGTCGATCGCGACCTCGTCTTCGGCATTCGGCAGGTGCCCCTGCACGGCGGTGAATGCCTCGAAGCGCGGCGGCTGCACCGCGTTGACGAGCGACGGCGCGGTGCTCGAGATCCGTTTGCCGCTCGTCGTCAGCAGCGTCGCCCGCGTGGAGATCGACGCGGAGGCCGCCGCCACGCCGGGCACCGCGCGCACGCGGGCGAGCGTCGCTTCTCTGATCGGATAGGTCTGCGATTCGCTTCCGTGACCGAGCGTTTCCCGGGCGGTGACGACGACGGCCTTGTCTTTGTAAGCGCTGCCGAAGACTTCCGCGAAGGCGTGGTTGATCGTGTCGGTGAGGATGTACGTGCCCGCCATCAGCGCCACCCCGAGCACGATCGCGATTCCCGTCAGCAGCGCCCGGACCTTGCGCTGGGCAAAGCCGCGGAGCACCAGCTTGTTCATCAGCCGATCGCCTTCATCAGGTCGAGCGCCTGCTCGGCGCTCGCCGCCTCGCCGTCGTGCACGATCTTGCCGTCGGCCAGCAGCAGCAGCCGGTCGGCGAACGATGCCGCGTGTGCGTCGTGGGTGACCATCACGACGGTCTGCCCGAAGTCGTCGACCGCATGGCGCAGCAGCTGCAGCACATCGCCAGAGGATTTCGAGTCGAGGTTGCCGGAGGGCTCGTCCGCGAACACCACCGCCGGGCGCGAGATCAGCGCGCGCGCCACGGCCACGCGCTGCTGCTGCCCGCCCGAGAGCTCGGCCGGACGGTGGCTGAGCCGATCGCGGATGCCGACGGTGTCGACGAGGCGATCGAACCACTCCCTGTCGGGCTCGCGACCGGCGATCGACAAGGGCAACAGGATATTCTCCTCGGCGTTCAGCACGGGCAGCAGGTTGAAGGTCTGGAAGATGAAGCCAACGCGGTCGCGCCGCAGTTGCGTGAGCGCGCGATCGTCGAGCGCGGTGAGCTCGACGCCGGCGATGCGCACGGTGCCCGAGGTCGGACGATCGAGCCCGGCAAGGATGTGCATGAGCGTCGACTTGCCCGATCCCGACGGGCCCATGATCGCCGCGAAGCGGCTCGCGGGGAAGTCGACCGTCACGCCCGTGAGGGCATCCACCGCCGCTTCGCCCGTCCCGTAGCGGCGGGACAGATCCTGCGCCTCGACGATGTTCTGGTGACCGTCATGGGCGGCTGAGACGTCCACTGCCGCGCAGTTTAGGGACGATGCCCGGCGCGCACATGGGCGCTCCCGCGACCACGAGATCTGAGCATGCTCACGCGTCCATCGTGCGCGTGCGCCAGGCGCCGAGCGCAAGGAAGACGACGATCCATCCGAGCGCGACGATCACGGCGGTGCCCGTCGACATCGTCACGGTCGCTCCGCCTCGCGGGCCGTGGCCGCCGTCATTGAGGCTGATCGGGCTGAAGTGCGCGACCGCCTGGCTGAGGATCAGCTTGCGCGAGCTGCCGAGCGATTCGATGTTTTCGAGGATGCGGCTCGCGATCAGCTGCCAGCCGATCAGCACCGTCAGCGCGGCCGGCCGCGAGCCGACGAGCGAGGAGAAGCCGACGGCCACCACGCACACGATGCCGGTGGAGAACAGCGTGAACAGCAGCCCGTTGATCACGAGCGCGCCGCCGGGGGTGGGCGTCCCCGAGGCCAGCGCATAGGTCCCGACCAGCGTCAACGCATATCCGGCCAGGACCACCAGCCAGCACAGGCCGAGCGCCGCCGGGACGCGCGAGCCGAACAGCGCGACGCGCGAGCGCCCGGTCACGACGAGATCGCGGAAGACTCCCGCCGCGAGATCGCCGGCGCCTCCGTCGGTGCCGATCATGATCGCGGCCAGCGGCCCGAAGAAGACGGCGAGCACCCGCATCGCGTCCGTGTAGCCGCTGATGCCGCCAGCCGGCGAGTGTTCAGCCGGGCTCGAAGAGTGCTGTACGGCCTTGACGATGAAGAAGATGAGCACCGGTGCGAGCACGAGCACAAACGCCCAGATGAGCGTGCCGCGCTTCTTGCGCAGCTTCAGGAAGTCGGCTCCGACCATCCGGATCGCGATCGCGGGATTCATGCCTTCACCGCCTCGGGAACGAGGTCGGCGTCGAGCCGCGAGGTGACCTGCAGGAAGCGCTGCTCGAGGCTGTGGCGGACGGGCTCCAGGCGCGTGACGCCCACCCCGGCCCCGACGAGCGCCGCGTTGATCTGCGCCGCCGTCTGCGGCTCCCCGGACAGCACCACGCGAATTCCCTCGTCATCCGGGCGCGCCTCGGCCACCAGCTCGCTCGCGTTGAGGAGGCCCAGCGCCCGATCCTGATCGTCGACGCCCACGATCAGCTCGTGGCGCGCGCCGCCGCCGGCGGCGAGATCGGCGATCGCGCCCTGCGTGACGATCTTGCCGCGGTCGACGATCGCCGCCGCATCGCACGTCTTTTCGACCTCGTCGAGCAGGTGCGAGGAGATGAAAACGGTCCGCCCCTCCTGCTCGACCATCGCGCGGATCATTTCGCGGAACTCCTGGATGCCGGCCGGGTCGAGTCCGTTGGTGGGCTCGTCGAGGATCAGCAGCAGCGGATCGGCCAGCAGGCAGCGGGCGACGCCGAGTCGCTGGCGCATGCCCATGGAGTAGCTCTTGACCTTGTCGCCCGCGCGCTCGGACAGGCCGACGCGCGCCAGCGCCGGGTCGATCCGGTCCCACGTCTCCGGCCCGCGCACGGCGGACACGATCCTCAGGTTCTCGCGCCCGGTGAGGTGCATGTGAAAGCGCGGCTCCTCGACGATCGCGCCGACGCGCTGCAGCGCCTGCGCGCGCTCGGCCGGCACGGGATGGCCCAGCAGGTGCATGGTGCCGGCGCTCGCGTGCGTGAGACCGAGCAGCGTGCGGATGATCGTCGTCTTGCCGGCGCCGTTAGGGCCGAGGAAGCCGAACGCGCAGCCGCGCGGCACCTGCAGGTCGATGCCGTCGAGCGCCGTGCGCTCGCCGAAGCGCTTGGTCAGGCCGGCGGTCTCGATCGCCGGCTGTGAGGAGCTTGGATCCATCAGCTACCCATTGTTATCGGCAGGAGCCCGTCCATCCAATCAGGGATTGCCCTTAGGGTCCGTCCAGGCTCACAAGTCTTCTCTGTACAGCCCAGCGGCTGAGCTCGTGGCGGCTGGAGAGCTGCAGCTTGCGCAGCACCGCCGACACGTGCGCCTCGACCGTCTTGACCGAGATGCCGAGGCTTTGAGCGACCTCCTTGTACATGTACCCGCGCGCGATGTGGCGCAGCACCTCACGCTCGCGCGGCGTCAGCTGGTCGAGCTCGCGATCCTCGGCCGCCCGCTGGTCGGCATTCAAGCTGCCGGCGCCGGCGTCCTGCGCGAACGCATCGAGCACGAAGCCCGCCAGCCGCGGCGAGAAGACCGCGTCGCCGCCGGCCACCCTGCGCACGGCCTCCGCCAGCTCGGCCGCGGAGATCGTCTTCGTCACATACCCGCGCGCCCCCGCGCGGATCACCGCGATCACGTCCTCGGCCGCATCCGACACCGACAGCGCCAGGAAGCGCACCGCCGCGCACTCCTCGCCCACGCGCGTGATCACCTCGACGCCGCCGCCGTCAGGCATGTGCACGTCCAGCAGCACCACGTCCGGCAGCTGCTCGCGGATGACCGACACGGCCTCCTCCACGGTGCCGGCGTCGCCGACCACCGACAGCTCCGCCCCAAGCTCGGCGCGCACGCCCGACCGGAATAGATGGTGATCGTCGACAATCACCACACGCGGCTTGGAGCTCACGCGCTCGGCCCCAGCTTCGCGCGCAAGCTCACGCGTCGTGCCGCCTCGCGCGCAAGCTCACGCATCCGGCTGCTCCGCGCGCAGGCTCACGCGCTCGACCCCCGCTCCATCACGAGCTCGACCTCGGTGCCCTCGCCCGGCCGGCTGTGCACGGCGGCGCGACCCTGATGACGCTCCATGCGCCCGATGATCGAGTCGCGCACGCCGCGGCGGTCAGCCGGAATCGCGTGCGGATCGAAGCCCACGCCGCGGTCGCGGACGAATACCTCGACCCGATCGGGCTCCACCTCCGCATACAGGTCCACGCGCTCGCTGCTCGCGAACTTGGCAGCATTGGTCATCGCCTCGCGCGCAGCCTGGACCACCGCCTCCAGCCTCCCGTTGAGCGGCCCGTCGCCGACCGTCACCACCTCGATCGGCACCCTGTGCAGCTCCTCGACCTCCGCCGCCGCGCGCTCGAGCGCCGTCGCCACGCTGTCGCCCTCACCACGGTCCGGGCGCTTCAACAGCCAGCTGCGGAGCTCCCGCTCCTGCCGGCGCGCCAGCCCGGCGACCTCCCTGGGGTCGCCGGCGCGCTTCTGGATCAGCGCCAGCGTCTGCAGCACCGAGTCGTGCAGGTGCGCCGCCAACTCCGCCCGCTCCTGCTCGCGGATGCGCGCCGCGCGCTCGAACGACAGGCTGCGGCCCAGACGAACAACCCACGGCCCCATCACGAGGCCGAGCACCGTCGCGATGATCGCCACCGCCCAGATCGCCTTGCCGAGGCTGTGCTGGACGCCGATGGCGTGTAGCAGCGCGGCCGAGGCGAACGCGACCAGCAGGGCGCCAGTGATCAGACGGGGGGCGTCAAGCTGGCTGGGACGACGCAGGTACTCTCGCAGCGTCCTGCGCCGGCTCTGGCCCGATCCGCCCGCCACGACGGTCGGCCGCCACAACAGCGCCATCCCACAGATGCCGAGAACCAGCGGCCACAGACCCTCGCCGACGTGGGAGCCGCTCAGGTGCACGCCGGCGAACAGAGCCGCCACCGCCACGACGATCAGACCGCGGCCGATGCGGCGACGAAGGGGCGAGCCGGCGGGCGCTCGGGACTGCCCGGCCGGTGCTTGGGCAGAAGCCATCGATCAATGATGCCAGCGAAACCCACGCCGGAGATAAGGGATCACCCCTACGCCGCGGGCTCGCCACGCGCACGCCGAGAGGCGGCCGGCAGGCCGCCCCATAAAAAGATGTATGACGTCCTCAGGGCTCCTCGGCCTGCATCGCCTTGACCTGCTCCTCGAGCGCGCCCATCACCGCGGGGTCGCGCAGCGTGGTCACGTCGCCGAGCGCGCGGCCCTCGGCGATGTCGCGCAGCAGGCGGCGCATGATCTTGCCCGAGCGCGTCTTGGGCAGATCCTCGGTCCAGATGATGCGCCTCGGGCGCGCGAACTTGCCGATGCGCTCCGCGACCGTCTCGCGGATGCCCTCGACCGTGCGCTCGTCGCCCTCCAGCCCGCCCTGGAGCGTGACGAACGCGACGATCGCCTGTCCGCTGTCCTCGTCGTGCTGGCCGATCACCGCCGCCTCGGCGACGTCCGGATGCGCCACGATCGCCGACTCGACCTCGGCGGTCGAGAGCCTGTGACCGGACACGTTGACCACGTCGTCGATGCGCCCGATCACCCACAGGTAGCCGTCGCGGTCACGGCGGGCGGCGTCGCCGACGAGGTAGGTCTCACGGCCGAAGCGCTCGAAGTAGGCCGCGATGAAGCGCTCCTCCTCCTTGTACAGCGTGCGCAGCATCGACGGCCACGGCTGGGTCAGCACCAGCAGGCCCTGGCCTTCCTCGATCGGCTCGCCGGTGGACTCGCTCACCACCGCCGCCTGCACCCCCGGGAACGGCTGCGTGGCCGACCCCGGCTTGGTCGCCGTGATCCCCGGCAGCGGTGTGATCATGATCGCTCCGGTCTCCGTCTGCCACCACGTGTCCACGATCGGACAGCGTTCACCGCCGATCACCTTGTGGTACCACAGCCACGCCTTCGGGTTGATCGGCTCGCCGACGGAGCCGAGCAGACGCAGGCTCTTCAGATCGTGCTTGTTCGGCCACTCGGCGCCCCACTTGATGCACGCGCGGATCGCGGTCGGCGCGCAGTACAGGATCGTGACGCCGTAGCGCTCGACGATCTCCCACCAGATCCCCTTGTGGGGATAGTCCGGCGCGCCCTCCCACATGACCGACGTCGTGCCGTTGCACAGCGGCCCGTAGACGATGTAGGAGTGCCCCGTGACCCAGCCGACGTCGGCGGCGCACCAGTACACGTCTGACTCCGGCCTCAGATCGAACACATAGCGGTGCGTCGCCGCCACGCCCGTCAGATAGCCGCCGGTGGTGTGCAGGATCCCCTTCGGCTTGGCGGTCGATCCGGACGTGTAGAGGATGTACAGCGGGTGCTCCGCGTCCAGCGGCTCGGCCGGGCACACCGGATCCGCGGCCGCGACGATCTGCTCGTAATAGACGTCGCGCCCCTCCCGCATCTGGCACGGCGTGCCCTTGCTCTGGACCACCACGATCTTCTCGAGGCTCTCCAGGCCATCCATGTGCTCGTCGACACGGTCCTTGACCGGCGCCGTCTTGCCCTTGCGCGCCGCGCCGTCGACCGTGATCAGCACCTTCGCCTCGGAGAACTCCATGCGCTCGCGCACCGCCTCCGCGGAGAAGCCGCCGAAGACCACGTTGTGCGGGGCGCCGATGCGCGCGCACGCGAGCATCGCCACGGCCACCTCGGGGATCATCGGCAGGTAGATCCCCACCACGTCGCCCTTGCGCACGCCGAGATCCTTCAGCGCGCTGGCGAAGCGTTCGACGTCGCCGAGCAGCTCCGCGTAGGTGATGTCGCGCTCCTGGCCGTCCTCGCCGCGCCAGTGGAACGCGACACGCTCCCCCCTGCCCGCGATCACGTGGCGATCCAGGCAGTTGTAGGAGACGTTGAGCGTGCCGCCGGTGAACCACTTGTAGAACGGGGGATCGTCGTCGTCGAGCACCCTGCTCCACTTCTGAAACCAGTCGAGCTCCCCAGCCTGGGCGGCCCACCACGCGAGCGGATCGGCTGCCGCCCGCTCGTACACCGCCGGATCGTTCAGCAGCGCGTGCTCTGCGAACTCGGCGGGAGGGTCAAACGTCTCCACGCCCAGGAGCGATGCGAGCTCTCCGTCGAGCTGCTCGCCTGCGACCGCTTCGCGTTCACTCGACACGGCACTCCCCTCCTCTGGCTCGAAGTCACGGACTTCCGACGGGACATTCTTCCACCGGCGCGCCCGCCGCGAACGAGCAGCTCAGCCGCGGCCGCCGCGCTTGCGCCGGCGCTTGCGCGTGCCGGCGCCGCCCGCCGGCAGCACGGGCGCGGGCGCCGCGACCGCGGGCGCGGGCACGGGCGCGGGCGTGTTGCTCGCCGCCGGGCGTCCGCCGCCCCTCCGTTCGGCGCGCAGCTGCGCCTGCGAAGGCCACGGCCGCGCCTCTCCGGCGGACCAGGCCGGCGGCTCCCCCTTTGGCCAGCGCCCGATGAACAGGACGCCGGTGATCACCAGCCACAGCGCCGGCACCACCTGCAGGTCGGCACCACCGATCGGGAAGAACAGCAACAGCGCGGAGAAGCTGCCGAGCACCGACATCCACAGCGGCAGCAGCCCTACTCGAACGGTGTTCACCAGCACGCCGATCATGCCCGCGGCGAGCGCGATGCCGGCGAGCGGGCCGAGCACTCCGACGATCAGGTTCGCGCTGCTGCCCGTGGTCGACTGTTCAAACGCGTGGACCGAGAAATCGTGGCCGACCGCGAAGTTGTGGGCGATGATCGCGCTCGACACCTGGCGCACGACGCTCAGCACCGCGAACGCGATCCCGCCATACAGCACGAGCGGGCGCGCGAGCTTCCACGAGTGCGGGCGGCGAAACACGACGGCGTCACAGAACAGCAGCAGCACCAGCACCAGCGCGGCGACCGAAAGCGCCGCGATCACGCTCCCGGAGATCAGCCCAAAGCCGTTGTGGCTCAGGTATTTCAACTCGGCGGTGGCTGGGCTCCGCGCCGGGTCGGCCACGCCGGAGAGCGCCGGCCCGAGGCCCTGGAGCAGGCCGACCGTGGGTCCGCCGTTGAGCGTCTTGAAGACGATGATCGCGCTCAGCAGGTACAGGAAGCCGCCCGCGAACGCCGGCACCGCGAGCCGGTTGCGACTCGCTTCCTCGCTGGCGACCTGCTCGCGTATCTCGGCTGCAGAGGGCATGAGCAGGGCAGTCTATGATGCGGGCATGGAAAGCGGTGGACTCGGAGACCTGTTCGGCGACCCCGAGGAGCTCCAGCGGCGGCTGGCGGAGTTCGCTGAGCAGATGCAGGGCAACCAGCGCCTCGTGTGGGCCGACAACGCGATCAAGCTCGCCGTCGACATGACCGTGGCGGCCGTCGCCAGGGTCAACGTCCAGGGCAACGCCGAGGCCCAGGCCGAGCAGATCCGCACCGTGATCGCACGCGTGTTCCCCGAGGCCGTCGCGCTCGTGCGCGAGGCCCGCGAGGGGCTCCAGTAGTCGAGCCGGCGCGTAAGCGCCGTCATCGACGGACTTTCGATCATCCCAGCCGGCGCGTAGCGCCGTCATGGACGTGCTTCATTCAGTAGGCGCCCGCGCGCTCGGCCTCGCGCTCGGCTTCGCGTGAGGCGCGCCCGGCGTACAGCACCTCTTTGAAGGAGCGGAAGCGGAAGATGAACACGACCGCGCCGAGCCCGACCAGGGCGGTGAACGCCGCAATCGTGATCTGCTGACCGACCGAGTACGCGGCCACCACGGCGGTGGGCGCGCTGGTGGCGAACACCTTCAGCAGCAGCGCCTGCTGCACGCCGAGGCCGCCGGGCGTGAACGGCACGGCGCCGGCCACCTGGTTGACGGCGAACACCAGCAGCACCTTGTCGACCGAGCCTCCCACCCTGAACGCGTCCAGCAGGAACCAGAAGGCGACGAAGCGGCATGTCCACGCGAGCGCCTGCAGCGCGGCGACTTCGCGCAGGTAGCGACGGCGATCGCTCAAGATCGTGACGCCCTGGCGCACACGCGCCCAGAACGCCTTCGCGCGCACCGACAGCAGCGCGAAGGCGACCACGCCGAGCACGCCCAGCACGGTGATCAGGAACAGCGTCAGGTGGAAGTGCTCGGCCAGGTATGAGATGTCGAAGGAGCTCAGTTTCGAGAAGTCCGGCGGCTTGGGAAAGACGCCCTGGGTGAACGCGAAGATCAGCACGAGCACGCCCACGCAGAAGTCGAAGATCGACTCGACGAAGAAGGCCGCTGCAACGGTTGGATAGCGCGAGCCGGGAATCGAGGAGCGGGTGAGGAACAGCTTGATCACGTCCCCGCCGCGCGCGGGCACGACGTTGTTGAAGCCGACCGCCGCGAAGTACGCGCCCCATACCCGCCGCCACTGGAAGGCGGCGGCCGGGTACGCGGCGCGCAGGCTGTTGAAGAAGCCGCGCGAGCGCAGCGTGAGGTTCAGCCCGAAGAAGACCAGCCCCAGCAGCAGCGCCCCCCAGTGCACCGCAGCGAGGTCTGACAAGAACTTTCCGGCGGCATCCAGGAACGAGCTGATGCTCTGGCCGATCGAGGTGGACGCTACGGGCGCGGTCACCCATCAAGCGTACGGCCCTGCCGCGGCCCGCACCTCGGGCGCCACGAGACGGCCGGCGTGGGCCGCGCAGATGCGCTACAACGATCAAATGGCGCCGCGCGGGTCCGCCCGGAAGGGCCTCACGATCGCGATCACCGGCCCGACCGGCGAGATCGGGCAGGCGGTCGTGGCCTCGCTGGAGCGCTCGCGCGAGGTTGCGTCGATCGTGGGCATGGCGCGCAGGCCGTTCGACCCGCGCGCGCGGGGCTGGAAGAAGGTCTCCTACAGGCGCGGGGACGTGCTCGACCGTGACGCGGTGCGGGAGCTCGTGCGCGACGCCGACGTGGTCGTGCACCTGGCGTTCATGATCATGGGCGGCGCCAAGGAGAGCCGGGAGGTCAACCTCGTGGGCTCGCGCAACGTGTTCGAGGCGAGCGTCTCAGCGGGCGCGAAGCGGCTGGTGTACGCCTCCTCGGTGGCCGCGTACGGCTTCCATGGCGAGAACCCGCAGCCGCTCACCGAGGAGGTACCTGCGCGCGGTACCGCCGCTCATTACTACTCAGCCCAGAAGGCCGAGGTCGAGGCGCTGCTCGAGACCACCCTCGCCGGCGCGGATACGGCCGGCTACGTGTTTCGGCCGTGCATCGTCGCCGGACCGCAGGCGCCGCTGCTGATCGACAGCCTGCCCTACACGCAGATCTCCGAGCGCCTGCCCGGGCCGGTTCTCAGCCTGCTCGAAGGGGTGCCGATCCTCAAGCCGGTGCTGCCCGACCCAGGCGTGCCCTTCCAGCTGGTGCACCACGACGACGTGGCCAGCGCGATGCGCGCGGCGGCGCTCGGGCGAGGAGCCCCCGGCGTGTACAACCTGGCCGGAGCCGGCCAGCTGACGGTCAAGCAGCTCGCGGAGGAGCTCGGCTGGTACTCGATTCCCGTCCCCGAGCTGGCGGTTGACGCGGCCGCGCAGATGATCGGACGCCTCGGCTTCCTGCCCGCGCAGGCGCAGTGGATCGCGGCGTTCCGTGAGCCGGTGATCATGAGCGCGAGCAAGGCGCGGCGCGAGCTCGGCTGGCGCCCGCGGCACGACGCGCTGCACACGCTGCGCGACACGATCAGCGCCACCCGCCTGGATCCGCTGATCCGCTGAGCCGGACAGGCGCCGAGGGCGCGGCGCCGGCGAACCCATACCTAGCCGGCAGGCAAGGGTCCGGCGCCGTAGGCTACCCAGCCTGTGAACGCCCAAGAGACCTCCGAGCCAAGCCGGACGAACCGCCGCGTGACGGTTGTCACCGACAGCACCCCATATCTCCCGCAATCGCTGATCGACAGCCTGGGAATCCACCAGGTGAGCCTGTATGTCGGCTGGGGCGGCGATCTGAAGCCCGAGCACGAGTACCGGGACCTGGACGCGTTCTACAAGCGGCTGCACGAGTCCCCGCAGCTGCCGACCACCTCACAGCCATCGGTGGGCGACTTCCTGTCCTGCTACCGGCCGCTGCTGGACGCGGGCTGCGACGTGCTCTCGATCCACATCGCCGCCGGCCTGTCGGGCACGTGCGAGAGTGCGCGGGAAGCAGCTCGGATCCTCGCCGAGGAGGCCCAGCCCGGCAGGGTCGAGGTGCTCGACAGCGAGACGGGCGCCGGCGGCCTCGGCTGCCTGGTGGCGCTCGCGGCGGGCCTCGCCGAGCAGGGCGAGTCGCTGGAGACGATCATCGACGGCGTCCGCCAGGGCCGCAAGAGCCTTGACATCTGGTTCTGTCTCGACACGCTCGAGTACCTGCGCCGTGGCGGGCGCATCGGCGCGGCGCAGGCGATGGTCGGGACCGCCCTGAAGATCAAGCCGATCCTCACGTTCGGCACCGAGATCGCGCCCGTCGGGCGCGTCCGCACGCACCGGCGGGCACTCGAGCGCATGGCCGCCTACCTGCGCGAGCTGCACGAGCGGGGCGCCACCGACTGGATCGTCCAGCACGCCCAGGCAGCCGCCGACGCCGAGCAGCTCGTCGCTGAAGGAACCGCGCTGTTCGGGTTCGCGCCGCTGTTCTGCACCGAGGTCGGCCCGGTGCTCGGCGCGCACCTGGGCTCAGGGATGCTGGTCGGCGGGATGACGCGGCCCTAAGCGCGCTACAGCGGGCTCAGCATGACTGCGGTCTCTGTGCGGATAGTCGCCCGCTCCTCCGCGCGCAGACCCCGCGAGAACTCGTCGATCTTGCGCTTCGGGCCGGTGACCGTGAAGGCGAGCTGCGTCGTGAGCAGGTGCGGATGCTCGATGGTCGTGCACTCCAATCCGAGCTTGTCGGCCCAGTCGCGCATGCTCTGCTCGAGTTCCGCGCGGATCATCCTGCCCGAGCTGACGACCAGCGTGCGCGTCTCGATCGCGTCGGCGTCACGCTCGGCGGCGTCCTCGATCCGCTGCTCCTCGACGGTCGCCGGCGGATCGGTCTGGCGCCACTTTTCGAGCTGGTCGTCCCAGTGGCTCACACGCACGCTCGCTCGGATCCCGTCGCGCGCAAGCACGCCCTCGATCGCGCTGCGCGCCGCCGTGAGCGTCGCCTCGTCAGCTGCGTACGCGAACAGGAGCTTGCCATCGTGCGTGATCACGACGTCGCGCGGGACCGTCGCCTCGACCTCCTTGACCACGTCGGGGCCGCGCAGACGCCCGATCAGCTCGTGCAGCGCGCCGCCGGCCTCTGGCACCTCGAGCTCGGCCTCCATGCGCCAATCCTGCTCGCTGGCGCGCTCGTGCGGGTCGGTCTCCATGGCAGGGGACGATATCGGCTCGGTGAATAGTCCATCGCCTGAATATTCATGGTGAGCCTTATCGCATCCGCGGAGAGGCGGCATGATCTGTGTGCGCAATGGTCGTCGAGGATGCCACCAAGACTCGAGCGGGACTGAGTGGGCCGAGCAGAAGCTCGGTCCGCGCTTCCGGAGCGCGCGAGGATCTCGTGTGCCTCGAGCTCACGGACGCGCAGGTCGAGGGCGTCATCCGCGCAACGGCCGACGCGCGCGGGCCCAGCCTCAGCCTGCTGCTGTCCGGGTTGATAACCGAGCAGGCGATCTCGGAGGGCTCGCTCGAAGAGCGCTACTGCGCCGAGCTGGAGAGCGGGCGCCTGTCTCACTCGCTGTTCCGCGGGCTGCTGATACTGGCGCTGTTCATCTCCGGAGAAGAAGGCCGCGGTGTCGTGGAAGTCGCGCGGCAGTTGGGCCTGAGCCCGAGCACGACACACCGCTACATGACGACGCTCGTCGCGTTCGGGCTGCTCGTGCAGGACCCCGCGACGCGCAAGTACCGGCTCCCGCTTTGAGCGATTTCTCGGACCCCGGACGGACCTGCGGCACGCAACGCCGGAGCGTGCCCTCCGTCAGCCGGCACTCCGACGCCGCAGGCGCATCACCGCGAGAATGGGCACGCTGGACGGTCCGAGACAGTCGAGCGTACGCGTGGCGGCAGGCCGAGCGAGCTCGCTGCTCGCCCCGGGGGCTGAGAGGTAGAAGCTGGCGATGCCGGCGAGGATGACCGCGTGGCGACGGTGGTTGCGGAGCACGCTCGCAAGCGCGCGCGCTTCGCTGGTGATGGTGGCGAAGCGCTCCGCCGTGAGGCTGGACGTCGGATAGTGACCGACGAAGCTGTGGTTCGTGCCGCTGGCGTCGTCGTGGCGGTCGACCAGGCTGTCCAGTAGCGCGCTGATCGCGCAGACCGGCGGGTAGTAGGCGGTGTCGATGCGCTCGGCCTCCGCCAGCGTGGTCGCGCACGCAGCGGCCGCGAACAGCGCGTGGAGCGCCAGGCAGGAGATGCCCGCGGCCGCGAGCTCCCACCACAGGTATTCCCCCGTGTCCTCTTGGGTGCCCGCCCACTCGATCAGCTGCTCGTGACCTTCGACCAGCACCGCGTGGTTTCGACTCTGCGCCTCGCCACAGCGTTCAGCCGCATGCAGAAGCAGCGGTTCGAGCACGGCGGCCGACGGGAGCGTTTGCAGCGCCGCATGGCAGGCGCGCACGAGATCGAGGAGATACCCGGCGTCGTCGTGCTGCGGGTGATGCAGGTAGTAGTCGGTGCGCGGCGAGCGCGAGCCGACCGCGTCGCTCAACGCCCGATGCAGCTGCAGGCCGTTGCGCAGCGATGCCGTCGCCGGCTGCTCGTTGATCGCGTCCAGGTAGTCGTAGGCGATCTGGAAGTCCACCATCAGGCGCACGAGCGCGCGCCGGTGTCGCCGCGGCGCGAGCACCGCGAAGAAGGCGGCAGCCTCGGGGTTCAGGCGCTCATGGGTCAGCTTGTAGAGCGCCTGGGCACGCAGCGTCGGGTCCGGAATCTGCTGCGCTCGGCGCCGCCACCGACGTATCTCCAGCCTGGCGCGGGGATAGATCGTAAGCCAGTAGACCACGCCGCCGGTCACGATCGCGATTATCTCGTGCGGGTAGGACGTACTTTTTCGCCTCATAGCACACATGCTGGTACGAGGCGGGCTTTTTTCTAGTTATTGAAATCAAATGTTCTAGTCCTGGAGCGCGAGCTGTGGCGGGGCCTGCGAGGCGATATACCCCGGGATCGCCAGCACGGCGAGCGCGCCGACCACGATCAGCAGGATCGTCTGGATCGTATGAATGCCTTCGACCGCGAACGGCGCCGGGAACCCCGTCGTGAGCCTGAGATAGCGATCACAGAGGAGATGCCCGTAGACGCCGGCGGCCGCGCCGACGAGCCCGCCCGTGCCGAGCACGAGGATCGACTCGCACGTGAGCACGCCGCGCAGCTGCCAGGGGCTGAAGCTGTGGATGCGCAGCGACGCCAGCGATGAGCGCCGCTGCCAGATCCCGGCTCCGATCGCCGCGGCCATCGCAAGCGCGGCCGCGATCATCAACATCAGCGTGATCTGGCTCATGCGGCTGAGCCCCTGACGGGCGAGCGCATCGGCCTGCGCCGCTCGTTCACCGCTGGTCTGGACGGTCAGCGCGCTCGCGGGCCCGAGCACCCCCTGCACGGCACGCCTGACGGTGGAGATGTCGGCGCCGGGCCGCGTGTCCACTTCGAGCGCGCTCGCGTCGGTGCTTGCCCACGCACGGCGATAGTCGGCGCTGCTCAGGACGATCGCACCGGCGCTCCAGCCGAGGTTGGTCGTGGTGGCTGCGACGCGAAGCGTGACCGGGCCGGTTGGCGTGGGCAGCGTGAGCGGATCGCCGACGCTCACGTGATGGGCTTCGGCGAGCTGCTGGGAGACGGTCATCCAGCCTCCGTGGCGCAGGCGTGCGGTGGCCGTGGCGACGCTTCCTTGCAGCAGCTGGCTTGCGGGGATCGGCGCGGGCGTGCTGGGAGCGCGCGCGATGATCCAGACACGTCGGCCGTCGAAGTCCAGGAACCCTCCCTGGTAGGTGCGCACGCTGGCGACACCCGGCAAGGCCGCGATGCGAGCTGGAAGGCGCCCGGCGCGAAAGCCGCTGGTGGCCAGGTCGTCGTCGTGGTTGACGACCCACAGGTCGGCCGTGGAGACGTATTCGGAGTAGTCGCGGTAAAGGCCGTGGAGCAGGTCGTTGTGGGAGTCTTCGGCTACGACGCAGCCGAAGACCGCGATCGCGCCCGTCGCCGCGAGCGCAAGCGATCGGACGGTCGTCGCGCGCAGCGCGCGCACGGCCACCGTGAGCATGTTCAGCCGCGCCGAGTACGCCGCCACGTGCTCGGCCAGCCGCACGACCAGCTTGAAGGCGAACGGGATCGCGAGCAACGTCGCCACGGCCAGACCGATGGTCGCGGGGACGATCGCGGAGGGCCACAGCAACAGCGGGCCGCTGGTCACCAGGATCAGCGCCGCACCGGCGAGGAACAGTCGCAGCTGCGCTCGGCCGTCCAGCGCCTGACCAGGTTCGCCGTCCTCGAAGTACACCGCGTCGACGGCGCGGCTGCGCCGCAGGTCCAGCAGCGGAGGCGCCGCTGCCAGGCACGTCGCGAGGACGCCGCCGACGAAGGAGACGAGCAGCGGGCGCAGCCCGATGACCGTCTGCGTGCCCAGCGCGAACGCGGCCGACAGATAGCTGGGTGTGGCGTGGAAGATCGTGCGCGAGAGAAAGTCGCCGGCCACGAGCCCGACCAGCGAGGCGACTATGCCCAGGCAGATGGCCTGGAACAGGAGCATCCTGGACAGCTGCCATGGCCGCACGCCCTGCATGCGCAGGTCCGCCATCGTGCGCCGGCGCTCCGGCACGGTCAGCAGCATCGCGTTGAACGCCAGCAGCAGACCCACGATCCCGCTGACGAGCACGAAGAACCCCGTCGCCTCCGTGTTGGGGGTGACCGCCTGTTTGAGCAGGGCGACGTCCTGATCGGCGGCGGCCACCGTCAGGCGTCCCGCCGCGAGCGTCGTCAGCTCTCGTTGAACCCTCGCCCGCTGACCAGGCTTGGTCGTGACGAGGATGCGCGTCACGCGCCCGGAGAGCCCAGTGAGCCTCTGCACGAACGACAGCACGCCGATCGCCGCCATCGCGCCTGACAGGGCTCCGATCTCTTCCGGGCCGAGCGACGCCATGACCGGCACCCTGCTTGCGCGCCCGCGCACTTCGAGCGTCACGCGGGGCAGCTGTCCGTTGAGTGGCTCGATCGGCGAGGACAGCCCGAGCGCGTGCGCAGTAGCGCTCGGCACGATGATCCCGGGCGCGGACGGGCCGCCGTGGATCGAGATGTTGCGGGTGATGCTCCCGTTGAGCGAGATCAGGCTCGGCGCCGCGCTGGCGAGGTCGACCGCCACGCGGCGGCCGCCGGGGCTCACGAGCGACGCGTTCTCGTCGAGGATCGGCGCCGCCTGTTCGACGCCGGGAAGGCGCTGCACGCGCGCCAGCAGCCGTTCGTCAAAGCCGTCCGAGTCGCGTGAGCGCAGTTGCAGGCTGGCGGTGCCCGCAATACCGCGAACGATCGCGCTGGACGAGGCCGTGATGCTGCTGTTGGCGACCTGAACCGCGAACACGAGCGCCACGCCGATGGCTATCCCGACGCCCGCGAGCAGCTCCTGGACCGGGCGGGTGCGCAGCCGCCTGCCGTACAGGTAGAGCAGCCCGGAGAACCGCACGCGCCCTCAGCCCCAAGCCCGCCGGCGCGCAGGCGCCGAGGAGCCGAGCGCCGCTCGATCGACGACGAGCCTGCCGTCGCGCAATGTGCATACCTGGTCGGCGACCGCCGCTGCCTGCGAATCGTGGGTGACGAGCAGCACCGCGGCCTGCTGCTGGCGAGCTATCTCCGCGAGCAGCGCCAGGATCTCTCCACCACGCTTGGTGTCGAGGCTGCCGGTCGGCTCGTCCGCGAGGATCAGCCGCGGCTCGTTCACGAGCGCGCGAGCGATCGCCACCCGCTGACGCTCGCCGCCAGAGAGCTGGTCGGGAGTGTGGTTGAGGCGGCCCTCGAGCCCGACGCGCTCGAGCCATGTGGTGGCGGCGCGGCGCGCCTGCCTCAGCGGAACGCGATCGGCCAGCAGCTTGATCGCCGCGTTCTCGACCGCCGGCACCCCGGCCATCAGGTGGAAGGACTGGTAGACGAATCCGACGTGCCGGCGCTGGTAGTCGGCGGCGTCGCCGGCGGACAGGGTGCCGAGATCCGTGCCTTCGAAGCGGATCACGCCCGCGTCCGGGGCCATCAGCGCAGCGGCGAGCATCAGCAGCGTGCTCTTGCCGGAACCGCTGGGGCCATGCAGGGCGACGATCTCACCCGGGCCGACGGCCAGGCTCACGCCGTCGACCGCGCGAACGACCTCGCCTCCGAAGCCCTGGTAGTGCTTGACGACAGCATTCAATTCGAGCACGCCGCCCCGCGCGCGTGGGCTCACCGCCGTCGTGCTCCGGACTCCGCGCGTCGCAGTGGCACGACGTGCGCCTGGGCGGGCTCCGGCTCTCCCTGCAGCTCGCCGTTGTCGATCGACAGCGCGCGATCCGCACCCGACAGGCCCTGGGCGTCACCCGTGCTCATCAGCACCGCCGTGCCTTCGTCCGCGATCGAGCGCAGCAGCGCAAGCAGCGGATCGCGCTGGAGCAGGTCGACGCCGCTCGTGGGCTCGTCGATCACGAGCAGCGCGGGCGCGGTGACGAGCGCGCTCGCGATGGCCACGCGCGCGAGCTCCGCGCCGTCGAGCTCATGGCACTCGAGCCGAGCGCAATTCTCGATGCCGACGTGGAACAGCATCTCCTGCCCGCGCCGCCGTGCCTGCTTCGGCGACGCGTGCTGCGCGAGCAGCCCAGACGCGACCTGCTCGACGACGAGTCCGCGCGAGCCTGCGGAGAAGCCCGTCTGGCAATAGCCGATCCGTCTGCCGAGAACCTTGTTGCGAGAGCGCGCCAGATCGCGTCCTTCGAAGGAGACGATGCCCTCTTCGGGCGCCTCGATCCCCGCGGCGATGCGCAGCAATGTGCTGCGACCGGAGAATCGGGCGCCCCACACGGCGACCAGCTCGCCCCGCTCGACATCGAGCGAAACGTCTCTGACTGCCACGCGCTCCAGCCTCCCGCGCCGGTAGCGCTTCGTGACATGCTCGATCGACAGCAGGCTCATCGCCGATCATCCATCCGTGGGCGAGGAGGGGCGCACGGCGCGAAGCTCGGCGCGCGCGTAGGTGATCCACCCGAGCTGGGCGTCGATCATCCGCCGGCGCTCCTCGATCAGCAGCCGCTCGACCACCCCCGATACGCCACCGCAGCCGGCGACCGCGCCGTCGATCGGTCGCGAGAGCTCCTGCGCTTCGCGAACGCATTCCCGCTCATAACGACCGATGAAGTCCAAGGCGGCCTCGACGCTGTGCACACCCGCCAGCGTCATCCGTCCCAGCATCTCCACGCGTTGCGGATCGTTGCGAACGCGCTCGGCCAACCAGGCCCTGTAGGCGCGGGCGCCCCGCGCGGTGGCCCGGTAGGACGCCCCGGCCTTGGCCCCCCGGCTGACGCCCGTCGTCGAGCGGCCGGACATCTTCTCGATCAGCCCAGCCTCCATCAGACTCGCGAGCGCCGCGTAGATCGACGACCGGCCAACGCTCAGAAAGCCGCCGAAGCGCCGATCGAACCGCTGCCCGATCTCATAGCCGTGGCTCGGCTTCTCGATCACAAGACCGAGCACCGCACAGGCGACCTGAGAACGCAGCACAGCGCTGCTCGCAGAATCCGCCCCCCGCTCCTCCAAGACATGCTCGCCAGGCACCACCACGTGAACTCCTAAAGGACGACAATCCGACCAATCTTTGACCTGGGCGTAATCGTACCGTTCATTCCAAACTTTGCGTCTTACTCAGTAGACAGAAACAAACAGTGCTTAATCTGCCCGGTTCTGACTAGGCCGGTCCGTGCGCGAGACGCCCTATGCCAGCTGGGAATCGGCCTGCTGCAGCACCTCGAGCACCAGATCGTCGTGCTCGCCAGGCTTGACCTTGCGCAGCACCCGCACGATCGCGCCATCCGAATCCAGGACGAACGTCGTGCGTTCGTTGCCGAAGTAGGTCCGACCGTACATCGACTTCTGCACCCACACGCCGTATGAGTCGGCGACCGCGTGGCCCTCGTCGGCCAGCAGCGGGAAGTTGAGCGCCTGCTTGTCGTGGAACTTCTTGACCTTGGCGACCGGGTCGGGGGAAATGCCGAGCACCACCGCGCCCGCCTTCGCGTAGTCGACGCGATGGTCGCGCACGCCGCACGCCTGCGTCGTGCATCCCGGCGTGTCGGCCTTCGGATAGAAGTACACGACGACGGGCTGGCCGCGTAGGTCCGAGAGCTTGACCGGGTGGCCGTCCTGGTCGGGCAGGGTGAAGTCAGGGGCTTGGTCTCCTTGTTCGATCATGCGCCGGATCCTAGTCGGCGCGCCCGAGCGAGCCTGCCCGAGCTACAAGGCCAAGTGCAGACGCAGCGCGTGATCGAGTGACGTCATCAGCTGGTCGGACAGTCGACCGAGCTGCTCGCCGATGCGCTCAGCATCAAGCGAACGAACCTGCTCCGCCTGAGCCTTGGAGTCTTGCGGCAGGCCGCCGGCTCCCGCCGGCAGAAGCACCTGGAACGGGTACACACGATCAGTGCTCGAGGTGATTGGCACGACCGTCAGCACTCCGCGACCGAGCCTGGCCGCAGCGCTGTTCGCGGCTTCGTTGCTCACGATGACGGCCGGGCGGCGCTTGTTCGCCTCCGCCCCGCGCACGGGGTCGAGATCCACCATGCGCACCTCGCCGCGCTGCATCACACGCCATCGCCGACAACCGCGTCCCAGCTGTCGGCTTCGCCGGACGCGTCCCACTCCGCCCACGAGTCGCCGTACGCCTCGTGGAGCTCGCCGAGACGAAGCACCTGGATCGCCTGATGCACGACGGCGGAGCGTGACGCGTACGCATGGGCGCTCGCATACTCGTCCAGGAATGCGACATCTTCCCCCGGCAGGCTCACACTTACCTTCATACTTGTGATCCTACCATGCTTCCGACCATGTGGGTCAGGAGACGCCTTCCGGGGATGTGGAGTGAGGCCAGCCGAGTCATGCACGGCGCCTCGCCCTCACCGCAGCAGCCGCGACAGGCGGCGGTCCTTCAGCACACGGCCCTCGGTCTGGCACGCGGGGCAGTAGGCGATCACGTAGTCCTCGAAGTGCACCGCCTGTAGCGTGGCGGCGCAGCGCGGGCACGGATCGCCCTGATGGCGGTGGATGCGCAGCGGCATCGGCAGCTTGTCGGGGATCGGCAGGCTGACCGCCTGCTCGTAGTGCGCGAGCGCACCGGCGAGCGTCTCGAGCACCGCGTCGCGCAGCCGCTGCGCCTCGTCCTGATCGAGGTCGGCGCCGCGCTTGTATGGCGACAGCCGCGCCTGCCAGAGAATCTCATCCACCCACGAGCGCCCGATGCCGGCGATCACGCGCTGGTCGCGCAGCAGCGTGTGCAACGGGCGCGGCGCGTCCAGCAGCTCTTTCAGCCGAGCCGATCCGCCCGGCTCGGGCCAAGCCTCCGGTCCGAGCGTCGCGAGCGAGTCGTCCTGGTCGAGCTCCTCCGCGCGCAGCAGCTTCACCCACGCGGCCTGCTTGGAGCCAAACTCGCGCAGTCGCAGCTCGCGCCCGTCCTCGAGCCCCACGAGCAGCCGCGAGGTGCGATCGCGCGGTCCGGCGGGCGCGTCGTAGAGCTGCAGCCGGCCCGCGGACATCAGATGGATCAGCAGCGCCAGCTGGTCGGTGGCTCCATCCACGTCCACGATCAGGTGCTTGCCGCGCCTGCGCACGGCCGTGATCCGCTCGCCCTCGAGCGCCGACAGCGGCGGCGCGAACGTCTTCAGCGCGTTGATCCCGGGCGCGCGCGCGTACTCGATGCGCACGCCCGCTAGCGCCGCGTCGAGCAGCCGCGCGGTGATCTCGACCTCGGGCAGCTCCGGCATCGCCCATCATCGTAGGCCGCGCTGGTCAGTACGCCGATCTGCGCGCTACGCCTCGCGCCGAGTCCACGGCCGCCTCAGAAGGCGCGGATCGGGGGACCTTCGTACTTCACGTGTTCCGGGCTGGTCCAGCGCACGCGCCAGTATTCACCGGGCGTGGAGGAGTTGAAGCTCCAGTAGCCGCGGCTGTTGGTCTCGACCGTTCGCAGCGTACGGAAACGCTTGGATCCCTTGGCTCGCACGAGCACGGTCACCTTGGTCGCTCCCGTCGTCGGGCGCACCAGGCCCCACAGCGCGACGCCGCGATGCTGTTTGGTGACCGTCAACGGGATCGGCCAGCCGAAGTACAGCGGCTTGGGTGATCCGTTGAAGTACTCCAGACCCGTTTGGAAGCTCGCTTCCGGTTCGGCCCCGCCCACCGGGTCGTCTTTGAGCAGGTACTGCGAGAACGCGGCCACGCGCGGGTTGTCGTAGGCGATGTGCTCGGCGATCGCGTCGTATTCGGCCTGCTTGGCCGCCGACACGCCGAGATACTTGTTCGGGAGGCTCTGCACTCCGAACTCCGTCAGGTAGATCGGCACACCTCCGGGGATCGCGTGCGCGTTCGCGGCCAGGTTGAGGGCGTTCGACAGGCGCGAGAGCGCGCCGACCATCACGTTGTCGCGTCCGGGCGGCTTGTAATAGGGAGGGACCGCGATCGTGTAGGCGTGGTGGGCATAGCCCGCCATCTGCAGCTGGCTGCATGAGCCGGCTTTCTTGTACGCGGCGTTCAGGCACAGCGCTTCGCGCATGAACGCAAGCGGCGCAACTGGGTGGTGCAGCGCCTTCGAGCCTTCCCTATGAGTGCTGACGGTGTCGTAACCCGCCGGCGCCGTTTCGCCGAAGAGCACCCGCGGATGAGCCAGCCCCGCGGCTTGGAGGCCGGCGTAGCCGGCCTCGTAGAGGCCGCGGTAGATGTACCCGGAGGCGGGCGTGCCGTTGGCGTGCCACTGCGGCATCAGGAACACGGGCTCGTTGGGCTCGTTCCAGATCGCGTAGATCGAGACCTCTGAGCCGAACTCGCGCGCCACCGCGGTCATGAATTCTTCGAAGTCCTTGGCGTCCGGGCGGGTGACGTACGGAGCTTTGCCGTTGGAGGTCGCCCATCGCGGCGCCGGTGCCGTGACGGTCAGCAGCACCGGCCAGCCGAGCTGCTTGGCTTCGGCGAGCACAGGGGCGTAGGCGCCCCAGTCGTAGCTGCCGGGATTGGCCGCTTCGAAGCTCGGCTTCGTCGCGCTGGTGGGACCGGGCGCCACTTCGGACCACTTCAACTCGATGCGCAGCGCCTTGACGCCGAGATGCTGCAGCTGTTCGAGCGTGTGATGACGGGTATTGGGCTTGAGCAGGTCGGCCGCGGCCTCGAAGTAGGTGACCTGGCCTTGAGAGGCAAGCGCCTGGGCGGCGCCCGCGGCGCCCGCCAGGAGGGCGCAGGCGAGCGTTGAGATGAGGAGCGTTCGGATTCTGGGCATGGTCGCTTGAGACACCTCGGCGCAGAGAAGGTTGCGGTCTATGTAGCTTTCGGGTCGATGAGCGCCCCAATCGCACCGGACGACATCGTCCCGACCGCAGCGGACGCGGAGGGTAACAGCCGCCCGCCGCTGCTGGTGGTCGAGCCGTTGCGCGCGTTCCTGGACGAGCACGGCCTCGGCGAGGGCGAGCTCCAGGCGACCCCCATCGGCGAGGGCCACTCGAACGTCACCTACCTGATCGAGCGCGGCGGCAGCGAGGTCGTGCTGCGCCGTCCTCCCCGCCCGCCGCTGCCGCCGAGCGCGCACAACGTGCTGCGCGAGGCGCGGCTGCTGCGCGCGCTGCGCAGCACGCGGGCGCGGGTGCCGGAGGTGCTGGCCGTGTGCGAGGACGACACCACGATCGGCGCGCCGTTCTATGTGATGGAGCGGATCGAGGGCGAGGCGATCGTCGCGAGCGTCCCGGCGGCACTCGACACGCCCGCGCAACGCCAGCGGATCGGCGAGCAGCTGATCGACGCGCTCGTGGAGATCCACGCGGTCGACTGGCGCGCCGCCGGGTTGGAGGACTTCGGCAAGCCGACCGGCTATCTGGAGCGCCAGCTGCGGCGCTTCGGCGGGCTGTGGGAGCTGAACAAGACGCGCGAGATCCCCGCCGTCGAGAGCGTCGGGGCCTGGCTGGCAGAGCACATGCCGAGCTCAGGCCCGGCGACGATCGTCCACGGCGACTACCGCCTCGGCAACACGATGTTCGCGCTGGACGCACCCGCGCGACTGACAGCGGTGCTCGACTGGGAGATGGCCACGATCGGCGATCCGCTGGCCGACATCGGCTACCTGTGCATGATGTGGGCGCAGAAGGGCGATCCGATGGGGGGCCTGCGCGCAGCCCTCGGCAATGTGACGCGCGCGGACGGCTTCAATACCCGCGAGCAGCTGATCGCCCGCTACGAGCAGCGCTCGGGCCGCTCGGTCGGCGACATCCGCTGGTACACGACGCTCGCGCTCTGGAAGAGCGTGGTGTTCATGGAGGGCAACTACAAGCGCGCGATCGCCGGCACCACCGACGATCCGTACCTGCGCCAGTTCGGCGAGGGAGTGCTCGAGCTCGCCGGACGCGCCGAGGAGGTGGCGCTCGGTGCCTGAGCCCGCCAACGCGCAGCCTGCCAACGCGGAGCCCGACACGCCTGAGGGCGATGTCCGCTCCGCCCTGCTGATCGACTGGGGCGGGGTGCTCACGACCAACCTGTTCGCGTCCTTCCACGCATACTGCCTGTCGGTGGGGATCCCGCCGGAGCGGCTGATGGGGCGCTTCAGGACGGACCCCGCGGCCCGCGAGCTACTGATCGCCCTGGAGAAGGGCGAACTCGAGGAGGACGCGTTCGAGCTGCAGTTCGCCGCGCAGCTCGGGGTCGCGCCTGATGGCCTGATCGACGGCCTGTTCGCGGGCGTGCACCCTGACAAGGCAATGGTGCAGGCCGTTCGCAGCGCACGCGCGGCTGGCGTGCGCACGGCGCTGGTGTCGAACTCGTGGGGCGTGCACCGCTATCCGCACGAGATGTTCGCGGAACTGTTCGACGGCGTCGTGATCTCCGCTGAAGAGGGCGTGCGCAAGCCCTCGCGCCGCATGTACGAGCTGGGCGCCGAGCGCGCAGGCGTTGCGAGCAGCGCGTGTGTGTTCGTGGACGACCTGCCCTTCAACCTCACCCCGGCGCAGGAACTGGGCATGGCCACCGTCCACCATACGAGCGCCGAGAACACCATCCCGGAGCTCGAACGGCTGTTGGGCTTGTCGCTGGCCGCATAGTGTGCACACGCAGAGTGCGTATCACCATCGCTATACGCACTCTTGAGCAGAACACATAGTCAACCCCGCAGTCAACCCGGCAGTCCGCCCGGATCTCATCCCGGCAGTCCGCCCGGATCTCAACCGGGTAGTCCGCCCGGGTGTCAGTCGCGCTTGCCGCGGCCGTACATGAACTTGAACAAGCGCGCCAGCATCCGCGAGGTGCGCGGCTTGTACGGGTACATGAAGGGTTCCTTCTTCATCGCCAGTCTCGTGACCACGATCGCCTGCTGCGAGCAGTACTTGCGGATCCCGCCTGCGCCGTGGCGCGAGCCGAGCCCCGAGGCCTTGGCGCCGCCCATCGGCAGCTCCAGCACGGTGTAGTTGATCATCGCGTCGTTGACGTTCGCGGCGCCCGCTTCCAGCCGTCGTGCGATCGCCTCGCCGCGCGCGGTGTCGCGCGTGAACACGGACGAGCCCAGCCCGTAGTGCGAGTTGTTGGCGAGCCGCACCGCCTCGTCGGCGTCGTGGACCTTCATGATCGGCAGCGTCGGCCCGAAGGTCTCCTCGGTCATGATCTTCATCGAGTGGTCGACGTCGACCAGCACGGTGGGCTCGAAGAAGCGTCCGGCGCCCTGCACCTGGTGGCCGCCTGCCAGCACGCGCGCGCCCTTCTGCTCTGCGTCCGCGACGTGGTCCTTGATGATCTCCAGCTGCGGCGGGAATGTGATCGCGCCCACCTCCACGGAGCCGTAGCCTTCGGGCTTGCCGACGCGCAGCGCGCGCACTTTCTCGGCGACTTTGGCCACGAACTCGTCGTACACGGGCTCCTCGACGTACACGCGCTCGATCGAGATGCACGTCTGACCGGCGTTCTGCATCGAGTAGTACGTCGCGAAGTTCGCCGCGCGCTCGAGGTCGGCGTCGGAGAGCACGATCATCGGGTCCTTGCCGCCGAGCTCCAGGGAGGCGGGGATCAGCCGCCTGGCGGCCTCCTCGGCGACCTTGCGCCCGGTGCGGGTGGAGCCGGTGAACATGATCATGTCCACCTCCGCGACCAGCGCCGCGCCGGTCTCGCCGCGCCCGGTGGCGATCTGCAGGACGTTCTCCGGCAGGCCGCACTCGCGCAGCCCTTCGGCGAGCAGCAGCGAGGTCAGCGGGGTGATCTCGGAGGGCTTGAGGATCACGCTGTTGCCGGCCATCAGCGCGGGGATGCAGTCGCCGAAGGAGTTCGTCAGCGGGTAGTTCCACGGCCCGATCACGCCGATCAGCCCGATCGGGCGATAACGCAGGATCAGCTTCTTGCCCTTGACCAGCACCTGGCTGGACTTGACCGCCTCGTCGGCGAGGTAGCGCGGCCCCTCCTTGGCCCAGAAGCCGAACGCGTTGCCCGCGTAGCCGATCTCGGCCAGTTGCGCATCCTCGTAGGTCTTGCCGGTCTCCGAGACGATCGTCTCCACGACGCGCTCGGCGTTGTCCATCAGCCACTTCTGCGCTCGCCTGAGCACCCGTGCGCGGCCGTCGAAGCCGTAGGCCTCCCACTCGGGCTGAGCTGCGCGTCCGCGCGCGGCCATCTCCGCGACCGCATCCGCGCCCAGGTCGGGGACCGTGCGAATGGTCTCCCCGGTCGCGGGGTTCTCCACGGGTATCTCACCGGCGGGCTGCTGCTCGACCGGCGCCTGCTCGGCGGCCTGCTGCGCGCCGCTGTTGGCTTGGAGGATCTCCTGCTCGACGTGCTGCTCAACGCTCGCCATCTGATGCACTCTCCCCTGCTCGTGACCTGGTAGGGAAAGAGTACTCCTGTGGCGCATGCTGGCCGATGCGGCGTGACCGACGCCGTTCGAGAGCGAGCGTCAGTCGGACAGCTCTATCGACGCGATGCCAACGGGCTCCGACGGGCGATCGGCGCCGTCGGTGGGGACCGCCTCGAGCTTGTCGACGACGTCCATGCCGTCGGTCACCTGGCCGAACACGGTGTGCTTGCCGTCCAGCCAGGACGCGGCCTTGGTGGTGACGATGAAGAACTGCGAGCCGTTGGTGTTGGGTCCCGCGTTGGCCATCGCCAGCGCCCCGCGCACCACCTTGTGGTCGTTGAACTCGTCCTCGAACGTGTAGCCCGGGCCGCCGGTGCCGGTCCCCTGCGGGCAGCCGCCCTGGATCATGAAGTCCTTGATCACACGGTGAAAGGTCAGCCCGTCGTAGAAGCCTTCGGCGCCGAGCTTGCGGAAGTTCTCGACGGTCTTGGGCGCGTCCTCGTCGAACAGCTCGAAGACGATCGCGCCTTCTGTTGTCTGCATCGTGGCTTTGGTGGGCATCGGGCTACTGTATCGGGCTGCAATGCACGGGCGACTACTCGTGAGCGGAGGCGAGCCCGAGGAACACGATCAGCGACCGGTTCAGGGCTACGAGCTCCTCGTCGCGTAGTTTGCCGAGACGTTCGCCGAGGCTGGACCTCGGCACGGTGGTGACCTTGTCGACCATGAGCTGACTTGGCTGTTCGAGGCCGTTGTCCCCGGATGGATCGATCGGAAGCCTGAGGAGTGGAGCCTCGACAGGATTCGTGGTGAACGGGCAGACCGTCACCGACGCGGTGGCGTCGAAGCGATCGTCCTGAAGAATGACGACGGGACGGGGCTTGCCGGTGTAGGGTCCTCGCGCTGCGGCCGTGTAGATCTCGCCGCGCGTCACCGAGAGGAAGCTTCTTCGCCCTCGGCCTCCCACGGGGAGGAGATCGCGTCGACGAAGGCTTGATCGTCTGCCTCACGTTCGCTCGTCGAGATCGCAACCGACTGGCGGTGCGCCTCGGCGATGAACTCGGGGGCTCGAACGTCTGGAACCCAGATCTGCAGTGGGCGCAGACCCTGACTGCGCAGGCGCTCACGGTGTTGGCGCACCCGATCACGAGTCGACGGCATATCCACGATGTTACATGTAACGCATGGGTACGTCAATACGCCCGGAGGCGTCAAGGTCCTGGCTATAGGGACATCTTGACTACGGTTTGCATGCTAAGAAGACGCTTTACGTCGGTCCGACGTATCTTGCGGTGTTACCATACGATACAGATGGCCGCCGTACCAATCAGCATCCGCCTCCCCGAGCAGACCGTCGGTCGGCTCGCCGACCGCGCCGGCCGCTCGAACATGCCCTCGCGCACGCTCGCGCAGCGTTACGTCGAGGAGGGTCTGCGCATGGACGAGCATCCGCTGATCCGCTTCGCGGACGGCCCCTCGGGTCGCCGCGCGCGGCTCCTCGGCGGTCCGGACGTGTGGGAGGTGGTCGCCGTCGCACGCGACAACGACGGCGACCTCGCTGAGACAGCGTCGTATCTGGAGCTTTCGCTGGGTCTCGTGCAGGCTGCCGCCTCTTACTATGCGGCCTATCCGCAAGAGGTTGACGAGCGCATCGAGCGCAATCGCCGCGAGGCTCGCGACGCGCACGGCGCGTTCCTCGCGGCCCGCGACGCTCTCGGCGGTTGAGACTGCTGCTCGACGAGATGCTGTCGCCCGCGATTGCGCGGAAGCTGCGCACGCGTGGCCACGATGTCCAGGCGATCCAAGAGCACCCCGAGTGGTGCTCCTTCGATGACCGTCGTGTCGTCGACCTCGCACGTGATGAGCGTCGAGTGATCGTCACCGACAACCTCGTCGATATGCGGCCCCTGCATTACGAGGCGATCACGCCCGGCGGTCCGGGCGATCACGGCATGATCTTTATTCCCGGCGGTCGCCCGCGCACCCGTGCCGACACGGGGAGAATCGTCGCCGCCCTGGTGAAGAAGCTCGCGGCGCATCCCGGAGACGACGACCTGGCGAACGGCGAGGACTGGCTATAGGGACATCTTGACAACGGTCTGCATGGTGAGCACTGACATGCGCCTACCTTGCCTTCACGCGCTCGAGGCTGAGCGTCTGGCTGCCCGCCCGGGTTCCGATCGAACGTCCGTTCAGCGCCTCGATCACCCGCTCGGCGTCCGTCGCGGGCACCGACAGGAACGAGAAGCGGTCGAGCACGAGCACGTCGCGAACGGCCTCGCCGTCGAGCCCCGCCGAGGAGGTCACCGAGGCGACGATGTCTGCCACGCTCAACCCCGCCGCGCGCCCACCGCCGAGCACCAGCTTGGTGTACTGCTCGCTGTCGTCGCGCCGGGAGATCCGCGGCTTTGAGTGCCTGCGCGGCCGCTCGCGCACGGGCGTCGGCGCCACCACCGCGCCCTGCTCCCACTGGGTGACAGCGGTGCCGATGTGGCGTTCGATCGCCTCCAGCTCGCGCTTCTGGCGATCCTCCACGAACGTGATCGCGCGGCCCGAGCGCCCCACGCGCCCGGTGCGTCCGATGCGGTGCACGTAGGTGTCGGGGCTGGTGGGCACGTCGTAGTTGATCACGTGCGTCACCGTCGAGATGTCCAGGCCCCGCGCGGCCACGTCCGTGGCGACGAGGATCGGCACGCGCCCGCCCTTGAACGCGAGCATCACGCCGTCGCGCGAGCCCTGCGACATGTCGCCGTGCAGCGCGCGCACGTTCATGCCGCGGTCGCGCAGCGTGCGAAACAGCTGGTCGCAGCGGATCTTCGTGCGCACGAACACGATCGCCTGCTCAGGCGCCTCGGCGCGCAGCACTTCCACGAGCTTGTCCGGCTTGCCCCTGGTCTCCACCGGCAGCTGGAACTGCGCGACCGTGTCGATCGTGAGCGTCTCCGCCTCGACCTGGATGATCAGCGGGTCGTACATGTAGCGGTCAGCCAGCGTGCGGATCGGCGGCGGCATCGTGGCCGAGAACAGCGCCGTCTGGCGGCTGGAGGGCGTCAGCGAGAGGATTTTCTCGACGTCTTCCAGGAAGCCCAGGTCGAGCATCTCGTCGGCCTCGTCCAGGACCATGAAGCGGCAGTCGTGCAGCACCAGCGAGTGACGCGAGATCAGGTCGAGCACGCGCCCGACGGTCCCGACGACGACGTGCCCGCCAGCGCGCAGTTGCGCCTGCTGGGTGCGGATCGGCGCGCCGCCGAACACCGCCACCACGTCGATGCCGCTGTGCGAGCCATACGTGCGCAGCGCCTGCGTGACCTGGATGCACAGCTCGCGCGTGGGCGTCAGCACGAGTGCCTGCACGACCTGCTCGGTCCGGTCGAGGTACTCCATGATCGGCAAGCCGAACGCTGCCGTCTTGCCGGTTCCCGTCTGCGCCTGGCCGATCACGTCGCGTCCCTCCAGCAGCGCCGGGATCGCCTGTTCCTGGATCGGGCTGGGCGACTCGTAGCCGACGTCGCGCAGCGCCTGGAGTGTGGACTCGGACAGCCCGAGCTCGGCAAATGACTTGGCCATGACAGTTGGTATGGAGCTTAGGCGGCCGGGTCGAGCAGGAGCTTGCCGGTGGTGCGTCGCGCACGCAGGTCGATCTGCGCCTGGGCCGCCTGCTCCAATTTATATGTATGGCCGACGATCGCCCGCAGCTGGCCGCTGGCGGCGCGGGCGAACAGATCCGCGAGCGCGTCCGCGAACATGCCGGGACGACGCAGGCAATGGAACAGGTAGAAGCCGACGACCGCGCGCGAGTGGCGCAGCAGCGAGCCGGTGGAGACCTGGTTGGGCTCGCCGGTGGCGATCCCGCACACGACGATGCGCCCGAACGGCGCGAGCGCCCTGTAGGAGGCGTCGAACACCTCGCCCCCGGACATGTCGAAGACGACGTCCACCTCGCGCCCATCGTTGGCCTCCAGCAGGCGCTCGGTCATGCCCTCGGCGGCGGGGTCGATCGCGACGTCCGCGCCGAGCTC
>Ga0187890_10000380_pt1 | contig 31286 bp, 30 predicted proteins | sample June2016WEW_21_1_FD_133005 | JGI IMG/M metagenome (GOLD analysis project Ga0187890, IMG submission 133005) | Peatland microbial communities from SPRUCE experiment site at the Marcell Experimental Forest, Minnesota, USA - June2016WEW_21_10 | ecosystem: Environmental > Terrestrial > Soil >... | reverse complement strand
CGATGCCTGGGTCCTGCGGGGTCGAGGTCCAACGAGGGACCGTGGACGCCCCGGGCGAACGAAGAACCGATGAGACCCCCGAGAACACGGCTCGGTCGTCGACGTCGGGCCATCCCGGGAGTGACCGGCGCCGGGCCACGCCAGGACAGGACACGGCGCCGTCGACCCCGCCCGGAATGCCGCCCCCGCCAGTGGTGAGCCCCGTTCCGGCCTCCTGGCAAGAGGTCGCTCAACTGGAGCCCGACCTGCGCCGATAAGCGACCTATGGGAGTGCCGACCGAACCCACCCGGGCCGCGAGGAGGTTCCGGGTCGTCGTCATCTTGGGTTCCGCGGCCTTGGCCGCCTCCGCCTTCCTGCCCTGGTGCAGGATCTGGGGCTACAACTACACCTTCGTCGGAGTGGACGATTTGAAGGTGCTGCCCTACGCAGAGTTGGTCATCGCAGCCGGTGCGGTGGTCACAGCCATGATCCACCTGGCTTGGATCAAGCGGACCGGACTGTTCCTCGGTGCCACTGCCCTGCCGCTCAACCTGGTGGGTGTCTTCGCGGGAGCACGATTGGCCAACGTCCACAATGCCGATCCGTACTTTCGGATCTGGGCTGCCATCTCGGTGCTGCCTCAACTGGGCTTGTGGGTCGCTCTGCTGGCTTGCGGCGTCCTCATCGCCGGAGGATTGTCCCGATGGACGGTCTGCACCGCTTTTCGAACCAGCCACGGCCACGTGGACAAATCCGTCCACTCAGAGACCTCGGGGGGAGACCCCCTGCACGGCATCCCCCGGCAGCCCCGTGTGGGATTCGACGACCTCGACGACAAGTCCAGCCTCCCCCGTTTCGATGACGTGCTGGCGCCTCCAACGTCATCGGGTGGATAGCCGGTCCGTCGCAACGGCGAAGGACTGCTGAGCGAAGCGAGCACTGCATCCACTGGCTGGGAAGTGCTAGGTTCGCCGACCTCTTTCTATGATTGAGCCTGGTGGTGCGACGGGTCGAGGCGGAGGTTGGGCGAATGAGTGACGTGTCCCAAGGGCCAGGGTGGTGGATGGCTTCAGACGGAAAATGGTACCCGCCGGAGCTACATCCGAACTACGCCCCAGCTCGCCCGGCCCAGCCCACAATCCACCATGTCACAGGGTTGTTCCGTAACGCCCAAGACACTCTGAGAGTCCCCGCCGGTGGCGTTGTGTTCCGAGAGGGCGACAAGGGCGAGGAAATGTTCGGCATCATCGAGGGCCAGATCGAACTTCATACCGCGGACCGGGTCATCGCGGTCCTGGGAGTCGATGATGTCTTCGGCGAGATGGCTCTCGTCGATTCCTCGCCCCGCATGGCCACGGCTGTCGCCCGCTCAGACACCGTGTTGGCAGTGCTCAACAAGCACCGGTTCCTCTTCCTGGTTCACGAGACCCCGACGTTCGCGCTTTCGGTGATGTCAGCCATGGCCGATCGCTTCCGGTCGAATTGGCGAACAGGACCCGATTGACCTCGGGACCACCGGCCAGGACATCGATGAAACTGCCATGAGCCCAGTCGTACTGCCGAACAGTCACCCGGAGCTCATCCCCATTCGATTGCCGGGGCAACTCCCAGAGCACGGCACCGTCCAGCGCCGCCTTCTCCCCGACGAGTGAGACGAAGGACCGCCACGGTGGTTTCACGCTCGGCGATTCGTAGAGGTTTACCCGCCTTCGTCACGGCACTGGGTCAGGACGTCCACGCCCTTTCGATCGCTTGGATTTGCGGGGTACAGTGACCGGCCGTGGACGGAACCGACGTCAAGGAGCCCGAGCTCGCATTCCCTGACGGGTTCGTCTGGGGCACAGCGACCGCTGCCCATCAGGTCGAGGGCGGCAACGTCAACAACGACTCGTGGGCCTGGGAGCACAATCCCGACTCGGGATTTGCCGAGTCGAGTGGCGACGCCTGTGATTCTCTGCACCGCTGGGCCGAAGATGTTCAGCTCGTGGCTTCCATGGGCCTCCAGGCCTATCGGTTCTCCCTGGAGTGGAGCCGCATTGAGCCCGCCGAAGGCGAATTCTCCCTCGCTGCACTCGACTACTACCGCCGCATCTGCGCGGCCTGCCGTGAGCGGGGCATCACACCTGTCGTGACATTCCACCACTTCACGAACCCGATATGGCTCGCCGAACGTGGAGGGTGGGAAGCCGAAGGCGCTGCCGATGTCTTCGCTCGTTTCGTCTCTCGGGCGACAGCCCATCTCGGGGACCTCGTCGGGTGGGCCTGCACGATCAACGAGCTCAACCTCATCGGCGTCATGGGTTACGCCCTCGGGTCATCCCCACCGGGGGTGAAGGGTGATTTCGCCCGACACCTGGCCGTGAACGAGACGATCGTCCGAGCACATCGTCTCGCCGTCGAGGCACTGCGGTCGGGACCAGGTGACTTTCCTGTGGGCCTGACGCTGTCGATGGACGAGATGGTGGCCGAACCGGGCGGAGAGGGGGTTCTGGAAGCCGCTCAGGAGATCCTGGAGGACAGGTTCATGAGGGGAGCTGAGGGCGACGACTTCATCGGCGTCCAGTGCTATTCACGAGTGCACTTCGGCCCCGAAGGCCAAGCCCCGAACGAGCCCGGAGTCCCGATCACACAAATGGGCTACGAGTACTGGCCCCAGGGAGTCGAGCACTGTGCTCGGCGGGCCGCGTCGGTTTCCGGTCTTCCCGTCCTCCTCACCGAAAGCGGGATCGCCACCGAGGACGATGCCGAGCGCATCGCCTACATCTCCCAGGTCCTGCGAGGTGTCCGGCGCGCCCTCGATGACGGCGTGGACATCCGTGGGTACTTCGTGTGGAGCCTGCTCGACAACTTCGAATGGTCCAACGGGTTCGCGCCGAGATTCGGACTCCACAGTGTCGATCGCACCACATTCGCCCGCTCTCCCAAACCGAGCGCCTCGTGGTTTGGCTCTGTGGCGCGAGCAAACAGCTTGCTAGCGCCTCCGACCTGAGTGGGCCCCCGGGGAGCGGAACTCTCCGTCATTCCGGTCCCCGCGATGGGCTAGCCTGTTCCCTGAAGGTGTGCCGGGAAGACTGGTCGGCGACCAGGAGGGCGCGCCAATGACCGATTCAAATCATTCCGAACAGCTCCTGCCTCGGTTGGTCTCTGTGCTTCCCGCACTCGATCTCTCTGCGCCATGAGCGGGTCGATCAGATCCCGGGGCCTTCGATGATCCCCGGCGAAGGATTGAACGGTCTACCCGACGAGGGCCGTTGGCACGACCGGCAACGGCGGCTGCCCAACTGGCGATGGGAAGCGCTCCGCACAACGTTTTGGCTGGTTCCAACCATTCTCGTCGGAATCGCGGGCTTGTTGTTCTTGGCGACCTTCGAAATCGACCTGGCTGCCTATCATCACCGCCTGACACTGCCGTTCTGGGCACAGACCGGAAGCGCAGATGCTGGACGCCAGGTGCTCACCACTATCGCGGCCGCCGTCATCACTGTCGTTGGTGTCGTGTTCTCGATCACGATCCTGGCACTCACCCTGGCGTCGCAGCAGTTCGGCCCCCGCATGATGCGGAACTTCATTCGTGACATAGGAAATCAAGTGACCCTCGGCGTCTTCGTGGGCACCTTCGTCTACTCGGTCCTCTGTCTCGGATCCATAACGAGTATCTCCAGCGGCGAGTTCGTCCCTCGTCTGTCGATCGCCGTAGCAGAGGCACTGCTTCTCGTGGACCTGGCCGTCCTCATCTATTTCATCCATCACATCGCCAAGTCGATTCAGCTACCCGAGGTGATCGCCGGCATCGCTCGTGACCTCACCCATGCCATCGATGCAGAGTTCCCCGAACAACGCATCGACGAGTGCCCGCCATTGGTGGGAACGGGCAGGTCGGTGCCCGAGCTTCTTCAGCTGATCGACGAGAGAGGCGGCGTCGTCCCTGCGACCACGAGCGGGTATCTGCAGTTCGTCGGCTACGCGCAGTTGGTGGATATTGCCGCCCAGACGGACTCGGTCATTCGGCTCATCCATCGGCCTGGTCATTTCGTTGTGGCCGGCCGCCCACTCGCCACCGTCTGGCCCGGTGGCGCGGCCGGACAGGTCGCATTGGCCCTTGCCAAGGCGCATGTCACCGGACCTCACAGAACGTTGATGCAAGATCCGGTGTTCGCAATCGACCAGCTGGTTGAAATCGCCATTCGGGCCCTGTCACCCGCGGTGAACGATACGTTCACCGCGCTCACGTGCATTGATTGGCTCTCGGCCGGCTTGACCCGAGTGTCAGGCCGGACCCTCTCGGAGGCTACTTATCGAGACCGGTTCGGGCGCGTCCGACTCATCGAGTCCGATCCCTCGTACGCCAGAATGGTCAACCGGGCATTCGACAAGCCTCGACAGGCGGCGAGGGGAATGCCGGCTGTCATCATCCGCATGATGGACGCATTGTCCTCGATCACCGAGCAGACGACATCAGAGGAACAGCGTCGCATCCTGACTCGGCAGGCGGAAATGATTTACCGGAGTGCCGAGGAATCTGTATCCGATCCGAATGACCGCGAGGATATCCGCCTGCGCTTCGAGCGCTTCTTGAGCAAGACTGGCTCTGACAAATCTGCACCGGCCTGAGGGTGGTCGACGACGCTGAGTCGAACGATCGGTTCGTCCGGTTCGATAAGGGGGGCGTCAAGCATCTCCCAGGGGTAAGGCAAGCGCCGATCCACTCTCCGGGCGTCGCGGTGCCAGAGCCCGCGGGAAACCTCGACATAAATGCGACATAAATTCCTATCTTCGGCGCGTAAAAACGGCGTGAAATCGCTTCACCTTCCGGGTCCGTGGTCATTGAATGGTGGCATGCACTCTCGCTCTTGGAACCGGTGTCTGGCCCTGGACCCGATGAGCGGTGCCTGGTGCCGTGGTCGACCGTCCGACGGCGTGTTGTGCTCGTCACATGCCACGGAATTCCGTGCCGACGAGGCGGCCAAGGCAGCCACGCGCCTGGCCCGTGCCCGACTCGTGGTTTGGGACCCCTCCACGACGCCGATCCGAAAGTGGTGGGCCACCGTGCAGCTCCGTCGGGCCCGCTCGCTTCGCCGGAACCTCTTGGCTAAGGTCGCCCGAGCCGAAGGGAACGACTCCGACATCGCTGACCTGTCGATGGACTTGGTTTTGCCCGAGGACATCGGCACGTGGGGGTGATCGTGAGGGAGTCTGACCGCCGCCGTCATCCAGCCGGCGCAGACGGGCACTCGAGATCCTCGCTCACACCAGCCGGGGCGCGGCGCGTCAGTTCCGACGGTGTGGGTCCGCATGAGTGACGTCATCCTGATCGCCACCATCGTGGCCTTCTTTGTCGCCGCCGCCCTCTTGGTGCGTGCCTGCGGCCACATCACGGACAGCGCTCTCGCCGAGGGCGAGCCTGACGGGCCGCCGCCCGACCTCGACCGGCGGTAAAAGGCGTGAGCGCTCGAGATATCCCCGGATCGACAGCGGTCACGCCCCCGATTGAGGCCCGGCCGCCGAAGGTCCGTACCCGGCCCGGTTCTTCGATGCTCGATCCCGCCATCATGCGACGAGCTGTCGGCGAGGCATTCGTGAAGCTCGACCCTCGGCACATGATCCGCAACCCGGTCATGTTCGTGGTCGAGATCGGAAGCATCATCACGACGGTGCAGTTCATCACCGGTCCAACGGTGTTCGTCGGGTCGATCACGCTGTGGTTGTGGGCAACGGTCCTGTTCGCCAACTTCGCGGAGGCGGTCGCCGAAGGTAGGGGCAAGGCGCAAGCCGACACGCTTCGCCGCACCCGCCAGCAGACCATGGCGTTCATTGTGCGGCCCGACGGCACCACTGAGGAGATCCCGTCGGCAAACCTGCAGGTCGGCGACCATTGCGTGGTCCACGCCGGGCAGGTCATCCCCGGCGACGGGGATGTCATCGAGGGAATCTCCACCGTCGACGAGTCGGCGATCACCGGCGAGTCGGCTCCGGTGATCCGAGAGTCCGGTGGTGACCGGTGCGCCGTGACCGGGGGCACCCGCGTTCTCTCAGACCGCATCGTGGTGCAGATCACTTCCAAGCCCGGAGAGACGTTCCTCGATCGCATGATCGCACTCGTCGAGGGGGCGAGCCGCCAAAAGACACCTAACGAGATCGCGCTCGAGATCCTGATCTCGGGCCTCACCCTGATCCTCCTCGTGGCCGTGGTCACGCTGCAGCCGATGGCCATCTACTCCAAGGCAATCCAATCGACGACGGTGCTCGTGGCCCTCTTCGTCTGCCTTGCCCCCACCACCATCGGCGCCCTTCTCTCGGCGATCGGGATCGCCGGCATGGACCGGCTGGTGCAGCGAAACGTGCTGGCCCTATCGGGCCGGGCTGTCGAAGCCGCTGGAGACTGCTCGACGCTCCTGCTCGACAAGACAGGCACCATCACCTACGGCAACCGCATGGCGGCCGAGATCCTGCCCGTCGGAGGCGTCACCGAGCTCGCCTTGGCCGAGGCTGTGCTTCTGTCGAGCCTGGCCGATGAGACGCCCGAAGGACGGTCCATCGTCGAATTCGTCGAAGACCGGTTCGAGCTCGACCCCCCAGATCTCGCCGACGCTGAGCTCATTGCGTTCTCGGCCCAGACTCGCATGAGCGGGATCGACCTCGACGGTCGTCAGATCCGCAAAGGCGCCGGCGACTCGGTGCGGCGTTGGGTCGAGGATCTCGGCGGTGCCGTGCCGGCCGACCTCGGTCCGATCGTCGAGCACATCGCCAGCGGTGGCGGGACGCCGTTGGTAGTGGCGGACGGCCCGAGGGTCCTCGGCGTGATCCACCTGAAGGACACGGTCAAACAGGGCATGGTGGAGCGCTTCGACGAGTTACGCGCCATGGGTATCCACACCATCATGATCACGGGCGACAACCCGCTCACGGCGGCGGCCATCGCCCGGGAGGCCGGCGTTGACGACTTCTTGGCCGAGGCTACCCCCGAAGAGAAGATGGACCTCATCCGCCGCGAGCAGCGCGGCGGTCACATGGTGGCCATGACGGGCGACGGCACCAACGACGCGCCCGCCTTGGCCCAGGCCGACGTCGGCCTGGCCATGAACACCGGAACGCAAGCAGCAAAAGAGGCCGGCAATATGGTCGACCTCGACTCCAACCCGACGAAGCTCATCGAAGTCGTCGAAGTCGGCAAGCAACTACTGATCACCCGCGGGTCGCTCACGACCTTCTCCATAGCCAACGACGTGGCCAAGTACTTCGCCATCATCCCGGCGATGTTCATCACGGTTTACCCCCAGCTCAAGGTGCTGAACATCATGCATCTCCACAACTCCCACACGGCCATCCTGGCGGCGGTGATCTACAACGCGATCATCATCCCCTTGCTCATTCCTCTTGCGTTGCGCGGAGTGAAGTTCTCACCCCGCGACGGTGCCGCCATCCTTCGGCGCAACGGCCTCATCTACGGCGTCGGTGGGATCATCGCTCCGTTCGTGTTCATCAAGATCATCGACGTGATCCTCAACGGGATCGGCTTGCACTAGATGCGCCGCCAACTCGTCGCCAGCATCCTCATGCTCGTTGCCTTGACGATCGTCCTCGGATTCGGATACCCCCTCGTCGTCACCGGCCTGTCCGAGCTCGGCTTCGGCCACGAAGCCAACGGCTCGCTCGTCTATCGCGGTGACAAGCTCGTCGGGTCGTCGCTCTTGGGGCAGAGCTTTTCCGACGCCAAGGGGAATCCCCTGCCTCGGTACTTCCAACCCCGTCCGTCGGCGGCGGGGAGCGGCTATGACGCCTCGGCGTCGGCCGCCACCAACCTCGGGCCATCGAATCCTCTGCTCATCGGGTTCGTGGCGGGAGTGAACACCGTCGGGCTAGACGGGAGTCCGTCGAAGACGAACCCCTTTGCTACGAAGGCCGACCCTGCGTGCGTCCCCATGTCGGCGGGCTCGAGCAGCGCCCCCGTGATCAGCCCGACCAAGAGCGTGACGTACGCGAGGAGCGCGGATGGCTCCTATGTGTGCGACCCCGATACGGTGCCCGAACGGGCTATCGCCTATCGGCAGTTCAACGGCCTCGGGACAAGGGCGTCTGTGCCCATCGACGCTGTGACCGCCTCGGGATCGGGGCTCGATCCCGATATCTCGCTCGACAACGCCCTCGACCAGGCGCCGCGCGTGGCTCGGGTCCGGCAACTCGCCCAGGCCGAGGTGGTGGCGCTCGTGCACCGGTACACGCAGGGGCGGGAGTGGGGGGTACTCGGTGAGCCCTCGGTGAACGTGCTCGAGCTCAATCTCGCCCTGGACCGCGTCCGATGAGCGGTTGGGGGTGGGGACAGCTCCTGTTGATCGGCGCGGTGACGGCGGTCGCCGCGCCCCTGCTCGGTCGGTACCTGGCCGCCACCTTCAGAGGAGGCCGTGCGCCGGGAGACCGGGTGTTCCTCCCTGTCGAGCGTCTGGTCTACCGGGTCACCGGGATCGATCCCGAGGTCAGCCAGACCTGGAAGGGCTATGCCCTCTCGGTGCTCGCCTTCGGGCTCGTCTCCACCCTCTTCCTCTACGGCGTGCTGCGACTCCAGGGGCACCTTCCATTCAACCCGACGCACGCCCCGGGGATGTCCGCTCTCTTGTCGTTCAACACCGCCGCCAGCTTCATCACCGGCACCAACTGGCAGGCCTACTCGGGCGAGACTCAGGCCAGCTACCTGGCCCAGATGGCAGGGCTGGTCGTGGCCCAATTCACCGCGGCCGCCGTCGGCCTGTCGGTCGCCCTGGCCATCGTTCGGGGGATCTCGGGAAGCGCCCGCACCATCGGGTACTTCTGGGCCGACCTGACGCGGACCCTGGTGCGGGTCTTCGTCCCCATGTCGGTCATCGCCACCCTGGTGCTCGTGAGCCAGGGGGCGGTCCAGAACTTCACCGGCTTTCGCAGCGCCACGACATTGGCGGGCGGGACCCAACACATCCCCGGGGGCCCGGTGGCCTCGATGGAGGTCATCAAACTGCTCGGCACCAACGGTGGCAGCTTCTACGCCGTCGGCGGTGCCCATCCCTTCGAGAACCCCACCGGCTTCACCAACATGTTCGACCTGCTGCTGGTCATCGTGCTGCCCTTCGCCATCGCCCTCATGTTCGGCCGGCTCATCGGCCGCAAGCGCCAGGGTCGGGCCATCGTGGCGGTGATGGCGATCCTCTTCGTCGGCCACACCCTGATCTCGATGGAAGCGGAGGCGCACGGCAACCACCTGCTGCCGGCGAGTGTTTCCCAGGCGGCGAGCAATACCAGCCCTGGCGGGAACATGGAAGGGAAGGAGGTCCGGTTCGGCCCCGACGGGTCCGCGCTCATGACGGTGGGGACCATGGGAACCACGGCCGGCGCCACCGACTCGGCCCTCGACAGCTACACACCGGTCGGGGGAGCCGGGGCATTCGTCGGCATCCTGCTCGGCGAGGTCAGTCCCGGCGGTGAGGGCGGCGGCCTCTACACCATGCTCATCTTCGCGCTGTTGGCCGTTTTCGTTGCCGGGCTGATGGTCGGCCGGACCCCGGAGTTCCTGGGGAAGAAGATCCGCGGGCCTCAGATGAAGCTGGTCGTCGCCTACGTGCTGTCGACTCCGATCATCATCCTCATCTTCGGGAGCATGTCGCTCGTCCTCGGCGCCGGCACCCGATCGATCCTCAATCCCGGCTTCCACGGCCTCAGCGAGATCATGTACGCCTTTGCGTCTGTCACCTTGAATAACGGGTCCGCCTTCGGGGGGCTTGCGGCCAACACCCCGTGGTACGACACGACCCTGGGCCTGGCCATGTTGGCCGGCCGTTTCGTCCCCATCATTCTCGGACTGGCCATCGCCGGCTCCCTCGCCGGGGCGCGTGTCCACGCCCGCACGCGGGCCACGCTCGACACCACCGGGCCCACGTTCGTCGCGTTCCTGCTCGGGGTGATCGTGATCGTGGGCGGGCTCATCTATCTGCCCATGCTCATCCTCGGTCCCATCGGCGAGCGCATCGTGGGATGATGTCCGGGGTGATGGGACCCCCCGACCGACCCGTCCGGCTCGTGACCGACGACGACGGCGCCCCTCCGGCCGCCACCGGTCCCCGCACCTCGACTTGGGGACGAGCCCGGCGACTCGCTCGGCTCGGCGCTCTCGGCGTCCCACCGGCATTGGCGGCTGCCCTGGTGCCGTTCCGAGAGAGCTTTCCGAGCACCGACGCCGCGCTGCTGATGGTCGTCATCGTCGTCGCCGTGGCTGCGGTCGGCGACCGGCTCGCCGGCATCGTTGCCGCCGTCTCGGCCGGGGTCTGGTTCGACTTCTTTCTCACCAAGCCCTATGAGCGATTCGCCATCAGCCATCGTCCGGATATCGAGACGACGGTGCTGCTCTTCGTGGTCGGCGTGGCAGTCTCCGAGCTCACGGCTCGCGGTCGTCATCACCGTCAGGCGGCCGCCGAGGAGTCCGATCACGTGGCCCAACTGCACTCGGTGGCGCGGATGATGGCTGAGGGCGAAGACCCCCAGGTCGTCATCGCCCGGGTGGAGGAGGTCCTCGCCACCCTGCTCGAGCTGCGCAGTTGCCGGTACCACCCGGAGTCCGCGCCGAACGAGCACCCAGGCGTGATCTCGCAGAAAGGCGACGTCGTATTGGCCGGGCTGCGGTGGAACTGGCTCCCCGGGCGCGTGAACCTACCCGTCGAGTACCAGGGGCGGGGATACGGGAGGTTCGTACTCGTCCCCACCCCCGGCGTGCCGATAGCGCGGAGTCGCCGCCTGGTCGCCGTGGCTTTGGCGGATGAGGTGGGGGCCGTCCTCGCGGGAGCCGAGCGCGGGGCGCGTTGACGTGCGGTCGCCCGGCAGAGTGGGACGCAGATCTAGTGTCGGCGAGATGAGCGAGCGGGCTACGGGGGTCTTCGACCTCGACGGCGTGCCGATCATCTGAGGATCGGCCGTGGCCGGGACCTCCACTTTCCCCACCCGCGGGGCGCTGCAGCGAAAGCTCGGCTTCAGTCCGGTCGACGCCATGGTGGGGCTGGCGCTGTTCCTGCTCGTCTTCGCCTTCCTCCGCGTCGGCCGTGGAGCCACGGTTGCCCTCGTCCCGAGCAAGCTCAGCCGACTCGACACCTCACCGGTCAACCTGCCGTACTACGCGGCCCGCAGCCTGATCCGCATGTTCGTCGCCCTCTTCTTTTCGGTGACCTTCAGCCTCGTCTACGCCTATGCGGCTGCCCACAGCCGGCGGCTTCGCCGGATCCTGGTGCCCGCGCTCGACATCTTGCAATCCGTGCCGGTGCTCGGCTACCTGAGCGTGACCATCACGCTCTTCCTCACGCTTTTCCCCCATTCGGTGCTGGGCCTCGAGGCGGCGTCCGTGTTCGCTGTCTTCACCGCCCAGGCGTGGAACATGACGTTCTCGTTCTACCAATCCCTCATCACCTTGCCCCGCGACATGGACGAGGCGGGCCGCGTGCTGGGTCTGAGCCGCTGGAAGCGCTTCTGGAACATCGAGCTTCCCAGCGGCGCCATCGGACTGGTGTGGAACGGGATGATGAGCTTCGGGGGGAGCTGGTTCTTCCTCACCGCCTCCGAGCAGATCAGCGTCCCGGGCCACGGTGGGTACGTGCTCCCCGGCATCGGCTCGTACGTGGGGGTCGCATCAGCCCGAGGCCAGACAGGTCGCGTCGTCCTCGCCATCGTGGTGATGATCGCCATCGTGGTCCTGGTCAACGTGCTGTTCTGGCGGCCCCTCACCGCCTACGTCGAGCGATTCCGTGTGGAGGAATCCGAGGCCACCGAGAAGCAGCGCTCCCTGGTCCTCGGCATCCTGCGACGAAGCGCTCTGCCGAGGCTGATCGTCAGGGGCGCCCATGTCGGACTTGCCCCCGTAAACCGCCTGATGAGCCGCGTCACGGGTGCCGACGATCGCAGTCTCGTCCAACCGGCACAAAGCCGGCGTCGGGCCGGAGACATCGCGTTCTACTCATTGACGCTCGGTGCCCTCGCTTTCGGGCTGTACCGCGTGCTCACCTACGTGGGCAGCGGGCACGGCGGGCTCGGCATCTTCGCTCAGACGTTCGGACTCGGCTTCCTCACCTTCAGCCGGGTCATCGTGCTCCTGATCGTGGCGACGATCATCTGGGTCCCGGTCGGCGTGTGGATCGGGTTCAACCCCCGGGTCACACGGATAGCGCAGCCGGTCGTGCAGGTGCTCGCCAGCTTCCCCGCCAATTTCCTCTTCCCGTTTGCCATCATCGTCTTCGCCGACCTGGGAGTCAGCCTGAATTTCGGCGGGATCGTGCTCATGGCACTGGGTGCGCAGTGGTACATCCTCTTCAACGTGATCGCGGGCGCAAGCGCGGTCCCGAACGACTTGCGCGAGGCCATGCGGAATCTCGGCGTGCGAGGCCGCACCCAATGGCGCCGCCTGATCCTTCCGGGCATCTTCCCCGCCTACGTCACCGGCGCCATCACCGCCGCGGGGGGCGCGTGGAATGCCTCGATCGTGGCGGAGATCGTCCCATACCACGGGAAGACCTTGGTAGCGAGCGGGCTCGGTGCCTACATCAGCCAGTCGACGGCGGCCTTCGACTTCCACAAGATCCTCGCCGGCCTGCTCACCATGTGCGTCTACGTGGTCGGCACCAACACCCTGCTGTGGCGCCGCCTGTACAGGCTGGCCGAGACGAGGTACACACTGGCATGAGCGACTCCGACATCCTCATCTCGGTCCGTCAGGTCACCAAGTCGTTCGCCGGCGCCGGTTCCCAACCTATTCCGGTACTCGAGGGCGTCGATCTCGAAGTCGCCGACTCGGAGTTCGTGGCGCTGTTGGGACGCAGCGGGAGCGGGAAGTCCACGCTCCTGCGCTGCATGGCCGGATTGATCGCACCCACGTCAGGCGAGGTGCTCTATCGGGGCACACGGCTCGTGGGGTGCAACCGGGGCACGGCCATGGTGTTCCAGACCTTTGCGCTGCTCCCCTGGCTGAGCGTCCAGCAGAACGTGGAGGTCGGCCTCGAGGCACGGGGGGTGCCGGAGCGTCAGCGTGCCGAGCAGGCCCTGCGCGCCATTGACCTCGTCGGTCTCGACGGTTACGAGTCGGCGTTCCCCAAGGAACTCTCGGGCGGCATGCGCCAGCGCGTCGGGTTCGCCCGGGCCCTCGTGCTCGAGCCCGACGTGCTGCTCATGGACGAGCCCTTCAGTGCGCTGGATGTGCTCACGGCCGAGAACCTACGCGGCGAGCTGCTCGAGCTGTGGGAAGGTCATCGTTTCCCGACCCGCTCGGTGGTCATGGTGACACACAACATCGAGGAGGCGGTTCTCCTCGCTGACCGCATCCTGGTCCTGGGGACCAATCCGGGCCGCCTCCGGGCCGAATTGGTGAACGACGTGGCTCGTCCGCGACACCGCCGTACTCCGGACTTCGACGCGCTCGTGGACCACATCTACGGGATCATGACCGGTGCGTCGGTACCTGCCGCAGTGGCGAAGAGCGGCCCCACGAGTGCCCGGCGCACGCCGGGCGACACCCCGCTTCCACCGGCGACCGTCGACGGGCTCTCCGGGCTGGCCGAGATCATCGAGCATCGGAACGGGTCTTCCGAGCTTGCTGACCTGGCGCGCCTTCTCGGTCTCGAGGTCGACGACATGCTCCCGCTCGTCGACGCGCTGGTGCTCCTTGGGCTCGCCACGCTCGAGGAGGACGATCTCACACTGACGGAAAATGGGCGTGCCTTCGCGGGGGCGAGCATCCAGGAGAGCAAACGCATCTTCTCCGCGCAGGTACTCGAGCGCGCCCCGCTGGTGCGGACGATCCATCGCGCCCTGCGGGGATCCCAGGACGGCAACCTTCCTTCGGGATTCTTTACCGACCTGCTGCACCGCAACTTCGGCGAGGTGGAGGCCCGACAGCAGCTCGACACGGCCGTCAACTGGGGACGCTATGCCGAGCTGTACGCCTATGACGGTGGACGTGAACAGCTTCACCTCGAGGAGCACGAGGAGCACGCGGACGGGACCGAGCCCTCTGCCGAGAGTCCCGTGCGTCGGGGAGCCCTCCGTCTGTTCCTGGGCGCGTATCCCGGGTCGGGCAAGACCTTTGCCATGCTCCGCGAGGCGCACCGGCGCCTCTCCGCCGGTGAGGACGTCGTGGTGGCCGTGGTCGACTCACGCGGCCGGTCCCACACCGAGGAGGCGGTCGGCGACCTCGAGCGGGTCCCGCTCCGGGTCGTCGACGACGACGGGGCCCTACGCGAGGAGATGGACCTCGACGCAGTCCTCGAGCGCCATCCCCGGGTGGTGCTGGTTGACGACCTGGCCCATGCCAACGCTCTCGGTGGTCCCCACGTGTGGCGCTGGCAGGACGTCGACAGCATGCTCGACGCCGGCATCGAGGTGTTGGCGACCCTCGACGCCTCACAGCTCGAAGGCCAGCGTGCGTCGGTCGAGCACATCACGGGCTCACCGGTGGCGGTGACGGTGCCCGATCATGTCCTGGACCAGGCCGCCGACGTGCAGTTCGTCGACATCGCCCCCACGGCGTTGCGTCGGCGCATCGCGCACGGCAACGTCTGCCCCCACGACGAGATCGAGAGCGCTCTGGGAGGACCTTTCCGTCTCGAGGCCCTGGGGCCGCTCCGGGAGCTGGCACTCCGGCTGGTGGCACGGCGGGTCGGCGGCGGCCGCGCCCCCGCCGGCCTCGAGCCCCAAGATGTCGTGGTCGCCGCAGCTCCGAGCACGCACGCCGAATCTCTGGTGCGCCGCGGTGCTCGCCTCGCCCGGCGAACCGGGGGACGGTGCACCGTGCTGACAGTGGAACGCCCGAGAGCCGGCGCCGCCGCCCGTGAGCACGTGGCGCTCCTCAAGGTCACCGCCGAGCAACTGGGGGCCACCTTCACCGAGCGCCCAGGGGGGAACGTCGAGCGCGAGATCCGTGAGACCGTGCGCGAGGTTGTGGCGCAGCACCTTCTCATCGGTGCCTCGGACCCGGGTCAGCGTTTGTGGGCCCGGCGGGCGTCCCCCACCGATCGGCTCATCGAGGCCCTCCCCGACGTGGACGTGCACGTCATCGCCTGGTTGGCGCCGGGGTCGACCGCCGATCTGCGGGCGGAGCACGAGGAGGACGAGGCACGCTTCGGACGCCGGGGGACCCTGCGCGTGTACCTCGGGTACGCCCACGGATGCGGGGCCACGACCGCCATGCTCGACGAGGCACAGAGGCGGGCCTCACGGGGAACCGACTGTGTCGTCGCCTCGATCACACGCCTTCACCCTGGGCTCGATGCGGTGCTCGGCGATCTCGAGATGTTGGGCGCCGACTCGGGCACACCGCCCCGACGTCCCGACTTCGCCGCGGTGCTGGCCCGCAACCCCCAGGTGGTGTGCATCGACGACCTCGCCGCGGCGTCCGGGACCGGGGCGACGCTCGCCGAGGACCTGGCCCGCCTCCTCGACGTCGGGATGACCGTCATCGGCACCCTGCACGTCGCCGACCAGGTCGGGCAGTCGGTGCTGGAGCTGGTCGACGACATCGAGCTTGTCGACCTGCCCGCGTTCGAGCTCATAGATCGCGTCCTGGCTGGACCGGTCGACTCCACGACCTCGGAAGCTGCACTGCGGGTCGAGTACAGCGAAAAGAACCTCGCCCGCCTGCGGGAACAGGCCTTTCGCCTCGTGGCCTGGCATGCCGATGAACAGCAGGTGCGTCTCCTGCGCCGGCAGGGCGCTGCAGCACACTGGGAGGCGCGCCCCCGGGTCATGGTCTGCGTGGCGCCACGTCCGGGCATGGAACGACTCATCCGGCGGGGGGCTGGTCTCGCCGCCAGCCTGGACACGGACTTTCGTGCCGTGACGGTGCACACCCACGAGGATTCGGCGGACGAGGAGGCGATGCTCGGTCGCTACTCGGAGCTGACGCGCCAACTCGGGGGCCAGGTCGTGAGTCTCGACGGTCCCGACGTCGCCCCGGCCTTGGCCCGCTATGCCCGCGAAAACCTGGTGACCGAGCTCCTCGCCACACGAGGGTCTCGGGGTGGCAAACGTGCCGGAGCAACCCTTCGAGAGCTGACTCGCACTGTCAGTGACGTCGACATCCACATTCTGTCCGCGGAGTGAGGCTCACCAACCGAACACCCTGGCGTGGTCGAAGGCTCCCGATCGTGCTCACGCCCACGATTATCGTGCTCAGGGGCGGTGGAAGTGAACGTGCGTCGATGAATATCGGGTAGATCGGAAGGCCCGCGGGCGCACTCGAGTGAGGGAACGCACACCGCCGAGCGGGAAGGCACCATCGAGATCCGCCTGGACAGTTTGCGATACCAAGATCTCGCCACCAGCGGCCGTGCCTGTGACGCGTGCCGCCATGACAACGGTCCGACCGAAGACTCGCCCGGCCTCGGCCTTGGCTTTGCCGCCGAACATTGCTTGCGATCTCACGAGGGCACCAGACGTTGCAGACCGGCCTTCGCAGCCACGTTGGTGGGATCGAGCTTGAGGACGGCCTGGTATGCCGCCAGCGCGTCCTTGCCATCGTGGACTTGGTCGTAAGCGATCTCCAACAGCACCCCGAGGTCGGTATCAGTCGGCATGTTCCGCATCGCCGCCTGGATGGTGGTCACGCCGAGAGCATTCTGGTTCAACCTGTAGAGGTAATGGTTGGCCAGATTGATGTACGCCGTCGGCGAGCGGGGAGCTAGCGTGATGGAGTTCTGATACGACTGAAGTGCCTTCGCATAGGGGCCCAGCGCGCGGTACACATTGCCGAGGTTGTTCAATAGCACCGGATCCGACGGGTCCACGCTCATCAACAACCCGTCGCGTCCCTCAACACGCCACAGGCTTGAGCCATTCGTCTTGGGGACAGGGTAGAGACGCGGCGCCGAAACACCGATCTGGGGAGTGTGTGAAGGTTGTCGAAGTTGACGACACAGTCGCTGGGAACTCCGTCGGCGGAAGCGGTGAGCTCCAGTTCGGAAACCAGATCCCGTTTCGTACGAGTTAAGGCTGCCACCACAACCGACTGGATACGGTCAGCGACCGGGTCTCTAGTCAGGACTAGAACGGGTCGATCTCCACCGGGTGTAGCGGCAAACCAGATCTCACCCCGTTGCATCAGCCCAGTCCGACCAGTCCTCAGCTGGACCCCAGTCCGCAACCTCGGTGAGGGCCTGCTCCGCGGAGGTCGGCGGGAACTGGTCCCATGTTTTGGCGTCGTCCTCGCTTGCCAGCCTCACCAGGTACCGGTGGAGGGCATCTCTGAGGAGCTCGGAGCGGTCCACGCCCAACTGTTGCGCCCGCCGTTGGGCTTCTGCGGCTTCACTCTCGCTGACCCGAAAACTGATCATCGTCATACAACAAGGGTATCATGTATGACGCTACGGGAACCGCGTTCTTTTCCTCTCGAATTGTGCCTGCACCGATTTGGGCCGGCCGGAGTCCTTGCTCCCATTTGACGAAGTCCCTGGTTAGGAGGCTGATCGAGTTTTCGGATATTGCGGGCTGTAGGTGTCGGAGTCGGCTCACTCTCCACCGCCATCTATGCCAATAGCAAAGGTTGGGCCGTCGTCGTGCCCACGCTGGCCTCGGGCGGCGGATTCGCCGCCGCGCAACTCACCGGCGCCGTCGCTGGACTCCTCCCCGCACTCCGAGCCACCCGTATGTCGCCCACCGAGGCGTTGTGGACATTACGAATCGCTCCAAGCGAGCACTCCTTGTCGTTGGGCTGCTCGATGAACGATGGACTCCTGCAGTACCCGCTCAGCTCACCGACGGTGGTCGCCGTTACCGAGACCTCCATGATGCATCGGATGGGATCTCGCACAAGGTCCTCGCCGACACCCGGCGTCGCTCTGAGCGGGATGGCATTGTCACTCGTTACCTCGATCCTGAGCGCGTCGAGGGGCCGAAGGCTGCCCGCGAGCAGGGCGCCACCGCATGGACCACGACCGTGGGTGTGGCGAACACCCGATCCCACAGGAACCCCGCAGGTGGTCATGAACCTACTCCAAGGTCTCGCATCCAACATGTGAGCTGTGAACGGATTGGCAAGGGCCGGCGTGGCATCGGGCTTACCCCAGCCGGCCGATTGCGCGATCTCCACCGTCGGTCTGACCAAGGCCTTCGGCGCCCGATCGGCGGTGCGGTCCCTGGATCTCGCCGTGCCCCGGGGCGTGCTCTCGGGCTTCGTCGGACCTAATGGGGCGGGCAAGACCACGACGATCCGGATGCTCCTCGGCCTCGTCGCCCCGACGGCCGGCCGCGGCTCGGTGTTAGGCACACCGATGTCCCACCCCGAGCGATACCTCGGAGGCGTCGGAGCCCTTATTGAGAATCCGGCCTTTTATCCCAATCTGAGCGGTCGAGCCAATCTGGCCGTCCTTGCTCAGCTCGGAGCGATCGACGCCCGCCGGGTCGACTCGGCTCTTGAGCGTGTCGGCTTACGCGATCGTGGTGGGGACCGATTCCACACGTACTCGCTTGGCATGAAACAGCGCCTCGGGATCGCCGCCGCCCTCCTCCCCAGCCCAGAGCTGCTCATCCTCGATGAACCCACCAACGGGCTCGATCCGGCGGGGATCGCTGAAATGCGGGTCCTTCTCCGTTCTCTAGTCGACGACGGCATCACCGTCTTCGTATCGAGCCACCTCCTGGCCGAAATTGAGCAGATCTGCCACCACCTGGTCGTCATCCGCTCGGGGTCGATGGTCTTCCAAGGCGACGTCGGAGAGCTCCTCGATGCGACGAGACCTGAGCTGGTGGCAACCCCCGAGCACGCCGAGGACCTCCAGGGGCTCGAAGATGTGGCCCGGGCACTCGGCGTGCCGATCCAGTCAAAGAACGGGTCGCTCCGCGTCGAAGCCGACGAGTCTTTCGCCGGGTCTCTCAATAGAGCTGCTGCCGGGGCCGGAATCACCCTCGTGCATCTGGCTGTGTCGCGGCCCAGCCTGGAAGCTGCCTTCTTCGCGCTCACCGGCACCGATAGCGGTGACGGGCACTCGATCACCAGTGTGGAAACGTAGAGACGGGTACCGGCCATGAGTCACGCCTTTCTCAGTGAGTGGATCAAGCTCAAACGCCGCAGCCTTTTCTACGGCGCCTACGGGGCCATCGCCGCCGTGGCCGTCTTGGCCACTGCCGTCACCTTCGGGACCGTCGGGAACGCCTCATCAGGTCGTGGAGCTGCGGGATCCGGCGGGTCCTCGGTGACCGTCGCCCAGCTCAGTGCCTCGAGCGGGGCTATTCATGGACTGCAGGCCTCGCTGATGCTCCTCGGCGTCATCGCCTTCGCCATCGCCGCCACGCAGATCGCCATGGAGTTCAGCCAGGGAACGCTTCGTAATCTTCTCATCCGCCAGCCCCGACGGCTCACGTTCCTCGGGGGCAAGTACCTGGCCGTCGTGTCCTTCATGGTGGGGGCGGTCGTCCTCGCCGCTGGCGCGGCGGTAGCTACCGCATTCGTGATGGCCCACATCAAGGGCATCCCCACCTCGGCGTGGACTACGTCGAGCGGGTTCGTCGATCTCGGCTCGGGGCTCTTGAACGTGGTGGCGGCCGTCGTAGGCTACGCCACGGTCGGCATGGTGCTCGGCATCGTGCTGCGCTCGTCGGTGGCGGCGGTGGCCATCGGGATCGCCTATTTGCTCCCGGTCGAGCAGATCTTGGCCGGCACGGTCAGGAGCGCCTCTTCCTACCTCCCGGGCCAGCTGTTCTCGGCGCTGGCCCGGGGTGGCACCAGTGATATTTCCTACGGTCACGCGATCGCCGGGAGCCTCCTCTACATGGCCGCCGCCGCCACCGGAGGTGCGTTGCTCTTCGTCCGCCGTGACGTGACCGCCTGACCCCGAGGAGCCCAAGGTGCCCTTCTACCCGTATCAAGAGGAACCTGTCGTCCAAGCGGTGGGCCCGCTTTACCCGAACGTCGGCCGCAAGGTGGCCATTGCCGGGATCATCCTTGGTATCGCTGCCGTCCTCCTCGTTCCGCCCCTGTTCGGCCTCGGAGGCATCGCCTGTGGCGGCGTGGCCATCGCCAAGCACGAGCGCCGACTTGGCGTCGTCGCCATCGTGGTCGCGCTGGTAGCCGCGACCTTGGGATTCGTCATCCTCGGTGCGTCCCAGCCCCATCACCCGTGAGCTGGCCCGTCTACGCCCGGGTACAGACCTTCCACCTCGACGGCCAGAACATGCCCAAGCTGGTCGACGCCCTGGACGTCGCCGCGGACGAGGTTCGGTTGCTTCCCGGATTTGGCGGACTCCTGTGCCTGGAGGATCAATACAGCGGGAGGTGGCACCTGGTGACCGTCATCACGCTGTGGAATGCCGAGGGATTGGCGGCATCCGCGAGCCAGGCCGAGGAGGCTCGGCGACTCATCGCCCAGGCATCCGACCTCGGCGTTACCAGCCACGAGCGCAACGTGGTTCGCTTCGCGCTGGGTGAGAAAATCGAAGAGATTGGTCGGTGACGTTCGACCCCACAGCCGACGCCTAGATCTCCGCGGTCTGGACCTGATCGTCCGAACGAAGCGCTCGGCATAGGCATTGGTGCACGGGGTCCGGAACGGGGTCTTGAGGATCTGGGCACCCTCGGACCGAAGGACCTCGTCGAAGTTCGCCACGTACTTCGTGTCACGGTCGCGATCACGAACTTGACGTCAATCCCCTCGTCGGCGTATCCCTGGCCACGTTCCTGGCTGGCTGGCTGACCCAGGTCGCGTTGGGATGAGCGGTCACGCGGGTGATCCAGGCTGGTCTGCGGCAGACGTCGATGAAGAAGAGAACATAGAGACGCTTCAGCAGCGCCGTGTGGAAGAAGTCGGTGGCCACGATGTGCGAGACCCGGGCACGGGCGCACGGTAGGGAAATAAGGGCGACGGAAGCGCGGGCCTCGATTCCGATGCTCGGTGACCACGAACCCCAGCGCTCCGCCGCCATCCCAATTCTGGATCAAAACAGAGCCCCCGTCGACCTCTGGGCTCGTCAGCCCGCAGACGGGGCTCGAATTGGGCAGAGGTTCAGAAAGTCCTCAAGAAACCCCAAGGTTGGGATGACAGCCTCATGAGGTGCACGGGGCTCAGATCTTGGTGGTAGAGGACGAAGAGAACATCTCGTTCGTCGTAACAGCCGCACTTCGGCTATCTGGCTTCGATGTGGTCGAGGCGCGATTGGGTTGTGACGGGCTGCGGGTTGCTTTGGCGGCAGATCCGCCAGACCTGATCGTCCTCGATGTCATGCTGCCAGATATCGATGGATTTGAGGTGTGTCGACGATTACGCGCCGCGGCGGTCGGAGCGCCGGTGGTGTTTCTGACCGCCCGAGACGCTACTGCGGACCGTGTCCGAGGTCTCACGATCGGTGGAGATGATTATCTGGTCAAGCCCTTCAGCGTCGAGGAGCTGGTGGCGCGAGTTCGCGTGGTTCTTCGTCGAAGTGGCAAGTCGGTCGAGTCGCCAGTGCTCACTTGCGGGGATCTAGTGCTCGACGACGATGCACATCGCGTGACACGTCAGCGCCGTGTTGTCGATCTCTCTCCTACCGAGTACAAGCTCCTGCGATTTCTGATGCGAAACGCCGGCCACGTCGTGAGTCGAGGACAGATCCTCGACCACGTCTGGGAGTACAGCTTCAACGGTGAGTCGACGGTGGTAGAGACGTTCATGTCCTCGCTCCGCAAGAAAGTGGATAAAGTGGGAAGGCCACTGATTAAGACGGTGCGCGGTGTCGGCTATCGCATCGATAGATGCTGAGCGCGGATGACCCTGCGCTTACGGCTTTGCGTCGCTGCCGGACTCTTGCTCGCGGTATTAGGAGTCGCTGGATACGTCCTGATTGGGACAGTCGAGGCATCCCAGCTTCAGCAAATCGATCAAGAGTTGCAAACGGCTCTCCCCGCGGCGGCCGTCTTGAGGGGTCCTGGTACTTCCCTCGCGCCTCGGCCACCTTTGGCGACTCACAGCACACTCAGTGATGTCTACGTCGCCATCATCTCAAAAGGTCATCGAAACGTGTCGCTGGATCCTGCGTTGGCTGGGAATGACGCACCGCGTACACCAAGAACTGTTTCAACTTTGGGGCACACCACTCTGCGGCCGGAGACGGTAGGCTCGTTGTCAGGACCAGAAAGATGGCGTGCCGTTCTGATCTCGCGGCCTGGGACGACCCAGCAGGTTCTCGTGGCAGTGTCTTTGACGCGGGCAGATGCCACCGCCGGAAATTTTCGCTTAGCGGTCATCGCGGCAGGTGCAGTCTTGTTAGCCGTCCTCGCCGCCGCCGCTTTTTGGGTGGCCCGGCTCGGCCTCCGTCCGATCGCCGAAGTCACCGAGGTGGCGGATTCCATTGCGGCTGGCGCTCGGTCCCGGCGGATGAGATCACCTCGTTCAGGTACCGAAGCCGCGCATCTGGCTCGAGCCTTCAACGTCATGCTCGACGAACAAGAGGCACTCGAGGCCCGGCTCCGTCAATTCGTAGCCGATGCGTCACACGAACTGCGAACCCCAGTGTCAGCCATCCAGGGGTTTCTTCAACTGTGGCAGCAGGGCCACCTGCGAGAAGGCCCGAAATTTGACGACGCAGTGCGTCGCATCGGACAGGAGAGCGCCCGCATGGCTGGGCTAGTGGAGGACCTGTTGACGCTGGCCCGGCTCGACGAGGGCCAGCCTTTGGCAGGCGACAAGGTTGATCTGGTGCCGCTTGTCGACGATGTCGTCCTGGCCGCCTCCTCTACTCATCCGTCACGCCACATCCGGATCGAGGGAGACGCTGCCGCCGTCGTCATGGGCGATCCAAGGGCGCTGCGTCAAGTGATCGCAAATCTGGTCACAAACGCCCTCATCCACACTCCATCGACCGCGTCGGTGAGCATACGTACCACTTCTTCTTCGGGCATGGTGCAACTGGAAGTGGCCGACACCGGACCTGGCATGGACGCTGAAAGCGCGGCCCATGCCTTTGATCGCTTCTGGCGGGGAGACGCCAGCCGATCGCGGGCTGGATCTGGCTTGGGTTTACCGATCGTGGCCGGTATCGTCGCCGCCCACGGAGGACAACTCAAGATGGACACTGCTCCGGGCGAGGGGACGGTGGTACGGGTATCCCTGCCTGTCGCTTAGGTGATTGAACCAGAGCTATGGAGGTCAAGTCCCTCCGATGGGCAAGATCCAAATGACCAGAGGAGACGGGGTTCTCCTTGGGATCTAGGCCGACGACATCGGCCTGATCGACCTGTGCACCAAGAGTCGGCATCGCTTGTTGGCCGGTCCTTGGATCTGCAAAATTCCACGCCCCACCTTGACGGGACTGAATTCTGCTTCCAACGTGTATTCACAGACAACCCGCATGTGGCGTTCACGGTCCTCATAGGTTCAATCGTCATGATCTGGTCCCATGAGGAACTTATTCGAAGCTGTTGGACGGCGTCACCTTCGCGGGACGCCTGAAGCGTGCCTAGGGGCGAGACCGCGATCCGGGCGCTCATCCAGTCTGCGCAGGGCAGCCCGGGCCGTGCTCTTGGTCAGTTGCGTTCCGGTCATCCTGGCCGCATGCGGCAGCTCGTCAGCGGCGGGATCGAGCACCAGTTCGACCACGTCCAAGTCGTCGGGCACGGCGTCAACGGCGGCCTATACGAACTGCCTGAAGCAACACGGCGTCACACTTCCGAATTTCGGCAACGGATCGGGCCCTCCCGGAGGAAGCGGTGGCAGCATCCCAAGTGGGACACCCCCCTCTTTCGGATCGGGTGGCTCGGCCCCCGCCGGGGGCAACTTCGCCAACAACCCGAAGTTTCAAAAGGCAGCGGCTGCGTGTAAGAGCCTCCGACCCTCGGGAGGTTTCGGGGGCCCCGGGGGGTCGGGTGGGTTCAACAGTTCGGCCTTCGCCGCCTATCGAAACTGCCTGAAGTTGCACGGCGTCACGTTGCCCACGGGCGGAGCAGCAGGCGGGGCTGGATCCACACCGTCCACCACGATCGATCAATCCAGTCCCACAGTCAAGGCAGCCTTGGCGGCGTGCGCCGCACTGCAACCCTCGTCCACCACCACGACGACGACGACGGGTTAACGATGCCAATCTCCAACACGAGCTACACGAAGGGACGGCACATCCGATGAGATTCGCCAAGCGTTTGATCAGACGCAGGTCGTTCGCCTGGTACGCCGTCCTGGGGATAGCTGTGGCCGTGGTGGCCACACTAGGCCTGGAGTCGATCTACGGGACATCCTCGGCGAGCACGTCAACAACGAGAACGGCGACCGTCCAGCGAGGTACCGTGCAGTCGAGCGTGTCGGCTTCGGGCAACGTGAGCGCGGCCACTTCGGATTCGGTCAGCTTCCAGACGAGCGGGACCTTGACCGCCGTTGACGTCACGCTGGGACAGAACGTCACCGCCGGCCAGACGCTTGGCACCCTGGATCCCACGAGTGCTCAGGCAACCCTGGCCTCGGCCCAGGCCGCCTTGAGCGCGGCCCAGTACACCCTCTCGTCCGCCCAGCAAGGAGGCACGACGGCGCAGATTGACCAGAACAAGGCGACGTTGGCATCGGCCCAGAACCAGCTCACATCGGATCAGAACCAGTTGGCGACCGACGAGACCAACCTCAGCACCGCTCAAAGCAAGCTAACTGCTGACCAAGCTCTCGGTTGCCCGGCGTCGTCTGGTTCTACCTCGTCTGGTTCTACCTCGTCTGGATCCGCGTCGTCTGGAACTGCCGGCTCGACGACGAGCGGTTCTGATACGGCGGTGACTCTCTCTGGCACAGTCGATCCGGGCGGCATCGACACCACGTACTACTTCATGTACGGCACCACGGACGCATACAGCTCCGCGACACCCAGCGCTGACGCCGGGTCGGGAACGACCAGTGTCCAGGTGAGTGCAACGGTCACGGGACTGACTCCTGATACGACCTACCTCTATCGCCTGGTGACAGTCAACTCGACCGGCACATCCGTCGGCGTCGCTCAGACCGTCAGCACAGCGGCGAGTGCGTGCGTAGTGGACCAGCAGAACATCGCCTCCGACCAGCAGACCGTGACCAAGGACAAAGCGACCGTCACGGCACAGCAGGACAGTGTGGCGGCGACCACCGCCGGGGACGTCGTTACCCCTTCTACGATCGCCCAGGACCAGGCGCAAGTGACCCAGGACCAGGACACCGTCACTGCCGATCAGAAGGCGGTCGACGACACGACCCTCACCGCACCTGTGAGCGGGGTCGTGACCTCGGTGAACGACGTTGTCGGCGACAGCGTCACCGGGGGCAGTTCGTCTTCGGGTTCGTCGGCCTCGGGATCGAGCGCCAGTTCCACCGGGTCGACGGGGTCGACGGGGTCGACGGGGTCGACGGGTTCCACCGGGTCAACCGCTTCGACCGGTTCGACCGGTTCGTCGTCCACCGCGTCTACCGGCTCGTCCAGCTCGTCGGACTCGTCCGCGTTCGTCACCATCGAGGATCTGGGCTCTCTCCAGGTGGTGGCTGGCTTCGCCGAAGCCAACATCTCCAAGATGGCCGTCGGTGAGACGGCCACCGCCACGCTTCCGGCCCTGCCCAACAGCGATGTCACCGGGACGGTCACCGCCGTGTCCCCCACGTCGACCGTCACTAGCAATGTCGTGACCTACGACGTGACCATCGTGCTGCAGAATGCGCCGTCCACCGTGAAGGTCGGGATGACCGCGGACGTGAGCGTCGTCGTCCAGACCGCCAGCAACACCTTGGAGTTGCCGAGCGCAGCCATCACCACCACAGGTCCCATCTCGACGGTCACCGTCCTCTCCGACGGGAAGCAGACCGTCAAGACAGTCACGACGGGCCTGGTGGGGGACTCGACCACCCAGATCCTGAGCGGTGTGAGCGTTGGAGAAGTCGTCGTCGAGCCCGTGGCGTCGGTGTCAGCGTCGAGCACCACCGGTACTAGCTCGTCCGGCGGTGGATTCGGTGGCGGCGGTGGCTTCCCCGGTGGAGGGGCCGGGATCCCGTGATGCCCTCAGTCGCTGACGCGCACCTTGGAGGCCGGCCGAGAACCGAGCACCCTGTTATCGCCATGCGTGACGTGGTCAAGCGCTACCGGATGGGCGATACCGACGTCCACGCGCTGCGGGGTATCTCGCTCGAGATCGATCGGGGCGACTTTGTGGCCATCATGGGAACGTCGGGGTCGGGAAAGTCGACCCTCATGAACATCGTGGGCTGCCTCGACGTCCCGACCCGAGGCCACTATTGGCTCGACGGAGTCGATGTTCGCACCCTTGAAGACGACGACCTGGCTCGGATACGGAACCGAAAGATCGGCTTCGTCTTTCAGAGTTTCAACCTCTTGCCGCGGATGTCGGCCGCCGCCAACGTCGAGCTTCCTCTCACCTATGCCGGCGTGCACCCCAAGCAAAGGCGAGCTCGGGCCGTCCAAGCACTTCGATCCGTGGGGCTGGGTGAGCGTACGCACCATGTCCCAAGTGAGATGTCCGGCGGCCAACAGCAACGCGCCGCAGTGGCGCGGGCCATTGTGACCAACCCGGCGCTGATCCTGGCCGACGAGCCCACCGGGAACCTCGACACCGAGTCGAGCATCGATGTGATGTCGGTGTTCGCTTCGCTGCATGCGCAGGGGCGCACTGTCGTGCTGATCACCCACGAGGATGACATCGCCGCTTATGCGCAGCGTATCGTCAAGCTTCGTGACGGACGGATCATCGATGATCACCGTCGAGATGCGTCCGGTGCACACAGCACGCATGTGGCCCATGCCGAAGCCGATCACGGAGTGTTCCGATGACCCAGCGCGACGTGTTGCGCATGGCACTCGGTGGTGTGACCTCCAACAAGCTGCGCTCCTTGCTGACGATGCTCGGGGTCCTGATCGGGGTTTCCGCGGTGATCATCTTGGTGGCGGTGGGCACGGGCTCCTCTCGGGCGGTCGAGGCCCGGATCGACGCCCTCGGGACCAATACCTTGACCGTGTTTAATACGGGGAGATTCGGCTCGGGGGTCTCTTCCACGGGTACTCAGTCACAGAAGGCAAGTCTGACCATCGCCGACGTCCAGAAGATCTCCGATCACAACAACGCGCCCGACGTGGCCTCGGTGTCACCGGTGCTGTCTACTTCGGTCACCGCCACCTATCAGAGCGCCACCTACTCGACGACCGTCACCGGTTCGACGCCGTCGTATCTCAAGGCCAGCGATTACACCGTCGCCTCGGGGAGGGCCATCTCGAGCACCGATGTGTCGCGCCATACGCAGGTGGTCGACATCGGCTCTTCTGTGGCCAGCAATCTCTTTGCCACGGGGTCCAACCCCATCGGCAAGCAGATCACCCTGGGATCGTCGAACTTTCTCGTGGTGGGCGTGCTTGCCTCCAAAGGGAGCACCGCCGGTCAGAACCAGGATGCGGTGGCCATAGCTCCGTATACGGCGGTCCAGGATCAACTCACCGGAGAGTCCCAGTCCTTCACGGAGCTCCTGGTCCAAGGAAAGTCCTCGTCGACCCTCACGCTGGCGCAAAACGAAGTTGAGAACATCCTCGCCGCCCAGAATGACACCACGGTGGCCAACCTTCCGTTTCAAGTCCTGAATCAAGCCAGCTTGCTCTCCACCGCCACATCGACAACGAGCACCTTGACGGTGTTGCTGGGGGCCGTGGCGGCTATTTCCCTTTTGGTCGGAGGTATTGGCGTCATGAACATCATGTTGGTCAGTGTCACCGAGCGCACCCGAGAGATCGGGATTCGAAAGGCCATCGGCGCTCCAAAACTTGCCATCCTGTCCCAATTTCTCATCGAAGCCGTCTTGATCTCACTTCTCGGCGGCGCGGTGGGAGTCGGCATCGGTTTGATCGGGGCTCGGTTCAAGATCGACGGCGTCCAACCCGTGGTGGCCCCTGCTTCGATCGCGCTCGCCTTCGGAGTTGCGATCGCCGTTGGGGTGTTCTTTGGCTTCTACCCCGCCAATCGCGCCGCATCGCTTCGGCCCATCGACGCACTGCGCTACGAGTAAGACCGAAAGGCCACATCATGTCTGATATGGAAACCAGCAGGAGTTCGATGTCTGCCACGGGGATCGAGCCGGTTACCGAAGAGTTCATGCTTACCAGGTCGTCCCCTCATGAGGCCATTTCCGCGTCGTCGGGCGGGCCGAGCGATCCACTGAGAGACGCTCTGGGAGGCGACGATGATGAGTGGCCCGAGCGCGGACCGCGCAAGGGAGTCAGGATGCCGATCCCGACCGTCTTGCTCTTCGCGGCGCTCATCGCGGCCGGGGGGCTGTGGGGTGGGGCCGCCCTCCAACGTAGCCACGGCTCGACCGCGGCCTCTTCGGCAACGTCGCCATTCGCGGCCCTGGGTCGGGCCGGGGCCACCGGTGCATCTGGGCTCGGCGGTGCCACCACCGGCACAGTCACCTCGGTCAGTGGTTCCACCCTCTACGTCACGAACTCGAGCGGCAACCTGGTGAAGGTGACCGTCGGTGCCTCAGCGACGGTGAGCCGGAACGCCAAGTCCAGCCTCGGGGCGCTTCAGGTGGGTGACACCGTGGTGGTCCAGGGTTCGAAGGCGAGCAATGGGTCGGTCACCGCCACATCGGTGTCGGCTACGGGGGCGGGCGTTTCTTCGGGCTTTCCCGGATTCGGCTCTGGTGCCAGTGGAGGAGCAGGTCCAGGATCTGGCGGATAACGGGTTTGACTCGGCATCGTGTCCCGCAAGGACGTTGTCGTCGTTGACCCGGACCGAGAATCGACTTCGACACGAGCCTGGGAGGGTAGGGCACATCGTCGTTCCGAGCGTTGTCAAGGAGGTGCAACCATTCGCCGATGAGGCGAGCTGTGGAGGTACCGGACGGTGACTCTATTGATTTCTGGACGACATCCGGGGACTGACGAAACACGAATGCGGCGCCAGAGATGAGTCGAGCTTTAGACGTACAAGGGGCTCCTCGCCGGCGCACCAGGCGGCTCGGTTCCCGGCCAGATCACACTCCTCGGTCCCCATACGACGAGCCTCGGCGAACGCCGGCGCGTCGAACGAGACGCATCGTCCTCTTCGTGAGCGCGATTGTGGGAACAGGCGTGCTTGGTTTTGGAATCATCGCGGACCTACACGTCCGATCCGAGTTACGCCAGGCTCGTTCGACGCTGCAGATCACTCGGGTACACCTCGCACTCACAGTGGGAAAGTTGTCGTCGGTGGAATCCACCCTGGGAAAGACCACGAGCCAGCGCGACACGTTGCAAGTGGAACTCACGACCACCTCACAAGAGCTCGCTATGGAAAAAGCCAGCCTGTCGACTACCCAAGCCAGCCTGTCCGACGCAAACAAGAGCCTCGCGTCCCAGGGTGTCGATATTGCCAAGCTCAATACCTGTCTGGGAGGAGTGGAGCGGGCGCTCAATCAGATTGCCGTCGGCAACAACAGTGGTGCTGTCGCTTCGATCTCGGGGGTGTCGAGCAGCTGTCAGTCCTTGCAAGCGGGAACTGGAGGGGCAGTCTACCCTTTTGACTTTCCTGATCCCGACGTCATTCGGGTCGGAAGTGTCTACTACGGCTACGCAACGAACTCCGCGGCTGGCAACGTTCAACTGATCCAGTCGTCTGATCTCATCCATTGGACCGTGGACGGTGATGCCCTGTCCCACCTCGCGTCGTGGGCGCACTCTGGCTACACCTGGGCGCCGGGCGTCTTCGAGTTCAACGGCACCTTCGTGCTCTACTACGCGGTGGTTGATGGAACCACAGGGAAGGAGTGCATCTCGGTCGCCATAGCCGCCGATCCTCAAGGACCATTTGTCGACAACTCGACTGCACCACTCGAGTGTCAACTCGATCTCGGGGGGTCAATAGACCCGAGCCCGTTTCTCGACGCTTCGGGCACCCCGTACCTGGTGTGGAAGTCCCAAGGGACAACTGGTCAACCATCGGCCATCTGGTCCGCGCAGCTGACAGCCGATGGTACTGGCCTGGCCGGCAGCGCCGCGCAAATGCTCGTCCGTCCCAGCCAATCCTGGGAAGGTGGCGTGGTCGAGGGTCCATCCATGTTGCTGTGGTCGGGCCGCTATTACCTCTTCTATTCGGCGAACAACTGGGACAGTGCCAACTACGCCATAGGCGTGGCGACGTGTCAGGGCCCAATTGGACCGTGCTCCAAGCCTCTCACTCATGCGCTTCTGGGGTCGCAAGAGGGGATGGCAGGCCCTGGCGGGCCTTCATTGTTTGCTGATCAAGACGGCCAGTTGTGGATAGCCTTTCATGCCTATCTCCCGACGGCAGTGGGCTATCCCAATAGTCGTCTGCTGTTTCTTCGCCGCCTGGCATTTGCTGACAGTGTTCCCGTTGTTCAACCTACGAACTGATATTCATCGGCCACGCAATTGATGATTCAGCTACTGCAAACAACGGATCCATCGGGACGCAATCGCTTCGGCCCCCGCACCGGAAGTCGGTTGGTGATGGTGGTAACGGGGCGGGATCCTCTTAGGACTGACCAATTGAGCCTCAGGTCTGGCACCACGGTCGAAGTGATCCGGGATGAACTCGAAGGAGAGTCATAGATGGTTCGCATCGCTCTCACAGGTCCCAGTCATCTACTAGTGGCAGAGCAAGGCAGAGCGTCGTGGACGAACGAGAGCTTGTTGATCACACAGGGGGTCCCCCCGAGATGAGTCGAAATGACGAGGCCTCAGCGTCAGCCTCAGAGGCAGACACATTGACGCCCGACAGAAAGAGTGAGGAATCCGCCGATGCCGGGATGGGCATGGGCTCACGGCCCCCTCAGTACCCGTCTGGTGACGGTGGCGGCGAGAAGGGATGGCTCAGAGCTCGACAATCGAGTTCCCCACAGAGGATTTCTCGTCCACACCCAACTCGAACGGTCCTGCTCTCAGTGGGCATCTTGTTTCTCTCTATGGGAGCTTCGGCGATCGTGACCGCGTTTGTTACCACGCTCGCGCTCCGGTCCACAGGACAAACCACGTCCACGAGGAGCAGTACGCCAGCCAGTAGCGCGCTCCCAAGCTCCTCAAGCGACGCCACCAATGGCGGTCCGTCTCTCCTGACATCAGTGGAGCGGGGAGTCGTAGACATCAACACTGTCCTCAACGGCGGCGGGTCCGCTGCCGGCACCGGAATCGTCCTCACATCTACTGGAGAAGTCCTCACGAACAATCACGTGATCGAGGATGCTGCAATCATCAAAGCAGTCGACGTGGGTAACGGGCGCACATACACCGCGACCGTAGTAGGAACCGACGAAGCCGACGATATCGCCCTTCTTCAACTTCAAGGTGCATCCAGATTGCAGAAGGTGCGGACAGGCGACTCTTCTCGGGTGGCTGTGCACGACTCTGTAACAGCCGT